>JFJP01034725.1_pt1 | contig 47882 bp, 41 predicted proteins | sample 431651 | NCBI WGS metagenome assembly JFJP01 (sample SAMN02602958, study PRJNA72255) | Microbial mat metagenome, whole genome shotgun sequencing project. | biome: fresh water; feature: sink hole; material: water; isolation source: purple microbial (photo- and chemosynthetic) mats found in... | reverse complement strand
ACCGGAGTGCTGATGAACTCGGCATCCTGCTGGAGGCCAGCGCGCGGCGTGCTGGCTTTGGCGCAGAACTCGGGCTTGCCGAAGCCTGGATATCGAGCGTCGTACCGGCCCTCACACCCCGCATCGTCGCGGCAATATCCTCGACTTTTGGCATTGCTGCGTCAGTTGTAGGGCCGGGTATCAAGACTGGCCTCAAGATACGCACTGATACGCCCTCTGAACTGGGGAGTGATATCGTCTGTTCGGCCGTTGCCGCAACAGCCACCCATGCCGGAGCCTGCATCATCGTGGATTTTGGTGCGGCACTGGTCCTTTCGGCAATCGACCAGTCTGGCGAGTTGCTTGGCGCATCCATAGCACCAGGCCTTGAGACCGCGGCCAGGTCGTTGCGTGCCTCGGCAGCCCAGATCCCTGAAATCCGCCTGGATCAGCCCCGGCGCGCCATAGGCCGCAATACCGCACAGGCGCTCCAGTCTGGCATACTTCTGGGGTATGGGGGCCTGGTGCGCCGACTTGTCGAGTTGATGACTGCCGAACTGGGTGTGCCTGTGACGGTGATAGGAACCGGCGATGATACCGGCAGGGTGGTCATGGCTGAGGCAGGTTACGGACTTTTCATGCCGAATCTGGCCCTGGACGGATTGGTAACCATTGCAGGTCGTAACCGGCGTGTCGAGTCCAAAGGCTTTCCCGGTACCGGCGGTTGACAAAAAGCCCTGCGTTCTGTATAAAGTCCGAGAGCAAACGGCTCATATCCGTTGTGTCGAGGGTTCAATCCCCCCCGCCGCTATAGTTTTCCTTAAAGCCGTCCCCAAGGGGCGGCTTTTTACTCATGGAGATACTTTGTCAACCACTGCATGGAAAGAGACCTCGTATGATGACACCTATTCAGATACGCTAAGAAGCCTGCAGCGCAGGCAATTCGATGATCCGACGTTTACCCTTGATGACGCCAAGGGGCAATTGAAGCACCTGTACATAAATGATGGCAACAACTGGGTGGGGCGGGGCGAACTGCAGGATATCATCGTGCAGGCCATGATCGATGCATACGAGAGTTATATCAACCGGCGCGAGTCCAGCAGCTAGGCCTCGGCTTCTGCCTTGTCAGCATTCTTCTCGTAGATTTCATCGAATTCCTGTGCGATGCTCTTGAACACGTCTACAAGCGCGGGATCAAAGTGAGTTCCCGCGTCGGCGGCAATGAGGAGCGTGGCGCGGTCATGAGTGAACGGCAGCTTGTAACTACGTTTCATGCGCAATGCGTCGTACACATCCGCCAGCGATACAATGCGGGCGGGTAACGGAATCATGTCACCCACAAGATTGTACGGGTAGCCGGAACCATTCCACCACTCGTGGTGCGACTGGGCTATCTGCTTGGCCATAGGGTTCGGGTAGCTCGACAGGATGAAGGCTCCGTTTATCGTGTGCTCCTTCATGATGTTCCATTCGAACTCGTCAAGCGGTCCCTTCTTGTTCAGGATATCGTCAGGCGTGCCTATCTTGCCCACATCATGCATGGCAGCAAGGAAACCTATGTTTTCGATAAAGTCGATGTCGACGTCAGGCCATGACCCCAGCCTGTAGAGTTCCCTGGCGAGGCGTTCGGTATACAGGTTTACCCGCTCGATGTGCTTGCCTGTGTCGTTGTCCTTGAGTTTTGACGCCTCAAGGAGGCTGGAGAACAGTCCCCTCAGGAAACCGCTTCGCTCTTCGGTAACGTCATCAAAGAAGACAACCCATGCGAGTGGCTCCGAACCATTCAGACCTTCGGGTTTGAATGGCATTATTGTTGTCTTTGCAAAAACGTTGCTGGCATCCTTGGCTTTGAGCCGTATCGTGCCACTCCAGCTATAGCCTTTTGAGCTATCTTTAAGGTTTACATATAGATTTCTGGCTGTATCGGCTTCCAGGAACCGGCCGATAGCACTGAACAGAGTCGGGCTATTGGATGCGTTGAACGACCTCAGCAGTGTTTCAAACGGTTTGTTCCTGTAAAGAAAGGAGAGCGATGTATCGATGATCGCGATCGGCAGGGGTACTATGGAGTACGATGAGACCAGGTCTTTTACAATCTCGGCAATTGGTCCCGCCGGTAGCGGATGCTGTATTTCCCCGGGCTCTTCGGGCAAGAGTACCGGGGTTTCGTCTGGTTCCAGTTCTTCGAGTACTTCCAGCAATTCCAGTCCGTCGTCGTCTGGATCGATCATTGCTTCACCGCTTCCTCGGCATCGCTGGCACGCAGGTAGACCAGCCCCGAACCCGACTGACCAGGCCCGGATCGTTCAAAAATCCCGACAGCCAGTCTTGTCATCGCCGCTATGGGCGACCGTCGCCGCTCTGTGGCTATCCTGTATCCCGGGCGTTCCGACACCGTCGTTTCGAGCAAATCTGCATCGGGGCCGACGAACAGCACCTCCGGGTAAGCTTGCGTCAGCGCTATGAGCCGCGCCAGCCCGTCGTCATAAGGACCAGCTACAAGGCGGCCCTTATCGTACACGGCAAAGTAAAATCGTGATCGTCTGGCATCTATGACAGGTACGACAATACTGGCCGAGCCCTCCCAGTCCGCGGCTATCGCGTCCAGCGTCGGCACCGTTACGAAGGGTTTTCCGAGGCCGAGCGACAGTCCCTTGATAGTAGCCATGCCTATACGCAGGCCGGTAAATGATCCTGGGCCACCTGCACAGGCCAGCAGGTCCAGCTCCGCCGGCTTCAGTCCGGCCTCGGCAACGCAGTATTCTACAGCGCTCATCACGCGTTCTGCATGCCTGAAACCAGCATCTATGGATATGCCTACAAAGCCAGGGCCTGCCGCATGGCCATGTCCAGCTTCCTCGCGGTAAGGATGTTTGACCGATTCAGGTCCACGTCCACCGCTTGCCCAGCCCCGGCCCACACCGACTGATAAAAGTTCTCCTGAACAATCGATGGCGAGCACATTCATACCAGCGCACCTTCCATTGCGGCTCCGGTTATGCTTACCCGACGGCTTCCGTCCGGTTCTGGTTCTATGTCAACAATGATGGCATCGTCTGGCAACGCATCCGCGACGCGTTCGCTCCATTCTACGGCGCAGACTCCATCATCGTAAAAGTACCGGTCGGAGTCCAATTGCTGGAATTCGTCGGCAGAGGACAGGCGGTAGGCGTCAAAGTGGTAGAACGGCAACGTACCCTCGTATTCGTTGATAAGTGTATAGGTAGGACTCGTAATGGGTTCGGCAACGCCGAGCCCGCGCGCAATGCCGCGGCACATGGCCGTCTTCCCGGCACCGAGTCCGCCCCTGAACGCGATTACCGTGCGGGGCCTGGCTACTCGTCCGATCCGTTCGCCCAATGCCTCGGTTGCCTCTACATCAACACACTGGATACTGATCAGGGTAAGGCTCCCCGCTTGTCCATGGCTGAGATGAAGAGCTTGAGCTCTGTCACGAAGGGCATGACTGGATAGTCGAGATCCTCAACGATAGTAGCACTGACATCCACTGATCCCGTTGGTTTATGTTCAAGCACAAACTCGATGGGAACACTCTTTGTCTGCTGCATTATTTCAAAGACCGCGTCGGCCTTGAATTCCCTGCGGTAGTAGATGTGTGTTTCTTTGCGTAGAATGTTTGTCAGGTCAACTATCTTCATGCGCGAATTGTAATGTCAGCATCCATCCCGGTCAAGCTCGTGCAGGGCATCATTCGTACCCGTACACCATGGCCCGGATTTCATTGATTGTCTTCCGCGCAGCCCTCACGAATTTCAGGTGCATCAGCGCACCCGTTCTGGTCCGGCTCACCCGTACAACTGTTGCATACGCTGAGATTTTGCCTGATTCCAGTTCAAACTCCAGCTTGACGAATTCGCCGGCATTGGCCGGGCTCATGGTCTGCATGGACAGGCCACCGCCGGACAGGTCCGTGATGATGCCGGCTACGGCCGCCCGCTCCACCTGCACAGTCTTTACGACCTTGCCCTTGTCCTTGGCCGCGTGCACGTGCACCAGGTAGAAGCGGCCGGAGATGTGCACCTCGCTTCGCTGATGTCGTCTGGCGGGCAGGGGCTTTATCTTGTCGCTATGTGAGATTGATAGAAATTTCTTGCCGTCGATATCCACCATGCCACGGGATTTTGACTGGAAACTGTAGCCAACATGGCTGCCAGCATAGAAATAAATTGTCAGGCGGGAACCGTAGCCAAAGCGTATGGGAGTACCGAATGCATCCAGCGCCGGTTCAAGATACATCGCCCTGGATTCATTGACCACCAGGATGGACGAGTAATGTGCTTCCTTGGCGGTTACGATAGACAGCGGCGTCTTTGTCCTGAGCTGTTTTGTCGATCGTATGGCGGAACCCGAACTGGAACGCGCTCCCAGCGCTTCCCTGAGCCCGAACAGCTGGTGCTTCTGTTCTTCTGCCGACTCCTCGGTGTCCGCATGCCGTTCAATATATTTGAATGCGTTCCGCATGAAGGCATCGAGTTGTGCCTTGCTGCCGAATACCGCCTGCGGGCTTGTTACGGCGAGTTTTCGGGCATAAAACTCCAGGAACTCTGCCTCGCCTGAGGAAAATCCGAAATCTTCGGCCCTGCGCCTGAAAGCGCTACCACTGAATCCTCTTTGCTGGCCTGTCCCGAGGGTAATGCCTTTGCCTGAGGCTATCCGCTTGATGATGGAGTATACGATGGATACGAATATCAGTCCGCCTACAAGGAGCAGGAAATTCCTGGTTTCAGCGGGATCAGATTCTTTCCAGTATGTCTGGGCGAGCAAGGCCCGGCCATCAAATACCGCTATCATGGCGTACCTGCTGCAACCCTGATCGCGGAATAAAATGATTCCAGCCGCGGCCGTATTTCGTACTCGGCAAGGTCGCCGATAAGCACGCCGTCCTTGTTTTCAAAGGCTTGTGCCAGTTCCCTGAGCACCCCGTTGAGGGCTCCGTAAAACGCCGGCATGTCCGTGCCCTCGACTTCCAGTGGCACAGACGATGATGTACGCACGAACTCCGGCATAATCCGGACGGTCTTGTTTATCAACTCTACAGCAAGCACCATGGTCCGCATCGCTTCGGCGTCCTTGCCTGTCTGCAACCGAACCGGCACCTCCGAAAGGTCTGCCTTTATGGAATCAAAGAATTTTGCCGCAGCCATCATAGCTTCAGCCGGATTGCGCAGTTCTGCCAGTCGCTCGCCAAAGAAAGTTGCCAGATTATCAGCCAGCGGTTTCAGTGCGGCGCCTGGATTGCCGGGTTCGAGGCGTTCTGCGAATGCGTCCATGAACGAGGCTTCTTCTGCCGAGAACAGGCCCCCGAAAGCTGTACGATACGATTCCCACGCCTTGCGGGCAGAATCCGAAGCTTCAGCATCACCCGAAGCCATGGCCTCTGCGGCTGCGTGAACAAGTTCTATCAGCGACTCCAGCGCTCGGGCCTTGAGATCGGCCGCCGGCTCCGAGACCAGCGCGACCGTGCCATCGCCAGCAGCGGCCAGATTCGAAGCCTCCGCCAGTTCGTCGGGTGTAAGCGCCGTGCCGTTGACTGCCACTTCGACTATGATCTCACCCATAGCCTCCGCACGTTCGTCCAGTATCGCGAGTATATCGCCTATCGTCTGCCCTTCGGCCTCAACCGGAGCAGTCGTTCCGTTCATCGTAAATAGCATTTCCAGCTCCTCGGATTCTTTATTTTCCCTGACCTGTGTTGAAATTGTCCCAGGCGCTCGACGAGCTTTCCATCTGTCCAAGCGCACTCTCCATGAGGCCATACTTGCGCTTGAGGTCGTCTTCCTTGCGCGCCAGCTGGGTCTCGAGGCTCTCCAGATCCCGCTTCTGGCGTGTAATCTGTTCGTCGAGAGTCCGGGTCCGGATCTGCACGATGCCACCGGTTTCCACATAGGCTTTCATCATCGTGTCCATCTTGAAGGCGGCACCTGAGTCTATAAGCAAGTCATTGTCGGTATCATACCCGAAAACTTCTTTGACCCGAGGGAATTTCTCCAGAAGTGCCTTGTCCAGCGCAGATTCATCAATTTCCAGGTAACCCCTGAGTCTTGTGGCGTCGTACGATCCACCCCGGCGCGAATCGGTTGAAATGCCAAAAGCCGCAAGCTGGTCTATGCCGCCACTCGTAGGGTAGGCCTCGGTGAGGGTGCGCTGCAGTGTGCTGCGCAACTGCGACAGGGTGGTGTCGCCCTGAAAGAGCCCGAGACGTTCGCTGTATTTTTTTTTCTCGTCTTCTGTAAAATAGGTTATCTCTTCCACGATGTTCGCGTCTGGCCTTGCCAGGATATTCAGTTCTGCCATCAGCCGGTTGTAGTTGCCCACAAGCTCTATGAGGGATTCCTTGGCCACTTCGCGGTTTGGTTCTATCTTCAGTTTTACCGGTTTGTCTGACTGTTGCCACAGGTTGATCGTCAGCCCTGGCACCAGGTCTGCCACGGCGTTGCTGTCACGGGTCACCTCGATGCCGTCCATGACGATGATGGCGTCAGATGCCGTTGCGACGGGATTTTTGGGCCGCATGCCTGCGGTTTCAGTAGGGTCGAAGACACGGGCGGCTCTGACACGTACTTCACGGTCCGTGTTGCCGTTGCGGACACCAATTCCGGACAGCGAGTCCAGGTAGGCTGAAAGCGGTACCGTTATCGTCCTGAATCCCGTTCCCGCCGTTACAGCCGGCAAGGCAATGGGCCTTCCGGAACCATCAAGGAGGTACAGGGGTGAAAAATCATCGCTTCTGGGCGGGATAGGTGGGGGGGCCCATTCGGGCAGGACCGCTTCCGAGGGAGCACTTTCTATGCGGATGCCTTCATATTCAATGCCTCCGGTAGCGGGGATAGCCGGTCCGGGCGGGGGCCCTTCAGCCGTGTCTCCTGCAGCGGGTTTATCGCTCAGTTCCAGTTCCAGCTCGAGTACGAGTCCTGTGGTAGCTGTCGGTGAAGACAGCTTGAGTGCTGCTTCTGCTCCTGGTGCGACGAAAAGCACTCCATCCTTGAATGACACTTTGGTCATATCCAGAGGCTTTTCAAAGCGTGTGGGAGCGTCAGATGGTAAATTCCTGAGTGTAGAACTGGCTTTTTCAACAAGGCCGGTGGTCAGGGCGAATTTTTCCGCGGCATCGCTGAATCCCAGTCTGTTTTTTGCGCCTGTTTTAAGTGATTCCAGTACCAGTACGCTGGAATCTGAGCGCACAGCGACGAGCTGGGCGCGCACTGTCTCTCCACCCTTGCGGTTGATGGCATCGACGAAGTCCTTGATTGAACCTCCGCCATAGGAGAGCTTTACCGACTTGTCGCCTGCGGTAAAGGTATAGTTTCCGGAGGCTACTTTATAGTCTGAAGCCAGAGGGTCGGACATGAAACGATCCGCCGCGGCCGTCCGTTTGACGACAAAGCTTTTTGTTTCCTCGATGGCTTCGCGGGTTGCCGTTCCGGTAAGCACCGACTCGTCAGTAGAGGTAGCGAGGCGTTCATTGAAGGGGTTCTGGAATGAGTAGAGCGAGCGGGAACTCTCCCGGAGTGCAGTAAGGCGGCGGTTGAGGTCCATCCACGTGGTGCGCTGGAGCTCTATTTGCTTGAGCCTGTCTTCAGCGCGTTTCTGGGGTATGCGTTCGACGGCCATCAAGCCTTCGACTATACCTTTGGTGTCGTACTTGCTTGTGACGCCTGGAATGCTGATATCCGACATAGGGCTTTAAAGCCCTCCTTCCGGTTCACGCCCTCTCGTCGAACAGGATGCCGATTACCTCCCTGATTCGTTCGTGGACGCGTTGTAGCGCTTCAAGCGGTATTTCCCTGATTACCTTATCGGTCGCTGTATCGACGACCTTGACGACGACTTGGTCCAGTTTTTCATTGATGCTGAAGGTCAGGCGCTTGTTCATGGCCGCGCTCACTTCAGTCAGTTCACTGAGGATGGCTTCAGTGGATATGGGCGGCTCGGTTTTCATTGCATCGCCCTGCTTGACCCGGGGTACGGCAACTGCCTGTTTCTGGGCTACCGCCGCCACCGAGAGTGTCTGAATGGTGGAAACGTCTATCGACATACGTTCCTCCTATCGGATTGGCCGCATGGCACAACGCTTTCATGTGTTGGCTGCTTGGCTCGTCTGTTAAGTGAAAGGGGGGAGGGCGCGATCCCCCCCCTTCCGATCGCATGTAATCCGTCGCGGAAAGACGACGTCCAGGAAGCTCTCCGCTACAGAAATCAGAACGGTTCTCTTAACCCAACAGCTGCATGACCGACTGGGTCCTGGTGTTGGCCTGGGCGAGCATAGCTCCACCTGCCTGAGTCAGGATCTGGTTCTTCACGTAATCGACCATCTGCGAGGCCATGTCGGTGTCGCGGATGCGGCTCTCGGCGGCCTGGAGGTTCTCGGCTGCTATCGCGACACCCTTGGAAGCCATCTCGAAACGGTTCTGGTAGGCACCGAGGTCGGCACGCTGCTTTGAAACCGACTTGAGGGCCGCGTCGAGGTTTCCGATCGCCGCGTTTGCGCTGTCGGGCGTCGAGATGGAAATCATCTCGGCCGTTCCCTGCGCACCCTGGAGCCCGAGGGCCTGGGCGGTCATCGTACCGATGAACACTCGCTCGTTCTGGTCCATGTTGGCTCCGACCTGCAGCTGCATGGTCTGGCCGCCTTCCCTGCCGAAACGGCCGGTCAGGATGTTCATGCCGTTGAACTGAGCGTGGCTCGCGATACGGTTGATCTCGTCGACGAGCTGCGAAACTTCTACCTGGATCTGCATGCGGTCTTCAGCGGTATAAATACCGTTTGACGACTGGACTGCCAGTTCGCGCACACGGTGCAGGATGTCCTGCGTTTCCTGGAGGTAACCCTCGGTGGTCTGGATGAAGGAAACGCCGTTCTCGATGTTCCGCTGGGCCTGATTGAGGCCGCGGACCTGTCCGCGCAGCTTCTCTGAGACCGCGAGGCCGGAAGCATCGTCGCCGGCGCGGTTGATCCGCTGCCCGGAAGCGAGCTTCTCCATATTTTTGTTGAGCTCGGTCTGCGTGACACCCAACGCTCGGTTGGAGTACATCGCGCTCATGTTGTGGTTAATTATCATATGACCCTCCTTGCAGGACTAACAAGCAGCATTCCTTGCCGCAAGTCCCGTGCGCATGGCTTCGGGGCCGGGAATTTATTGCATCGCGCCGGTTCCCGTCCGTTCATGCCCCGCGCGGCGGGGAAACCAGTCCCCTTCCGGGGGCTGGCATCTCCGCCTGCATGCGCATGAGGGTGTTTGTCAAAGAACGATCAATGGCGGCGGACCGTAAGGTCCGCCACCCGATCAACGAACAGTATATCCCCTTACTGGAGCAACTGCAAGACAGAAGCGGTCTTCTGGTTGGCCTGCGCGAGCATGGCGCTGGAGGCCTGGATGAGGATGCGGTCCTTGGTATAGTTGACCATCTCGGCCGCCATGTCGGTGTCGCGGATGCGGCTCTCGGCTGCCTGGAGGTTCTCTGCGCCGATGTCGATGCCGCGTACCGCATGCTCGAGCCTGTTCTGGTAGGCGCCGAGGTCAGCCCGCTGCTTGTTAACCTTTTTCAGGGCTTCATCGAGCACGCCTATCGTCCTGTTGGCACCAGCAGGGGTGGAAAGCGAGACGATTTCATCGCTGGAAATCTGTTTGACGCCGAGGCTCTTGGCCGTCATGGTGCCAATGAACACGCGCTCCCGCTGGTCCATGTTGGCACCGATGTGGAACCACATGGAGCCAGTAACCAGGTTTTCGCCGTCTTCACGGGCAAATCGTCCAGTCAGGAGGTTCATGCCGTTGAACTGGGCATGGCTGGCTATGCGGTCGATCTCGTCTACGAGCTGGGAGACTTCAACCTGGATCTGCATGCGGTCTTCTGACGTATAAACGCCGTTGGCAGCCTGGATGGAAAGTTCGCGGAGCCTCTGCAGGATATCAGAACTTTCCTGGAGGTACCCTTCAGTCGTCTGGATGAAAGAGACACCATTGGCGGCATTTTTCGAAGCCTGGTTGAGGCCGCGAATCTGGGATCGCATTTTTTCAGAGACAGCGAGTCCAGATGCATCGTCGCCTGCGCGGTTGATGCGCATGCCCGATGCCAGCTTTTCCATGCCTTTGTCAACAGAAATACCATTGATGCCGAGCTGGCGGTTGGCGTACAGGGCGCTGATGTTGTGGTTGATGATCATGACTTCCTCCTTGAGTCTATGCGCGGGGCATCCATGTCCCGCGTACCGATCGTGGTTCCGGTTGTCGTCGCCTTGTTTTCTCCTTTCGTTGTTCGGTGACCTGCTTGGCGCCTTCCGTCTTCCGGTACACGCTCAAGTAATTCTGGCCGGAGCCGATGATCGTAGAGTAGGGTACGAACTGAAGGGCAGGAATGCCGCACCAGGATCGAAATCCGTCTCTTCTTCAACTATCGGCAAGTTACCCCTGAAACTTGAATACGAAATCTCCCCATTATCCAGATCTTTATGCATCATTGGTGTCCGGTTGCTTTCCATTTGCGGCTCAGCCTGAGCGGGTGTATACTGACACCATGAAAACAGAAGAATTTTCCTACATAGCGGATGATGGCAAAAGTGTGCATGTCTACCATTGGAGCCCGGAGACTGAGGCCAGCGCCTGCGTGCTTGTGGCACACGGAATGGCAGAACACGCAGCCCGTTACGCCAGGTTTGCGGAATCGCTCACCAAGGCTGGGTATGAAGTCTGGGCCCCCGATCACCGGGGGCATGGCAAGACTGCCTCCGAGGGTGAACTGGGCTGGCTTGCAGACCGTGATGGATTCCGCCGTGTCGTGGAGGATCTCCACGGTCTTGCCCTGCGCATCAAATCCGACCGTCCGGGCAAGAAGCTGTTCCTGTTCGGCCATTCCTGGGGCTCTTTCCTGTCCCAGGGCTATATTTCACTGTATGGTTCGGAATTGTCGGGTTGCATATTGAGCGGCACGGCAGGGGATGGAGGAATTACGGTCAAGGCTGGCAGTGTCGTCGCGGCACTCGGATGCGCACTCAAGGGGCAGAAGGCCAAGGCTCCGCTGATGGACACGATGAGTTTTGGTGCCTTCAACAAGGCGTTCCAGCCAGCCCGGACCAAGTTCGACTGGCTGTCCCGCGATCCGGCTGAGGTAGACAAGTACATCGCCAGTCCCTTGTGTGGTTTTCTGTGTACCTATGGCTTTTTCAGGGACCTGCTCGCTGGCCTCTCCTGGATCCATGCTCCGGCTACGATGGCGGGCGTGCCTAAAGACCTGCCACTCCATATGTTTGCGGGAGCCAAGGATCCCGTAGGAGCCGCTACAGGATCCTTTGACTGGCTGTTCGATCGATACAAGTCCCTCGGTATCGTCAAGCTGAGCAAAAAACTCTATCCTGAGGGCCGCCATGAGGTACTCAATGATACCTGCAGGGAAGAAGCGACTACCGACGTAATTACCTGGCTGAACTCCTGCAACTGATCCGTCCAGACCCGCTCCCCCCTTTCCGGCCTTGACCAGCGAGGCCCGGGAGGGAGTATAGTTGTGACTCCGCAGTGCTGTCGTCCTACGACTGCCCGGACCAATCCCTATATCGATTTCAGGGGAAAAATTGCTCGTACGATATCAGAACGGCCCGGACGGCAAACCGGTAAAAAAGGCCATAGTATATACAGAGCGCGAGCACGGGATAGATCCCGATGCCGTTGATCCGGATGCTGTAAGGATCATTGAACGCCTCAGGCGCTCTGGACACTCCGCCTACATAGTCGGAGGCGCTGTCCGGGATCTTATCCTCGGCAGGGCTCCCAAGGACTACGACATAGTCACCGATGCCGAACCACCGCGCATCAAGAAGCTGTTTTACCGGAGTCGCATCATAGGTAAACGGTTCAGGCTGGTCCATGTGTATGTCGGAGAACGGATCTATGAAGTTTCAACCTTCCGGTCCATAGCAAACGGCACGGTAGGCAACACCTACGGCACCATAGACGATGATGCAAAAAGGCGTGATTTTTCAATGAACGCCCTCTATTTTGACCCTTTGGACCGCAAACTGGTGGATTATGTCGGTGGCCTCAAGGATATGCGTGCCAAGCGCATCGTGCCGGTAATACCGCTCAAGACTATCTTTGCCGAAGATCCCGTACGCATGATACGGGCGGTCAAGTATGCCGAGGCTACCGGCTTTACCATACCGTTCCTGACACGGCACGCCATCAAGCGGCATGCTCCCCTGCTTTCCGGCGCATCGGTCAGCAGGCTGGGCGAAGAGGCTACAAAGATCCTGTATTCAGGAAATGCCCGTCGGATAATCGATTCTTTGCAGCGTTATGGCCTGTTGTCCGCAATAATGCCAGGTGTTGGAGCGCGGTTGCTCGCGGGCACTGCCGCAGCGGCTTCGATGCGTTCCTCCCTCGATCAGCTTGATTCGTACGTGGCCGATACGGGCGATAAAACACTTGGTGCGCTTTTGTCCTTCGTCCTCAAGGATGCGGTTTCAGCAGCTCAGGCCATTCCCGCCGAGGACGCCCAGGATGCATACCGCAATGCGCTTGAAGCCGCCAGGGAATTCCTCTCACCACTGACCATGCCCCGCATAGAGGTTGAAGCCGCCGTCCATGCGGTGTTCACGGCTCCAGAGCCTAAACAGAAACCAAAGCGGCCCCGGCGGCGCAGACGGAGAAAGTCCCCCACAAGTCCTGGTGATCCCGCAATACATGGTGGAGCTGAAGATAAGCCTCGCGATGGAAATTAGTCTAACCGTGCCGCTTTTTGAGGCACGGCTTGACACGGCGGCGCTATTTCTCGGATGATGAAAACGTGAATGTCGAACGTTTGAATAGTCTATCCATTGATGCTCTCTATGCCCTCTCTGAAAAGATGGCGCTCGATCTCCCCCCGGATCTTGAAAAGGTCTTTATTGTCGAGGCTCTGTTCGAGGCTTTTGAAGAAGACAATGAAGACCGCAAGTCCGCTGGTGATGCGGCTGTTCATATAGAAGAAAAGAAGTACTCGGGCTCGGAACTCGACGAAATTGACGCCTCCATCGATGCCGCTCCGTGCATCGTGTGCAGGTATAATGAAACTATTGTGCACGTGATCGCGCGCGACCCGGCGTGGGCTTTTGTATTCTGGGATCTGCGTGACGAAGAACTCGATGAGCTGAGAGCCTCTGACTCTTTTTCGCATCTTTTTCTTAGAGTCATCAAGGAACCTGGTTACGATGGCAAGTCTACTGCTTCATTTGAGGTGGTCGTCGGTGAAGAAGATGATCACTGGTACCTCCATCTGCCAGAAGAAGACCGCTCATATCGGGTCGATCTGTATGCCAAGACTGGTACTAAATCGCGATTATTGGCTCATTCACCAGTAATACGTACTCCAAGGGCGTTGATGGCCGATTCGCTTGCCGATCTTGATCCAGGAGCGGCGGAACTTGCCGCGCTCTCAGGCCTTGCAATCCTCGAGATAGTTCAGGCACCCATGCGCCATCCTTCCCGCATCCTTGGCGGCTTTGACGAGTAACGGAGGATTTCCTTGGACAGTGGACTCGTAGCTCTCGTACTGAATTCACATCTGCCCTTTGTGCGGCAACCCGATTATCCCCGTTTCCTGGAAGAGCGCTGGCTCTTTGAATCATTGTCAGAAACCTATCTGCCCCTGCTCCGTGTATTCGCCAGGCTTGAGTCGGACAAGGTGCCCTGGAAACTCACTCTTGCCCTGTCCCCGACACTCGAGGCCATGTTCGGGGACGCCCTGCTTCGCAGCCGCTATACCGCCTGGCTGAAGATGCAGCTTGAACTTGCCGAGAAAGAGATGGTCCGTTGTGCCGGTGATCCGGATTTTGCGCCCCTGGCAACGATGTATTACAACCTCTATCTCAAGGATTCTGAAGATTTTACCATGCTGTACAGTGGCAACCTCCTTGGTGCACTTGATTTCTATTATAAGAAGGGCCGCATAGATCTGATGACGAGCGGTGCCACCAACGCATTCATGCCTATCTACCGGAATTACCAGGCGGCTACGACGGCGCAGGTAGAAGCGGCCGTTGTCTCGTTCCGTGCTGCATTCGGTCGTTCTCCATCCGGGTTCTGGATGCCGCAGCTTGGATGGTACCCTGGTATCGAAGAAACCCTGAGCGCGTACGGCCTTCAATACAGTGTAGTCTCGACGCGAGGCGCTTTGCTCGGTGATCCAACTCCTCGCTATGGGTCATACGCTCCTGTTTCATGCCCAAATGGTTTTACAACTTTCATACGCGATATAGCGTCTACCAATGATGTCTGGTCTGAAACCAGCGGCTACCCTGCTGATCCCGCATACCGTGATTTCTACCGGGATATTGGATTTGACCTGCCCCTGGACTATGTTGGTCCGTACATCGAACAGAACCAGATCAGGACATTTACCGGTTTCAAATACTGGTCCATCACCGGTGGCAATGATCAGAAAGCGCCGTATTCACCTGAACTGGCCGCGGCGCGGGTTGAAGAACATGCATCACGATTCCTGCAGGCCCGGGCTGCCCAGGCAAAGGCCGCTTCTGTGCACATGAATGGCCGGCCACCGTTGATGGTAGCACCCTACGACGCCGAATTGTTTGGACATGGATGGTTTGAAGGGCCCGGGTGGCTCGAGACAGTGTTCAGGAAGGCTCAAGCCACAGAAGACCTCCGTTTTGTCACACTGTCAGAATACCGCAGGTCGTATCCAGACAATTTTGAATCAGTCCCTGAATACTCATCGTGGGGCGATGGTGGCTATGGCGGTATCTGGCTGGAGAAATCAAATGACTGGGTTTACCGCCATGTGTTCAAGCTGATAGAGCGCATGATAGAACTTGCCGAGAGATTCCCCAACGAGAGTGGACTGCGTGAGCGAGTGCTCAACCAGGCCGCGCGGGAAGTGATGCTTGCCCAGGCTTCAGACTGGCCCTTCCTCCTGCGTGCCGGAAAATCGGGTTCCTTTGCGCGCAAGCAGATAGAAGATGCGGTTACTAATTTCAACCGCATCTATGAGATGCTGTGCGCCAATACTGTAGGCACCGAATGGCTTACGAAACTCGAGAAGCGAAACAACATCTTCCCCAGCATCAATTACCGGGTATTCCGGCATAAACGGTAGGCTCTACGGTCATGACGACGAACGCATTGAGGATCGTTCGGTCGCTCGGCATTGCCGTAGAGACGCTTGCATATGCCTGGTCAGAAGACGACCTCTCTGCCTCCGCCGCTGCAGAAAAGCTTGGTCTGGATCCAGATCGTGTGTTCAAAACTATCGTGGTACAGGGAGACAAGTACGGTCCCTTCCTCTGCGTGGTGCCGGGTTCCGCTGAAGTTGACCTGAAAAAGGCAGCCAGGGCAACGGGCGACAAGGCTGTGCAACCACTGCCGCTAAAGGAACTGGAACCGCTCACAGGGTATGTACGCGGCGGTTGTTCTCCTGTAGGCACAAAGAAAAACCTGCCCGTATTCATCGACGAGACTGCCCGGCTGTGGGAGACCATTTCAGTCAGCGCAGGTACCCGAGGGCTGCAGATGATACTTACCCCTGACGATCTTGCCAGAGCCAGCCACGCCACCTTCGCCGACCTCACCTGAACCTTATCAGGAATTTCGGGCACAGTTACAAAGAAGTTATGGCAGATAGAGTAGGAAATTTGGGCAAAGAGCCACAGAGTAGATACGTTGAATATTGAAAAAGAATTTTGCACAGAGACACAGAGAAGACGAGGGAAATAAGAAGGATTAAGAAGGAAAAGGGGTTGTAAATTTCTTTTCCTTCTTTCTCTTTTCTTTCTTACCTCATCTTCTCTGTGTCTCTGTGCAAATTCATATCCTGTATCAGCCATATTTTTTAAAAGTTAAAATCGTATATAGGGCTACTCGACAACCCCGGTGAAGTGGTCGAATCTTGTCTTGTCTACCTTTGACAGGGTGGCCTGGTCGGAGACAACCATCCAGGTGATGGGTGCCGCAATCACGTAGGCTTTGACGGCGGCAATGATGTCTTCCGGATGGATTGCATTGATCTTGTCGATGAACCGCAGGTATTCCAGATGGTCGCCAAAGTATACATAGCTGGAAGCAAGTTGCGCGGCCGTCTCGGCGTTTGTCTGCTGGTTGCCGTAGAAAGCATTTATGTACTTGGCCTTGTACGCATCAATTGTCGCTGCAAGCGGCGCGTACGTATCCATACCACCCTTGAGGTTCAGTGTTTTTCCGGAGGCAAGTACCGCGATGGCTTCGTCCACCCAGGTCTTGGCGTCGCTGGGTTTATCGGTCTTGTAGACAACCATGGATCCATAAGCACTCTTGAATCCAAAAGCACGGGACCACACAGAGTAGGCTGCCCCGTGTTCGGTGCGTACGATGCTGAAAAGCAGTTCGTCCAGCATCGAGTATGCCAGTTGCAGTGTGGCAAAGTCGGGACTGCGGGCATCTGCGATGGGATAGTCACCACGAACGTAGGCTATGCCTTTGGACTTGTCAAACTTCTCCAGATACAGCGCTTGTCGGGGTTGGTAGGGTTGAATTTCAGGCACGCCCGGTCCCTTTTTGTTCATGGTGCCAACGGTGCGGTCAAGTGCTGTGGCTAGTTTGTCTGCATTGAAGTTACCCACGGCAACGATGACTATCCTGTCTGCAGTCATCGCGTCACGGTAATACGCCTTGATGTCATCAAGCGTGATAGCTTCTATCGACGAAGCAGTTCCGGTAAAATCCGCAGCATAAGGATGTCCGGCAAACATCGTGCCATGAAGTTTTGCCACTCCATAATTGTATGGATCAGCCATGGATTTCTGCAGACTTACCTTGAAGTCGTTTTTGACCAGGGCAAACTGGGCCGGATCAAAGGCTGGTGCGAGTATGCAGTCTGCGTAGACCGCAAACATCTCGTCCCAATATTTATCTATGGTATTGAGGTCGAAGCTGGCCCAGTCGTAACTGGATGCATTATAGCCCAGGGCGCTTGAGCGCTCGTATTGCAGGCGCTTGATTTCAGCATAAGGATACTGTGCTGAACCGCGGGCCAGCATGGCGAGGGTCATGGCTTCTATGCCGGCCTTCTCCACGGTAGTCATGGCCGAGCCACCCTTGAAGGCTATTTTAATGGTGTATATGCGATTGGCTGGATTTTTCTTGACTATGAGCGGTATACCGTTTGCCAGGGTGCGTGTCTCCATTGTCGCCAGATTAGCCTGCATGTACGGACTCGAAATCGCAGGCAGCTTCCATGTAGATACTGGTGTTACGGGCAGCGACCAAGCCGGTTTTGCAGGTGCCGCTGGTGCGGGTGCTGTGATAGGCACGCTGGTCACGACAGGAGCGGTAGCCACTGCTGGTTGTTCAATCATGCTTGCTGCTGGTGGCGAACTGACGCAGGCAGACTGGATCATCATAAGGGCTATGGCCGCAAGTGCTGACCGCCTGTATGTTTTGGCATGCACTGGATAATATGATTTCAGGGTTTTCATCATTTGCCGTCCTTCCACCAGAACGCGGTCTCTGGAGTCACCGTCACGAAACCCGCCGTGGCCAGCGAAGCTGACTCAAGCCCGAAATCAGCCGGATTCAGGCGCACGGCTATGACCTCCAGATTCGAGAGTACAAATTTTTCAAGAAACGCAACGATATCCTTGTGCTCGACTTTTTTCATGTTTGGCACGTACTCAAAGAAGTATTCGCTGGAGGCGACAGCCCACCAGAACGACAGAGTCTCTATGAATTTTTCAGGCGTCTCGAGGTTAATAATCTGCTCGTCTTCCATTTTCTGTTTGACGATGGAGAATGCTGCCTCGGAGAAATAGGCTGGATCGGTAACCATGGCCTTGATTTCACCAGCAACTACGGCGTCCTTGAATGCTGTTCTGGCGCGCTGGGCTAAAGGCAACGCCGGGTCGATAAAGGCATAGGTGTAAAACGATACCTGGCCACCATCACGTTGCGTGTAGTAATAGCCGCCGATGTAGTCCTTTTCGTACAACGCCGGTACCGTATCAAATATATTTGTTTTGAAGCGGCCACCGGGAGCCTGTATGAGATAGCCCCAAACATCGGCTGCATAGGTTGGTTCCGGTTCCATGATCACATCGGGGCCACGATAGCGTACCTCGATATATGCGATGCCCTCAGGCAGCGATTCGTCAGGATAAGCCAGATACACGGGCTTTGTAACGCCTGGCATCGGGTGGGCTTTGGCGGGCGTCTCCCACGGATCGACTCCGGCTTTCCACTCGCCATACCATTTTTGAACCATAGCGTAGACAGACTCGGGGTCTACATCTCCTCCCACGAACAATGCTCCGTTATTGGGCAGGTAGTAGGTAGCCTGGATGTCGCGAAGATTCTGTACCGTAGCTGCGCGGACGACCGCCTCGTTGCCTCCAATATCGCGGCGCCATGGGTAGGTTCCGAACAGGGCCTTGTCCATGGCCGCCGAGTATATGTGGTCAGGATCTGAAAGAAAGCCGTTTATTTCATTTGCTACCACAGCCTGTTCCACCGTGAGTTCAGCGGGATCAAAAGAAGGTTCGCGCATGGCATAGGACCAGAATTCGAGGCCAGCCTCTGTCTTGTCAGAGGGTACTGTAAAGTAATAGGTAACATATTCAGTGGATGTGCCCCCATTCCATTCAGCGACGCCCAGTTCCGTCATTGCAGCCGAGAATTCTGTTTCTGTTCTATATCTGGAATTGCCCTTGAAGAGCATGTGCTCGTACAGATGGAACAACCCTGCTGTCTCTGGTTCCTGCGTGATCGACCCGCAACGGAATGTAATCTGCACCCGGGTGAGTGGAACGGCATGGTTTTCCAGCACGAACAGCTCGAGTCCGTTGTCCAGTCGGTACCTGTGTAGTCCCTGGATGGGGGTACCGTCAGCGAAAACGGGAATCATGGCGGTGATAGCCAGAACAACCAGCATCGCTAAAGAACGTTTCATGATGTAGACCTCCTGAAAGCCGTTTCAGACTAGGAGTGCCTGTTCTTCCTGTCAAGGAAAAAATATTGAAATAGTAGCGAAGCGTTCATCTGTTTGCGCCAATACGTTATTGTATGTCTGTCTTTGCGGTAGACATCTAGGCTTGTCCCGATGAATCATGTACTATAGTAGGCGATGATCACAGCACTTCTATGCAAACGGGCTATTAAACGTACCACTTTGGCCCTGAGTCGCGACAAGGCCATAGGCAGCGCCATAGGCGCATCACCCGGTACCTCTTCCGAAGAGGTTTTGCATAACCAAGGTTCCAGTCGCATCCGGAGTCTTCCCCTGGCAACGAAAGCCATGAAAGCTCGCGTCAGATATCGTACCTTGCTCGTGAAAGGACTGAGGGCGGGTTTTTCTGCTACCGTGATTTTTCATATCTGGTACATATGCGCCACGACAATAATTGTGGCGTGTTTTTCCTTTGTCGATCCGGCTGCTACCACACTTTCAGTGTATCGCAAGTATGTCGATGGCTGGGCCATCGTCAGGCCTGTGAAGACAGAGCTTGGGCGCATACCCAAAACAGCCAGGCGCATGCTCGTTTCAATAGAAGACTACAAGTTCTACGAGCACCATGGCATCGATCTGGAGGCTTTTGCGCGGGCTTATGAGGTGAACCAGCAGATAGGCAGGCCCATGTATGGCGGCTCGACCCTGACGATGCAGACGGCCAGGACGCTGTTCCTCGTGCCGTTCAAGAGTTACTTAAGGAAGTACCTTGAGGTGATCGTTGCCTTTGAACTGGAAATCCTGCTTTCCAAAGAACGAATCCTGGAGTTATATTTTTCCTGGGCGGAGTGGGGCAAAGGGGTGTTCGGCATCGAGGCGGCTTCCAAATTATACAACAAGGCGCCTGTTGCCAATCTAACGGCAACTCAGATGGCACGGTTGATGGCGGTGCTCTCGTCGCCAATCCGGTTTACTCCCGCAACTCTGGGCAATAGCAAACTCCTGCTCTGGCGCTACGAATTTCTACTCGATCGCTATGTCCGCTAAGCGTTGCCGTCACCGTCGCTATCTCTGAGCGGCTGCACTCGCTGTGCGGTTGCTGCAATGCGTATCGCCTTGTCCAGGGCGTTGGCAAAAGCCCTGACGTCTTTGAGTCCGTAACTCCGGCTTTTTGGAGAAGGCGGTGCGACCCCGAGATCCCTCAACGCTGCCATATGGTCCCGTAGCGATGCGCGTTCACGTACCGCATCCGCAGTCCACAGATCTCCCCTGTCATTCAGCGACGTGATGCCCTTTGCTATTGCTCTTCCTGCCAGAGGAATATCTCTTGTTATCAATATATCACCATAATGGGCGGCAGACATGATGTAATCGTCAGCATTGTCCCATGCTGTAGCGGGAGTATCCGTAGGATTCCGAGCTGGTTTTGCCGTAGCTCCTGCGGGTCCGACGATGATGGCCTGCATGTTTTTACCAGGTGGCAGGGGCATGGGGCGGTTGGCAACGAATACCGCCCGGATGGGAAGCTCGACCCCGGAAGAACCAGCGCGCCGTCCGATGAGGTCTTTTACTTCGCGCGGCAAGGAATCTGCATCGGCCCAGATCGTCATGACGGTACGCTTGCCTTGAATACAGTTCCATTGCCAGCAATCGAATAGCGTTTTTCGTTGGCTGTGACGAATATTGAAGTACCCCTGGGAAGCGCAATTCGTTGACCGCTCGTGGAAACCAGTTCGACTTTTCCATCAGTGCACAGCAATATCTCGGGAACCGACTGCCGCTTGGGTCCTTCCATAACTCCGGAGACAACGGCTTTGGCTATCGCGTAATCCGGAACATCGCAGTGGTACATGCTGAAACCGTCAGACAAATCTACCGGTACCACCGGCTGGAGGAGTCCGCTGTCAAACCCGAGCGTTGAAATGAATTCCGCAACATCCCTATGTTTGCTCGTCAGTCCTCCACGGAGTACGTTGTCGGAGTTGGCCATTATTTCTGCCGCGGTTCCACACAGGTATGCGTGCGGTTGGCCATCCGTTATATTCAACGCCTGGCCAGGTTCGAGCCTGAAGAGGTTGAGTACCAGGGGAGCCAGAGCGCCGACATCTCCAGGATGGGTTTCCAGCAATTTGAGTACCCAGGAGAAAAGCAGGCCGCCGGGACTGTTCCGCTGTTCTGAAGCAACGATGCGCTTGCATCTGGCAAGGGTATACTCCAGGCGTTTTTGTATCACATCGCCTGTCTGCGAAATCATGGTGTGGAAAAAAACCGAGAGTTCCAGTCTGCCCGGATCATCGGCCAGTCTGCCAACCAGTCGTTGCCAGTCCTGGGGTGCCAGCAACTTGATGTTCGCTACGATCTCATCAATGGGTCTGAAGCCGCATAGGCCTTCGAACGAGGTCAATGCAACAACTGTCTCGGGTTTATGGTTTGTGTCTTTATAATTGCGTTCTGGTGCATCAAGAGGTATGCCCGCGAAATCCTCCCGTGCGAATCCATGCTCCGCCTTGCGCTTGGAGGGATGGGCCTGGATGGAGAGGGGTTTTGCCGCAGACAGGATTTTGAACAGGAATGGCAACGCATTGTTGAACCGGCCTGCCACCGAACTGCCGAGTACTTTTATGGGTGCTTCTGCTATGAGCTTGTCCAGCGGTATCCGTGCTCCGGTGGCCGGGTCGACCGCGATAGATGGAGCCTTGGGATGCGCTCCCATCCAGAGTTCCGCCCAGGGTTCTCCGGATGGATTGTCCTTGCCCAACAATCCGGGAAGTTCCACAGTGGAACCCCAGTCATAGTTCTGTACGGTGTTTTCAAGCAAATAGAGTGCCATGAGCACATTGTACCCGCGGTCAGCGCTACGGTCTACCGATGAACGCGCGCAGGTCGGCGGTGATTTCCGGAAGCGTGCCGAAGCTGGTCTTTGTCCTGGGCAGCGAAGAAATAAAAATGTTGCCATAACGTTTGGTGAGCAGGCGTACATCAAGGACGACAACTGCGCCTCTATCGTCCGAGTGTCGTATCAGCCGGCCGAAACCCTGTTTGAAGCGTATCACAGCCTCGGGTAGTGAAAGGTCCATGAAGGAGTTCCCACCCCGGCGTTCCACAGCCTCGGCCCGGGCCTTCTGCACAGGGTCAGTCGGCACACGGAACGGCAATTTCGTGATGATGACGAGTTCCAGCGTTTCGCCGGGTGCGTCTACACCTTCCCAGAACGAATCGGTGGCAAACAGTACGCTTGAAATATCCGTCTTGAAGGCATCCATGAGCCGGGTGCGCTCGTCATCGCCTTGCCGGAACGCTGAGATGCCCAGCGCATCGAGGCGGGGCTTCACCGAGTCCCAGGCCGCCCGCAACGCTGTATACGATGTGAACAGCACGAGGGCCCTGCCTCCTGAGGCCTCTACGAGCTTGAACACGGCATCGTTGATCCAGGGTTGCCATTCAGGCGAGTTTGGCTCCGGCGCATCGCTGGCGGCCGCCAGGAGTGCATTGCGTTCAAAGGGGAACGGGGAGGGGAAGGCTGTGCATTCGGTGCGCGAGTCGGAGTTGGACAGGCCTACGCGGTGCTTCCAGAATTCAAATGAATTGCCTACTGATAGTGTAGCCGAGAGGCAGATTACGGCACGGAACTGATCGAATACTGCCTCGTTCATCATGATGGAGATGTCCAGCGGGGTAATGCTGAATTGCGTGAAGGGATCTCCCTGGCTGGTCTTGCGTCGATCCAGCCAGAATACACTCTCGGGGTCCTCGTCGAAGGTCCGGAACCGGGCGCAGACCGATGCCATTTCTGAAAGCCTGACGAGCGCCAGGTTGGTCTCTATCACTGACTGGTCCGCCTCGTCTTCTTCGGGAACACCTTCCAGCGCGTCCTTGAGCAATTCTGCGATGGACAGTATTGCGCGCTCGACCTCTCCGAGTGGCTTGATTATTGCCTGTTCGACCTCCGGGCTCCGGTTAACGAGGCGGTAGTTCATGCCCTCGCCAATGAGTGCGAGCGCCGCAGCATCAGCCACATCGATTGCCAGGAGCAGTGCGTCAGCCGCATCTGGAAAGCGCTTGAGTATACCTGGCTTCAGCCCCTTGAGGTTCTGGAGCTTGACTATGACGCCGAATTTCCTGCCCCGTTTTTCGCGGTACAGCTTGGACGACTGTCGCATGACTGAAAATCTGGTCAGCTCTTCTGAAAAGAAACTGGTTGCACTAGATTCTATGGCGTGGGCCTCGTCAAACACGATGGTGTTGTACGGAGGAAGTACCGCAGTGGATTCGTAGCCGGATCCTCCGGCGCGGGAGGCCAGGTCGCTGAACAGAATGTGGTGGTTTGCCACGATCAGGTCGGCATCTGCCGCATCACGCTTTACCTTGAGCACGAAGCATGAATCACGGTGGGGGCAGGCCATGTTCAGGCAGTCGTCAGACTCCGAGCGGACCCTGGTCCAGAGCGCGTCCTCCGGCCAGAATGACAGGTCAGAGCGATCACCCGTTCCCGTGGTTCCTGCCCAGGCTTCTATCTGCCTGAGCGGGTGATCCTCGCCCGCGAACAGTCCTTCTTCGTCCAGCGCGTCCTGGAGCCGTATCTTGCACAGGTAGTTGCCGCGTCCCTTGACGAGTACCGCCTTGAGTTTCTTCTTGAAGATCGACGCGACGAGCGGGATGTCCTTGTCCATCAACTGGCGCTGGAGGTTTATGGTAGCCGTGGAGACGACGACCCGTTCCTTGTTGCGCGCTGCCCAAGCAAAAGCCGGGATTAGGTATGCGAACGATTTTCCTACGCCTGTGCCGGCCTCCGCGGCCAGCACGTAACCGCCATTCAGTGCATCCGCGATGGCTTTAACGAGTTCAAGCTGGCTCTGTCTTGGTTCATAGCCAGGCAATCGTTCGGCAAGTTTGCCTCCCGTATCGAGTACTCCCGCCAGTTCTTCCGGATTTATGGCGATCAGTGCCCGTGCCCTGACAGGCTCTGCGACGACGTATACTTCCCGCACGTCGCCATCGACGATGTAAGAGCCTACGCCATTCTCGCCGGCGCGCGAGGCTACCGAGAGGTCAGCATTGCTGGGTTCCAGGAGACCTGATGGATGGTTGTGTATCAGGACGTCGCCACGGTCCAGGAATCCCGCAATAGCCGGAACGCTGGATACACCTCCGCGTGCTCCGACGATGATCTCGGCGACAAGTCCATTCCCGTCGAGCTTGCCCGCCACGAAGACTTCGTTGTAACCGGCATCGGCTATGGCTTCGCGCAGGTCGGCGGCTGCCTCGGCGGTAAATCGTTCGCTCGCGAGCATGCTGCGCCTCCTTCAGTACGACGCAACGAGCAGGTACGAGAGCCCGTGTGGCAGATAGTCACCGGTGGCGAGGTCGGGGCGGCACCAGACTTCCAGATATGATACCGGGTGGATCCTGGCCCATGAACCGATCGCCGGTGTCCAGGTCAGGCTGGCCCGTCCGAACAGCGACCATCCGGAGTATGTAATGCCGTCTGCCCACGCGACACCGGAATTCAGGTAGCCCCGGCCTCCTGCCCGGATGGAAAGCCTGTTTGCATAGAATGCGCCCTGGCCACGCTGGATCTCCAACCCCAGCAGCCTGAGGCTTGCTTCGCCTTCTGCGAACCAGACGCCCGCTGAATACTGCCAGAATTCATTCCAGTCCGGGTAAAGCGCTGGCATGGGAGAAAGGAAAACCGAAGAGTATCGCCCGGCTGGTCCATAGGCCATGCCATTCGTCAGGGCTGCCGCTCCATATGCCGAGACAGACAAGGCGCCGGGAGCGAGCCTGCCCGTCAGCATGGCCTCTATGCCCGCGGCTGGTGCTCCCAGCTCTGGATGGATCAGAGTATCCAGTCTGGCCGCAAGGGTTGCTGAATATCCCGTCTGAGCTTCCTGATCCGACCGGGCGGCGGTAAAGTCGCTCCAGCCCGCCTGGGCCGCGAGCATGGCCGCTACGATGCTCCAGGGGTGGTACGCGGAAGCACCCGTAGAGGTTTGTGCGGCTCCGGCCAAACCTGCCTGCAGGTTCCATGCAAAGGAATTGCCCCGGAATGGGTATAGCACGTCGCTCAAGCCGATCGTCGCCATGCTGGTCCTTCCGGTGGTACCGTTTGCAGAGGCCTCAAACGAATCGGATACCTGCAGCGCGACGGGGACAGCAAAGCCAGACCAATCTATCGATATACCAAAATCCACTGCGCTGGCCCTCAGGTTCCAGTCAACATCCGCCGAGGCCGACAGCCGTTCTGCCGGGTCAGCTATGAAGAGGAGGACGCCCAGGGCTTCCAGTCCGCCGGCATCTCCACGCGCGGTGGGAACCCAGAATTGCGGTACGAGCCAGCGCAGGACGTTGTAAGGAGCGGTTGCCACCGTTGCGGGTTCATCATAGACCGAGTGTGCCTCCGCAAACCCGGTTGCCGGTTGCCAGATAGCCTCCGCCTCGACGAATCCGAACGGCGTCCTATCCTCCGGAAATGCGCAGGGAGCGATGCCGGCTGAGAAGTTACCCAGATAGTATGTCTTGCCATCGGCGCTTAGCGGCCAATGTACGCCACCTGACATGGGTACGTTCTGATAGGCGAGGGTGTCACCGTCGAGTTCAGCCAGACGGTAGAAAAGTTCGTCATCCCACGAGAATCTCAGGATGCCATCGGTTCCCATCGACAGGTAGCGTATCCAGGTGAGTTTTTCCGGCAGGATCAGCCTGTCCACCGAAGTGATCGCTTTTGATGAACCATCGAGCGCTATCCGTATGATGGATACAGCTCCATCCTCCCTGGCCAGCGCATACAACGTCTTGCCATCGATTGAGGCTACAGGAGACGCATAACTGATACGCTCAGTTCCTGAAAGCAGCGTTGTCGTCGTGGTTCCATTCCAGATTACAAGGTCGGTCTGGTAGCCGTCTATCGCAATGCCGGCATATGACGAACTTCCAGGCAGCCAGGCCGCGTCACGTATCCTTGCCGCGGGCAGGTCTTCCAGCACACCAGTCTTCAGATTCCAGGTTTTCAGGAGCAACCTCGGAAAATCGGAATTGTAGCGTACTGTCGAGATGAGCAGCCTCGAACCATCGGGCGAGACGTCGATGCGCGATATGTCTGCCCCGGCGCGGAACAGCGCCTCTTCAGAACCGGTTTTCAGGTTATATTCGTAGACAATCCCGTGTTCATAGTCAGCGTAATACAGGCTTGTCCCCTGTGACGCGATTGCTGATATGCCTGAGAGCCCTCTGAGTGGTTCCGCTGCCATGTATACCGGCGTCCGGGGCGTCACCGAGGCTTTGAATTGGCTCCAGGCGTCAGTGAGGCTCAGTCCGTATATGCTTGAAAACCTGCCTCTCTTGATGAAGCCGTCATCGAGGGGCCTGAACACGGATGTTGCACCGAAGCTGCGCCAAAGCCGGGCGTATGCTTCCATGCCGTAGGTTTTCTGCAGATAGCGGGAAAAAAAACCACCATAAATATAGTAGAGTCCACGTCCGGGATGGAGATCCCATGCGCCTGCGGCCTGACTGAAGCTTTTCCAGCGGTCTTCAACAATATCCTGGCGCAACCATGCACCAAGCAGCGGATCTGTGGCCCTGCCATGGCCGTCTTGGCTTTCCAGTGAGACGGTAACGCCCTCAACGAAGGACAGCGGTGCAAGGTATGCAGATGCGCCAAGGGGCGCACCAAAGATCGCAACTACGGCATTCTCGATTCCAGACCGGATGGTAAGTGAAACCGCATGCGTCAGTTCGTGGTAAAAGAGCTTGCGCAGGTCATCGTTGAACGATCCGAGGGTGGAATTCATGTCTGTAGGAGCCTGGTATAGCACTATCTTGAGGTACGGTACCCAGGTAAAGTAGCCGTTGAGCTCCTCTGAATCGGGAGTGATGACCACGGGAAAGCGGTGCTGTGGAGTGGTTCCCAGCAACGACGCTATTTCCCGGTAGGCATCGTCGGCAAAACCTGCCAGGTACTCTATGGCAGGCCTGGATTCTGCCGGAAATATGAACGAGAAGTATTGAGTCTGCACAATTTCAAGATGCCGATCGGGAGAGAAGAGGTCTGCCGATGCTGGACAAACGAGCATTCCGACCATTAAAGCCGCCAAAACAGAGCGTTTCAAGGTTATCCTCCGCACGGTATCCGCCTGTATTTGACTTGGCGAGCATGTGTTGGCAGTATATTATGACAAACGGAGTGCAACAAGCGATGTAGCGCTCAACAAAACCTTCGCCCATTCCGAAAATGTAATGAAGTACCCTTATGTTAGGATGTCGATGACCGTAGGACAGAAGGCCTCAGTAAGCCTACTCGTCTCAACCCTGCTAGCCGCTGGCTTTGCTGCCTTGGCGTATTCAGGCTTGTTCTCGGTCATTGAAACCAGCTTCTTTGATGAACGGGTCAGGCGTTCTGTTGAAATTTCGATAGACGGCCTGACCGAATCCACGACTGCCTACCATCAACGCAATATCGAGCGCTTTGCCGAACTGCTCAAAATCGACTATGTCAGACGCAGTTTCCTGCCGAATCAGAGTGCCCAGGACATATTTGACCGCACGCGGACCTTTGGACTACTGGCAGAGGAGACGGCCGGGCTTCAAGGCATCAGAATCCTCGATCAGGATGGCAAACGCATCCACTTCAGCACCTTTCCTGGCGATGTCGTCCGTTCTGAATCTCTCAGGATTGTGTATCGCAATTATGGCGAGGCAGGGGATGAACCGTTTGAACTCCTGTCCATCCCCGAAAGCCAGGCCGGGACAGTTACAACGCTTCCGACAAAGCGCTCGTTTGCCTACAGATTCCCGTTCGTTGACGGATTTGGTGTGTACCGCGGTAGCGCCGTATTCTATGTTGCATTCTCTGGCCTCCTTGAACGACTCGTGCAGGATGGTCGCATACCGCTTGGCGACGATGTCATAGCAGTAGAAACGCAGGGTATCCTGATCGGAGCCCCCGCCTGGGGGGGGCAGGATCTTGTATCGCGCGTAGCTGAAATCTGGTCTGCCGGTCCCAACGCAGAACCCATCCCCGTAGGCGCTTCCGAAGCCTCAGGCTCCTACATCCTGTTTTCCCGGCGTGGAGAATCCGGCCTCGTAGGACTGCTTGTTCCCGCTTCCTGGTTTGAAATGCCAGAATCCTTCCGTTGGTTGCTACTCACCACCTTCTTCATAACCGTGTATCTGGCCCTGTTCTTGCTACTGAACCTCAGGCAGGATCGTTTTGCCGTGCTTGCTGGCAGGATCAAGCGTTTCCAGATCGAACTCCTTGAAGAGTATCTGGAACGCAAGGGGGACATGGATCTCGCGCGCTGGAAGGGAGAACTTGAGGCCCGCAGGGCCGAAACCCGGGACCGGATACGCAAGAGTGCTGGGAAAATAGCCAAAAAACGCTCTGCCGATGTTGATGCACTCATAGATAAATCCTGGGACGAGATCATTGCCGTCATGACCTCACGGGGCGAACGGGCGGGCGGTATGGATCTGGCCAAGATCGAAGCGCTCCTGAAAGAGGCCTTGAGCAAGGGTTCATTTGTTATCGGAAATGCGCAGGGTCAAGCACCTGCGACACGTCCTTCCCGCATCGTGCAGGTGGAACCCGGCCTTGCCAGCCTCGTTGGAGCAACCGAGGTTGCCGAAGAAATTGAAGACCTGGAAGAACTCAGCGAAATTGAAGATGCTGAGGAAGTCAGGGACGTCGAGGAAATCGCTGAAGTCAGTGAAGTCGGTGACGTTGAGGAACTTGGTGAGTTGGAAGAAGCCGAGGAAATTGAAGAACTTGATGAAATTGAAGAAATAGAAGCGTTCGAGGAAGCACAAGCCGCTGCCGGGATTGCCAGGGACGAAATTGTAGAAGCTCCGGCAACCACGTCCGCTTCTGAACTTGTCGAAGCCGAAGAACTTGAAGAACTTGAAGAAGTTGAAGAAGTTGGAGAACTTGAAGAAGTCGAGGTAGTTAACGAAGTTCAAGAACAAGAGGAAATTGAAGAGCTTGAAGAAGCCGGGGAACTTGAGGAAACCAGGGAACCCGGAAAACTTGAAGAACTTGAAGAACTTGAGGAAATTGAGGAACTTGAGGAACTTGAGGAACTTGAGGAACTTGAAGAACTAGAGGAACTTGAAGAAACCAGCGAGCCAGTTGAAGCCAAAAAACCAGACGGGCTTGAGAAAGCAGAAGTTCTCGAGGAACTCGAGGAACTTGCTGAGAGCGTTGATTCTGATGATGAAGAGGCTGTCGAGTGGGGCAGTCTGTCGGCAGAAGCTCTGGCTTTGGCAACCGATGATGACGATGACTATCCAATAATTCCTGAGAGCCTTGGCCTTGAGCTTGTAGAAGAGACTGATCTGGCTGACATCATAGGCTACCTTGAAGCAGGCAGGTATGAAGAAGAGCCGGACTATCAGGAACCTGCGAGAGTTGAAGTCGAGATTTCCATCGAAGAAGAGCCTGTTACTGAATTGGTTTTCGCATCTCCGCTTGAAGACATAGCCGAAACAGTTCAGGAACTGGGAGTATCATTGGCGGTAATTGACCAGGAACCTGGAGAAACCGCTGAGGACATGGAAGACTTGCTTGAGGAAGTCGAGTTTGACCTCTTCCTGAGCGCGCTGGATTTAAGCGGGCTCGAAGGCTACAGCGATGAAGATGGTTTCCTTGAGATCGATGATGCCAGCTTTGGGGAGGTACAACCCTCGGTATTACCGGAGCCCGAAGCCGATTATTCAGAAGAAATAGCCAGCGACGGAATATCTATGCTTACCGATGAGCAACGGGAGCGTATCGAGGAGTTGCAGGTTGTTACCTTTGACGATTCAGAGATTGTCGATGTCGAACCTCTTGAAGGTTCTGGTTACCGCCAGATAATCAGCGCATTCTCCCATCGTAACCCTGATTGGTCCAGCGGCCAGCTAGAAGAATTGCCCATCGTGTCTGAAACCGGGCCGTCCGACGCCCTCCCGCTGGAAGATACTGAGCCTGGTGACGCAATCGTGATGATCGATGGGGTGTACACCGTCAACCGTAGTGGTTTGTCCGCCACTACTGCCGGGGACAGCACCCTGAAGGCTCTGGCTGATTCAGTGCTGCAGCATCGCGGCGCTTGACAGCCGCTCGGGTCAATCGTACTTTAACACTACATGAGCCCAACCAATTATATCTTCGTACTCGATTCCAGAAAGCCCATAGTACTGCACCCATTCGATACGGCTGAAGTATTCAAATCCGCTGAAACCGGCTCGATCATTGGCAGATATAGTTCAGGTGACTCACCCAGGGATGCTGATTCGATTAGAACTGCGTTGTACGCAGCCATGGAGAAGGGAACCAGACGATATTATCTGAATAAGGGGTACTATCTCCGACTTGCCCTTACAACGGGGACCTTCATAGCTGTGTACCTGTTTCTGTCCATCCTTGTCAGGGATCCAGTTCCACTGATCGACGAGTTACTGTTGGGTTCGCTGGCAGCAGCTGCGGTGTTCTTTGCGAGCGAGCGACATGCTTTATCGTCTCCCCGGCATCTGGAATCCGTACTCAGGTTCAGGCGCGCCATAGATGGTGCATATTTCTCTGAAAGTCGTATCGTCGACCTGGTTGAGGCCTGGCGTGACGAGGCTGTGGCCCTCGGACCTGCAGCATTCTATAAATCCGATGCCATGGAACCCGTGCTGTCAGGCGATGAAAAAGAAGAAGCCCAGGCTCTCTGTTCCTTGCTCGCCAGAAGATGGAAGTCCAGGCCTGTCGTCGCCGAACTCTATGAGGCCTCGGCTAATGGCCGCGTTCCTGGGCTACTCCTTGATAAGGCTGCGAGGAGACTGGGAAATGAGGAATGCGCTCTGGCTCTGGCGTACTTGCGTCTTATCCCCTTGGCCCTCAAGAGTGCAGAATGAAGACCCTTCATGTTGCCTGCGTGCAGGTGCAAGGGGCCATAAAGAGTATGTTGCTCGGACTTGCAGGCGTAGTGTTAGTCGTAGCTGTAGCTACTGCGGTTGTCTGGCCTTTGTGGTACCTTGCTACATCGCACACACGCATCTATTCGTTCCTGATGCTGGTCGTAGCAGCAGGTGGCCTCATAGCGGTAACTCGTGAGAAATCAAGGCGTCGTAAAGCGGATTCGACCAACGCAGCCCCTGAATCGTGAAGCCTGCGGTTTTCTTGCTGTGTTTTTGTTCTTTTTCAGTGCTGCTGGGGCTTCCTGCGGCAGCCATCCCATCGAGTTATCCCTCCATCCAGCGACTGTCACCACGGGATCTTCTTTTTGTACAGATCCAGGATTCCCTGGCTCAGGGTTACAGGGCTGAGATGGCAACCGCCCCTTATCCTGATTTTTTTATCTGTCAATGGATTGCGACAGGAGGTGAGGAGCTTCTTGCTGTAGCCGCCCGGCTTTCGATGCCCTACGAAACACTTGTAACACTCAATGGAATCAGTAAGACAAGATCTTTCAGGGAGGGAGAAGTTGTCCTCATACCTTCAATTGCAGGCGTGTTCGTACCAGACACGCCACGCAATGATCTGGATGTGCTGCTGGCGTCCCGTAGTGCCATTGCAAACGTTCCGATGCAGCGGGTAGTCGCTACAGTTGGCGGCGTGGAGCGTGGTTTTACATTCTATCCGGGCTCAAGGCTTTTCCCCACAGAACGCTCTTTTTTTCTTGAAATAGGGTTCCGCATGCCACTGCCTGACAGTGTGTTGACCAGCAGGTATGGTTTCAGGAGTAGCCCCATAGATGGCCACGACAGGATGCATGAAGGTGTTGATCTAGCTGCTCCGTTTGGAACGAATGTGATTGCGGCACGGGAAGGCACGGTTGTAGCTGCTGGTGATGACCCCGTTTTAGGGTTGCGCATCATCCTCGAACATGAGGGGGGACTACGCACTATCTATGGCCATCTCTCCCGCATTGCTGTCGTGTTGAACCAAACGGTTCAATCGGGTACAATAATAGGAGCGGTCGGTTCGACCGGCTTGTCAACCGGGCCGCATCTTCACTTTGAGATACGGCTCAGTGGTAAAGCCAGGGATCCCTCTAGTTATATACCTGGATTGAAGCAATGAAACGTGTCCATAGCCTTTTATGCCTGCTGTTGATCCTCTCCACTGCATCGGTCTTTTCGCAAGGACTCAGGACCGACTTTGCCTCAGTGGCAACGCTTTCATCTGAGAACCCTGAAGGGGTAACCGTCGTTCTGCGGTACAATGAAGCTGTAGCCGTGAGTTTTCCTGCTGATCCGACATTCATCCAGGGTGTAGAGTTCGAGTTGCGGATACCAAAAACATTCCAGGGGGCAGAATCTTCCATTGCATGGTCAATCTTCACAAGATTACAGCCCCAGCCGTCCCCTGGCAGGTTTGACTATGTCGCTGACCTCGTTGCAACCCAACCACTACCGGCCCGGGTATCGTTGAACCTCATAGTCCCCATAATCGACAGGCATGGCATCAAGAACAATCCATTTGCCAGTCTGGTTCCATCAGTTGCAGGAATCGACCGGTTTCCACTCGTTTTCAAACTTACACCCATCGGTAAAGGAATCCTGCCCTCCATGGAAACGGCCGAGTTCAGGCTGACTGTCAGACCTGTGCTTCGTGATGAGGGAGGCCTTAGAGTTTCCGTTTCAGTACCAGATGGCGCTGATCGCCCTTTAGTATCGATATTCGTCGATGACAAACGCGCCGAAGACGCACAAGCCATGATCTTGGCAAAAAAAGGCCCTCGGGTCGTTCGGGTGAGTGCCGAGGGTTATCGTGAAGAAATAATCACAGTCGCTGTCGAAGCAGGGCGCGTCATACCGCTGAATGTCACACTTACTCCCAATGCACCCCTGCTGGTATTCCAGGCTCCCGCCGGCACGTATGTATCGCTGGACGGTCAGGTAGTCCCCATGTCCGAACTGGACGGATTTGCGGTGGAACCCGGAGAGCATACCTTGTTCTTTAGAATAGGCGACTATGCAATGACACGGAAGTTCATGGCACTCCGCGGCAAGGTTTATCATGTAGTGCTGTCGGTAGAACTGAACATTCTGGCCACACCATGACCGACCTCAGGGACCGGGTACCCATCCGGGCTGCGGATATCAAGGAACGGAACGAACGGTTGGTCCTGGGCATGGTATTCCACGCTCCCAAGGCATCCCAGAGTGAAGTGGCTGCTACATCCGGCCTCAAGGCGCCTACTGTTTTCAGGATTTTTGGTGAACTCGAGCGTGCGGGACTCATAGAACCCGTTGCGTCTCCTCCGCTCGCAACCGACAGGAAAGGCCGTAGACCAACCTGGTATGCCACTGTTCCCGGCGCATACCGTATCGTCGGGCTGGATTTCAGGGCTGGTGCAGCGTCGGTCGTGGTAGAGGATTTCTCGGCTACAGTACTGTATGCCGAAGAGCGTGCGATACCTCTTGATGCAGATGCGGACGCGGCTTACGCCATCGTGGTACAGCTTGCTGCCGACGCACTGGACCGGGCCCCCGGAGGCCCGCTTCTCGGTATCGGGGTAGGTGCTCCTGGAGTTGTTGACCTATCCCGGGGCAAAGTTCTGGAATATAATAGAATCCCCGGCCTGTCCGGGTTTCCTCTGGCTGACAGACTGTCTGAACGATTTGGCGCTACAGTGAGGATGGGTAACAATGCCACCGTGGCCGCTGTAGCTGCATACCGGTATGGTTCCAGCCGCAATGCATCGACGCCCTCGCGCGTCAGCGATGCCGGCAGTACTTTTGCCTTGCTGGTGCGGGCTGGCGTTGGCGGTGCTTTCGTGCGGGCTGGCATACCTTATGAAAACGGTGGTAAAACCGCCATAGAGATAGGGCACATGACTATGGATCCTCTCGGGCCAGGCTGCGCCTGCGGTGGAACTGGTTGCCTTGAAGCCTACCTGTCGGAAGAAGCTCTTGTCTCTACCGTTGCCGCAGCTCGTCCCTGCATTGATTTCAAGGAACTCGACAGCCTGCTCTGCGCAGGAGATCGAGCTACGTTCGACGCACTGGGTCCATCCATGGGAAAGGCATCGATAGCGCTGCTCAATGTGCGCCACCTGCTCGATCCGGGTGAATTCATGATCATTTCACGGTCGGCAGCGCTATCGGAACTCATCGCGCGGGAAACCGGGCAGTATCTATCCGGGCGTCCGGGACCTGATGGGCATGCTCCGAGTGTCAGGGGCTATCGTTGGGATCCGGTTCTGGCTGGCCGTGCAGCCTGCGATATGGTATTTGACGGCTTCTTTTCATAGCACTGCCCTGTCCGGGCAACGGAATGCATCGATGAATGGAGCAACGCATGACGAGACTTGCATCATGGAACGTGAATGGCATACGGTCGGCCTCTACGAAAGGGTTTTTTCAGTGGCTTGCCGATGAATCGGCGGATATCGTGTGCGTGCAGGAAACCAAGGCAGATCCGTCACAACTAAGCAAGGAATTCTTCGAGGCTGATGATGCGGAAGGTAAAAGGTTTACACCATTCTGGTCCAGTGCCAAACGCCGCGGATACTCAGGCGTAGCCATATACACCAGGATCGAGCCCAGGTCGGTGCGGCTGCTCGGAGTCGAGGAATTCGACGACGAGGGGCGCTATCTTGAAGCTGATTTTGGCGAGTTTGTCGTTGCCAGCGCGTACTTTCCCAACTCCCAGGATGCCGGGGCCCGGATAGACTACAAGTTGCGATTCTGTGATGCCGTACTCGCCCGCTGTGATGCCGTTGTTGCCGAAGGACGGCACATTGTCGTTGCCGGGGATTTCAACATCGCCCACGAGCCCATAGACCTTGCCCGCCCCAAGGAAAATGTAGGAAACCCCGGCTACTTGCCCGAAGAACGGGCCTGGATGGCCCGATACCTGTCCAGCGGTTATGCTGACACCTTCCGCCGCCTGCATCCAGGAGAGCCTGGCCATTACAGCTGGTGGAGTTACCGGATGAAGGCTCGCGAGAAGGACATAGGCTGGCGCATCGACTATCACTGTGTCGATGAAGGACTGGTGCCGGCCATAAAGTCAGCGGCTATCCGGAATGCCATTACGGGGTCCGATCATTGTCCGGTAACGCTTGAGCTCGAGCTTTGACGAGGAGCACCCTATGACCATACGCTACAACGCCCCCACGACTTTGACTTTTACGTTTATCTGTGCTGTTGTATTGCTTCTCAATGCCTTGTTCCCGGGCCTGACAGCCAACTGGTTTTCCGTACCTGGTCGCGGTGATTTCCAGGCTGGTTCCATCCGTGACTATATATGTCTCTTTACGCATGTATTCGGGCATGCCGACATCAACCATTTCCTGTCCAACTTCTCGTTCATCCTGTTGCTTGGCCCGATACTGGAGGCAACGTATGGATCCGGCGGAATGGCCCTGATGGCCGTAATCACGGCCCTGGTAACCGGCTTGCTCAATATACTGCTGTTTCCCACCGGCCTCATGGGGGCAAGCGGCATTGTCTTCATGATGATACTGCTTGCGTCGTTCACCAATTTCAACAAGGGTGAGATTCCCCTGACCTTCATCCTCATCATGCTGTTGTATCTGGGCAAGGAAGTGTTCAACGCATTCAGGGCCAATAACGTATCGGAGTTCGGCCACATCATAGGCGGTCTTTGCGGAAGCATCTTTGGCTATCTGAAACCGGCAAAACGCTGACGAAAAGTTTTATCTTCACAGGAGGCAGCATGATTGAATCAGGCGACCGCAAAGTATTCGTCATTGACACCAATGTGCTCATCCACAACCCTGAATCTATCCTGTCGTTCAGGGACAACGAAATAGTGATTCCGCTCCAGGTACTCGAAGAACTCGACAATCTTAAGACCTATGCCGACCAGCGGGCCAAGACTGCCCGCGATGCAATACGCTTTCTTGATTCGGTATCCAGGCGCGGAGATCTCCATGATGGAGTAAAGCTGGAAAACGGTTCAATCCTGCGTGTGTCACTGGCGCAGTCTGACAAAGGTCCCAAGGGTTTTGACACCACAAAGCCTGACAACCGGATAATCCTGTGCGCTGCTGCCATCAAGGAAAGCGGCCGGCAGGTTTTTTTCGTATCAAAAGACATCAACGCACGTGTAAAGGCCACAGCCCTCGGTGTCAAGGCAGTTGACTACGAGAAGGAAAAAGTAGATATCGCAACGCTGTACCAGGGTGTGAGCGAGGTGGAAGTAGCACAAGATCTTTTTGCGGCATTCGATGCCACAGGAAGCCTGCCGTGGAAGGACCGCCTGCGGCCCAACGAGTTTGTAATACTAAAAGAACGTGGCTCGACACGGGAACGCATCGCACGCTGCAGGCCTGATGAAGGCGTCATCGAGGCTCTGAAGGAGGATGTTGGTTCTGTCTCCGGCATTGCTCCCCTCAATGCCCGACAGCGCGTGGCTCTGGAATTGCTCATGGACGACAATCTACGGCTTGTCACCCTGGTCGGCAAAGCCGGTACCGGCAAGACCCTCCTTGCGATCGCCGCAGGACTCAGGAAGGTCTTCGACGAGAAGGTCTACGCCAAGATGCTCGTCACCCGGCCTGTCGTACCGGTCGGCAAGGATATCGGTTACCTGCCAGGGGAAAAGTCAGCCAAGATGTCCAACTGGATGCAGCCGCTGTTCGATAACCTGGAATACATCATGGGTGCCCACAAGCGGGACAAAGAAAAGATGAAGACGGTAGACCAGATGATCAAGGACAAGCAGATAGAGATAGAAGCACTTTCCTATATTCGTGGCCGCTCGCTTCCAGACGAATACATCATCATCGACGAAGCCCAGAACCTGACCCCGCATGAAATCAAGACCATCGTCTCGCGGGCAGGCAAGGGCACTAAAGTAGTTTTGACCGGGGATCCATACCAGATAGACAATATGTACCTGGATGCCAATTCCAACGGTCTCTCGTACCTGGTCGATGCGTTCAAAGGTCAGTCCATCTATGGCCACGTAACGCTTCAGAAGACGGAGCGGAGTGAACTCGCGGAGCTGGCTTCTACCTTGCTTTGAGTGTCCCTGTGGCCCCAGTCATTGTTTCAGGGGTAGCCGGGAGATAGAATAAAGTACATCCAAAGGAGAGTTTTCAATGTATGGAACTTTGAAAGAGGAGCTGCACGGCAAGCTCCAGGCTATACGCAGCGAAGGCCTTTACAAGGGCGAGCGCGTCATCATGACGCCTCAGGGTTCTGTCATCTCCGTAAAGGATGGAAAAAGCGTCGTTAATTTCTGCGCCAATAATTACCTTGGGCTGGCCAATGATCCATCAATACGCGAGGCGGCCAAACGAGCTCTGGATGAGTGGGGGTACGGACTCTCGAGCGTCCGTTTTATCTGCGGAACCCAGCAGCCTCACAAGCTTTTGGAAAAAGCCCTCTCGGATTTTCTGGGGACTGAAGACACGATACTCTTTTCCTCGTGTTTCGATGCCAATGCGGCGGTCTTTGAACCATTGTTGGATGCTGATTGTGCCATAATCGCAGACAGCCTCAACCATGCCTCGATCATCGACGGTGTACGTCTCAGCAAGGCCGACCGGCTCATTTATGAGCATAACAATTTTGAGGACCTTGAAGCCAAGCTCAAGTCAGCGGCAGGCAAGCGCTTGCGCCTTGTTGCTACCGACGGCGTTTTTTCCATGGACGGCGACATCGCCGATCTTGGACGCATCTGCGATCTTGCCGAAAAATACGATGCACTGGTGATGGTTGATGACAGCCATGCTACCGGGTTCGTCGGAGCGCGTGGCCGAGGTACACCAGAATACTGTGGAGTTATGGGCCGCGTTGACATAATAACCACGACCTTTGGCAAGGCCCTCGGCGGAGCATCCGGCGGTTGTATAGCGGGGCGCGCGGAAATCGTGGAATACCTGCGCCAGAAGGCCAGGCCTTATCTATTTTCAAACACCGTACCTCCAGCCATCGTTGGAGGTACCCTCAAGGCGCTTGAAATCCTGTCCGCATCGACTGCGTTGCGGGACAGGCTTGAATCCAACACCCTGCGTTTCCGCGAGGGGCTCGCGAAAGCCGGTCTGGAAGTGCGGCCCGGAGTACACCCCATCTGCCCTGTGATGCTGTACGATGAGCGCCTCGCCCACGCCATGGCTGACAGGCTGCTCGACGAAGGCATCTATGTCATCGGTTTCAGTTTTCCCGTTGTGCCACGCGGCAAGGCGAGGATACGCGTACAGGTTTCGGCCGCCCATACAACGCAGCAGATCGATTCTGCGTTGGCCGCGTTTGCCAGAGTCGGCGCTGAACTGGGTGCCGTGAAGAAGTAAGGACACGTGATACGATGAGGAATGTCAGACGCCTTGTACTGGGAGTCGGAGCAGGTGCTGTAGCTCTCGGACTTGCTGCGGTCATTGCCCTGAGTGTCTATTCCGGCAGCAATGAAGGCAAGGCTACTCTTCTGGTCAAGTATTTTCGTGCGCTGTCCGACTCTGATGAAGCCGCGGTCGGAGATCTGACGACTTCTTCGTTCCAGTCTGATCTGGTTCTGGGGACCTTGTCGCGGGAAACCTATGAACTCTACGATTTTGGCGAAGAAGCCGATGGCACGCTGCACTTCGTGCTGGTTGCGCCAGGGCCTGATGGCGACAAACGCGCCGTACTCGGCGCAATGGAATTCAGCAGGGTAGGGCTCTCAAACCGGATTGAATCCATCAGGCGGATCGACGAGGGAAAGAGGCTTACAGAGTGACTGCTGCCTCCTCGTGCTGTATCCTGCATTTCTGTCGGTGTGTATGGCGCGTCAGGAGCGAACGGAACGCTTGAAGGCGGTGACTCGTGGCGAAGCGTTGAGTGACAGGCTGTCGCGGTCGCCCCTGGCGAGCATGCGGTAGCCCAGTCCGGCTACCATGGCTGCATTGTCTCCGCAGAGTGACAAGGGTGGAAAGTACAAGGTCAGGTCGGACCGCTTTGCGAGTCTGGCCCTCAGGTAGGTATTTGCCGCGACCCCTCCGCCTGCTACCACCGTAGTGATGCCCGTATCGTCTACAGCCCGCAACAGTCGCGATACCAGCATGTCCACGGCGGCTTTTTCAAATGCCGCTGCGAGGTTCTCGTCGGTCCGCTCGAATGCAGGATTCCAGAACTGGTCAAGTTGCCGGATGGCCGCCGTCTTGATGCCGGAATACGATACATCATAGCGGTGTTCGCCCTTGTACAGGTTGGTTGCGGGGAATTTGCACGCAGCTGCGTTGCCTTTGCGTGCCAGCCTGTCAATCGCCGAGCCGCCTGGATACCCGAGACCGTAATGCTTGGCTACCTTGTCAAAGGCTTCACCGATGGCATCGTCTATGGTTGTGCCGAGTACCTCGATATCATCAAAGCCGTTGGTCTTGCAGATCATCGTGTGTCCACCGGAGACCATGAGCCCGATGAACGGGTATTCGATGTCCTCTGCCAGTAACGGGGCATATAAATGGGCCAGCACATGGTTGACGCCTACAAATGGTTTTCCCGCAGCCCAGGCGAGGGCTTTTGCAAACGAAACTCCAACGAGCAACGAGCCCGCGAGTCCTGGTTTTGAGGTAACTGCGATTCCATCCAGGTCAGAAACGGAGATTCCCGCTTCGTCGAGCGATCGGGCAACTACATCATGTATCCATTCTGTATGCAACCTTGAAGCAATTTCCGGTACGACACCGTCGAATTCGGCGTGCCGTGCAATCTGCGTTGCTACAATGCTGGAAACGACACGGCGGCCGTCCATGACGACGGCCGCCGCACACTCATCACAGGATGACTCAATCCCCAATATCGTCATCGTCATCCGAATCCATCATGATGCGCGAGATGGTGGATAGGCTGAATCCCTGTTCCATGAGTTGAGGATAGAGGTCTGCCAGGGTCTGGGCCAATTCAGCCGACCATACATGGCCTATCATGATGGCGTAGCCCCGTTTCTCTGCAATTTTAGTGCCCTCGGCGATGTAATGAAGCATCGAGGCTCTGTCGGGGGTATTATCTAGAAACACGCTGCGCTCCCATATAGACTGTCTCATAAGCGAGGCTACAGAGTGTACCACGGAATCGCTTATGGTTAAAGAGTCCAGAAAATACACGCCGGCCGTGGACAGTTCATCGAGTACGGTCGACATGACCCTGATATCGGACGTAGCCCTGGAGCCCATGTGGTTGTTTACTCCAGCTGCGCCAGGAACCTGAGCCAGGTTGTTTCTGAGCACCCGCCGTATTGTCGCATCGTCCATATCGGCACGGATTGCTCCAGGGCCCGGGTCGAGACCTGCAAGTGCCTCCATGGGCTGATGCAGCAGCAGTTCCTTGCCGGCATTCCTTACAGATTCTGCGGAACTGGTTGTAAACGGCAGGCCAGGAAGCACGGCTATGGTTACTGGTCCGGGCAGTTCCAGAAAGGGCTTGAGTTGCCATTCATTGTGCCCGGCATCGTCTATTACGAACACGAGTATCCCTCTGGTTTTTTTTATTCTGCGTGCATCTGGAACAGGTCTGGCCGTAGTTGCAGCTGGCTCAGTATCGATAATTGGATCCTGCGCATATTCAACCGGCGGCACGTGTTCCTGGGACACGGGATCCACCAGACTGGATGCGTCAGAACCAGATTCATCTGGACCAGAACCAGTCAGCGGTGTATGAATGCGGCTGCTTTGAAGTCTCGTGAGTGAAAAAGCAAGCCCGAGTGCGCCAACTACAAGAAATGCGCTTGTCAAGAGAATGATGTGAGCGCTTTGCACCGTTGGCGCACGTTTCCGTTTTTTTGTCGGCATCGTGTCATTTTACTATACGATGGTCACGGAAAACATCGCAAGACCCCGGGCTGCAGCCGGTCAATGCAGGAATTGTAGCGTCAGGCTCCGATGAAATCAGCGTATTCGCTCTGATTGCGAAGCTTGCGGATAGCCCTCTTCTCTATCTGCCTTACGGTTTCTGCTGAAATACCCATGGTTTCGCCTATTCCCTTGAGGGTTTTTTTCTGATTCCCATAAAATTCAAATCGATAAATCAAGACCTGCCGCTCCTTTTCCATGAGGGCTTCAAGTAATTTGATAGTCTTTTCCCGCACACAGTTTCGTACAAAGGCCGCATCGGGGCTGTAGGTTTCATCCGCATATACATCGAGCACACTACCGGATTCCTCGTCATCGTTGTCACCTTCAAGTGGCATGATGCTACCTGACATCTCGAGTGCTTCCTTGACCAAGTGTTCTTCTATGCCGAGTTCCCGCGCAATTTCTGAACGGGACGGTTCCCGTGACAGGCTCTGCGAGAGGTATCCATATGTCTTGTGGATGCGTTTTATCAGTTCTTCCTTGCGGTGGGGGAGGCGGATCGCGCGGCGAGAATTGACCAGGGACCTGGTCACAGCCTGTTTGATCCACCATGAAGCGTACGTTGAAAACCTCACGTTGCGCCGGTAGTCGAATCGTTCGGCTGCCTTGATGAGGCCCATGTTGCCTTCCTGGATGAGATCGATCAGGGGAACGTCAAAATTTGCGAAGGCGCGTGCTATTTTTATGACGAGGCGGAGGTTGGCTTCGATGAGTCTGGATCTGGCTACTTCTTCACCAGCCTGAATTCTCATGGAGAGGTCCCGTTCTTCTTCTGCGGTGAGCAATGGAATCTGCTTAACTCTCTCGTAATATATCTTCAGCGTGTCCTCAGACATGGACGCCTCTGTTCTTCCGCTCATTTTGTGTTACCTCTGCCTATTATTAGAGCAGTAACTGTGCCAAGTAATTGTATTTGAAGTATGAATTTGTAATTATATATAATATAACAAATTGTATTTAAAATGGCAGTGATGAAGTTATAGAATTCTTGGAATAAGTATACTTTCGTGCACAAAATCCCTTTTTAAGGGTATACAAAATGATAAAAAAACCGCCCTTGACGGACGGTTTTTTTAGTTGGAGGTACATGCGCTCAGTTTGGCGGTGCAGTTTGTATCTGAGCCTGTCCGAGTCCCTGTGCAGGCACAACTTTGTACTCTCTGATGAATGTAAAAATTGCCAGAACTGCAACTATGACAACGACTAGTTTTCGCATTGCAAACCCTCCGGAAACATCATCAGGATACACTGCCTGCTGGATTACTTCAAGATTTGAAGGCTATTTTCCATTCAGGAATTTCAATGGATCTATTGCTGTACCGCGTTTGAAGACACCCAGATGCAGATGCGCACCAGTACTGTACCCCGTTGAGCCAAGTAGTCCTATGGATTTGCCTTGTTGCACGCTGGCACCTTGTTTGACAAGTATCTTGTTCAGGTGGGCATACAGAGTCTGATACCCTTCTGCATGTGTAAGTATTATGAAATTACCGAATATAGTGCTGTATCCCGTTTCAGCAACCCGGCCATCCATAGACGCATGTATGGGAGAGTTCAGAGGGCCAACGATGTCAAGTCCGCTATGGAATTGGCGTATTCCCGTGAACGGATTGGCCCGATATCCAAATTGCGAACTGATTTTGCCAACTACTGGCCAGATGATCAGTTTTCCCAGCGCTTTTTTAAGATCGTAGCTTGATAACCGGGCTCCCGGGATGAACAATGTCTGTCCGGGCGTTATAGTCTGGCTCGATAGATCGTTGGCATCGACGATGTCCAGCATGGAAACCTGTGTTGCGGAGGCTATTCCCGAGAGGCTTTCACCTTTTTTAACCTTGTAAGCGACTCCATCCAGGTTTGGTATTTTTATAGTTGCACCCGCTTGTATCCTGCGGACGTCTCCTATACCGTTGATGCTTATGAGTGTGTCCAGGCGAATCCCGAACCTGTGTGATATTGCATCAAGCGTGTCATTTTTTGCTACCCGGTAGCTGGAGATGGACAGTGTCATGGGCAGGGCTGGTACCAGTTCGGCATCGTCTGGCTCGGGAGGCATCGCCATAAGGGAGTCGAGCAGGAGTGAGGTAGCCACTCCGTCTTCAGGCAGGAAAAACTCATGCAGATCAGCCGGGCGTTCCACTGCACCTACTGCCGCTATTGCTACAGCGAATAAAAGGACGCCGAGAATGATCAACACTGTTTTCAGTGATTTTGCGGATGACAGCGTTTCAAGGATCCGGATTATATAATGGAACCGCTCGCGGGCAACAACCGGCTGCGCTACCTGCGTTTCCAGGCTTTTTATTCGTTGATTGGTCCCAGGCTCGGAGTTGTGCCCGGGATGGATTCTGGCCCTTGAGGCTTTTCTTTCTATGCGGCCATTGCAGGCTGGACTGATCAGGCCTTGATCGAGGATTATCCTGACTGGCTTCTGACGAGGTGCTACATACTGGGTTTCCATGACATTCTGCATTTCCATACGTTCTACTATCGGCGCAACTCAGCCCGGCATTGAGAGACGAGCACCTTGTTGAACAGAGGTTTTTGCATATGCATGAAGTGAGAACGAATACAAGATATATTCATGTTCCGCGTATCATCATGACGGCCATGCTGGTTGCCCTGTTCATGAAGACGTTTGCCGTGGACCTAGTCATAATACGAGGCGATTCCATGAGTCCTACGATTGGCACGAGTACCGTGGCCCTTGTTGCCCGTTGTGCCTACGGACTGCGGCTTCCGGTTTCAGGGACCTGGGTCCTGCGCTGGGCTGAACCAGAACCAGGTGATATCGTACTCGTCGCGCCTGTGGACCGGAATCCCAGAAGGGTGATCAAACGGGTATTCGAACTGGGACCGGCATACTTGAATGCTGAAGCTGGTGTGCTGTCCGGCCGAGGTGGTTCTGTGAAACTCGAGCCGGATTCTTCGTCACGGTTTTCTGGATTTTCCTATCTACCTTCGGGCAGGGTATTCATAGTCGGCGACAACGGTGACAGGTCTTTCGATTCGCGCGACTATGGTTCCCTGCCGATTGAGAAGATACTGGGAAAAGTGCTACTCTATTCTGGCGGGCTTTCTGGCTCTGCAGGAAAATCTCATGAATCCAAGGATGCTGCGGCTGATGTCGATAGATAAACGATTCTTCCGGCATTACATCATTTTAGCCGTACTCCTTGTGCTGGCATCAGTGACGTTGGTTCGATACGGTCGGCTGGCTCTGGGAACAACAGGACAGTCACTTGCCTCGTCCGCACGGATTGTTTCCATACGTGGCCCGATATACGACCGCGAAGGTCGCTTGCTGGCCGTCGATACTGACCTCTACGACGTGTCCATCTGGAAACCGTCACTCTCCAGGGGAAAAGAGGCGGTTTTTGCGACTGCTCTGGCCGCTGCCATCGGGGTTCCAGAATCAGAAATCCTTGCCAGACTGACTGGAGAAGGCGCTGACTTTGCCTACATAGCCCGCCGGGTTTCAAGCGATGTTGCTCGTTCCATCGAGCAAGCCGTGGCTGATACCAACATGAATGGTATCAGAATCGACCGTGTTGCGGGTCGGGTATACCCGGAGCGAGCCCTCGCTGCGCATCTCGTCGGTTTTGTTGGCACCGAAAATCGCGGACTGTCCGGCGCGGAAGCCGCCTTCGAGTCTTCACTGGCGGCAGATCCTGCTCAGGCTATCGGTGGCTATGCGTATGGAAACGCCGTGTATCTTAGTATCGATGCCGATCTGCAGTTCAAGCTCGAAAGCCTTGCGCGCGCTGCGCTTGTCAGGAATGCTGCAGAAGGAATAGCCCTGGTAGCCATGGAAGCAAGAACCGGTTCGGTCCTTGCGTATGTCTCCCTTCCCGATTTCGATCCTAACCAGTTCCTTGCCTCCGACCGATCCACATGGGTGGATCGAGTTTCAATCTATGCCTATGAGCCTGGTTCGGTGTTCAAGGTCTACAGCATGAGTTCGCTTATTGCCCTTGGTGGCATCGATGAACATTCTGAGTTCACGTGTGACGGCAGTTATGAAAAAACCATGCCGTCCGGCGAAAAGATAGTCATTACCTGTCTTGGTTCCCATGGCACTGTCGATGTGGCAAAAATACTTGAATATTCCTGCAATTCCGGTGCGGCATATGCATCCGATACCGTGTCCCCGATAGATTTTTATTCCAAAGTCAGGGAATTCGGCTTTGGCGAGAGAGTGGGGGCCGATCTGGCAAGCGACAGTCCCGGTGTCATCCGCAAGCCTGAAACCTGGTCAGGCAGGACAAAACCGACTATCGCCATAGGCCAGGAATTACTGGTCACGGCCCTGCAGATGACCACCGCTGCTACCGTGATCGCGAATGGCGGAATTCTCATCAGGGCACGGACCCTGGACCGGATCGTTGGCCCGGATGGTACCAGCATCGATGATCCCCAGCCAATCGTGATCAGGCGGGTCATGGAGAAAGCTGAGGCAGATTCAATACTCGGTGCTATGGAAAACGCGACTCTCTCTACGGGCACCGGGCACAGGGCGCGCATCGATGACCTGCGCATGTCGGTAAAAACAGGTACGGCCCAGGTCATCGATCCTGAAACGAGACGCTATTCGGATACCGATTTCATTGCCAGTACCATCGCATTGTTTCCAAGCGAGGCTCCGGAATACATAGTATATGCGGCTATATTCAATCCCAAGGGGATATCGACCTACGGAGGTCGCATCGCCGCTCCGTTAGTCAAGGATGTTGCCAATGTCATTGCCGATTTGTACGGGGTAGCACGGACAGGTTCAGCTTCAGCGTTACATGATGGCCGCGTCATGGTAACCGGCACGGATGCAGTCCGTATAGGTGAAACGATGCCAGACCTTCGTGGAACACCCAAACGCGCTCTTACAGCGCTTCTGGAACGTGACGATATCGTTGTTGAAATAGAAGGTGATGGCTGGGTGAGGGAACAGTCGCCAGCACCTGGTTCACTGGTCGAACCTGGTTCGACCGTGCTGTTGAAACTTGAATGATCAACCCTGACTGGTATACTGCCAACCTTGAGGCCTTGGACGCCCGATCGCCTGAACTTGCTGCCTGTGTAGCCGCGGCTGTTCCATTTCAGCTTGAAACATCCATTGCGCGAAGCGGTGCTCGTACGGCCAAGGCTTGTGGGGTATGGTTGCACTCTCGCTATGACCCACAGGCTGAAGGCCGAAGGATAGCGGATGAAGCCATTGCAACCGGCGCCGATCTCATCGTAGTGCTCGGCCTGGGGTTTGGCTATGCCACACAGGCTGCGCTCTCCTCTGGTGCAAGGGTTGCCGTCATCGAGTCCAGCGCAGCCTGGATTGCGGCCTTGCTACATTCCAGCGAGTTGGTCGACATCATATCAAACGAACATTGTGCCCTGATTCTGTGTCCAGAAGGCTACGGGGTCTCGGAATATCTTGATGAAGTAGCACCCCGGTCCATCGCCATCATAGAAAACGGGGCCACCATGGCTGCTTTCCCAGAGGCGGCGGAAGCACTCAGATCCCAGGTTGCCAGCTATCGCAAGAAGGATGAGATCAACGCGGCTACACTACGTCGTTTTGGTCGGCTCTGGGTGAACAACTTGTCCAGGAACATCAGAATAGCCGCGGCCTGCCCGGGCTTGTCCTCCCTTGTCGCACGGTTTCATGGCTTTCCCGCCCTGGTGCTGGCCGCAGGCCCTTCCCTCGATGAAATCGCGGGCTTGTTGCCCGAACTCGCAAAGCGGATGGTCATAATCTGTGTGGATACCGCCCTTCGGACAGTGCTCAGGACTGGTGTGGAACCTGATTTCATCATCGTGGTTGACCCTCAGTACTGGAATATGCGTCATCTTGACCGCTGTTCTTCTCCAGGCAGCATCCTGATCACCGAGGCTGCCGTATGGCCTTCGGTATTGCGGTTCCGCGCCAGGCAGACAGCACTGTGTTCTTCGATGTATCCGCTTGGCCGCTATGTCGAAGACAGGCTTGGTCCGCCTAAGGGTTCCCTTGGTGCAGGTGGCTCGGTTGCTACAACGGCCTGGGATTTTGCCCGCATTATTGGCTGCGCTCCAATTTATATGGCAGGCCTCGACCTGTCGTTTCCCGACGGCAAAACGCATGCCAATGCGAGTCTTTTCGAACAACGGTCGCTGGCTGAAGGTTCGAGACTGGACCCGGCTTCCAGCGCGGCGTTCAGGGCCATGCGTGGAGGTCGACCCTACCTGGCCCGGGCCAATGATGGCTCCGAGGTGACGAGTGACGAGCGCCTTTCATTGTATTCCACCTGGTTTGCCCGTAAATTGTCCAGTCATCCCGAAGCTCCTACGTACAACCTGTCTTCTCGTGGACTCGCGATACCAGGTATGGATCATGTTCCCGTAGGCTCGCTGTACGATGTACCTCAGCGTCGTCGTGAACTGAATGCTCTTCTTGGAGGCGCGCTGGATGCGATGAGCGCTCCTGGCGGTCAGGATGTGACACACGCTACAGCGGTAGATGTCGTCGTGGATGGCTTGAAACTGGAACTGCTGAGGCTGGCTGGAATAGCCGACCATGCGGTTCAGGTCGCCGAGAGCGTCATGGGAGCCAGCGGTGATGCAGTTCATCAAGCGCTGGCCGAACTGACCCAACTTGATACCGCCGTGCTGGAAAGCGAAGCGCGTGATGTCGTGGGCTTCCTGTTTGCTTCTGCGGCTGAAGCCGTCGGGGGGCGGGCAAGAAACCTGGATGACAGCCTGATCCATACTGCGAGACTCTACCGCGCCGTAGCGGAAAGCGCGCGCTGGCACGCGCGAAGTCTGTAGCAAAGTACAACGCAACCAAAATAGATGTTAATGCCTCATGCAATGATTCCGATACTATTGGTAGGCAAAAACAGCCTGCAACAAGAGGGGTATGGGTGACGTCCAGACATACCCCTCTTTTCTTTTTTAAAATCTCGGGGCGCTCGCGGCGTCGCTCGCCTCGCGGTGCTCCTTGGCGTACCAACGTACGCCGGCGGAGCCCCTCTCGGGTCGCTCCTTGCGATCATCCCCGATATTTTAAAAAAGTCCTTTTAGGTTGAGTGGGTTGTTGGGGAGACGCTCGCTGCGCGAGGCGCGTTGCTGAGGGGAGGGGGAGGCGCTCGCTGAGCGAGGCGCGTTGTTGGGGGATGGAGGCGCTCGCTTCGCGAGGCGCGTTGTTGGGGGATGGAGACGCTCGCTTCGCGAGGCGCGTTGTTGGGG
>JFJP01037092.1_pt1 | contig 47915 bp, 44 predicted proteins | sample 431651 | NCBI WGS metagenome assembly JFJP01 (sample SAMN02602958, study PRJNA72255) | Microbial mat metagenome, whole genome shotgun sequencing project. | biome: fresh water; feature: sink hole; material: water; isolation source: purple microbial (photo- and chemosynthetic) mats found in... | reverse complement strand
CACTTTACATGAAAGATGGTGGGTTGATATTTTAGACTGCAATATTAGCTTTGCTCGTCAAAAAATTGAAATGACGTTCGAAGATATTATGTTGAAGTTTTATGAAAAAGCTCATTTTGTGGTTATACACCGTAAAAGTTTTGAGCATTATGGCGAAATTGGCTTTTGCACATTAAAATCGCCTGAATATCTTCTATGGATACATCTTACAGAGGAAAAGCTACAATATATAATTTCGAAATTCGATTTAAAACCAATGATTTAAGATGAATATCAATGACTTATGACTATGATAACAAGCAAAGAGACACAATCAATTTACGGTAAACAAAGTTCTTCCGACAACCTATTCACTGCCAAAGCCCGCAAACTACAATCATTGTGGCGAGTGCAAAACGGATTAGAAATAGGCATTGGACCCGAAAGAAACTCAGTTGACAGAAACGGTCAACCAACCTATTATGGCAATATGATTAAGGATGGTGAATCCAACGGACGCAACTTCTTTTTTCCCGAAACCTTTGCCTATGCTCAATGGCGAGTAAATTGGCAGATTAGCTATAAATTTACTGCAATCTGTTGCCTACTGAAAGTTACTTATTAAATATTTATTATAGAAAAACTTCAATATATTTTCTTAATTCAATGTAAATTCGTATTTTTGTAATCAATTTACCGAAAGTATGACAAATAAGTACGATGAACTAATCAACGCATTTGAAACGAAACTGCGAAAACTTATTTCGGAGTACGAGTCATTACGAGAACAAAACGAGCAATTAAAGACAGCATTGGAGCGTAAGCATGAAGATTTAATGCAGGCGCATCAGCAAATTCTCGAAGTTCGGAATAGTTACGATCGGTTACGCGTTGCCCAAAATTTGGGGGTTACCGACGAGGAACGTGTAGAATCGAAACGACGCATAACTAAAATTGTGCGTGAAATTGATAAGTGTTTAGCGCTTTTGAATGATTAGCGATGGAGGATATAAGCGAACAAGAATTTAAGATACATATCAACATCAATGGAGTACGTTTGCCTTTAACGGTCAAACGCAAAGATGAAGAGATATTTCGTACGGCTGAAAAAATTGTGGTGAAATTTATAAACGATTACCAAAAAATTTACAGTCAGAAATCGTACACTGAAATTTTAACGTACGTAGCATTTCGGTTAGCAGTAGTGCTTAATAAGCAGGAATCGAGTGAAGATGTTGCCCCTTTGGCGGAGCGAATTAAAAAACTCGATGACGAATTGAAAGATCTACTTGCCTCATAAAAAGACATTTATCTTCATTTCACGCATGTCGTAAAACGTTTTGTTTACTCTTCGGAGTTAATGGTTTTGTTTTACGAAATGCGTTTTTTATGTATATTGACTTTTATTTTTTTAGTTTTCAATTCTTGTATCATAATTCTTAATTCATAATTTTTAATTCATAATTCAAACATGCTTACTATAATCATTGGCGTAGTTGCGTTGGTTATTGGCTCGGGAGGCACTTACATGCTTTTCAAGGTAATAAACAAAAAAGCACTACAAGAAGCGGCGGCTGAAGCCGAACTGCTCAAAAAAAATAAATTAATTGAGGCGAAAGAGAAATTTATTGCCCTCAAAGTAGAACACGAACAACAAGTAGCTCAGCGCAACGAAAAAGTGCAAGAGCGCGAGGTGAGACTTCAACAACGCGAAATGCAACTCAATCAGAAACAGGGTGATATGCAGCGTAAAATGAATGACGCTGATGCTTTACGCGAAACACACGAACAGCAATTAGCTGTGATTGAACACAAGAAAAAAGAGTTAGAAAACCTCACTCGAAGCGCGCAAGATCAGTTGGAAGCCATTTCTGGCTTGTCGGTAGAGCAGGCAAAAGCGCAGTTGGTTGAGGCACTCAAAGATGAAGCAAAAACCAATGCCATGTCGTATATCAACGATATTATGGAAGAGGCTAAAATGACTGCCAACAAAGAAGCGAAGAAAATCGTTGTTCAGAGTATTCAACGCATTGCAACCGAAACGGCTATCGAAAATTCGGTAACCGTTTTCCATATCGATTCCGACGAAATTAAAGGGCGTATCATTGGCCGAGAAGGACGAAATATTCGAGCCTTGGAAGCTGCTACTGGTGTTGAAATTATTGTTGATGACACCCCCGAAGCGATTGTACTTTCTGCATTCGACCCCGTTCGCCGTGAAATAGCTCGCCTCTCCTTGCATCAATTAGTAACCGATGGACGCATTCACCCTGCTCGTATCGAAGAGGTTGTAAATAAAGTGCGCAAACAAGTAGAAGAAGAAATTATTGAAATTGGTAAGCGCACAACTATCGATCTTGGCGTACATGGCTTACACCCTGAATTAATTCGTATGGTAGGTAAAATGAAATACCGCTCGTCGTACGGACAAAACCTATTGCAGCACTCTCGCGAAGTGGCAAATCTTTGTGCTACTATGGCTTCGGAACTTGGATTGAATCCTAAAAAAGCAAAACGTGCTGGCCTGCTACATGACATTGGGAAGGTGCCTGATGATGAACCCGAATTGCCACACGCACTCCTTGGTATGCGCTTAGCCGAAAAATACAAAGAGAAACCCGATATTTGCAACGCTATTGGCTCTCACCACGATGAAGTGGAAATGGAAACCTTGTTAGCGCCTATTGTTCAGGTTTGTGATGCTATTTCGGGTGCTCGTCCGGGTGCTCGTCGCGAAATTGTAGAAGCCTATATTAAACGTTTGAATGATCTTGAAAATATGGCATTAACGTATCCTGGTGTTGTAAAAACGTATGCTATTCAGGCTGGTCGCGAATTGCGTGTAATTGTAGGAGCCGATAAAATAGATGATAAAGAAACCGAATTACTTTCGTTTGATTTGGCTAAAAAAATTCAGGACGAGATGACTTATCCCGGACAGGTTAAGATTACCGTAATTCGTGAAACACGTGCTGTAAGTTACGCAAAGTAATTTTTTTTGAAATCTACATAAACACGAGTTAAAAAGCTAGTTAAAACACTATTCAGAACACTTATAATTACGAATGAATAACATCCGCAATTTTTGTATTATTGCCCATATCGATCATGGTAAGAGTACTTTAGCCGACCGCCTTTTGGAGTATACCAACACGGTAGCTGGCAAAGAGATGCAGGCACAGGTGCTCGACAATATGGATCTCGAACGCGAGCGTGGCATCACTATTAAAAGTCATGCCATACAGATGAATTATCGACTTGATGGGCAAGAATATGTTTTCAACCTTATTGACACGCCAGGGCACGTGGATTTTTCGTACGAAGTATCGCGTTCTATTGCTGCTTGCGAAGGTGCACTTTTGATTGTAGATGCTACACAAGGTATTCAGGCGCAAACAATTTCGAATTTGTACATGGCTATTGAGCATGATTTGGAAATTATTCCGATTATGAACAAGATGGATATGGACAATGCAATGCCCGAAGAGGTAGAAGATCAAATTGTTGATTTGCTTGGATGTAAAGCTGAGGAAATAATACGAGCAAGTGGCAAAACAGGGTTGGGAATTGATGCTATTCTCGAAGCTATTGTAAGCCGCGTACCAGCCCCGAAAGGTGATCCCGAAGCGCCTTTGCAATGCTTAATTTTCGATTCTGTTTTTAATTCATTTCGGGGCATTATTGCTTATTTCAAAATTGAAAACGGAACTATTAATAAAGGTGATTTCGTAAAATTTATAAATACCGAAAAAGAGTATTATGCTGAGGAGATAGGTATTTTACGCTTAGAAATGCAACCCACAAAAACGCTTAGTGCAGGTAATGTTGGTTATATTATTTCGGGAATTAAAACGTCGAAAGAAGTAAAAGTGGGTGATACTATTACCCATGTAAAACGACCTTCGCAAACTTCAATTTCGGGTTTTCAGGAGGTTAAACCCATGGTTTTTGCCGGAATTTATCCTATTGATACCGAAGATTTTGAAGATTTACGCTCGTCGATAGAAAAATTGCAGCTTAATGATGCTTCGCTTACTTTTGAAGCAGAATCGTCAGTAGCTTTGGGCTTTGGTTTTCGATGCGGATTTTTGGGCATGTTGCACATGGAAATCATTCAGGAACGCCTTGATAGGGAGTTTGATATGAATGTGATTACCACTGTGCCCAATGTTTCGTACAATGTATATACTATTAAAGGCGATTTGGTTGAAGTGCATAATCCGTCGGGATTACCTGATATTATGGCCATCGACCGCATTGAAGAACCATATATTCGTGCTTCAATTATTACGCGTACCGATTATATTGGTCAAATAATGACTCTTTGCCTTGGAAAACGGGGTGAATTGATAAAACAAAATTATATTTCGGGAAACCGAATGGAATTGATTTACGATTTGCCCTTGGGCGAAATTGTATTTGATTTTTACGACCGACTGAAAAGTATTTCGAAAGGATATGCTTCGTTCGATTATCATACAAATGGATTTAGACCTTCGAAATTAATTCGTTTAGATATTTTGTTGAATGGGGAGCCGGTAGATGCTCTTTCATGTCTTATTCATGTGGATAATGCTGTAACCTTGGGTCGTCGCATGTGCGAAAAGTTAAAAGAACTAATTCCACGTCAGCAGTTTGATATTGCTGTGCAAGCTGCCATTGGTGCTAAAATTATTTCGCGCGAAACAATTAAGGCTGTTCGCAAAGATGTTACCGCCAAGTGTTATGGTGGCGATATTTCGCGTAAACGCAAGCTGCTCGAAAAACAAAAGAAAGGCAAAAAGCGCATGAAACAAATCGGAAATGTAGAAGTGCCACAAAAGGCTTTCTTGGAAGTTTTGAAATTAGATTAATATTTTAGTGAACAATTTTAACGTTAGTGTTGTTATGTTAGTGCTTAGTCCTAATTTTAATACTAAATTATTTATATTTAATTGAATTTATTAATTAAAAAACACAATAATAAATCACTATGTCAGTACTATCAGGACATATTTCCCAAATTATCGGACCAGTAGTAGATGTTTTTTTCAAGTTGGATAACAACGCTACTCAACTCCAACTACCTGCCATAAATGATGCTTTAAGCATTGCTCGCAACAACGGCAAAGAATTAATTGTAGAAGTACAACAACACATTGGTGAAAACACAGTGCGGTGCGTGGCTATGGACTCGACCGATGGCTTAAGCCGTGGTTTGAAAGTGGTTGCTCTTGGTACACCAATTTCGATGCCCGTAGGCGAGCAAGTAAAAGGACGATTGATGAATGTAATTGGCGACTCAATCGATGGCATGAAAGACCTAAACAAAAAGGGTGCTTATCCTATTCATCGCGAACCACCCAAATTTGAGGATTTAACTACAAGCGAACACATTCTGACTACCGGAATAAAAGTAATTGATTTGCTTGAACCTTACGTAAAAGGTGGTAAAATTGGCCTTTTTGGTGGTGCTGGTGTTGGTAAAACGGTATTAATCATGGAATTGATTAACAATATTGCCAAAGGACACAGTGGCTTTTCGGTATTTGCCGGCGTGGGCGAGCGTACGCGTGAAGGGAATGATTTGCTTCGCGAAATGATTGAATCGGGCGTAATTCGTTACGGCGAAGAATTTAAAAAAGGCATGGAAAAAGGCGAGTGGGATTTGTCGAAAGTAGATTACGATGAAGTGGCAAAATCGCAAGCTACACTCGTTTTCGGACAGATGAACGAACCTCCAGGAGCTCGTTCTGCCGTAGCGCTTTCGGGACTTACCGTGGCTGAGTCGTTCCGCGATGGCGGTGGCGAAGGTGGAAAAGATATTTTATTTTTTATCGATAATATTTTCCGTTTCACACAGGCCGGTTCCGAAGTATCGGCACTTTTAGGACGTATGCCATCGGCTGTGGGTTATCAGCCTACTTTAGCTACCGAAATGGGACGTATGCAAGAACGCATTACTTCGACTAAAAACGGTTCTATCACATCGGTTCAAGCGGTGTATGTACCTGCCGATGATTTGACTGACCCTGCTCCGGCTACCACATTTTCGCACTTGGATGCTACTACCGTTTTGAATCGTAAAATCGCCGAGTTAGGCATTTTCCCTGCTGTAGATCCGTTAGAGTCGACTTCACGCATTTTAAATCCACAGATAGTAGGAGAGGAGCATTACGAAACAGCGCAACGGGTTAAACAAATTTTGCAACGCAACAAAGAACTTCAGGATATTATTTCGATTTTGGGAATGGAGGAGCTTTCGGATGAAGATCGTTTGACTGTGCAACGTGCCCGTAAGGTACAACGTTTTCTTTCGCAACCGTTTGCTATGGCAACCCAGTTCTCGGGTATTCCTGGCGTAATGGTTTCCATCGAAGATACAATTAAAGGCTTCAAAATGATTTTGAATGGACAATTAGACGAAATGCCCGAAATGGCATTTTTGAATGTTGGTACTATCGACGAAGCTATTGCTAAAGGACACGATTTAATGCGTCAAGCACGTAAGGCATCGAAAAACTAATTGCTAGAATTATTTTTTTATGCAAGACATTGAAGTTATTCAACATAAGATTTTTGAAATTCGAGGTTTTCGCGTAATGTTCGATTTTGATTTAGCAGCTCTTTACTCGATTGAAAACAGAGTTTTAAAGCAATCTGTTAGACGTAACATAAACAGATTTCCAGAAGATTTTATGTTTACACTTACAAGATTCGAGCTTAATCAACTATTAATCAGTGGGGTATCACAAATTGTGATACCCCCTGAATACAACTTTGGTGCTACAACTCCAATGGTATTTACTGAACAAGGAGTTGCTATGCTTTCTGGAGTTTTACGTTCCGAAAAAGCAATTGAAGTTAACATATCAATAATGAGAGCTTTTGTGAAAATGAGACAATTTCTAATTCAAAACAATGAATTGTTTCATAGTATTGCAGAGCTTAAAGTGAAAATTCAGCAGTTAGAACAATCAGGAGAAGAAACTCTTGCAGCAGTAAATGATTTAAGTGAGGACGTTAGAACAGAAATAGATGACATCTATATTGCATTATCGCAGCTGGCAAATAAAAACGATACAAAAAAAAGAAATCAAATAGGATATATTAAAAGTACTGAATAATGAATCTTGAATTAATTTCACCGCAAAAAGTTTATTTCTCAGGCGAAGTATCTTTGGTTTCGCTGCCTGGTAAATCGGGCCGATTTACGGTACTCGATAATCACGCTCCAATAATTTCGAAGCTCGATAAGGGTGTTTTGAAATTTCGTACGAACCAAAATGATAGTGAAGTGATGGTGGGAAATGGTTTTGTTGAAGTAAATAAAAATCGTGTAATCGTGTGTGTAGAAGAAATATACAATGCTTAAAGAAATTAAATTATTAGTTGCAACAGTAGGATTATTTTCAATCCTATCGGCGATTACATATTTTTTGCTTCAAACACTAAAGCCCGAATGGTTGCCATTAAATTTTTGGTTAATTCCAACTTATTATAGTATTGCATCTATATTGTTAAGCTGGTTTGTAGCCAAAGCTTCCAAAAATAAACTTTATTTATCCATGCAAGTGCTTTTGGGAGCAAGGCTGATAATGGTAGTTGTGGGCTTGATGTTTTTGTTTATTGGCTTGTTTTTCGACAGAGAACATGCTATTACATTAACAACAATATACGTACTGTATTATATCCTATTTTCGGTAATAGAAACAAAAGTTTTACTTCAACTTAATAGTAAAAAATAGCTTTTAGAATGAATTTGAGTAAGAATATTAAATTTTTTATGCTGGTTATGTTTGCTTTGTTTGTAAACTTTACAACTTTGCAGGCAAGCGCTCCAGACGAACATGCCGAAAAATCATTTGATTTAAAAGAAATGATTTTTCATCATGTGTTAGACAATTATGAATGGCATTTAATTACCATTGGCGAAAAGGATTTTTCTATTCCGCTACTAGTTATTGTTAAAAGTAGCGAGCGGGGTTGGTTTGTTTTTTCGTCGGCACAGTTGCATGGGGGTAAAAGTTACGAAGGCTTCCGAATTAATCATGGCGAAAAATACAATGGTAAAATTGTAGAAAAGGTTAAAAGTGGTGCCGAAGTACGACCTTTAGATTTGTCGTTGACTAAAAATGCAGCGGAAATTTTATTTTCTTGCCTTGTATTGATTTTGGTTTTTGTACGCATGGCAAATTCCTATAAAAGAGAGCCATTAAAAGCCAGAAAAGGACTTTATGGTGCGCTCGAAATGCTTATTGTGGCGATGGTCGACGATGTAATTAAGCCAAGTGTTGGTAAAAACTACAAACGATATGTTCCGTATTTACTTAGTGTATTTTTCTTTATTTTACTAAACGATTTTTTAGGACTTATACCAATTTTTCCTGCTGGAGCAAATGTTACAGGAAATATAGCAGTAACATTAGTGCTGGCATTTATAACATTTTTAATTACGAATGTATTTGCTGGAAAAGAGTATTTTAAAGAAATATTTTGGCCAGATGTGCCATTGTGGTTGAAATTTCCAATTCCCATTATGCCTTTTGTCGAATTGCTGGGCGTATTTACGAAGCCATTTGCATTGATGGTTCGTTTGTTTGCTAATATTTTGGCGGGACACATGATCATTTTGGTGTTAATGGGTTTGATTTTTATCTTTTATGGTCTATTTGGAGCAGTGGCTGCATCGAGTGTATCAATATTATCTATTGCATTTTCTATTTTTATGTGGATACTTGATGTTTTAGTGTCATTTATTCAAGCTTATGTATTTACTATGCTTTCGGCTTTATTTATTGGCATGGGGCAAGTTGAACATCATGCAAAACCGGTTTCTCCATCAGGGGAATAAATTTAAAATTTAATTTATAAACTAAATAATAATCACGATCTTCAAGCCTTATTTAGGGTTTGAAGTTTCAAAAAAAACAATTCAAATTATGTTACTTACAATTTTATTACAAGCAGCAGCTGGTGCTGGTTTAGCAAAACTTGGAGCTGCAGTTGGTGCGGGATTGGCTGCAATTGGTGCAGGTATTGGTATTGGAAAAATTGGTGGTCAGGCGATGGATGCTATTGCTCGTCAACCTGAATCGACAGGAGATATCAGAGCCAATATGATTGTGATTGCTGCCCTTATCGAAGGTGTTGCATTGCTTGCTGTAATCGTTTGTGCATTAGCTATTTTCTTGTAGGATGGAACTGTTTACTCCTGAGGTCGGCTTGATCTTTTGGATGTTAATCCCGTTTCTTATTGTTCTTTTTGTTTTAACAAAGTATGGTTTTCCCGTAATTATTAAAATGATTGAAGAGCGAAAAGCATATATCGACGATTCGTTGTTGATGGCTGAGAAGGCGCGGATTGAATTACAACAAGTAAAAGGCGAAGGCGATCAAATTATCGCAAATGCTCGTAAAGAACATCAAGCTATTTTGGTTGAGGCAGCTCAATTAAGAGAAAAATTGGTGAAAGATGCGCATGTACAGGCCATGGTAGAAGCCGAAAAGGTAATTGCAGATGCTCGTTTGATGATTCATCACGAAAAAGAGGTGGCATTGAAAGAGATTAGATTGCAAGTTGCCGAGCTTTCGGTAAGCATTGCCGAAAAGGTTGTGCGCAATCAGCTGAGCGATTCTACCGAACAGCAGAAAATGATTCAACGTTTGTTAGACGAGATTAGTGTTCCAAAATCCTGAATATAAAATCAAAAGCTAAAATTACAGAATGAATACAGGAATGATTTCATCGCGTTATGCATCTGCATTATTATCTTTTGCTGCTGAAAGTAAGCAGGAGGATGTAATTTATGAAAAGGCTAAAGTTATTGTTCTTAATTTTGCCGAACAGCCTAAATTACGTGCTGCACTCGAAAATCCGGTTGTAAATTTCGACACCAAAAAGAAGCTAATGTTAGCTGCCGCTGGTAGCAAATCGGATAAACTATTCGATACTTTTGTGCAAATGGTATTGAGCAAAAACCGCGAATCCTATTATCAGGGTATTATGCTTAAATTTATTGATTTGTATCGCGAAAAAAACAATATTTATTTGGGTTCGCTGATTACGGCAAGCAATATTGATGCACTTACCGAAAAGAAACTAACAGCTGTGATTGAAAGTAGGAGAAATGGAAAATTAGAAATTAAAAAATCGATACAATCTGATTTGATTGGAGGTTTTATACTCGAAGTAGATAACACACGATGGGATGCAAGCATCAAACGGCAATTGCAAACTATTAAAAATGAATTGGCAGTTTGAATTTGAAAATGTGTTAATTTGAAAATTTGAAAATATGTTTCGATGGTTATCGGTATTAAAATTTTCAAATAAAATTTATCAAGCAAAAAGAAAATTGAAAAAATATTATGTCTGAAACAATAAAAGTGAGTGAAGTTTCCGAAATCCTTCGCATGCAATTGGCAGGTATCGATACCTCAGTTCAGTTCGATGAGGTAGGAACAGTGCTTCAAGTAAGCGATGGTGTAGCGCGTATTTATGGTCTTAATAGTGCTGAAGCAAACGAATTGTTAGAATTCGAGAATGGCATGAAAGCCATTGTGATGAACTTGGAAGAGGATAATGTTGGTGCAGTTTTGCTTGGCCCATCGAGTTCAATCAAAGAAGGTGATTCTGTGAAACGTACCAAACGTGTAGCCTCTATTCAGGTTGGCGAAGGTTTGTTGGGGCGCGTTATTAATCCACTTGGCGAAGCAATAGATGGCAAAGGAGCTATAACGGGCGAAAAGTTAGAAATGCCGCTCGAACGCAAAGCACCAGGGGTAATTTACCGTCAGCCGGTGAATGAGCCACTTCAAACGGGCTTAAAAGCAATTGATGCCATGATTCCAATTGGTCGTGGCCAACGTGAGTTGATTATTGGTGACCGTCAAACGGGTAAAACAAGTATCGCTATTGATGCCATTATAAACCAACGCTCCAATTTTGAAGCAGGCAATCCTGTCTATTGTATTTATGTGGCTATCGGTCAAAAAGGTTCAACAGTGGCTTCTATTGTAAACAAACTCGAAGAACATGGTGCTATGGCTTACACTGTCATTGTGGCTGCCACTGCCTCCGATCCTGCTGCTTTACAATATTATGCTCCATTTGCTGGTGCTGCCATAGGTGAACTGTTCCGCGATACGGGTCGTCATGCTTTGGTTGTTTACGACGATTTATCTAAACAGGCGGTGGCATACCGTGAAGTTTCGCTTATTCTTCGTCGCCCTTCGGGTCGTGAGGCTTATCCAGGCGATATTTTTTATTTACACTCTCGCTTATTGGAACGTGCAGCTAAAATTAATGCACAGCAAGAAGTGGCTGAAAAAATGAACGATTTGCCTGCTTGTTTGAAAGGACTTGTTAAAGGCGGTGGCTCCCTTACTGCTTTACCAGTTATCGAAACTCAAGCTGGCGACGTTTCCGCTTATATTCCAACCAATGTAATTTCGATTACCGACGGACAAATTTTCTTAGATACTGATTTGTTTAATCAGGGTAATCGCCCTGCTGTAAACGTTGGTATTTCGGTGTCGCGTGTGGGTGGTAATGCACAAATTAAACCAATGAAAAAAGTGGCTGGTACATTAAAAATGGATCAAGCGCAATTTCGCGAGTTAGAAGCATTTACAAAATTTGGGGGCGATATGGATCCTGTAACTGCAATGACAATTAACAAAGGGCAAAAAAATTCACGCTTGTTGGTTCAAGCATTAAATAGCCCAATGCCAGTTGAAAAACAAGTAGCTGTACTCTATTGTGGTACAAAAGGATTGTTGAAAGATGTTGCGTTAGATAAAGTAGATGATTTTCAAACAAGATTCTTGGAAATGTTGGATTTAAAATACAAAGCCGAAGTACTCGATGTTATTAAATCTGGAACTATCAACGACACAGTAACAGAAATTATTGAAAAAGTAGCAGCGGAAGTGGTACAAGGGTTATAAAGTCCTACCCCAAACCCCTAAAGGGGCTCAAAGTTACTTTCGATTTATATATTTATTTCTAAAATAACATATTCTGATAAAGTAGAATTAATTAGTTTATTAGTTAATTTGGATATTACAGTATTGGCATATTAATTACATCAATATAGCATTTTATTTAAAATGGCATCGCTCAAAGAAATAAAAACCAGAATACAGTCGGTAAAATCAACGCAGAAGATAACTTCGGCAATGAAAATGGTATCGTCGGCAAAGCTACGCAAAGCTGAGCGGGCGGTAAACGGTTTTTTACCCTATAAAAATGGGATGACTGAAATTTTGCAGAATTACCTAAACAGCGAAATTGAAACACCATCGGTTTATGCTCAAATACGGGATGTTCAGAAAGTGGCTGTTTTGGTTTTTGCTTCCAATTCGTCGCTCTGTGGTAGCTACAATGCAAACTTAGTTAAGCGATTACAGCAATCTATAGCTACGCATCGCGATGTTCGAAAAGAAGATGTAATTGTTTTTCCTGTTGGAAAAAAGGCGGCTCAAGCTTGTCGAAAAGCCGGTTTAAATATTTATGCCGAATACGAACATATTGCTGCTACTCCAACATTCGAAGAAGCAAGTGAATTGGCAAATACCTTAATGGAACTTTATTTGAAAGGTGATATTGATCGTGTAAAAATGATTTATTATCATTACGAAAGTAAAGGGTCGCAAAAACTGACAGCAGATACTTTTTTGCCAATCAACTTGAAGTATTCTCATACCAAAGGCTTTCAATCCGATTATATTATTGAGCCTTCTCATGCCGAAGTTATTGTGGAGCTAATACCTATGGTATTGCGTTTACGTGTGTTTAGTGCCGCTCTCGAAGCAAGTGCTTCTGAACATGCTGCTCGTACAATAGCTATGCAAATGGCTACAGATAATGCTGGAGATTTACTTCAAGAACTTTCGCTACAATACAATAAATCACGTCAGCAATCTATTACGAATGAGTTGTTGGATATTATTGGTGCTTCGTTTAAATAAAATCCTCTTGCTAATCCTCTTTACCTCACCCCCAGCCCCTCTCCTTTAGGCGAGGGGGTAAGAGCTGAATGCAACTTTATAAATAATTCGATATTATTTTGTTGTAATAACACTATCTTTTCCTTATTATAGTAAGTCCATCGCGAAGGGGGAGCATTACTTTTTCAACACGGTTATCGCTGGAAATGTAGGTGTTAAATTTTTGAATTTCAATGGTTTGGTGGTCGTTTGAGTCAGCTTTTCTTAATACTTTTCCATCCCACAAGGTGTTATCAGCTAAAATAAATCCTCCTTTTCTAATTTTGGGTAATACAGCTTCGAAATAGGCGATGTATTCGCGCTTATCTGCATCGATAAATACTAAATCGAACAATTCATCCAATTCGTTTATTATATCCAACGCATTGCCAATGTGGAGTTTCACTTTTTTGCCATGCTCAATTAGGGCTAAATTTTCGAGAATAAAATCTTCCAATTCGTCGTCGCATTCTATGGTGTGTAAAATGCCATTTTGGGGCAATGCCTCCGCCATACAAAGTGCCGAATAACCCGTAAATGTGCCCAATTCGAGAATCCGTTTGGGTTGCACCATGCTGCAAAACATGGCCAAAACGCGCCCTTGCAAATGTCCCGAAAGCATTCGTGGATTTATCATACGCACGTGGGTAGCTCTGTTTATTTTGGCTAAATAATCGGGTTCTTTATCCGTATTTGCAAGTATATATTCGTCGATTGTCATGTGTAATAATTACTTGAATAATTACTTGTAAATAAGTGTGGTAAATTGCTCTGGTCTAAAAATTTCTTGAGCTACTAACTGTATTTCTTCGGCTGTAACGGCTTCAATATTTTTACGTGCAGTTTCTAAATTATCAATTTTGTCGTAGCGCAAAAAACTTTTACCAATACTAAGCGACATGTTTTCTTTACTTTCCGAAGCTATAGCTATTTGACCCACCAATTGAAGCTTGTATTTTGTCAAGGCAGATTCACTTATTTTTTTGTCTCTAAGTTTTGCTAATGTGCTATAAACCAGCTCCTCGCAACGCTTCATATTCGACGGATCGCATCCAAAATACACTGTCCACATGCCGTTGTCGGTAAAAGGTTGAAAGCTTGACTCCACGTTGTAAACTAATCCGTGTTTTTCGCGCAACGAGAGGTTTAATAAGCTATTCATGCCCGATCCACCCAAAATGTTAGTGAGTAAAAACATGCCCATTCTTTGTTTGTGAAAAAGGCTATAAGCAATATTTCCCAACATATAATGCACTTGGTGCGTATTTCTATCTACTATTTTCTTTTGAGGAATATAATCCGTTTGGGCAATTCGTGGTAGCGGAAGGGTTTTGCGCTCAGGGACGGCTAAGTGTTTTTCAGCCCAACGGATTATTTGTTTAAAATCGAATTTACCAGTTACAAAAAATACCATTTCGTGTGGCAAATACTGCCGATTCACAAAATCGAGCGCTTTTTCGGTAGTTAGCTGACGAAGCATTTCAGGTTCACCCAAGATGTTATGCCCCAATTGATTATCGCCAAAAAGTATGTCTTCGAAATCATCAAAAATCTGTTCGGATGGGCTGTCTTTGTACGATTGTATTTCGTCTAAAATTATAATAACTTCTTTGTCGATTTCTTTTTGTGGAAAAGTAGAATGTAGAGCAATGTCGGCAATAAGTTCAATAGCTCGCTCTGTATATTCGTTGAGTACAGCTGCGTACAACACCGTTTCCTCTTTCGTAGTAAAGGCATTTAGCTCCCCTCCCACATTTTCCAATCGGTTAATAATATGTCCCGATTTCCGTTTTTCAGTACCTTTAAAAAGCATGTGCTCAGTAAAGTGTGCCATTCCGTGCTCGTGCAGCTTCTCGTCGCGTGAACCCGTGTTTATGGCTATGCCGCAGTAACTTACATCACAGTTTTCGGGTTTGAAAACAACGCGTAAACCATTTGCCAAGGTATGGTTGAAAAAATAAGGGGTATTTTGGTCAATGATCATTTACGTTCTATTCCTTTTTAATCGCATGATTATTTTACTTTCGAAATTGATTCAATTGCTTTTTTTACGGCTTTGTCGTCTTTTAAAAAATGAGGATAAAAGCCTGTATCGCCCAATGTGTTTCGAATAATGTAGGATTTTAGCTGATTTGTAATAAGCCGTTGCGAAATAGCAATATCTTTCGCATTGGGCTTTACGCCTTTAGCATTTGCAAAGTTTGTGAACTCTTTTAGCAAGGATTGTGAAGTTAAATACTGATCCATTTTTTGCCATGTTTTGAAAGTATTCAATGTTTTTCGGTTTGTATCGGTGTAGTTAAACGCAAATTGATACACGTAACCATAATTGAGTACTTTGTTTAAATAGGGCGTATATTCGGTGGTGTCGCGAGCTACAAAAATATCGGGCATAATGCCGCCACCGCCGTATACCGTTCTTCCTTTTAACGTTTTAAATTTAAGTGAGTCAGCCACTTGTATACTGTCTTTGTTGTCTAATTCACCATGCAAATAGCGGTTCATAATATCATTTTCGTAATCGTCGGCTTTGCCTTTAATGTATGGTTTTTGAATACTTCTGCCCGAAGGTGTATAGTATCGGGCAACGGTTAGTCGAAGTGCCGAACCATCCGACAAATCGTGTTGCTGCTGTACCAATCCCTTGCCGAATGAACGTCGACCCACAACCGTTCCTCTATCATTATCTTGGATAGCACCAGCAAAAATTTCGCTTGCCGAAGCCGAAAACTCATCGATTAAAACAACAATGGGTGCATTGATGCAACTCCCTTTGCCATCGGCAAGCGCCTCGAAACGTTTGTAAGCTTTTCCCTCCGAGTATACAATCATTTGTCCTTTAGGTAAAAATTCGTTTACCATGTTAATTGCCTGATCCATAAGTCCGCCACTATTTTCACGAAGATCTACAATGTATTTTTTTGCACCTTTAGCGCGTAAGTCGGCAATGGCATTCAGAAATTCAGAATAAGTATTTTCGGCAAATTTATTTACTTTTATAAAACCAATTTGCGGTGCAATAATATAGGCAATATCAACCGAATGCACCGGAATTTCACCCCGTGTAACTGTATATTTCAGTGTTTCTTTTGTTCCGTGGCGTTTAACACCCAGCTTTACTTTTGTATCGGCTTTGCCACGAAGTTTTTTCATTACCTTTTCGTTGGTAATTTTTTTACCTGTAAAAGTAGTATCGTTTACCAATACAATACGGTCGCCAGCCAATAAACCCACTTTTTCGGAAGGTCCGCCACTAATAACCGATACAATCATTATCGTATCGTTTTGGATATTAAATTGTACGCCAATGCCACTGAAACTGCCTTCGAGCTGACTGTTCACGGCTTCCAAATCGGAAGCAGGCACATACACCGAGTGTGGATCTAATTTGGCTACCAAATCTAAAATGGCATCTTCGCTCATAGTGTTAATGTCGGTTGAATCAACATATTTGGCATCTATTAACGACAAAACTTCATCAATTTTGTTAGCGCCCATACCCGACAATAAGCCTCGCAACGAACCCGTATCACGAATTTTTGCACGGTTAGCCAACATGTTTCCTAATGCCAATCCTACAATTATCGACACAAAAACAATTAATACTAAAACTATATTTTTCTTATTCATAAATTTATTATTTCTAACTTTCTAAAAACACCACTTCTATTCCAGCTCGTTCGAGCAGTTCCACGCCATCCATAATGCGGTATTTCTCGCCATAAATAACCCTTTTTATACCAGCCTGAATAATCAACTTGGCACATTCGATGCAGGGCGAAGCTGTTACGTATAAAGTGGCGCCATCGCTGCTATTGTGTGAGCGAGCAATTTTTGTAATGGCATTGGCTTCGGCGTGTAAAACATACGATTTAGAAACATTGTTCTCATCTTCACATTTATTTTCAAAACCCGAAGGAGTACCGTTATAGCCATCCGAAATAATCATCTTATTTTTGACTAATAATGCTCCCACTTGCCGACGTTCGCAGTAGGAGTTCTCGGCCCATATACGTGCCATCTGCATGTAGCGAATATCTAATTTCTGTTGTTTCTCGTTCATAAATCAATTCGTTTTGTAAAAAAGTGTAGTTTGAAAATTGGATTTTTTACGTATTTTTGTAGCCAAATTTTTAGCGAATTACAAAAGTACAAAAAAAATGATAATAAGCCTATTTACTACTTATGTCAGTAAAAATACTTTACAAACTTTATAAACTTTATAACTTTACGAACTCAAAATGAAGATACAAAAAATAGAAGCCGGCACATTTTACGTTGATGGTGGTGCGGCATTTGGGGTTGTTCCAAAAACAGTGTGGCAAAAACGCTATCCTTGTAACGACGAAAACTACTGCAAAGTAAGTATGCGTTGCTTGTTTATTGATACTGGCGACCGCAAAATACTTATCGACACAGGCACAGGCGACAAACAATTAGACTACTTAAAATTTTATGGCTTCGAAGGAGTTATAAATTTCGATACCGAATTGGAAAAATTAGGTTACAAATCATCGGAAATTACCGATGTCATCTTTACGCATTTGCATTTCGACCATTGTGGAGGAGCAACCCGTTACAATGCAGATAAATCGGTGGCTGAATTGGTTTTTCCGAATGCTACCCATTGGGTGTGCGAAACGCAGTGGAATAATTTCCTTAACCCCAACGTGCGTGAAGGAAACTCGTATTTTAAAGAAAATGTAATACCGATCTTCGAAGCTGGTAAATTGAAATTAGTAAACGAAAACCAATTTGTTTGTCCCGAAATTGAAGTTCGCATATACAACGGACATACTTTTGGGCAGTTAGCAGCTTATATTAATTTGGGCAAAAAAACATTGGTTTATTGTGGCGATGTTATTCCATTGGCAGCCAATGTGCCTTTAGCGTGGCTTTCGTCGTACGATATTTTTCCACTTGCGGCAATGGAAGATAAAAAGAAACTATTGGACGAAGCCGTTGAAAAGGAACAAATCTTGTTTTTTGAACACGATACCTACACCGAATGTTGTACCGTAGCCTCCAACTTCAATAAACACAAAGTGCTCAAAACCTACACATTAGCCGAAGTCCTCCAAAATTAATCAATAATTGTTAATGATTAATTGTTAATGATAAATGATTAATTACCACTAACATTTCTTCAAGTCGCATATCGAGCATCCCGCCTTAGTGGGAGCGACGACCGATTTCGAGAGCGTGAGGTTTCAACCTCATGCTCTAAATTCGATGTGCGCTTTCGAGAGCGTGAGATTAAATCCTCATGCCCTCATTCTCCATTCAATTATGAACATTAGAGAACCTTATTTTAATAAATTTGTTATAAGCTGTACTGATTGAAATTTATTTGAATCTATTTTAAATAGATTGCCTAACAATCAGCACATTAATTGACATTTAATAAAAAACGAATCAAAATGATTTTTAAAGGGTTTAATCCATTAGAAGACAAAATATTCCGAATTATTGATAATGATGGCAAAGTAATTGACAATGCCCTAATGCCTGACTTGGATGATGAAACGATAATAAAAGCTTATAAAGCCATGCTTCGTGCACGGGTTGCCGACCAAATGGCTGTTTCTTATCAGCGTCAAGGACGAATGTACACTTACCCACCCATTTTGGGGCAGGAGGCTTTGCAAATTGCTGCCGGCTTGATTATCCGCGAGGACGACTGGTTAGCGCCTGCTTTTCGCGAAGCGGGTGTTATGCAAGCAAAAGGTGTATTGCTAAAAGAAATTTTTCTGTATTACATGGGTAACGAAGAGGGCAGCAATTTCAGTAAGGCGCATCATGTTCTGCCTATAAGCGTGCCTATTGGGTCGCAGTTTTTATATGCTACGGGCATAGGTTATTCAATTAAATACCAGCAAAAAGACGAAGTGGTTTATCCCTTTATTGGCGATGGAGGAACTTCAGAAGGTGATTTCAACGAAGCATTAAATTTTGCTGGCGTTTGGAAAGTGCCTGTGGTTTTTACAATCCAAAATAACCAGTATGCCATTTCGGTTCCGGTGCGCAAACAAACCAATTCGGTGAATCTGGCTGTGAAAGCCGTAGCCTTCGGGATGCCAAGCATTAAGGTAGACGGAAACGATTTTTTTGCCATGTATGTGGCTTACAAAGAAGCTTCGGAATTTGCACGTGCCGGAAATGGACCTGTATTGATTGAGGCTTATACTTACCGCAAAGGAGCACATACCACTTCGGACGATCCCTCGAAATACCGAACTAAAGAAGAGGAACAAGAATGGGATAAAACCGACCCACTTAAACGTATGAACCTGTATATGAAGCAAAAAGGAATAGAGATTGAAGCCGATGAGCTATTGATAGCTGACTACAAACTCGAAGTGGATAAACAATTCACTGAAGCCGAAAACTTTAAATCCTACACGCTCGATGATGTTTTTAAGCATACGTATGTAGACATACCCGAGGATTTGAAAAAACAACAAGCAGATTATGAACAATTTTTAAGCTGGAAGGAAAAAAGAAAATGAGCGTAATGACTATGGTTCAAGCCATCAACAATGCACTTGACATGAAACTTGCCGAAGATAAATCAATCGTCATGTTTGGTGAAGATGTGGGAGTAGAAGGCGGCGTTTTTAGAGTTACCGAAGGGTTGCAGAAAAAATATGGAGTCGAACGTGTTTTCGATTCTCCGCTTGCCGAGTCGGCAATTGTCGGAACAGGATTGGGAATGGCCATGTCGGGTTTGCGCCCGGTGGTCGAACTTCAATTCGATGGGTTTACTTATCCCGCTTTCAATCAGATTATTTCCAATGTTTCGCGCATGAATAACCGTACGCGCGGAAAATACAAAGTACCTATGGTCATTCGGTTTCCTTATGGTGGTGGCATCAATGCCGTAGAACATCACTCCGAAAGCCCAGAAGCTTTGTATGCCCATATTCCGGGTATAAAAGTGGTTATTCCTTCCACCCCTCACGACGCCAAAGGATTAATGATTTCGGCCATTGAAAGTGATGATCCTGTTATTTTTATGGAACCAAAACGAATTTACAGAGCCATAAAGCAAGAAGTTTCTGAAGAAAAATTTAGTATTCCGATAGGGAAAGCCAAAGTGCTGACCGAAGGAACTGATGTTACCCTGATAGCTTTTGGCGCAATGATACGCGAATGTCAAAAAGCCATGGTTATGGCTGCCGAAGCCGGCATATCGGTAGAATTGATCGATTTACGCACCATTTATCCTATTGATAAAGAAACTATTAAACAATCTATTCAGAAAACAGGACGAGTAGTTATTGTGGCTGAGGCGCCTCAATCGTTCAGCGTCGGTTCCGAATTAATTGCCATTGCCAACGAAGAAGCCTTTTTGTACTTAGAGGCACCGCCCAAAAGAGTGATGGGCTTCGATACCATAGTGCCGTATGCCAAAGGGGAAGCGTTTTACATGGTTTCGCCCGATCGTATTTTTTATGAAATAGAAAAAACTGTCAAATTTTAAGAAAATAAAGCCCTTGTGACCAATACTTCCCTTAACTATCGGAATTTGGACAAACAAGGAGATGATTATTAATGAAACTAACCACTCTCTATTCCCCTTTTAGGGGGTTAGGGGGCAGATATACAAATTATAAACACATGAAATATATATTTAATTTTCCGGATATTGGCGAGGGACTTGATGAAGGAAAAGTGATAGAGTTGTTTGTAGAAGTAGGTCAGACCATTAAAGCTGGAGACCTTATAGCTCAAATGGAAACAGATAAAGTAGTGGCAGATATTCCGGCACCCAAAGGTGGAAAAATATTACAGCTTTTTGGCAAAGTGGGGGACGTAATTCATGTGGGCAAACCGCTTGCCGAAATTGAAATAGAAGGAGCCACCGAAAACACTACCGAACCCGAAGAAGAAAAAACGGCAGGCGTAGTTGGAACATTGGAGCTGGCTGATAGCAATGCACTTTTGCCTGCAAGTCTCGAAAGTCAACCTTTTTCGTCCGATGAAATTCGGCTTACTAGAAAAGCTTTGGCAACGCCACATGCCAGAGCCATTGCTCGTGAATTAGGGGTTGATATTAATCAAATTATAGGACTTGGACCTTCGGGAAGGGTACGCAAAGAAGACATTGAAAATTACAATCGGAAATCGAAGCAATTTTCTAAATCCAAGCGCACTGCCGAAACAGAAACAGAAGATTTGACCTACGAAACCTTAACGCAAATCAGAAAGGTGATTGCAAAAAACATGATCAATTCTAAACTGAATGCTGCTCATGTTACCATTTTCGAAGAGGTAGAAATATCCGATTTGATAGAAATAAAAGACAGATACAAAGAGTCTTATGCAGCCCGCAATGCCAAACTCACCTACCTTCCTTTCATCGTAAAAGCCACAGTGTTGGCTCTGAAAAAGCATCGCCAACTGAATTCGGAAATTGACATGGAAAATGAACGTATGATTTATAAAAACCGCTACAATATCGGCATTGCCATTGATACGCCCGAAGGTTTGGTAGTACCCGTAATAAGAGATGCCGACCAATTGAGTATAATGGAGTTGACACAAAAAATTACAGAATTTGCTATTAAATCCAGAGAACGAAAACTCACTATCGACGACATGCGCGAAGGCACTTTCACAATTAGCAACTTCGGTTCTATAAGTGGTATTTTTGGCACACCGGTTATCAATTATCCACAAGCAGGCATATTGGGCATTGGTCGTATTGTGAAAAAACCTGTTGTTAAAAACGATCAACTAGCTATTGGTAATGTGATGGGACTCTCGATGACTGTTGACCACCGAATAGTAGATGGTGGCGAAACGGCTCGTTTCGTAAAATGTATCATTGATTATCTTTCCGATCCCATTTCGCTCATGATGGACTGAAATGCAATTTATACCAACTGTAAATATAAGCTCTATCTGTAATATTCACTCCGCTGTGTAATATACGTCCGCCCTCCCGATAGCTATCAGGTGTATAAGCGTATTCGCTTACCATAGCGCCTTTGGAGTTGGTAATGCGCTCTATAGATTCTAGTAAATCGGTATGTGTATAATATTGTATACTGTTTTTTACTATAAGCGTTAATCCTGTGGGCGTGTAAATATAGTCAATGTTTGTTACATTTTCATCTCCGTCTATTTCTTTTTCGTAATTGTAAGTATTATTTGATTTACAAACATTTACAATACAAATGCCAAATTTGATACATTACCACATGATAATCGACTAACGCAACAACTGATATATTACCTAATTCGGACTTTGTGTTATGATAATTTCTTTAAAGCTTTTAGGGCTTCCTTTTTTATCAATAGTTTTGAGTGATTTGTAAGTGTTATAATTTTTTCTTTTGCCTTTATAGATTTCATCATGCCCAATGCTTTTATGGCGTGTGGGGCTACTTCATCATCAACAAGCAACTTTATTAAAACGTCTTCGGCTTTTTCTGATTTCACTTTTCCCAAAGCTGCTACAAACATTTGCCTTGATATTCCATTTCCTTTGTCCTTGATAATTGGTAAAATACTTTCTACATCATCATCCGTAATTGTTGTGTAGATAGTATTTCCAATTGCCCATCGATAAGAACTGAATTCTTTTGAAACTCTATTGTATTCTGCAATTAAAACAGGACTTGCTTTGCCAATTGCTTCCTTTACTGCCAATGCTCTTACTACTCCTTGCTTATCTCTAATATCTTCAAATTCTTCTTTCAGCAAATCAAGCAAAACTGGAACTGCTAATGGATAAGGCTCGTTTGTGTTCACTAAATCATAAATATCATTGATAGATATTCCAACCTTTTCCAATTCAGACTTTATTTTATTTTCATCTACTACCATAATTATCAAAATGGGATTGGTTTAACAATTATGCTACCATTATTTATAAGGTTCTGCAACGGTCCCTAAAAAGTTGTTGTATGTCTTGTGTGAAGAATAAATTCTAAACCATTTTGTTGAGAGTACAAATGGAATTCTGTTAGCTGTCTTGTTAGACTTAAATGATTAACGTTTTTTACTTCACCTAAAGTAGTTTTTGTAAGAACATCTGGTATTCTGTAACTTGCCGTACCTGTTAAAGATTCAATTCTAACTTTTGATCCAACACCTACTGCTTGTTCTCCTGCTACTCCTAAAGCTCTTGAATTAGCAAGCCCACCCTTAGTGGCAACTTCCGCTCCGCCTTTTGCAGCTTGCAAAGCCATTTGAGCAGGTGCGCTAGCTACTTTTGTTGAAATAAATGTGGAAACATCTGTTTGGTTTTATTTAAAGACAATATTTCTAGTTCATCCTTTGTTGTTAAGTATTTTTGATCGTCAAAAAGCAATTCAATATCTAACAAATACTTTTCTAAGAATAATCTGCATTCATCCAATTCAAATATATAATTAATTGCATTTTCTTTTGATAACAAAGCTTTTATTATGGCTAAATCATACCAATTTTTATTCGAAAATGCTTTTCTTATTTCTACAAAAATATTTGATCTGGTAGAGATAAGCCTAAGCTCTATTGTGGTATTGCTAAAAACACAATAATAATCACCAAAATATTCTGATTCCTCTTCAATCAATAGGATTTACCCTGTTGATTGAAGAAAGTTAATAAAATCACCTTTCATTATTCAAAATTGAAATACCTTTTAACAACTAAGGGAATGTCATTTAGATGTTGTCTATTAAAAAGTTCATTTTTTAAGTCAATTAAAGATTCAATATCTTGTAACCTCGACTTAATCTTAGTTAATATTATTATTTTTAACTCAGATGCTCGTTGCAAGTCATTTATTTCTATTTCTAAATTGAGTAATTGAGTAATTCTTTCTTGTTCTTTTTTATTAACACCTGCTAATCTAATTTCATAATGCATTGTAGTTGTAAGAGATAAACTATGAATAATAAAACCGTAATTAATAAAATATGAATTACTAAAGTTAGATTTCTGTAAATTTATTTTTTTTTGGAGTTCACTATTGTTACAAGTCCAATTATTCCCTTTTCTAATAAAACCAATAGGAACAAAAACCTCATCCAATAATTTGACTAAATCTTTCTTTTCCATTTTATTAATTTTTAAATGTCATGATTTCAGCTACATAAAACGATATAGGTCTAAAACAATATTCCATTCACCACCATAAACTTCTTGAAATATCTTTTGATAATTATATAGTTGTTTCCAGCCTTGTTGAATTGATCTTGGATTAAATGGTTTAAGTTCGTATATAGTTTTAGTGCTAAAATCTACAAAATCAGGTCTAATTCCTTTAATTCTATTAAATTCTTTCATTGCAATTCCATCTACTACATCTCCTGCTTTGTAGACATCATGTATCTTTTGTCCAAGTTGGAGGCTTGATTTAGTATATTGTCCTCCCGCTTTTCCTGCAACTTCCGCCCCACCTTTTGCAGCTTGTAAAGCCATTTGAGCAGGTGCGCTACCTACTTTTGTTGAAACTACCGAGAATTCGACTCCTGCAACTTGAAAAGCTTCGGAACCTACAGCACCACCAACTTTAGCAAAAGAACCGGTAGTTGCTGTAGTTGTCATAAAGCTACCAGCTAATTTTACTCCTATGTGCTTGCCTATTTGTCCTACACCTGCTGCACCCCAGCCATCGAGCGCTAAACCTCCGGCGTACATTAAAACATCACCTGCATTTTTAAATTCAGGAACTTTACCACCGGCAATATCGGTTATTAGATTACCTCCAGAGGTTATTGAACCACCTAAAACAGGATTTGCAACACTTACAGCCCCTCCTAAAGCACCACTTCCAAAATAACCTAATGCCGACCATAAATTATCAACTTTTTTCCAGTTGCTAATTAAGTTTAATGTGCCACCAACTAAAGCTGCACCTGCATATATAAACCAAACTATTTCCCCACTCGGATCCGTATACTTAAACGGATTATTCCAACCGTACGCATACCTGTTAAAACTCTGTGTAAAGTCCGGTGCTTGAACATAAGGGTCAGGGCTTAAAAACCTTGCCAGCACAGGATCGTAAATACGCCCGTTCATATTTATCAGACAGAAACCGCTATTAGTGTCATCGCCAAAAGGGCTTAAATGTTCGTGTCCGGTATAGCCACGATCGAAAGCCCCCCAGCCCCCAGAAGGGGGAGCCGTGAGCGTTATCCTTCCGCCCCATGGTGAATAAGCATACTCAGCTTGCAATACACCAACGGAGTTGGTTATAGCCTGAATAGAACCTAAATTATCAGTGTGAATATAATACAAGTTCGCTCCCGCACTTGTTTTCCGCTGTATGGCTGTTAGCCCTGTGGGCGTGTAAAGATAATCGGTTTCGGTTATATTCACAAATTCATCAATATCTTTTTCATAAGAACCAAAATAATACCTTGTTAGTTTTACGGTATTACCATCAGTATATACCGTTTTTATACGTTGCTCATCCAATCCGTAATAGATATCGTAAACCTTGGTAATGCTTAGTTCGGTTAAGCCCTGCCGTATGCGGCTTACTTTATTAAATGGTGTGTAGTCGATAAACTGTTTTTGTTCGGTAACTCCTGCTCCCACATTGTCGATACTGCTCATGGCGTGTGGGCGTGGTGTGTTGTAACGATATGTACCTACATTCGATTTGGTGTTGATATTACCATTGGCGTAATAGCTCATATCATCTTTCAATACATCATTCAGGTAGGTTTTTGTAAGTCGGTCCAGCTCATCATATTCAAATTTTTCACTACGTCCATTTTTCAAATCGTTGCGGGTGTACAGGTTGCCTGTTTTTGCATAATAGCTGTATGTGTTATTCTGAACGTTTGTAGTGGAATTAGGCAAATAGGTGCGGATACTTTCCACTTCGCCACGATCGCTGTAGGTGCGTGTGGTGGTTAGTCCGTTGCCAAGCGTGTAGTTGGTAAATTGTCCTTTGCTGTTTTGCTCGTTTCCTTCCCAAAGGGTTTTAGTGCCAGCACTTATTTTGTATAAGTCGCCATATTCATTATAATCATTAGTCGTTGTCAGTCCGCTTGGCGAAGTGCTGGTTAAAGGTCGCCACAAGGCATCGTAGGTGTTGCTGAACTTTACAGTTTGCCCATCATATACATCGGTTATCGTATCCGTTAGGTGTAAAGCATTGTATGTGAACTTTTGCTTGTGAATCAGTGTGTTCTGATTTTTCAGCTCAATGCTTTGTATCTGTCCCTTACCATTGCCGGAAGATACATAAGAGTGCTTAGTTACAGATTTCTTTTTTGTGGCTTTTTCGGTAACGGTTTTGGTATCTATTCTTCCGTAGTCGTCGTAAATCATTTCGGTACTATCTCCTTTGGCATTGGTTTGCGTTTTCAGCAGTCCTCCAGCATAGTATGTAAACGATATTGTTCCTGCATTGGGGTCTTTAAGCGTTTTCTGATTACCATAAACATCATACTCAATTTCGGTTTTGCTACCGTTGGAGCTTATTGTCAACGGCTGTCCTGCCGCATTGTAGGTGTAGCTTATAGTGCCTCCGGCATCGGTGCGCCCCACTACTAAGCCATGATTGTCGCGCAGCTCAGTTTTTTTCTGGTTTGCATCGGGCGGAGTAATGGTAGTTGTTGTTGGCGTGTAAGCATATTCGGTTGTAAGCACCTGATTGCCATCAAAGGTTTTTTCTTTGGTTACCCTGCCCAATATGTCGTTATATTCGTATTCGGTGTATAGTTCTTTTTCGTTAGCATAATGTGGCACTGTAGCTTTAGCTAATTGCCCTTTGGCATTATATATTTTTGCTGCAATTAGCAATTTCCCCTTCCATCCCGTTTGCTCTGTAAATATTTCTCTGCCGTATTTATCGAAATAGCTTGTTCCAGTATTGGTAATTTTTGTACTTGTTGCAGTTTTTTTGTAGGTAGCACCATAGCTATTAGTCCATTCGGTTTTGTAGCTTATTTCTTCTCCATTGGGTTGTTTTTCTTTATCTAATCGACCGAACTCGTCATAGACATATTCCGTCTTAAAACCATTTACATCGGTTTTGGTCAACACATCGCCCGTAGCATAGTTGTAGGTTGTGCCAGAGACCTGTTTTAGCGGATTAGTTACCGAAGTACATAAGCGGTAAGAGGCATCGTATCCGTAAGTGGTGCTTTGTGTTGTTAAATCTTTGGGTGTTACTTTTTTCTCCTTTAAGTTTCCGGTGGGGTAATAATTGTATTCAGTAATTATTTCTCCATCTGTTTCAGGATAGGTTGTTACTTTACCTACCTGCCCAGATGAATTGTATAGCTCGTATTTGGTTTGGCTTACAATGTCGGGTATAACATCGATACGCTTTTGTGTAACCTTTATTGTTTCGGGCAAATATGCTATGCCTTGTCCGTTGCGCTTAATGTAAGTTGTTTCGGTAATTTTAGTGGCATCGCCCATTATTTCTTCCTGCTTTGTTACGTTCCAGTTAGCGTCAAATGCTGAAATAGTTGTGGTTTGCGAAGTTCCTTTTTTATAGTCTGTCGTTGTCGAAGAGCTAACGTAAGGCATAAAGCGGTTTATTCCCGTTTTCCCTTTTTCTATTGGGTTTTCCGCAGCATTACCATCAATTACTACATTGGTTTGAGTTGATGAAGATATTGCTTTATCGCTGCCAAGCTCAAAAACTTCCTGACTTTTCAAGTTAAACCCGTAGTATTTATCGTTTATCTCGTAAGTAGTTACGGTTTTTATACCCATGCGGGGCGTTTTGGTTGTTATGGTTTCGAAACCCAGAAACCCTTTTCCTTTAATATGTGCCTTAGGCACGCCATATTCGTAAGTGGTGGTTGTTCCGCTTTTATCCGTATACGCCGTCACAAGTATAAAGGGCTTATTAATATTTATTACGCCATCAATGTCCGAATCGGTTCTTGCATAAGTTTTTGAGGAGTAAACAAAACTATCGCTTTGTCCTAAGTTGTTACTGATACTTTTTACCCTATATCGACTCGAAGCATTGGGGATGGTAAATGCCATATAGTAGTCGCCCGAACCAAAAACTAAATCCTGAACACCATCGTTGTTAATGTCCATTGTGGTCGGAAACATTTTTGAAAGTCTGGTGTGCGTTTGCTGTGTGTCATCGGCGATAAAATTGCCATTCGTGTTTTTGTAGAAATACCAGTTCGTACATTGATATTTGTCTTTGCTAAACACTTCATCTCCCATTACAATATCTACATAACCATCTCCGTTATAGTCGATAGGGTAAGAAATACAATGTTCATTATTATCTACGTTGTTTATCCTGTTCAAATCTGTCAGATCTATTTTTGTAGGTTCCACATTATAGCCACCATTGTTTTTCAGAATATACCAACCGTATTTGGGTTTTACTTCATTATTGCTCTGCACCAATAAATCTGTTAGCCCATCGTTGTTGTAATCAATAGGCGTAATGGAATTATGAGTAATTTTCAAGTTCCCAATTAATGATTTATCATAAAGGTGTTTGCTCCAGACTGTTGTTAAAATCTTGGTAAAATCCTTCTTGTTGTATGTGATATTAGCATCTTTATCTATAGTTAAATCCATAAAGTCAAGAATGCCATCTGCATTAAAATCTCCTGTTTGAGGCGTTTCATAAAAATTGAGAATATTTTCAAGAATATTAAAACCTTTAATTTCTGAAAAATAATTTTTAGAACCAAAAAAAATACCACCTTCAGGATAAGTTTCAAAACCTGAATGGAACAAATTAAAATATGGCAATATAATTAAATCGAGAAATTCATCATCGTTACATTGTATTAGCATTGCTTTATATAAAACCTCTTTCATAGTGCTTAAAGAGAAATTATAGGGATAATCCTTGTGATTAATTGTACCATTGTTATAAGATAAAACTTTTACGTTCGTTCTTTCAATCAGAATTATTTCATCTAATCCATCATTATTAATATCGCCAATTGTTAGCTGATGCTTGAAACTCGGATATGACTTCGTAGTGCTCTTAAATGGAATTGATTCTAATATTTTATTTTTCAAAATAACCCTTATATATCCATCTTTTTTTTCTGTCTCATCTCCCGTCCAAAGTTCTACTTTGTCATTAAATCCGTCTCCATCAATATCTCCGGAATAAAGTGTAGAATTACCCACGTTATTCAGATTACTATCAGCCATTTTATCCAAAGTAACTAAGCTCACTTTACTATTCTCCGTTCCCCAGTTAATTTTTGTTTCTGTTATTTTTTTACCAACGGCATTAGAGGTAGCAACTGTATTTAACCGTAAATCTCTGTCGCTCTGTATATAATTGAATGCGTAAGTTTTAACTTTTTTGTTTTCGTTATATGTTGTAATGTTATCTAGTATTTTATTCTGTTGTAGCCAAAAGCCATTAATAGTTGATTTTTTTACAGGGATATTATATTTGGTTGATGTGTTGTTGTAATAATTAAATACTATTTTGTTTACAATTTGTCGGGATGAACCAACGTATTTAATCTCGTAAACGTATTGCCCGTTATCCATATAACGTATCTCCATCGTATTTCCAAACACATCTATAATTCGGTTAATCTTCCAAGATAAGGCATTCTCAGAGTCAGGTAATTTGTCAATAGATGTAACTCTTGAGCTAGGTGAACTGCCGAATTCCATTGTAGTGCCCTCCTTAGTTGTAAGTTCAAAATAGATAAAATTATGATTATTTGGATCACCTGATCTAACACCAGAATTTTTCAAAACTTTTACGCGTGTATAATTTTCAAATTCAGTACCATATTCAGCTCCTTCGGCGAAATTTTCCTTATCATTCGATAGTAATATTAATCTCTGTCCATCAAGCGTTAAGCAGTCGGTATTGTCAAACGCAATTGTTTTGCCATTTTCTCCATCGTAATACCTGTTTTTTGGCGCGCGGCTAATGGCAGACAAACCGGAAATATCCCAGCCAAGGCCTAATATGCCTTGTCCGCCCTGACTGTTATAAACAATTGATAGATTTGGCTGCAAGCCGTTAGTTCCTGGTGGACATTCAATAGGAATTTGGAATGTTGCAGCACCCGTTGGGCTAACAGTTGCATTGCCTGGTAAACTACCCACGGGTAAACTTGTATCAATAGTTGGATTTACATCATTAATGTCGCTTATGTATGGAAAATCGGGAACGATATATGCATCTAAATGTTCGGCATTGCCGGGCGAAGGAGCTCCTACAGCCCAATCGCCAATCAAAGATGTAACACCCTGAGTTGAAACATGTACTCCTGTACGCTGCAATGAACGTAATGATGATTCACTCGCATTGAATTTAAATCCATTAGTTGCACTTATATCCCAATAATTCCATCTTGTATCATATATGTTTTTTTGTCTATAAGACATTTGATCAATTAAGTGTCCGTTTTTATTAAACAACCTCAACACTTCCCCGTTGTTATTTAGCTTGGTGACGTCATGGTAAACAATATTTGTTGGCTGTAAGGTGTTGATTGATGGGAATAGACTGTTTAATGTAAAGTTTGTGTTTGGGTAACGATAAGCTAATAATAAAGTTTTACGAGAGAGTATTATAGTACCCTGTGGAAAAGTATAATAGTATCCTTTATCAAATATTTTCCACCCTGTCAGGTCAATATTTTCAAGATTAGGGTTAAATAACTCAATAAATTCTCCGTTGTGGTGCGCTTGTACACCTTTTTTGCGTTCATCTTCTTCTAAAGGCGAATCGTAAAATATCTCAGAAAAAACAATTGGTTTAATCTGACTATAGGAAGTTAATGTACTTAGAGATATAAGTAATAAACAACAAAAAAAGGATTTGAAGTGCTTAACCATAATAATACGGTTTAAAAGTGTTGGTAGATGTGTGTAACAAATTAAATGAGTATCAGATAGCTTATTCCTTAATGATTTTCCAAATGTCCTGTTTATTATCTATCATTAATTTAATAAAGTATCCTCCCTGGGGTAATTGCGTCATGTCAACAGGGAACGACATTGACTCAAAAATACCAGACATTAACACTTTGCCGCTTAAATCAGTTACAATGTATTTACCCTGATTTTCAAGCGCTTTTCCGGTTATTTCAATTTTCAAGACACCCTTTGTTGGGTTCGGGTAAATTGTTAGCTTTCGTTCACCCAATAACGATTCTTGTAGAGGAGCTTGTATGGTGTCGGTATTCTGGTTTCCCTGCTTCTTTTTTGCGTAAGATGGTCCCAGTATTACTGTTTTGTATTTTAGAACGCAATTACCTGAATCATCATATTCGAAAGTATCAGAAATGTTAGACTGACAAAGCAGATTGGATAAACTAACAAAGAGTGTAAATAGCAGTGTGAAAAAAGTTTTTCTAGGCATATGGCGAATGTTGTTTGAGGATTTTACGATTTTAGATTTGAGCCTTCAGTGCCCCAATTTCCGCCAGCGTTTTGTTATATTCGGCAGGGTAAGCTTTTTTCTGAAGTTTAGATAACGCTATCAGATGTTTGATTTTTTCCTGATTATTGAGCGGTTTTTCCTTTCGTTGTTCAATATGTTTATCTACGTAAGGCCATATTACATCATTATTTCTCACGTGTATCTTATTACAAATAGCATTTAAAATAGCAATTCCACTGTTTATATTATTGCCAGTATAACTCGATGCATACTTTTCAATCAAAGTGTATGCAATACCTCCAAAACCATTGAAACGTTCGATGCCAATCAGTAGGCTGGCACGAGCAACTGCCCGTTTCCCGTTTTTAATGTCTATTTGCGATTTTGTGATATAATAATTCCCAATATGCGTTGGTGCTAATGTATTCAAATAGGGTTTAATTTTTTCGAGCAAATAATTACTCTCTGAAATACTGGTACTTTCCTTACTATAATTAATAAGTGTAGAAGCCAGCGAAAGTGTGTTTGATAAATTGTCGTTATGTGAGTATAAATATCGATTAAGCGTAATTAGTCTTTCTGTATAACCGTTTTTCAGGTAAAACTTACGCATTTTACCTATTGTATCGGTGTCATTTATGTTTTCACTTAGAATATTTAATCCATATTTATCAACTTGAGCAGGATTTTTTGTCGCAATATTATCTGAAAGTGTTTTTTTCCATCTTCTCTTACGAGTATGCTTAACAGCTGCTTCGCGCTGTAACTTTTCCTGATCGGTAAAAAGTTCTCTTCGTTTTTTGTTCTTTAGTTTGTTAATATCTGCATCAATATTTATCGGATAAGCTTCTTTTCTACTAGCTCTGGTTTGTGTCCATTTACCTTCTATTGACGCAGTTGTGGTTGTAATTTTGTCTTTTAAATCATCCGGAAATTCTATCGTTGCGTATCCTTTATTACTCAATTTTTCATTTCTGATTGCAACCAAAGTAGGGATGTCTCTTAAGTCGAGCATAAAACCTTTGATATTTTTTATTGCAATTGCCGACAGTAAAAGTTCAGCTGAGTAAACCAGCAAATTGTCAACTCCATGGTTTTCAACAAAAAGCTTCTCTGCTTTTCTGTTTCCGGTACATAACATCTTTAGACTTGTTGCTAATCTGTGCATGAAATAAGGATTTTTTTCATGCATGTTTAATCCTACCCGATACAGTTCGGCTATCTCAAGCAGTTTTTGCTGTGCTCCTAAAACTTTAGCATAGCCATCGTAATAAACAACACGTTGAGGGAATTTCTCGATTAGTTGCAGATAAATACCTTCAGCAGCTTTATAATCTTTTTTGTAAAAATACGCTTTGGCTTGTTTGTAAAGGGCGTCAGCATCTATTGCAGATATTGGATTGGTTGATGAGCCTGTTTGATTGCTTGTTGAAAACGATTTTAGCGGGGTAAGAGAAACTAAAAGTGAACCGGCTCCTAAAAATGATGCTCTAAGGAAACCTCTCCGATTAAAAGTTTTATCCATAGTATTAATTAGTAATGTGTTAAAATAGGGAACTTTGGCCGGACTATTACCAGGCATTTCACCACTCACGTTAGCGTTTTAATTAAACTACAAATTTCCCGCTTCAAAAATATAAATTATTTTGAAAACTACAATTGCCAGATTGGATTAAATTTTGTTAATTGTCGAAGTTACCCACTTCAGTACAAAAGCAAATACAATTGATTAAAATTAAGTTTTAGTCGCATAGCTACTGCGCCCCGCTGTTTTCTATGTAGCATCTTTTCCGCCAGATACCGAAAATGAATGCTTTAGTTGAGAATCAGTGCTCAAGGTGTCTAATTGTAAATTTCAAAATTATTTTTTCAAAATTATTGATACAATATAATAGGATATAAAAACTTTTACTACTTTTGTGTTAGAAAGTTGCGATTGTGTTCGCAATGTTGCGGAGCAATTAAACCAGCTTTCGCAATTAATTATGATACAGTTAAAGCCTGTACAAAGACCCAACCCGAAAGACGTAACCGCGCCACGTAAGTACTATGTGAGTACTCAAAGTGCAGGAGAAGTAACCCTCGAAACATTGTCGGAGGCAATTTCTGAAAAGTGTACACTTACCGAACCCGATGTGTTAGCGGTACTCTCGGCATTAACAAACGAGATGAAAACACATTTGATGAATGGTAAAATTGTTCGCTTTGGCAATTTTGGTTCGTTTCAACTTTCGCTTAACAGCACTGGTGTTGACACGCTTACAGAATCGTCGAAACTTCAGGTAAAGAGCGTAAAAGTACGATTCAGACCCGGAAGTAAAATTCAGGACAGTTTGAAGTTGTTGAAGTATAACTTGACAAGCAAAATCTGAACTGAAATGGCTTACCGATAGCCATACCAATATATCGGTAGGGTGAATGTGAAAACATTAATCTGAAAACAAACACTTCTGTGTGGGCTTACTAGGGCCTCGGTGCAGTGTTTTTCAGTAAAATGTCACAATTTTTTCTTTGTATATGGAAGTGTTTTTATTGGAATTTTTTATCAATGCCATTTAGTGTAACAGGTTTTTTTGATGTTGTACGAAGTTTTGAAAAAATAAATAATTCACCTATAATTACGCTTTATTCAATGCTGTAACATGTTAATTGTCAATTAATATGTTTAGGAAAAATATCAAACTAAGTTTGTTATTTTCCTAAATAAATTAATGAAATAGTAATCCTCACAACTTTCATTTTATACTCCCCAAAAAAAGACTTGAAGTTTTCGACAAAAAGACTTGAAGTTTTACCCAAAAAGACTTGACTTTTTTGAAAAAAGACTTGAAGTTTAAAAAAAAAGACTTGAAGTTTTTTTTGAACACAACTTTTGCCATTTTTACTTCACCAACATTTCCTCATATCGGCGTATGTTACATTCCGCCAAAGCGGAAGCGACGACCGATTTCGAGAGCGTGAGGTTTTTTAATCTCATGCTCTATTCATTTCAGGACGTTTTTGTACGTAATTTTTTTAACCCCTACTCATATTTTTTATGTTCTTTATTCTTAAAAATAGGGCTGATTAAAGCTGTTAAAAGGCTCTATATCTTAATAATCTAAATTCAGGTTAATAGTTATTAATTCGAGATTTTAACACATCAATAATAGCTATTTTTGTTCTGCAAATTTTAAATAATACACATTATTATTGAGTATGGATCAACTAATTGATATTAGAGAACTAAACGAAAGAATTGAAAAGCAAAGTGCTTTTGTTGATGCGTTAGTTATGGGAATGGACAAGGTTATTATCGGGCAAAAACACCTTGTTGAATCGTTGCTTATTGGCTTATTATCCGATGGACATATTCTGCTCGAAGGTGTTCCTGGGTTGGCTAAGACTTTAGCCATTAAAACTTTATCGGATTTGGTGAAATGCGACTTTAGCCGTATTCAGTTTACGCCCGACCTTCTGCCTGCCGACGTTATTGGAACCATGATTTACAGTCAGAAAAATGAAGAGTTCAAAATTAAAAAAGGACCTATCTTCTCCAATCTTATTCTTGCCGACGAAATAAACCGTGCTCCGGCAAAAGTGCAAAGTGCTTTGCTCGAAGCCATGCAGGAGCGTCAGGTTACCATTGGCGAAAATACCTACAAATTGGATGAGCCTTTTCTGGTGCTTGCCACTCAAAACCCTATCGAACAAGAAGGTACTTATCCGCTTCCCGAAGCGCAAGTCGACCGTTTTATGTTGAAAGTGGTTATTAAATACCCCAAAAAGGAAGAGGAAAAACTCATTATCCGTCAGAATTTGAAAAAAGAAAAGCCCAAAGTTTTTCCTATTCTTTCGCCCAAAGACATTATTGCTGCCCGCGATATTGTGCGTGAGGTATATATCGACGAAAAAATTGAACGCTACATTGTTGATATTGTTTTTGCAACGCGCTACCCACAGGATTATGGTTTGGATAATTTGACTGATATGATTGCCTTTGGAGCATCGCCTCGTGCGTCTATCAACTTAGCATTGGCTTCGCGTGCGTATGCATTTATCAAACGCCGCGGCTATGTTATTCCCGAAGATATTCGTGCCGTTTGCTACGATGTGTTGCGTCACCGTATTGGGTTGAGCTACGAAGCGGAAGCAAACAACATGACTTCTGACGAGATAATTACCGAAATTTTGAATACGGTTGAAGTACCTTAAGAAGTTTATATCTGCCCCAAACCCTAAAGGGCATAGCCGTCAAGCTAAGGATTATTTTTAAGAAGGGGATATTTTATTTAGTGGTTTTATGACTGCCCCTACCCTCTCCCGTCTGCGTCGGGATAAATTGCGGTGAACAGAAATTAGTATTGTTAATTACAATATCAGATTGGTTTTTTTCAGAGACGAAACTAATCAACACCCCTTTAGGGGCTTGGGGCAGAAAGACAAAAGTAACTTCACATCCCCTTTAGGGGCTTGGGGCAATTTTATAGTTTATAGTAAAACGACATCTATTTTAACAAGAAGTGGAAACAAGCGAAATTTTAAAAAAAGTACGAAAGATAGAAATTAAGACGCGCGGTTTGTCGAAAAATATCTTTGCAGGCGAATACCATTCGGCGTTCAAGGGCAGAGGTATGACTTTTGCCGAAGTGCGCGAATATCAATATGGCGACGATATACGCTCTATCGACTGGAACGTTACAGCACGTTTTGGTCATCCTTACATTAAAATTTTTGAGGAAGAACGGGAGTTGACAGTGGTGCTGATAGTAGATGTTTCGGGCAGTCGGAATTTTGGAACGACTTCGCAAATGAAACGCGATATCATAACCGAAACGGCTGCTACCATTGCTTTTTCGACCATTCAGAATAATGATAAAATTGGTGTTATCTTTTTTTCGGATAAAATTGAAAAATTTATTCCACCTAAAAAAGGTAAAAAGCATGTGCTACACATTATTCGCGAAATGATTGATTTTAAACCCGAAAGCAATCTCACAAACATTGGTTTAGCATTGCGTTATTTTACAAATGCCATTAAAAAAAGCTCCACGGCCTTTATTATTTCGGATTTTTTTGATGCTAATTTCGAAAAAGAATTGATAATAGCTAATCGTAAACATGATATTGTGGCGCTGCAAGTGTACGATATTCGCGAAACGGAACTGCCTGATGTAGGATTAGTTAAACTCAAAGATGCAGAAACAGGAGAACGCATTTGGGTAGATACTTCGGACAAACGCTTGCGCACTTCGTACAAACATAGCTGGGGCGAAAATCAATTATTGCTTCAAAAATCGTTTACGCGTTCGGGTGTCGATTTTGTATCGATGAGCACTTCCGACGATTACGTGCGATCGCTGATGAAATTATTTAAAATGAGAGCCTAAGATAGTTTGCAGTTTATAGCTTACAACGAAATAATTGAGAATTGAACAAGACCACATGATTAAAAGAATATTGTTTTTTTTATCCATCTTTTTGCTTGCAAATTCTTTTTTGCATGCTCAAAATTTGACTGTTGAAGCACGTATTGATTCAACCGTTATTTTTATTGGTGGGCAAACAGCACTGACTTTTCAGATAAATCAACTACCTGGCAAAAAAGTTATTACTCCTATTTTTTCGGATACCATTATTGGGGCGCTCGAAATAGTAGAACCCCTGAAAGCCGATACCACAAAAGCTGACAATGGAAATATATTAGTAAAGCAACGCTATGTTATAACTTCGTTTGACGATTCGTTGCTTTATATTCCGCCATATCCGTTTGTGCTCGAAGGCGATACCATTTGGTCTAAATCATTGTCGCTCAAAGTAGTACAACCTTTTCAGATTGATACAACTAAAAATGAAATTGCAGATATTAAACCAGTTATGGAACCTCCATTTAACTGGAAAGCCGTTTGGCGCATTGCTTTAATCGTATTGTTAATATTACTAATTGCTATTTTGATATTTATTTTGGTACGAAAATTAATACAGAAAAAGCCTATTTTCGAAAATGCAGCACCAGAGCCCGAATTGCCGCCTCATGTTGTAGCATTGGCACAGTTAGAACGCATTCGTAACGAAAAAGCATGGCAACAAAACCGTACAAAACAGTTTCATACCGAAATTACAGATACATTGCGCGTATACATCGAAAAAGTGTATAATGTGCCCTGTATGGAAATGACTTCCGAAGAAATTATTTCTAATTTACATCATTTGAAATTTGAAAATAGTAAAATTTATACGTCGTTAATTCAGATTCTGAAATTAGCTGATTTGGTGAAATTTGCCAAATGGGATGCAACACCCGACGAACACGAAAAGAGTTTGTCAAACGCCTATTTGTTTGTAAATGAAACTATTATAGACGAACAGCCGGATGTGACAAATATAATACCGCCCCAAACCCCTAAAGGGGATTAAAGGGTGGTAGTTGAAGTTATTTACAATTTATAATAATAGTAAAGATTTAAGAGACAAAACTAACTATACATCTCCGTCAGTTGACGGACTAGGGGCATTTTGAATCTTATGAATTTATAGTTTAAAAGAATGACATTTAATAATCCAGAATATCTATTTTTGCTACTGCTTTTACTACCAGTTATTTATTGGTATTTAAAAGAAATGTATAAATCGGATGCGAGCCTCCAGATTTCGACGCATCGAAATATACAACATATCCACAAAAGCATAAAAATACGCTTGCTTCATGTGCCGTTTGTGTTGCGTGTGTTATCTATACTGTTTATTACCATTGCTTTAGCACGTCCGCAAGCATCCAACTCTTGGCGTACCGAAAATACCGAAGGGATAGACATAATGATTGCGCTCGACATTTCGGGAACCATGATGGCCGAAGATTTGAAACCTAATCGCCTCGAAGCTTCGAAAGATGTAGCTACCGAATTTATTCTTTCGCGTCCGAATGATAATATTGGTTTAGTAGTTTTTTCGGGCGAAAGTTTTACGCAATGTCCGCTCACTACCGATCATGCGGTACTTGTAAACCTCTTTAATGGAGTGGAGTATGGTATGATTGAAGATGGAACTGCCATTGGACTTGGGCTGGCAAATGCTATTAACCGTATAAAAGACAGTAAAACAAAGTCGAAAGTAATAATTTTATTAACTGATGGTTCCAATAATAGGGGCGATATTGCACCCATTACTGCAGCCGAAATTGCGAAAAGTTTTGGTATTAGAGTATATGCTATCGGTGTAGGTTCGTACGGAAAGGTAAATATTCCGGTGCAAACTCCTATTGGCATACAATACCAACAAATGGATTCGGAATTTGACGAAAAATCACTTCAAGATATTGCTTCGATGACTGGTGGAAACTACTTCAGGGCTACAAACAACTCCAAATTGCGTAGCATTTATCAGGAAATTGATAAGTTGGAGAAAACAAAAATCAATGTAAAAGAATACAGCAAAAAGAATGAAGAGTACTATATTTTTGCCTTATTAGCTTTTTTGTTTTTATTATCCGAAATAGCTTTGCGCAATACTTTATTACGGAAAATACCGTAAAGGAAAAACGTTTAAAATGTCTGCCCTAAGTCCGTCAGCTGACGGAGGTGTGAAATAGTTCCGAATGGTCTTTTTCTTACTCCCCTTTAGGGGTTGGGGGCAAAAAAATATTTAATAATTATATGTTTCGATTCGCACATCCTGAATATTTATTTTTACTCTTATTAATACCCGTATTAGTAGGACTTTTTATCTATTCGCAATATTTACGTCGTAAAAAGATAAAACTTTTTGGTAATCCCGAATTAATGGCAGAATTAATGCCATTCGTTTCGTATGTTCGCCCACAAGTGAAATTTTACATTCAAATTGCATCTATAGTGTTGATAATTATAGTATTGGCACAACCACAGTTTGGTACAAAAGTAGAAAAAGAAAAGCGTAAAGGCATTGAAGTAATGTTAGCACTTGATGTGTCGAACTCCATGATGGCGCAGGATGTGCAGCCCAACAGAATTGAAAAATCGAAGCAGGTATTATCAAAATTGGTTGACGATATGACCGAGGATAAAGTCGGCTTGGTGGTTTTTGCCGGTGATGCTTACACACAATTGCCTATAACAGTGGATTATGTGTCAGCAAAAATGTTTTTCAGCTCTATTTCGCCCAAATTGGTTCCTCGACAGGGAACGGCCATTGGCTCTGCTATCGATTTGTGTCTCAAATCGTTTGGCGAAAATAAAGAAAAAAGTAGTGCAAGCCGTGCCATAATTGTCATTACCGATGGTGAAAATCATGAAGATGACGCCGTAGGAGCTGCAAAATTAGCCAAAGAGAATGGTATTGTTGTTCATGTTATAGGAATGGGCAAACCCGAAGGCGCTCCCATACCAGTGGATGGCACCATGAGTTTTTGGAAAGACAAAGATGGTAATGTGGTTGTTTCGAAACTAAACGAAGAGATGTGTAAAAACATTGCGCTTGCTGGAGGTGGAACGTATGTGCGTGCCGATAATACGAATTCGGCTTACCGAATTGTAACAAAAGAATTGGATAAATTGGCTAAATCGGAAATAAAAACGCAAACTTTTTCCGACTACAACGAACAGTTTCAGTCATTTGCTATTTTAGCATTGATATTATTATTAATCGAAACGTTTATTTTCGACCGCCAAAATAAAAAACTCAGTAAATTGAAGATTTTTAATATCAGAGATAGGTTCGTTAAAGGTAGAATTACTAAGTCGAAAGTTTGATGTAGTAAGTTAAAGTAAAGAAAGAAGTAATTTGAAGGAAGTAGAATTCGTAAATATGAGAATACAAGTAGTTATATTGTTAGTAATCAGTATGTTTTCACCTTTGGTGGCTCAAGAAGAGTCGGCAAACGTGCGCGAAGGCAACAAACTTTACAAATCGGAAAAGTTTGTTGATGCCGAAGTAGCATATCGCAAAGGATTACAAAAAAATCCAAAATCGTTCGAAGGCACTTATAATTTGGGGAATGCGCTATTTAAACAAAAAAAATACCCCGAGGCCTTGGAACAATACAAAAATGCACTGTCATTGCAACCCACTGCAAAGGACAAAATTGCAGCTGCTTTTCACAATGCAGGAAATGCTTTGCTTTCGGATAAAAAAATTCAGGAAAGTATAGATGCTTACAAAATGGCATTAAAAGCCAATCCCAAAGATGATGAAACGCGCTACAATTTGGCTTATGCACAAATGATGCTGAAAAAGCAACAACAAAACAAGGATAAAGATAAGGACAAAGACAAAGAGCAAGAGAAGGAAAAGAAAAAAGAGCAAGATAAAAATCAGCAACAGCAACAACAGCAGCCCCAAATGTCGAAGCAAAATGCCCAACAAATATTGGATGCGTTGATGCAGGATGAGAAAAAAACAATGGATAATAAGAAAAAGCAACCTGTGCGAGCTCGTAAGAGTGCTGAGAGGGATTGGTAGTAGAAAGCTAAATGTCTAAAGTCAAATGTCAAAAGTCGTTTCAACCGAGTCAATTGTCTTTCAACCCTTGACTTTTGTCACTTTTCTTGTAATTTCTAACTTCTAAAAGTATGAGAATTAAGATAGTATTATTATATGTGTTATTGCTACTGACCGTTTTGGTTAGGGCGGAAGAGGCTGTGCGCTTTAGTGCTTCGGCATCATCAACGGTTATTCTCGACCAGCCTTTTCAGTTGGTATATACTGTAAATGCCACTGGTAAAGACCTGCGGACTTCCGATTTTAATAATTTTGAAGTGTTAGCCGGTCCTTTCGAGTCGCGCAGTTCGAGTTATCAAATTGTGAACGGCAAAACCTCATCGTCGGTATCTGTTTCGTATACCTACACGCTACAAGCAACCAAAACGGGTACATTTACCATTCCTTCGGCAAATATTATGGTGGATGGTAAAAAATATAATTCGAACGGATTGTCGATAAAAGTACTACCTGCCGACGATAATGCTTCCACTAAATCGGGTAAAGAACAAACTCGCTCGGCTGCGGGACAGGGCATTTCAAACGAAAATGTGTTTATACGCGCACAGGTTTCAAAAACAAGTGTTTACGAACAGGAACCACTTTTGGTAACTTACAAACTCTACACTTTGTTGGATGTAGTGCAGTGCGTTAATAAGAAAATGCCTGATTTCAAAGGATTTATGAAAAACGAAATTGAGCTTTCGCAAAACAAACAATTTTCGTACGAAAACTTCAATGGCAAAAATTACGGTACGGTAGTGCTTTATCAGGTATTACTTTTTCCACAACAAGCAGGCGAATTAAAAATTGACAAAGCGGTTTTCGATGCCGTAATCAGGGTTGAAAATCGTCAGCAGGTGCGCAGTATTTTCGATGACTTTTTCGATTCGTATTCGAATGTACAAAAAGCCATTACGGCAAATGGAGCAGTTGTTAACGTAAAACCACTACCTGCCAACAAACCCGCAAATTTCAATGGTACAGTGGGTAATTTGATAATGACTTCGAGCATATCCACCGAAAATGCAAAAGCCAATGAGGCCATTACCCTCAAAGTAATTATTTCGGGTAATGGTAATATGAAATTGATTCAAAATCCAGATATTAAATTTCCTGATGGTTTCGAAGTGTACGACCCAAAGGTAAATAACAACTTTAAAACCAACGTGAACGGCATTTCAGGAACAAAAATTATTGAGTACCTATTTATTCCCCGTCATGGTGGCGAATTCCAAATTCCTTCTGCCGAAATTTCGTATTTCGACATCAAAGATAGACTCTATAAAACGCTTCGTACTCCAGTTTACACACTGAAAGTAGCAAAAGGTACGGGAGAAAACTCATCTAATGTTGTAACAAGTGCGGGTTATGTGGCGAAAGAAGATTTAAAAAAATTAGGGAATGATATCCGCTTTATTGTAACTGATAAGTATGAACTTCAAAAAGAAAAAACGCCATTTTTCGGTACAACTTTATCGTGGTTGGGTTATGCTATTCCACTTTTAATAAGCATTGTATTGTTTTTGGCTTTTAGAAAAAATGTAGTTGAAAGTTCAAATTTAGATTTTATACGCAATAAAAAAGCCAATAAAGCAGCTCAAAAACGATTGAAATTAGCAGCAAAACTACTCAACGAAGGGAACAAAGATTTGTTCTACGAAGAGGTGATGAAAGCTGTTTGGAATTACCTAAGTGATAAATTAACTATTCCGGTTGCATCGCTTACCAAAGAAAATGTACGTTCGGAACTTGAACTGCGAGGAGTTGATACTGAGTTAATTGCTGCATTTATCGACATACTCAATACCTGTGAATTTGCTCGTTTTGCGCCAAACTCAGGCCAGCAGGAGATGGGTAATTTGTACGAAACATCTATCAATACAATTAGTAAATTGGAAAACAACATGCGAAAGGCATAAGCTGTCTTTTTTAAATTTTTTGAAATAATGAAGTTAAAAATATATTTATCAGCTTTTGTATTCTTATTTAGTTTTGCAGCTTTAATGTCTCAAAATGAAGATATTGCCAAAGCAAATAGCCTGTACAAAAAAACCGACTATCAAGGAGCAGCTATGCTTTACGAAGATGTTGTAACCCGTTATGGCGTATCACCCGAGCTCTATTATAATATAGGCAATGCCTACTACAAAGCGGGCGAAGTTGGTCGTTCGATATTGAATTACGAACGCGCTTTACGTCTTTCGCCCACTTACGACGATGCAAAAGCCAACCTCGAATTGGCTCAAACAAAAGTAGTTGATAACATTGTACAAGTACCACCATTTTTCGTTAAACGCTGGGTAAACTCAATAATAAAACTTCTCGGTGTAGACCAATGGTATATAATTAGCGTTATTATTTTTGTAATAACATTACTTTCATTTCTCTATTTTGTGTTTGGCAATAATTTGATTATAAGACGTTTTTCGTTTTATGGAGCATTTGTATTATTGGTTTTAACCTTCATTACAGCTGTTTTTGGATTAGTTCGCCGGAGTGAATTAACAAATCATAACCAAGCTATAATTATGGTTGGTACTGTTGTTGCTAAAAGTTCTCCCGATAAAAGTGGAACCGATTTATTTCAATTGCACGAAGGCACCAAAGTGCTAATTAAAAGTGATTTAGATCAATGGACAGAAATAGTGGTGGGCAACGGCAATATTGGTTGGTTGGAAACGAAAATGATTGAAAAGATTTAAATTCACCTCCCCATAACCATCTCCTTTTGGTGAGGGAGCTTGTGGTTAATTACATCGCACCTGAAAAATATTTGTAACAATTTTATAAAGTATGGAGTTATTTACTAAGATTATCGAACTCGACAAGCAACTACTTTTGCTCTTGAATAGCTTTAACAATGGCTACTTCGATAGTTTTATGTATACTTTCAGCAAAGTAGCTGTATGGATTCCTTTTTATTTGTCGGTTGTTTATGTTCTTTTCAAAAGTCAAGGAAAAAAGGCAATTTGGATGGTTTTATTTCTAGTTATTGGTGTTGTACTTGCCGACCAGATTTCGGGCTTATTTAAAAATGGTGTGCAGCGTTTTCGTCCCTCTCACGATCCTATTATACAAAACTTCGTACATATTGTAAATAATAGCCGTGCTGGTTTATATGGATTTGTGTCGTCGCATGCATCAAATACCGTTGGTTTTGCTATTTTGAGTTCCCTTTTCATTCGCCGACAAAGCTATACTCTTGCAGCATTAAGTTGGGCACTTTTAAACTGCTATTCGCGTATATATCTTGGGCTTCATTTTCCATTAGATATATTGGGTGGGGCTATTTTGGGCGTTTTTCTAGCTCTTTTTCTTTATTTTATTTACAAAAGAATCTTCCAAAAAGCAACTAATTCTGTTTCCGAAAATGAAGCAAGAATCCCCACTGCCGTACTTCTACTATTTGTAGTGTCCATTGCTGTCTTTTCGATTTTTGGATAAATATTTTGAAGCAAAAAAAAGATTAATTAGAATTTATCTAACTAATCTTTTATACTAACAGCTTCATTATCATCTTGAAAAAAATAAGTAATATTTACAACCGAACTTCAACTTCATTTTTTTTCAAAAATAATTTTAATTCTGGGATTCCAATTTCTTTATAGTGAAAAATACTGGCAGCTAAAGCAGCGTCGGCTTTTCCTTCGTCGAAAACGGTTATAAAATGTTCCATTGTTCCTGCACCACCACTAGCAATTACGGGTACATTAACCGCCTCCGATACGGCACGGGTAATATCGAGTGCAAAGCCATCTTTGGTTCCATCGTTGTTCATCGATGTAAGTAGAATTTCGCCTGCGCCAAGCGCTACTGCTTGTTTTGCCCAGTCCACCGTTTTAATATCCGTAGGAATGCGACCGCCATTCAGGAACACAAACCATTCGCCATCAATACATTTTGTATCGATAGCCAAAACCACACACTGACTACCAAATTGACTAGCCAAGTCGCTTATTAATTGTGGATTTCGAACGGCAGAGGTGTTTACTGATATTTTATCGGCACCACAAGCAAGTAGTACTGATACATCTTCGACACTCGAAATGCCTCCACCCACTGTAAATGGGATATTTATATGTTTGGCAATGCGCGTAACGAGTTCCGAGAGCGTTTTCCGTTTTTCGTTAGTAGCTGTTATATCCAAAAAAACCAATTCGTCGGCTCCTTGTTGTGCATAAAAAGCACCCAATTCCACGGGGTCGCCCACATCGGTTATGTTAAGAAAATTGATACCTTTTACTGTTTTTCCGTCTTTGATATCTAAGCAGGGAATTATTCGTTTTGCTAACACAGTATTTATAATTGATATTTAAAAAAGCACTATTATTTCTCCCGAATCCAAGTTTGCGAACGTCCAATAATACCCATTTTATCCATTGAACCACGTACATTTAATTTCCCTGATTTGGAGTCAATTGAAATGCTGCAGTGATATATTTTTCCATTATTTGGATCAAGTATGGTTCCACCAGTCAAGCTTCCATCTTTTTCTATCATTCCATTTATAATAATCATTCCCAGTATTGGTTTGTTTTTGTTTGCACCTTCGCATTCCTTACAAAGCGTTTCTGGCTTTTTTAATAACTTTTCAACCTTACCTAAATATTTCCCATTCGTCGATTTATAAATAGAAACAATCGATTTGGTAGTTCCATCTTTATCGTCGATGGTTTTCCATTTTCCTACTATTTTATCCACCTGCGAAAATGTTGATAGTGTGATTAGTAAACCACAAAACAATGAAATAACTTTTTTATTCATTTGACTTAAAATTTAGAATTTTGATAACAAAGATAAATAAAATTACAAAAATAGTGGTGGAAAAGACAGTTTTCAGAGATATTTTAATATTTTTGTAGAAAAATTGAAGTTATAAAACGAACATCTCTAAATTATTAATTTTAGACATAGTAATAATTGAGAATTGAATCATTTAAAATTGCTTTCCCGTATGGTGAAGGTTTAAAAATTGAACGAATGAAGACTATTAATATAGAAAGCAAAGAGGAAATCGAAGCAATAATCAATTCGTGTAAACATTGTGTTGTGAGCACTGTAAGTATAGATGGGATGCCATATAGTGTTCCAATGAACTTTGTATTTCACAACGGGCAGCTAATTTTACATTCGGCACCCACAGGTACTCATTTGCAAAACATTGAAAATAATAATTCAATATGTGCTGTTTTTTGCACAGACGGAAAACTAGTTTATCAACACAAGGAGGTAGCTTGCAGTTACCGTATGCGTGCCCAAAGTGTTGTTTGCTTTGGTAAAGTTAGTTTTGTCGAAAATATAGATGATAAAATATTATTAATGAACAGGCTAATGGCGCATTATACTCAAAACGAATTCAACTACTCGAAACCCGCCATTCAGAATGTAAAAGTGTGGATAGTAGAAATTGACAAAATAACTGGAAAGTCGTTTGCAGTACCGCACCGAAAAAGTAATCTATGAACTATAAACTATAAACTACAAACTACAAACTACAAACTATAAACTATAAACTATAAACTATAAACTATAAACTGCAAACTTCTCTATTGTCCATCAGCTTTAAAAACCACACCTACTGTTTTGAAAATAATTTTCAAATCCAACCACATCGACCAATTGTCAATATATTCCAAGTCCATTTTCATCCAGTCTACAAACGAAATTGCATTTCTGCCACTAACTTGCCAAATACAAGTAATTCCGGGCTTCATACTTAATCGGCGTAGTTGATATTTCTCGTATTGTTTTACTTCCTTCAATAGTGGCGGACGAGGTCCTACAATCGACATTTCGCCTTTCATTACATTTATAAATTGTGGAAATTCATCGAGAGATGTTTTGCGCAAAAATTTTCCAATTTTAGTTATACGAGGGTCGTTCTGGATTTTGAATGTAGGACCATCCGATTCGTTTTTGTGTTCTAAATCAACTAAAAGTTTTTCGGCATCGGGCACCATAGATCGAAACTTAATACAATAAAACCGACGGCCATTTTGTCCAATTCTTATTTGTTCGAAAAATATAGGGCCACCATCTTCTAATTTTATTAAAATAGTGATTAATAGCATGATAGGAGTAGTTAAAAATACAATGAGTGTGCCAAAGAAAATGTCGAAAAATTCTTTTATTTTTAAACTAAAGTATTTTTTTGGAGTTGTTTGATGTGTTACAAACGAATAATCTAATATTGAATTATTTTTGTTATCTGTTTCACAAAATTCATTTTGTAGAATATGCACCGTTATACCTATTTGTTCTGCCTCCTCAATTATACTCTCTATGTTAAATTTTTGGTTGGACACAGCCATGCAATAAAAAATATCGTCGACACCTCTTAAAGTGATTTTTTTAAATATATCCTCTTGACTTTCAACAATTTTAGCAATGTCATATTTTTCGATAATTTCCACATCTGGACTTATAATAGCTTTGACATAATAACCCCAGTCGTTTGATTTTAGATAGGTATCTATAAAAGAACTTGCACTATTATCTGCTATTATCACGACATTTCGGGTGTTGTGTCCAGCACGTCGGATGTAACGCATGATGCTGTAAAACAATAATTTGAATATTATTAGCACGGCTAAATTCAATATACAAAACCAAAGTATATAGTACGCAGAATAGCTGTAATGTCCAAAAAGTATAAGTATTCGAAGTTCTACAAAAAGTAATAATCCGGCAATAGTTAGTGTAACAAAATAGCCACGTATCATACTAACAAAATGACTTATTCGGTAAATAACGCCTAAGCGAAATTTGAAAAGTAAAAATGACCAAATAATAGCAATTTGAGATAGAAAAAAGGCTTTTTCTAATGGGTGGAAAACGGGAGATGGATAAAAGTATTCAACAGAAAGAAATACATATAGTGAGATAACTACTTGTATAAAAATCATCAATTTTGATAGTTTATTTTCTCTTTTAGTAATCATAAACAAAAACAATTAAGAAAACGTAGGTGAGCAATACTCAGAATTATTTTTGATTTAGAAATAGAACGCAAAGTTAGTCATTAAAGTTCAATAATTCAATTGATTTTTGTTAAAAATTAAAATATGTGTAAAATTGATATTATGGTTAAATATTGTAACTGCTATCCACTAATAAAAATCACAATATTAGAATGACTAGATATAATAGATTAGAATTAAATAGGTCAAAAGTATTCGGTAATTAATGAACCGTCAATTACTTTCACTTCTAA
>JFJP01037162.1_pt1 | contig 47975 bp, 44 predicted proteins | sample 431651 | NCBI WGS metagenome assembly JFJP01 (sample SAMN02602958, study PRJNA72255) | Microbial mat metagenome, whole genome shotgun sequencing project. | biome: fresh water; feature: sink hole; material: water; isolation source: purple microbial (photo- and chemosynthetic) mats found in... | reverse complement strand
TGGGCAATATCTCGGTTTCCCTGGCCGTCACCTTCCTGATCGGCGCCATCGGCGGCTCAAGCCTAGGCGGTTATGTCAACCGCAAAATCTATGACGCCAACCCGGTGCTGAGCGACATGTTCATAACCTCCATCTACGTCGTCATCCTCGGCTTCCTTGCCTTTTATGCCATGAACGACTACCTCAAAACACGCTCTAAAAAAATAGTGATCGAAGAAGGCGCCACCAAAATCGCCGAAGAGATTCCGCCCATGGGCAAACGCATCCAGTCGGTCACCATCCCGCCGATGCTGACCTTCGATGAGAACATCACCCCGGGAGGCCGCAGGATTTCCGCCATCTTCCTGGTGATCAGCGGTTTCATCGTCGGTATGGCCGCAGCCATCATGGGCGTCGGCGGGGGTTTCCTCACCTTCCCGATGTTTGTCTACGGCCTGGGCGTTTCTTCCATGACCACGGTCGGCACCGACATCTTCCAGATCGTGTTCACCGCCGGTTATGCCGCTATCAGCCAGTATGCGATCTACGGCTTCATCTTCTACACCCTGGCCATGGGCATGCTGCTCGGCTCCCTGATCGGCATCCAGGTCGGTTCCATCGTCACCAAGGTCGTTCCCGGCACCACCATCCGTGGTTTCTACGCCGTCACCGTGACCGCCGGTTTTCTCAACCGGGTCTGCGCCCTGCCGGAAAAAATGATGAAAATGGGCTATGTCGAACTGTCCAAAGGTTTTATCACAACCGTCGACATTATTGGCAACGCCGGCTTCTTCATCATCATCACCACCTTTGCGGTCTGGGTTTTCTGGTGCTTTTTCTCTAATCTTAAGGTCCTTAAATCAGGGGAGGTGCATTGATCATGTCAAGTTCAGCTCAACTCAAAACCAAATCATTCCTCCTCCTGGCATCCTTTTTCGTGATCCTGGTGGCCATCTTCATGCCGCTGTTTCCGAGTGTTCAAGGCCAGAAGATCAATGGACTCGACTATCTCGACAATTTTTTCAACCAGTTGTCCAAAAGCTCGGCCTATTACATCCCTGAACAGGTAAAGAAAGCGGAACACTATAACGGCCAGCAATTCAGCACCTCCTTGAAAATGAAATCGCCCGAGGAGGCCGCATTAACCGCCACACTATTCGCCATGAACAAAATCACTGCCGCCGCCGAAGGTGACAAGGTCAAGGTCAACGGTGATTTCGGTGCCATGATCACCATCATGCTCAATGATGCCGATTTGATGTTTAAAAACGACGGCCAGGCATTGAAAGCCAAATACGGCGTTGATGAGCGACAGACCGTCTATTCCTGGTATCAGGCTCTGGTGGCCATGGAAAAAGACATGACCAAGGCAGGCCAGTTTGAGCAGGCCAAGTTCGTTAAAAACTGCATGTCCAAAGCGGTTGAGCCAGCTTACAACTATTACGAGGTTGTGGCAAAACCGGTGAAGGAGGAAATCTTCCTGTTGATTGCCTCCCTCGCTTTCTACGTCATCTACACCATGTGGTACGGTTATGGCCTGTTGTTCCTGTTCGAAGGCATGGGCATCAGACTTGACCACTGATGATCATACCCAAAAACATATCCAGTAATTTTTCTCAGAACCCGTGAGAAAAAAACTTGTATTTTTCCGGCGCCGGAGATCCGGCGCCGGAAAACCAGGAGCCGATGAAAAGACTGATTGATTTTTTAAAAGATATTTTTCAAAAAAAGACCCCTCCCGATTCTCCCATTGATACCATGGCTGCCGAGACCTTAAGAGCAGCATTTAAGGAGCGGTATCACCATTTTAAAATGCTGTTGAATGCCAACAACAGCGCTCTTGAGATCATGACGGAAATTGAACAGGCCCTGCAGAGCAAACGGCCATTCGGCATGTCTTTTATCAAAAGCAATTGCATTGCCATCACCGTGAGCCTGCTCCGCCTTCTGAAAAACCTGGAGCAGCTCAGCGAAGGAAAATACAACCCGCTATATGCACCGTTTGATGAGATATGCAACAACATCCGGCAATTGATCGAACAAAAAAAAGAAGCCCAGGATGAGCGGCTTATCATTCCTCTCACTGCCATCGACCGGACCCGGGCTGATCTCGTGGGAAGCAAGATGGCCAACCTGGGTGAAATTTTAAATCTTGTCAAACTCAGGGTGCCAGCCGGTTTTTCAATCACGGCACGGGCCTATGAATATTTCATGTCATACAACGATCTTCAGACTGAAATCGACCGGCGCTTTATTTCAACCGATATCACGGATATGGAAGCGCTCTATGCCTTAAGTCAGGATATTCAAACCCTCATCACCCAGGCATTGCTTCCGGAAGACCTTGAAAACGAAATTCATAAGGCCTATTCGGATCTGGAACAGGAGATGGGGGGAGCCCTTTCCGTTGCACTCAGGAGCAGTGCCATGGGTGAGGACTCTGCTGCAAATTCATTTGCCGGGCAATATCGCTCCGAGTTGAATGTGCGTAAAAAAGACCTGATCTCCACCTATAAAGATATTGTGGCCAGCAAATACGGGTTTACTGCGATCACCTACCGGCTTAACAAAGGTATCCGGGATGAGGATATTTTTATGAGCGTGGGATGCATTGCCATGGTGGATGCCCGATCCGGCGGGGTTATGTATACCCGTAATCCTCTCGATTCCGCTGACGGTTCCATCTTTATCAATTCTGCCTGGGGCCTGCCCAAGGCTGTAGTGGACGGCAGTGTGGACTGTGACCTGTTTGTGGTTGGCCGCCATGCACCCATTAAGGTTTCCTACAGGGATATCAAAGAAAAAAAATCCCAGTTTCTCTGCTATGCCGATGACGGTGTCTGCCAGTTTGAAATCACCGAGGAGGACCGGAATCAGCCTTCAATCAATGATGAAGAGGCTATTGAACTGGCAAAACTGGCTGTCCGCATTGAACAGTATTATGGGTCTGCCCAGGATGTGGAATGGGCCATTGACAGAAATGGAATCCTTTTCATACTTCAATGCCGACCCCTGCAACAGACGGAAGCCCTGAAAATGGATTACCCGGAAGAGTTGACCCGGGAAACCCGTGAAAATGTGCTGGCTTCCGGCGGAACCAATATCTTTCCCGGGGTTGCCAGCGGGGAAGTGTTTATTGTCAACAGCCCGGATGATATGGTCAATTTCCCGAAAAACGGGATTCTGGTGGCCCGCCAGGCACTGCCGGTCTGGGCATCGCTCTTGAATAAAGCGTCGGCGGTTCTGACTGAACATGGCACCTTTGCCGGACATCTGGCCAATGTGGCAAGGGAATTTAAAGTCCCTACCCTTTTCGGATTAAAAAATATTACTGAAATATTAAAAACAGGTGACCTGATCACTATAGACAGCAGCCAGGTAAGCGTCTATAAAGGGAAAATCGATATCCCGATCCACACCTCGGAAATGGAAAAAGACATTATTGAAGGAAGCCCGGTTTACAATATGCTGCTTGAAGTCAGCAAATTCATTATCCCTCTGAACCTTTTAGACCCCTACTCTCCTGATTTCAAACCGGAAAACTGCAAAACCCTTCATGATATCACCCGGTTTGCCCATGAAAAATCCGTGCATGAAATGTTCAATTTCGGCAAGGAACATAATTTTTCCGAACGGTCCAGCAAACAGCTTTTTTATAAGGTCCCCATGCAATGGTGGATTTTAAATCTGGATGACGGCTTAAAAGAAGAAACCCAGGGAAAATATATCCGCCTGGAAAATATAGCCTCCATTCCCATGATGGCCCTCTGGGACGGTATTGTTGCTGTGCCCTGGGATGGCCCGCCTGCCATTGACGGTAGAGGCATGGCTGCAGTAATGTTCCAGTCCACGGCAAACCGGTCCCTGGAACCGGCGATGAAATCTGCATATACCGAACGTAATTATTTCATGATTTCAAAAAATTTCTGCAGTTTTACCTCCCGCCTGGGCTATCATTTTTCCATTGTCGAAGCCCTGATCAGCAATAGAGTGGCTGAAAATTACATCACCTTTAGATTCAAGGGAGGGGCTGCAGACAGTCAACGCCGCATCCGGCGGATTCGATTCATCGCCGATATTCTCACTGAATATTCTTTCAGGGTTGAACTGATGGAAGACAATCTGGTATCCCGCGTGGAAGGCTATGAAATGGACTATATGCTTTCACGGATGAATATTCTGGGCTATCTGATCATGCATACCCGGCAACTGGACATGATCATGTCCAATGAAAACACCATCAGGTATTACCGGTCAAAAATGGATAAGGATATCAAAACCGTTGTCCTCGCAAAGACCGCATTTGCTCAATAACCGGAAATCAGGGTTTTAATTTTCACTATCACCCATTTTATTATCACCCATCTCATTTCGTTCTATGATTAATTCATATTCACTCCCTTCCGGGGTGCGGTTTCTGCTGAACCCGAGTTTTCTTCCAAGTTTCAGCATCTGGGTATTTTCAGCAAGGACAATGCCGTTTACCCGTTTCAGACCCTTATCCCAGGAAGCTTTCAGGCATTGCTGCAACAAGGCTGCCCCAATGCCTTTTCCCTGCCATCCATCCGTAATGGCCATGGCAAATTCACCCTGGTTCCCGTCAGGATAATCCACCACCCGGCAAACCCCGATGATCTTTCTGTCCTTGTCCGTTCCAATGAGCGCCACCAGCGCTATTTCCCGATCATAATCAATCTGTGTCAGCCGGATCAGCATTTCTTCGGAAAGTTTTTTCATGGGTGAAAAAAAACGCATATACACGCTTCTCTGGGACAGGGAATAAAAATGGCGGATCAGAAGATCAGCATCGCTAGGCCGGATGGGGCGGATAAAAATTCCATGCCCGTCCACGCTTTGCAATTTATTTTCATACTGCCAGGGATAAGAACTGATGATAAGATGCTTGGGGCTTGCAAGGGTTGACGGTTTTATCAAGACCCGTGCATCCACAGCCGTGATTTCACCGTTTTTGACCATCAGCGGGTTGATATCCAGGGCCTCGATTTCCGGAAAATCCGCAACCAGCCTTCCCACCCGGATCAAAAATTCCTCCAGAACCGCCATCCCGGTTTTGGACAGGTTTCTGAATCCATTGAGTACCTTTGATATTCTTGTTTTCTGAATCATCTGCCGGGCAAGAGAGCGATTCAGAGGCGGCAGTCCCATGGCAGTATCTTTGTATATTTCGGTCAGGACCCCTCCCATGCCGAATAAAAGCACAGGTCCGAACTGGGCATCTTTTTTCGCACCGATGATCAGTTCATAATCCGGCTTTGGCTGCATTTTTTGAACCGATACCCCCCGGATGACTGCATTCGGTGCAAACTCCCTGGCATTCTTCATGATCCGGGCATAGGCAGACCGGACATCGGTCTGTGTTTTGAGATCAAGGGCCACGCCATTGCAATCGGATTTATGAAGAATATCTTTTGAACATATTTTTAAAACCACTGGAAACCCGACCTGTTCGGAAATTTCCATGGCCATTTCCTCTGAATCGGCAATCTTGGTGGTGTTGGTCGGGATACCATAGGATTTTAAAAGTTCTTTGGCTGTCATTTCCGTTAGGCTTTCTTCACCTGAAGAAAGGGCATCGCTGATGATCTGACGGGCTTTTGGCCGGTTGATGACCAATTTGATATCAGTCCTGACCGGGATCTCATGGAGCATTTCAATATTTTTTCCATACTGATACAGGTTTTTAAACGCCCTTACCGCTCTTTCAGCAGAATCATAGGTGGCAACGCCGGCTTCGTTGAAGAGTTTTCTTGAGCTTTCGACATTGACTCCCCCGATCCAGGCGGTGAAAACCGGACAGGGAAAGGTCTTGATTTCATCGGCAAGGGCTTTTGCCAGACCCAGGATGTCCATGGTGCCCACCGGTGAACAAATCAGGAGCAGGGCATCGGTTTCAGGGGCATTGGCGCAGATCCGGGCGGTCTTAAGAAAAATGTCACTCCCTGAGTCCCCGAGAATATCAACCGGATTTCCCCGGCTCCAGTTTTCCGGTAGAATCCGGTCCAGTTGCCCTAAGGTTTCGGCACCGAGCCGGGCCGGTTCAATACCGTATGATGAAAGTGCATCCGCCGCCATGACGCCGGGGCCTCCGGCATTGGAAATAATGGTAAGATTCGGCCCGTTGGGGCGCCGTTGTTTTGCCAGGGATTCGGTACAGTCAAACAATTCTTCAAATTCATTGACTCTCAGGATTCCGGCCCGCTGGAAAGCGGCGTCATAAATGGCGTCTTCTCCTGCCATGGCTCCGGTGTGGGAAGCGGCGGCCATGGCCCCGACTTTGGACCGGCCTGATTTAAGGACAATAATCGGCTTTACCCGTGAGACGGCCCGGGCAGCACTCATAAAATTCCGGATATGGGTGATGTTTTCCATATACATGACAATGCTGCTGACAGCGCTTAAGGATCCCAGATAATCGATCATATCGGCAAAGTCCACATCCAACATGGACCCGAGACTCACAAAATGACTGAAACCGACATTGTGCCGAAGGGAGATATCCAGAACCGATGTGCATACAGCACCGCTCTGGGATAAAAAGGCAATTTTTCCGGGCAGCGGCGACAAATGGGCAAAGCTTGCATTTAAGGATACGGCTGTATTCACAAATCCAAGACAATTAGGCCCAATGAGTCTCAAATTGTATTTTTTTGCAATGTTGAGAATCTCATCTTCCATCAATTTTCCTTTAGCTCCGATCTCCTTTCCACCGGAAGATACAATGACAACCCCGGCAAGACCGGCATTGCCGCACGATTCAACGATCTGGGGAACCATCCGGAGGGGAGTAGCGATTACGGCCATATCAATGGCTGAATCTGCATCCTCAATACGGGCGAATGCCTTCTGACCCATTATTTTATCATACCCGGGGTTCACCGGAACGATCTTCCCCTTGTATCCTTTTTCAAGGAGATTTTTCATGATTAAATACCCGACTGAACCTTCTTTCTCGCTTGCTCCGATAAGCGCAACGGTTTTCGGGTTAAAAAGCCTGTCCAGATTGACTATACTCATAATATTTCCCTCTTCGTAAAATTACCAGTCCCGGTTTGCTGAGATAATTTCATTTTTCCAATTTTAAGGCACAATCCATATGCTCATTTCTCTTGCGCCCTGGATGGCTTTCCAAGGGATGGACCCAATATCAAAATTATCGACATCGGATTTCCCTTTGCGGCCAAACACAAGGGTGTCGCATTTTTCTTCCATGGCTGCGGAAATAATCGCTTCTGAACGGCTGTCAGCCCCTTCTATCAATTTGACCGTAATTCTTTTTTTCTGAATTCCCGATTTCTCAAGCGCATTCTCCGCACTTTTTATCGCATTTTCAAGCTCTTCAAAGACGGACTTTACAAAACCGGCCGGTTTTACCTTCCTGGTTTTTTCATCATACAAATTAAAATCTCTTAAAACACTGCACAAAACGATCCTGCACTCAGAATCTTTGATGACCTCTGCTGTAAAATCAATCGATCTTTTTGACCCTTCCGAGCCGTCAATGGCAAGGAGTAAAGAATGGTTCACCTTTTGTATCCCGGCCAGGATCACGGGAATATGCTCTGCTTTTTCAACCAGTTTTGTTGAAACGCTCCCCATGATAAAGGGCAACAATGTCTGGGAACCACCCCGTCTTCTGATGACAAGGGCATCATACCCTTTTTGGGCCTCATCCAGAATATCCCTTGCAATTCCATTTTTTCTATCGGCAATGACAACGCTGATATGCTCGGGTTTAAACCCTGACGCAATCAACTGCATGCGTGCCTTTTCCATGAAATCTTCCATCTGAGCCTTGTATGAAACTTCCCAGGCCTTTACCTCAGACGTTACATTGGCACTGAAAGGATCTTTTTTTAGATCATAATAACACAAGGGAACCTTGGTGATGATATTGTGAAGGACCAGTTTCTTTTTACGAAACGGTTTAAAACTGCAAAGATAATCAATGGTTCTGAATGCTCTTTCAGAACCGTCCAGCGCAACAAGTATTTTATGGGTATGATCGTTCATTATGATTTCTCCTATTTAGAATGATTCTATCATCATTATGGACATCAGGGCTTTGACCGCAGGCTCATGACCGGAACCGGAGAGTGCCTGAACAATTTTTCCGCCACACTTCCGAATAGAAATCCCTGAAGATTCGATCGCCCCTTGGGTCCGAATATCAGAAAATCAATTTGTTCCCGGTCAATGGCATTTATAATCTCCACATAGGGGACACCATGACCAATTATTATTTTAACTTTTTTTTCTTCGAGCCGGTTGATATTTTTTACCATGGCTCTTAATTTCAGATCACGACGGCCTGATTCTTCAGCCAGATGCTTTGCCAGATTAAAACTGTCCGGCCGTTGCTTGTTCACCGCTTTTTCAACCTTATCTATCCCTTTATGATTGATAATATTGATGACATATATTCCAGCATTTGTAATCCCTGCAATCTCTTCTGCATACTCCAGCACCGGTTTTGAATAAAGCGAGAAATCAATGGCTGCGAGCACCTTTTTAATCTTTCCATTCTTTTTATTCATATTATTTTTCCCTTTTAAATTTTTCCTTTTCCCTCACACTGACAACAGGGACCGAAGAATGGCGGAATACTTTTTCGGCAGCGCTTCCAAACAGGACCCGTGAAATATTTCCCCGACCTTTATTGGCCATTACCACAAGATCGATATGTTCCGTCTCGATGGCATTTAGAATACATTCAAAAGGAATGCCGACATCGATTTTGATCTCCATCATGGATTTTTCATCAAAAAAGCTATCTTTTATCATTTGTTTTAATTTCTCTGCTCTTTCCTTTTTTAAATCCCGGATATAATCCTCGGAATTGTAAATGTTTGCAAAAGAACCGGGATAGTAGCTGAACACCATTTCAGCACCGGCAATATCTCTCTGGTTAATGACATTGAACACCAGGATCTGTGTATCGGAATCTTTGGAAAGTGCCACTGCATATTCCAGGACCATTTCCGAGTATTCACTGAAATCAACGCAGGCGAGAATTTTTTTGATATTCTGATTCATGTTTTGTCTCCTTTTCTTGAGATGTCGTTATAAATGCTCTCTCTGTTTTATAAATCCCCTGACGCACCCTCCTGACCCTTTGGAAACCTCAACCCCAAAACAGGGACCGGCGAATACCTGAACAATTTTTCAGATACTGAGCCGGACATGAACTGGGGAAGATCGGATGTGCCTTTCTGACCGAGTACCAGAAAATCCGAATCCCCTGAATTGAGAAATTTTAAGATTTCAACGGAGGGAACACCTTCTTCAATCTGGATGGCTATATCGATATCATCGGCCTGATAATTTTTGACAAGGGCCTCAAGTTTCGATATGCACCGTTTTTTTTCACGGGCCACATATTCTGCATAGGGGAAATATTCCAGGTGCTCAGCCTCAAATTGTCTTTTAACGCAATCAATGGCTTTCCTATTGATAATATGAATTACGGTAATTGCAGACCGGAGCCGTCGGGCCATATTGAACGCATAATCCAATAACGGTTGTGTATAGTATGAAAAATCAACGGCAACAACTATGTTTTTTATATTTTTTGCCATTTTCAAGGCCTCCTCTATCCTTTTATAATTTTTCTTATCCCCCGTGACAGATCCGCCACATACAAAAGATCTCCTGCCTGATGAAGTTTCTCGACCACTGAGTCAAACTTTGAAGGCTCAATATCAAAACTATGTAAAAACACTTTTCGATACCCTTCTTCAATATCATCATAGGAGGTCATGATGCTGCACAATCTTCCGCCGCTGCTTCGAATGATATCCGTAAGCGTTTTGATAACCCCGGGCCTGTCCTGGATGTTGAAAGCGAAAATCTGACCTTTATTGGAAACCCCGGTAAACGATACAAAGCATCTGAAGATATCACTTTTTGTGATAATCCCTTCAATATCGCCCTTTTTATTCACTACAGGCATACCGGATATCCCTTTTTTGAGCATGATTCCGGCAGCTTCGTCCACGGTATGATCGCACTGGATCGTGACAACGGGACTTGACATGACCGTTTCAATGGCAACCGAATCCAGCAATGCCGGTATTTCAAATCTGTCCAGGGATGTTGCCTCGGAAGGCATTGCTTTTTTAATATCGCCATCCGTCAGGATACCGGTCAGTTTCCCATCCTTTAACACAGGCAGCATGGAAATGACCCGGGTCTGAAATTTTTTTGCTGCCTCATTCAATGATGCATCATGATTGATCGTAATCACCGGTTTACTCATCCATTCTTTTATCAGCATGTTTTCTCTCCTGTATTAAACCTGATTCACTTTATAATTTGATTAGTTCCTGATTTTTCTTGTCTTTGAACACTTATAGAGCAATTGCCGTGCCAACCCTATGAATTTTTTGAAACCCTTTACCACAGGCCGTCTTATTGATCGATCCGGCATCAGAGAACCTTATTGACAAAAAGGGTACTGTCACATTCTATCAATCTGGAAAAAAACCTGACATGCATGCGATAAACTCGGCAGAAGGACCGTCATTATGAAAAAATACCATACCTGAGAAGCCTGAAATCATTCTGGACTTTTTCAGAAACTTTTTTTCCCATTCTGACCATAAATATATTTTCCGGTCTTAAACAGATATTGGGCTCGTTGGTTTTTAACTCCGTAAACCCAAAGGGCGAATAAAGAGACATCAGCATATTCCTGTAGGTCTGGATGGTATGACCAGAATAGGCAAGATCCCATATCCAGGAATAGGCTGTCAGATAGATGATTTTTTCTTCTACAAAAGGACAGGAAAAAAGGTGGGCCAGAAGTTGACGGGCAATCCCATAATTCCGAAATTCCCTCGACACCTCAACCGCTTTCAGCTCCATTATGCTTTCACGACCAAAATGTATCCATCGCTCTTTTTCATCAGGATCGTGAAGAAGGGCAAAACCGACAATTATTTTATGTTCAAAAAGGGCAAGAGACAAACTCCCGCCCTTTTCAACATATTCTTCCAATATCTGTTTTGAACTGTATAAAGGCTTGTACCCGGAAGAAGGGGAAGCCTTAAAAGGAAAAATCAAATCTTTCAGGAAATCTCCATCTGTTTTTGATTCAATGTAAACCAGGCCTTTTTTTGTTTTGACAGGATCTTGGATCATCCTTTTCATAACAGCATTGATTATTTCTTTCCGAACTTCTGATTAAAGGCACAGGCAACAATACTTGCAGCCTTGAAAGCTCCATTGACGTGATCCATATTGATGACCAGATCGAATTCATCCGGAGTTGTTTCCTTTTTTTGATAAACCGCCTTAAAGAAATCACGCTGCTCTACATCAAAAACTTTCAATTGCCGTTCAGCCTCTGATTTATCGATATTCAGCATACAGGCAAGCCTGTTGACCCGATATTCCAGGCTGCAGATGAACCAGACGGACAATATGGTATCCCGGGGAAGAATCAAATGGGTTCCTCTACCCACAAAAATAGTAGGCTCGCTGCAAGCCAGTGCAGTTACCGTCTTTACAAGCTGCCGGCCATAATCACTTTTTATAAATGTTTTTTCACTGATGAGCATTGAAAATAATTCAGCGGCACGACCGACATATCGCTCATCATAGGATTCAATCATTTTTAAGGCTTGTTTTGCATCCTTTGCCATATGTTCCAGTATTTCCCTGTCAATTACCCGATAGCCAATCATTCCAGAAAGAAAATCTGCTATTTCAAGGGCTCCCACGCCTATCTGCCTTGAAAAACATACACTGGGTAAAATAACGGGTTTTTTATCCACCTGTTTTTTCTCTGCTTCTTCGTGGTTAAATTTTTTTATGTAATGGTCTGCCCATTCAGCGGCTGCCTGTCTTTTTTTGCCATAATATCCCGGTTGATAGCCTGTTTTTTGAATTGCTTGATTCATTTTCAGATCTCCTTTTGTTAATCTTTACCCCATATCCCTTTGCGCTCATAAACTATAATAGCAATTGATGTGCCAACCCCTTAAAAACCTTAAAGATCTTTACACCGCCTGTAACGGTGTTTGCAGGAGCTTTAAAGGTTTCAGAATTTCCATGGGAACATCCCTGTTCTTGTCAAATAGTAAAAAAATCTGACACTTATCCCAACAAAATTTGATTAATTTAAAACGGCCGAAAGCAGAATGGCAGAAGCGGCATGCTCAGGATCTTTTCCCTTTCCTATCAGGGTCAGGAATCGATCCTTGGAAGCACCGGAAAAAACTGAAATGTCAAAGCGCCCGGCCACGTATTGAAAAAGGACAAGCTGTGGGGAGCCGGAAAATTCAAGAATGCCCTTTGCCCGAAAAATAGAGGATGGAAATTGTGAAACTGTATGGAGAAATGCATTTCTATCAATGGGCCCATCCATGCGTATGTTTTTAGCCCACAGTCCGGCTTGGGCATGTGAGCAGTGACGTGGGATAATCGCCTTGTTTTGAATCGGTCGGATGAGTGAATCATCCATAGCCAATACCAGACCCGGGGGTAGATCTCCGTTCACGGTTAGGAACTGTGGGGCACGGGGATTAAGGCTTCTCAACTGTTCTGTAACGATATTGAGGTATTCAGGATGAACCATATCTTTTTTATTGAGCATCAGAATATCGGCCCCGCGTATTTGATCCGCCGCAATGGGGTAGGCCCCAAGAGTTGAGTGGAGATTGAGCGCGTCCACCACGGTCAAAGTACAGTCAAACCGCACCAATTCCTCCAGCTCCCCCATTTCTTCCAGCAGATTGAAGGGGTTTGCCAGACCCGTGGTTTCGACAATAATACAATCCGGCGTAAAATCCGACAATATCCCCTTGACGGCATGTTTCAGACTGCCTACCAGGCTGCAGCATACACATCCTTCATCAATTTCAGTGACCGTATAATCCAATAGTTTTCCATCCAGCCCCACGGCCCCTATTTCATTCTGAATAACAGCCACAAACCGGCTGTGCTGGGTTTGATATTCGATGAAATGTTTGAGAAAGCTGGTCTTTCCGGAACCTAAAAAGCCGGTTAAAAGGATCAGAGGCGGTCGCTCGTCCACCCCCAAAGTTTTCCGGTCAATGGTTTTGCCCCCGTCCAGTTGATGAGCCAGCCACCAGGCGCGATCCTGAAACCTTTCAGGAAGGGGGTCGCCCGATACCCAGCCATGCACCTGGATTGCTCTTTCATCCCTGCCGGCGACGTCTTCAAAACCGCCTTCACCATATTCCAGCACCAGCCAATGATTCCGGATATCGTCGGCCGGGACTTCCCGGACGAGCCCATCCCTCTTCTGAATCTTCTGGAAGCCGGGCAGGTCATATTCTCTGAGACAGACCGGCGGTTGGCCAAGATTGAAGGTGACAGAGGCGGCCAGAACGTTGAAGAATCCCGAGGCGGTTTCAAAGGCCGGAAAATTCTGGTCCCGGCCTCCAGGCTCGATCAGATTCACCATCTGCCCGTCCCGGGGCAGACAGACTCCTGTTTCAGAAAGGCTGCGCAGTATGGAAGGGGCTTCCAATGAAAGCCCCAGGGTGGTTGCGCATCTGTCAGCCGACAAGGACAGGGTTGCAATCTTAAAGAGGGCCATGAAATCCGGATATGCCGAAAATTCGCGGATCTTCGGGAAATAGTCCCGTGTCTGGGTTAGGTATATTGCCTGCAGAGAACAGGCCTCAACCAGGTCTTCCTCGGGATGGGGAAAATAGCAGAGGGCGAATCGGCCCCGGATCCTCTCAAGACCGGAGTCCAGCCCCTGGAAAGACACACCGAACACCCCGGCAAACCCATTGATCCTGGCTGTCCAGCATTCGCCCCCGGCCCAAGACTGCTTCAGCCCCCGCCACCCTATCCGGTGGCGCAAAACCGGCACAAAATTCGTTCGCATCAGTATCACCCGGAAGAGTTCTTGTATCCCGGGGTCCGGGGCGAGGTTCAGGTCGCCCCGGAAAAAGGAAGAAAGAAGCCGAGCCATCAGACCTCTATTCCAAAACCGATCCGGTCCCCGTTACCCAGATAAACCGTTTCCCGGGAACGATACTGGGCCGTGCCCCGGACAATAGGATACCCTGCATCCACAAATTTCTTGGCGCACAGGAGCCCGGTGCAGTGGTTGCATCCGATCTTCTGGAAATCGTATTTGCCCAGGGAAAGCACCAGGTCGTCATACTTGGGGTCCCAGTCCTCAAAGGGAGAGATATGAAGACCGCCATAAATGCCGTAAAGCTGATCCTTTTCATATTTAATCTCTCTGAATGCAGTCTCGGAAAACTGGATGATCCCGAAATGGCAGCACCCGGTGATGCTAACCAGGCCGTGATCCTTGACATTGGCGAAGATGGCCTGCTCACCATAAACGCGGCAGATGATGGGCACGGCAAAGACATAGGTGGACAACCCTGGTATAAGGGGATTCAAGCCCGGTTTAATGGTGATGACCTTGCCCTGGTGACCCGAATCCTTGATGTATTGAAGCCCCTCGGGGTAGAAGCCTTCCGGAATATAGGTGGTAATGGTGGGATCATATTTATACGTCACCGGGACCCCCCAGAAATGGTCAAAATGTTCATGGGAGATGATGAGGGCCTCGATCTCCCGGTTGCGAAGCATCTCATCAATGCCTTCCCGCTTGAAACACTCGTCCATCCATTTGTAAGACCAGCCGCTGTCCAGCAGAAATTTGCGTTTGTTGCCGCTCAATTCCTCTACCTCGATGAGGCAGGCAAACCCACCGGCGTTGTTCGGGTTCACGGAAAGACCCTCTGTGACAGCCCAGGCCTCATCAATGGCGTGGGGCAAAAGGTGTTTGATCTTGGCAATCCCCTTTTCATAGGACCCTTTGCCCAGCCCGGTGCCGTCGCCGAAAGGCGGCCAGTTATAGCTGTACTGGTTTACCAGAAGACCTCCGGCCCCCTTGATATCACCCATAAGAACCGAATTTTCAAACCAGCTAGTTTCCGAAAGATTGGTCACCTTGACGGACTTGCATGTGCCGATGTCCACCAGTTTACGCTTTACTTCAGGAAAATAGGTCTTGCTCCAGGGGCCATAGGAAAAAAGACCCATTCCCAGAACAGCGCCTCCGAGAACGCCCGTGGCAGCCCCCTTTAAAAAATCCCGGCGATTGATTTTACCTTTATCTTCAGACATAACGCCTCCTTGTCTCTTTCTATTTGATGATAGTGATGGATTTATAAACCCAGGGGAGAATGCTCAGGGTGATGAAATAAACGGCAACACCACAGACGGTCCCAACGCCAAGACCCCATCCCAATGCCTTTGTCCACCTGATTTCGTTTATTTTTGCCTTTTCGGCGTCATGATCCAGGGAGATCTCAGCCGCTGTCTTGGGCACCATTTTCCAGGCCGGCCAATTGTCCATGAACCAGTGGTGTACCAGCCAGATATTGATCAACCAGATGAGGGGAATCATAGGAAACTGGGCTTCGTGCATGAACCCCTTCTGAGTGCCCAGAAAATCATGGGAAGTCTTGTAGTAGACGATATAGAGCAGGATGGCAGCGGCAATGGCGATTACCGTGCGGATCAGGACATTTACCGGCAGGCTGAAACGCCGGGGCCAGTTGCCACAGTAGAACGTAATAAAAATGGCCGGGACAAGAAAGAACACCGCCATTTCTCCGACATGCAGCCAGCGCCAGTCGGGTGCATTGATCAGGCGGGTGCCGCGAATGGCCTGTCCCCATGTCAGTTCCTGGGCAAAATAAAGAAAGAAAAACATGGCCCAGGCCAGGACAATGATCCCGAAGAAAGCCGTTATCCGGCGAAGCCAGTTTGTCTTGATCAATTTAAAGGGAAAGCGTTCCCAGATGGTTTCCACAATCCAGACCACCACGGTGCAGCACATGATCCAGGCCACATGGAAATTACCCGAAACCGTGTTTGCAAATTTTTCCCAATAGGGAGGTGTGATAGCTGTAAAGTACTGCCACGGGTAATACAGGATACCCATATGGGAGTGCATGGTCATAAAGAAAACAAGGACGCTCAGAAAAAAGGTCACAACCAGAATGCTGATTCCCTTGCCGGGCTGATCCATATTCTGCCAGGGAACTTCCTCACAGGCCACCACCCAGGCCGGACTCAGCCAGGAGGCAATGGCGGCGAACATGAGGCAGGCCAGGGAAGCATACTCCAGGGCGAAAAACTCCGTCATCCGCGGCAGTTTCATGAGTCTTTCAGGGTTAAAATAGGCAATCCCGAAATTGCCCAGCAATCCCTCGAAAAAGCCTTTGATCAGGCCATAGAGAATCAGAACGGAAATGGCTGTCAGGACCGCCCCTTTAACGATGGGATGGGTCTTCTCCAGCCATGTGCGCTTGAAGGGCCAATAATTGAAAATGTACACCATCCAGATCAGCATGATCAGCCACCAGCGCGTATACATATAGCCCACGTAAGGTGTGTACATCCTCAGCCATCCACGGGGATCCTGAAAAATCCACCAGGTGAGATAAAAAACCGCTATTGTCAGCACCAGCGAAACTATCGCCGGAAAAGGCTGAGGCCACCGCTGAACCAGCTTGCGCTCTTCTAAATAGCCCATACCAAATCGTTCCATTTTTCTCTCCTTTGTTTCATAGGGTTATCCATGAAATGAAACCGTTCTTGAGTAATTTTCTCTCGCCACAAGGCGATAAACGATTATCAGCAATTGGTGTGCCAGGGGCTTAAAAATAAGTAAAAAAAATAGACATTGTCCTGTCGCAAATCAATGTTATTCATATGGCATGGTAATTGCTATTCTATTTAAATATAAAAAAAGGAGCGTATTGGCGCTGAGGCGATGCGCCGTAGACGCAAGAATGCTATCCTTTTAATGAACCCAATTTCCTGGAGGCAGATATGCAAAATAGAATAAAAGTGTTACTGGTGGATGACGAAGACCGTTTTTGTGAAACGACATCAAAGCTCCTGAATAAAAAGGGGTTTGATACCACTATTGCCAATAATGCTGAAAAGGCCATTCATAGCCTCAAAGATAACAAAAGAGATGTCATTGTTCTGGATATTCAGATGACGGGAATGGACGGGCATACAGCACTTCACGAAATCAAAAAAACCGATCCGGACATCCAGGTGATCATTCTGACCGGACACGGCAGCCGGTATTCAGCCATGCGGGCACTGGTCCGGGAAGCCTTTGATTATCTTGCCAAACCCTGTGACATTGAAATTCTGGCCTCAAGAATTCAGGATGCCTATCTTGCCAAGAACCGGGGGTTTAAATTTGATGATAAAAAAGCATTGAATATCATGATTCCCATCCATGATCTTAAATCCATTTCTGCAGACATGAGCGTTAAGGAAGCAATGTCATGCTGTGACGGATTTCTTGCGGTTATCGACGAAAGAAAAATACTGATCGGTATCCTGACCCGCAAGGATATCATCCGATCTGTCCGGCCGGAATACATATCTGAAGACGGGTCTTTTAGTGAAGAGAGTTCCCGGTTCTCTTCCATGTTCTGGTCTGGATTTTTTTCAGACCGGGTCACAGCCGTTTCCCATAAAAAAGTGTGGGAAATCCTGTCGGAACGTCCGCCCACCATCAGTGAAAATGCAAATCTTCTGGAAGTGGCTCACCTGATGGCCACAAATTCAGCCGGTGTCCTTTTGGTAAAGGATATTTCAAAGGTGATCGGCATTATCCGGGATAAAGATATCTATTCAGAGATATCTTCACTCATGAATAAATAAAAACCGGGATTGAATTTTCATGGTCTGAAAAAGGCAGGATAAAGATAAAAGAATAAAAAGAAGTGGACTGCCATGGTCATGAATATGACGAATCCCGCTGTTGCACCCGACATCCGACCCGCACTTCTGAATCCGATGTAGACCAGCCACCATTTCCAGAGTTCTGCAACCCAGAAGAGAAAAGATACCCATGAAATCAGCAGCATAATCCCCGAAGAAAACGCATGGATACTGAATATCATTCCAAAACCGGTTTTGTTTTCCATGGCCAGCGTCATGAAGGCATAACTGATAAAGCTTGAAATAACTGCCATGGCCAGACTGGTAAGAAAAAATTGAGCCCCCATCCTGATTGGAAAATCATAATTAAAGGTGAGGAGGCCCGCTCCAGTATAAAAGATACCACATAAAACACAAAATCCCAAAGATTTTATCATGGAGGCATTGTCCGGCAATTCCGAAAAAAACCGCTTGGGTTCGATCAGAATCTGAATCAAGGCATAACCATAGAACTGAAATGTTTTTAATATCTGTCCAGCCATTGCTCCATCCCCTATATTATCCCCGGTATCATAGGTTCATCGCCATTTATGCGTTTTTAGCCTGGGCTACCCTGATTTTCTCTTCCACCCGCTGCCGTTTCTCAAACGCATCCAATGCTTTTTCCAGGATCTGGTCCAGATCGGCCGGTTTCATGAGGTAGTCAAAGGCTCCGTTTCTCAGACCATCAATGGCTGAATCGACCGTGGCATGCCCGGTGAGCATAATCACTTCCACCAGAGGATAAATTGATTTGATCGCCTTCAGGGTTTCATTTCCATCCATGCCCGGCATCTTCATATCCAGGACAACCACGTGGACAGTCTCGGTTTTCAGTTTCCCGAGGGCCTCTTCTCCGCTCCGGGCGGTTAAAACCTCATATCCTTTTTTTTCAATCAATTTTGCCGTGGTCTGAAGATATCTTTCCTCATCATCCACCAACATCATTTTCAATTTTTCCATGTTTATTCTCCTGGTTTTTCTATTGGGTTATTGCCGGCAGACTGATAATAAAAGTCGTTCCGACATTGTTTTCACTTTTTACTTCCATGGTTCCACCAAAACTTTCAATAATTCCGTGACAGACCGCCAACCCGAGCCCGGTTCCTTTTCCCACAGGCTTTGTGGTAAAAAACGGGGAGAAAATTTTGGAAATATTTTCCTGGCTTATGCCAATCCCGTTATCCGTGATCTCTATGGTAAGATTGTTTTGATTCTTTCCGGCAGTCTCAATTTTCAGAACTCCCCCCTTTGACCCATGCCGTTCGCTTATGGCGTCAATGGCGTTGTTAAACAGATTGAGGATCACCTGTTGAAACTGGGACGCATCTCCCATGAACTGTGGTGAATTTTTAGAAAGATGCCTGATGATTTCAATACCATTCACTTCTGCCTTTTTTTCAACCATATGAACAATCTCCGGAATGATGCGGCACGGATCCAGGACCTCCTGGCGGATTTCGTTTTTTCTTCCAAATCTTAAAATGGCATGGGTGATTTCCGAACACCGGTTTACCTGCAGCTTGATCTGGCCCAGGGAGTCTTCAATCTCATCCAAATCCTTTTTTTCATTTTCATTCATCTTATGGGAGACATCATCCAGAAGGGTTTCAATCAGGGCATGTTCACTTTTGATAATCTGGAGGGGATTATTGATTTCATGGGCAAACCCGGCTGCCATTTCACCGATTTCAGCCAGTTTTGCCGCTCTTATAAGCTGATTTCCAAGACTTTTCTTTTCCCGCCCAAGTTTTTCAATCTGTTTGATGATACGGTTGGTTATAAAATTGGCAACCACAATAATCACCGCTATCCCGATGATCATAATCACCAGGTTAATATAAACGGCTGTATATAAAAAACGGTATGCATCCTTTTTCTCCTGCCTTACCACCAGCATCCATTCCCTGTCTTTGAGCCAGGTGGTTGCATAAAGATGTTTGACGCCCGATGCATCGGCTTTGATAAAGGTATGAATGGGTTCCTCGGATTTAGAAAAATCGGCAAATTCCGGGTCCTTTTCCATAACCTGGATATTTGACGACCGTCTTTCAGACTGAGAAATACCGTCTTTATTCAAGATATAAGCCTCCCCCGTCTTCCCGATTCTTACCTGGGAAATCATCCGGTCAAAATACAAGGTATCAATGGTAGCCCTCAATACCCAGGTTTTTTCGGCACTGCCATGTTTTACGGCAACGATAAAATGGGGGATCCGTCTGTATCCAAGGAAAACATCACTGATATAGGACCCGTTCTCTAAAACCTGTTTAAACCAGAATTCATCAGCATAGGTTTTTCCCTGGAGTTCATATTTGCCTGAATACCGGACGTGAATCCCTTGCGGATCAAAGAGTCCGAGATCTATAAAGGCGCCTGACTGTTTTTTTAAGTTCTCAAATATGGCATCAATGGTTTCTTTGCTATTGATTTCATCGTATTGAAATGCATTGGTGACAAATTCAAGATCGGCTTTCCGCTCCATCAGAAAAGCCTCGATCATATTCCGGTGATCGGACACGATTCTTTTCATGCTTGCAGTCGTGTTATTCTCCAGAGAGGTGGTGAAATAATAAAAACTGACGCCGATAGCCAGTATAAAGGGGATAAACGGAACAAGGATCATATTGGTGAGAATGGACCGTCTGACCGTATCCTCTGTGCGGGTCTGTTTCTGTACTGAATCTTCTATCATATGGTTGCGCCTTTAAACAGGTATATAAAATGCTCTTGCAGATTTGAAAGACCATTAGAGCAACTATGATGCCGACGGTTTTTAAACGGAGTAAAAAAATGATAAGGGCCTGAAATAATAAATATTTTTATTAAATCAGAAAAAAAAGGAAAGGATATTTCAAATAACTGCTGTCAACAATTTTTTCATACTGTAAATTTCATAACACTGAAATTTTTATGATTCCCTGATTTCCGGATGGTGGGCAAGAGAATATAAAAACTGACGGGTGTACATTTCCATTCTTGATCTGAAAAGTGCCACCATCTTTAACATGACGGCATGTCCGATTTCAAAATCCTCTGTAAACAATTGTTGCATCTGTTCGCCGGAAACCGTAATCATGACGCTCGTTTCTGCACACACGGCAGTAAAGGAGCTGGTATGTTCCCCGCCCAGAAGCACGGAAACGCCGAACGTTCTTCCCGGTGTAACTTCATCCAGGGTAAGGGATTTACCGGATCCGGACCGGCTATTTAGAAACACTTTGCCTGAAACCAGCATGTACAAAAGGGATTTTTGCTGATCCTGCCTGAAAAGCACGGTTTCTTCATCAAAGGTCTCCAGTTGAGAGACAGCTCCTATTTTTTCAAGAATCCTGTCCGGCAAATCTTTCAAAAAATTAATTTTCTTTAAATATTCTTTTTCAACCATCATCAAAGATCCTTATTTAAGCAACCGGGGTTAGGGTTTCAATGTCATGGATATCTTCCTTTAACTCCGGATTTTCATTCAGGGTCTTGATGATCATCTTTGTCCGGGTATCCATTTTTTTCTTATATTGTCTTGCAGCCCCCTGTAATATGTAATAGGCAAGTTCATGATTTTCCTCAAACAATTCCCTGATCCGTTTTCCTGAAATGGTGATGGCTTCGCAGGGTTCCTGGCAGATGGCATTGTGAAAGGCGATGGAGCCTTCCATGAGTGCGGACGTGGCAAAGGAAGATCCGGATTGGACATAATCAAAGATAACATCAATTTTAGGTGTCAATTCCTTTTTCAGGGCCACCTGACCCATGATGAGCATGAAAAAGGTATCGACTTTTTCATTGATGGTCATCAATTGGGTATCTTTCCCGTAAATATTTAACTGTGCTTCCCGGGCAATGATCTCCAGGAGATGATCCGGAACATCCCGTAATAAATTAATCCGCTTCAAATCTTCAATTTTAACCATGGTTATGCCTTTGTTAAATTAACACATAGATCAGAAGAATAAATGTAATGGTCACTGCCGCACCTATTCCGGCCGGTAATGTCCCCTGCAGGATATCGTTATAAAGTTTCTGCTTTTTAATCTCCAGGTGTTTGTCACGGTATCCGGCCAGAAGCCAGATATTGACGGCAACAAATAATGAAATTTTTGCACCGGCATCTTTAAAAAAATCTGCTGTTGAACCCGCCACCCCTCTGACAATTCTTTCACACCAGGCATTCAAGGGGTTTAAAACCGCATCGAAAATCCGGTAAAGGGCTTTTCCTGTTTTTCTGTATATCCAGTCTGCATCCACATTCAATGCCCTTATCTCGGCCGGGTAGATACCGGAGAGCAGAAGAAGCGTAAAGGCAAGGGCTGAAAAGAACAACAGCTCGGTCTGAGATAACACATGGGAAATGGTATAGGGGTGATAGTCCACGGCAAACGGCAAAAGATTGTATAAGGGTTTGGGGTAGGTCCCGATAAAAATACAGAGGAAAGCGGCGATGCCCATGGCGATCAGCATGTTCAGCGGTGCTTCTTTCACCCTGTGACCGGCATCATGCCCAAAGAATGCAAAAAATGGTATTTTTATACCGGCATGATGAAATACGCCGGCAGAGGCAAATAAAAGAACCAGCCAGACTACGACATAGCTTTTCTGGCCCGCCAGATGAGAGCCGCTTGCAGCCGCTTCCATGACCATGGATTTGCTGACAAATCCTGAAAACAGAGGAAAAGCGGAAATGGAGGCGGCACCCACACAACAGAACAATGCCGTCCACGGCATGCTCTTATAAAGCCCACCCAGATCCGTGGCATTGATCTTACCGGTCCGGTACAGGACCGCACCCATGGACATAAAGAGAAGGCCCTTGAAAAGGATATCATTAAAGGCATGAGCACAGGCCCCGTTTATGGAAAGCTCGGTCCCGATGCCGATACCGACCACCATAAATCCGACCTGGTTGATCAGGCTGTAAGCCAGAACCCGGCGAAGATCATTTTCAATGACGGCATAAAAAATCGGGAAGGCTGCCATGGCAACCCCGATCCAGATCAGGGCCTCTGTCCCAGGGAAAAGTCTGGCAAGTGCGTAAACCGCTGTTTTTGTGGTAAATGCGCTCAAGAAAACAGTCCCGCCGATAGTGGCTTCAGGATAGGCATCTGTCAGCCAGGGATGGAGAACAGGCCATGCACAGTTGATACCGATGCCTACAAAGATCAGATAGGAACCGGGGCCGGATAAGGTCAGTTTCAGCATTTCAAGGGAACCGGTTTCCGTAAAATGGAGAACAATCCCGGCAAGCAGGACCAGTCCGCCAAAGGCATGAACCAGAAGATATCTTAATCCTGATGCCTGGGCCGATTTTGTTTTTCTGGCCCAGATCAGCATGACTGAGCCAATGGTCAGCATTTCCCAGAAAATGAAAAATGAAAACAGATCACCGGCATAAACGGCACCAAGAGCGGCACCGGCATAAAAAAAGCCAGCGACATATTCCACATCATTTTTAAAATTCAGGATATAGATGACCGTGATCAATGCAATGATATGATAAATATACCCGAACAGAAGGCTCAGCCGGTCGATATGCAGAAGGACCAGTTTGAAATCCGAGAAATTCATCAGAAAATGATCGCCCATAGGGATGTTGATCAGGTTGATAAAGCCGACAACAGGAATCAGCATCATATAGATGGATTTTGCCCTGCCCCTGAAGAACGGGATCATAAATCCGCCGATCATGAAAATCAAAGCAGGAAGGATACTATTTGTCATAATAGTTCTCCTCTCGTTTTACAAGGGGTCTCAGGATATATTTTGACACCAAGACCAGTATCACGCAGGCGACAAACCCAAAAAATGCATAAAAGCCCCAGAATTCTTCCCATTGATAATTCATATGGCTATGAATCACATTCATCCTGGAAAGCAAAATATAAAAAGCATCCAGAATCAGAAGTATGACCACGGAACTGAAAAAGACCGTTAAAAGCCTTTTTACATTGCGGGGATCATCAAACACATGTTTTTTTTCCATAAATAATATGCCTAATTTTCTAGAAACAAGGTTGAAATAATATAAATGCCATGTATAAAAGGCTTACCGTAAACACAACGGAAAATATACCTTTATATCCTGGAACCGGGTCATGTTTCAGTTCCATTAATTCGCTTTTATCCTTATTGGTTTTCATAACAGAATCAGCCTCCTATAAATCCTTTTACAGCCAGTTGCGCCAGATCTAAAAACGGTTGCGGCAGAAAAAACAGAACAAAAGAAATCAGAGCGGTCATCAGAAGCGGAACCACACACATCATGGGAGCCTCTTGAATTTTATCTTCAAACATGGATTCTTCTTTTGTGCAAAAAAATGCCTTGTAAAAAATCGGCATAAAATAGGCGGCATTTAAAAGAGAGCTGGACAAAAGGACAAACAGCATGATCATCTGATCGCCTTCAAGCGTCCCGAGGACCAGATACCATTTGCTGATAAACCCGCCTGTGGGGGGAAGCCCGATAATACTCATGGAGCCGATCAGAAAAGCCATCATGGTCAGCGGCATTCTTTTTCCGATCCCCACCATCTGGCTGATATATTTTTTGCCTGTGGCCACAAAAATTGCACCGGCACAGAAAAAAAGCGTTATTTTTCCGAAGGCATGCATGGCAATATGCAGCATCCCGCCCGTCATCCCCTTGGGTGACAGCAGGGCTACGCCCAGTATGATATAGGACAACTGCCCGATGGTTGAATATGCGAGGCGCCGCTTGAATTCATCCTGGGTCAATGCGATGCAGGAACTCACAAGGATGGTGACCGACGCAATGGCCGCCACAACAGCGCCTAAATTGAAGGATAAGAGAAAATCAACCCCGAAAATACCGGTAATAACCCTGACAATGGAAAAGGCCCCGACCTTTACGACGGCCACGGCATGCAGCAGCGCACTGACCGGTGTCGGCGCAACCATTGCAGCCGGAAGCCATGAATGGAAAGGCATGATCCCGGCCTTGGCAAATCCGAATACAAACATGAGCAAAAGCACGGTGGCGGCAGGTTTGGAAAGCTGCCCGGAAAAAATACCGCCCGCGGCAAACTCAAGGGTTCCAGTGGCATGATAGCAGTAGATCATGGCCGGCAATACCAGACCGATGGATGTTCCCAATATGAAGATAAGATATTTTCTGCCTGAAATCCTGGAATTTGCATCCTGATGATGGGTCACCAGAGGATAGGTGGCAAGGGACAAAACTTCATAAAACAGATAAAGGGTCAGTAGATTTGCCGAAAATGCCGCACCGATGGTGGCGCTGATGGCCAGGGCAAAAAAGGAGACAAACCGGGTCTGTCCATGTTCCTTCAACCCCCTCATATACCCGATGGAATACATGGAAGTGATGATATATAAAGATGAGGCCACAAGGGCAAAGAGCATTCCCAATGCATCCACTCTGAAAGCGATATCCGCACCCGGAGCAATACTAAACAGGGTCAATACCACATGTTTTCCTGATAATACTGCCGGAAGCATTGAAACAACGATAAGAAATTTAATAATTCCTGCAATAAACGTCCAGGATTCCCTTACATTAGGCTTGTCTGAAGAAGAGACCAGCATCGGAATAACAAGAAGAGAAGCAAGAACGGCTAAAAGGGGTTTGATCGAGATAATGGTTTCCATTTATTATTTTGCCTTTTTAATTGTATTCAAATTTATTTTTCACTTTAAAAAAGGAAGAATAATCGTATTTACAATAGTTCCTGAATAACACCCTGCAACAATCAGGGAAAGACTGACAAGCCCTGAGATAATGAGCATGGATACCGGGGCTTCCTCAATCACGACAGAACCGTGCGAGGAGTGTTCATGCCCAGGGGACCCGGATTCAAAAAAACAGATTTCAAATACCTTGAAAAACAAAACCGCACAGATAAGACTGGATATAATGAGCGCAGCTGCAAAATGGTAGGCTCCTTTTTCAAGGGCGCCCAGAATCAGATACCATTTGCTGAAAAATCCGCAGGTGGGCGGAACGCCGATGATACTGAACGCAGCCAGAACAAATCCTCCCATGGTCCAGGGCATTTTTCCGAACAGCCCTTTCAGATCCGTGATGTCAACTTTTTCGATCCTGTAAACCATATTCCCGACAGCAAGGAAAAGGGCAAAGGTCATGAGGACGTCATTGAGAATATGGAGGATGGACCCGGTCATTCCAAGCTGATTTCCCATCCATGCCCCGCCCACCATATAGCCAATTTCACTGACAATGATATAGCACAGCATTTTTTTCAGATTTTTCTGGGCCAGGGCCATGACACCCCCGGCAAGTACGGCAATGGTGGCGAGCCAGACCACGGCATCGGAAAGATGCAGGGTGTTGAAGATATAATCATATCCGAACACGGTGATCATGAGCCGGATCATGACATAAACCATGACTTTTGTCATAAGCGGGGCAACCACCCGTGAAAATATGACGGGCGAATAGGTATAGGCATTGGGAAGCCAGACATGAAAGGGGAAGAGGGCCATCTTGATCCAGATTCCCAGGATGCAGAGGATAAAGGCAACCAGAACCGTTGACGAACCCTGTGATCCCTTGATAAGGACAGCCACATCGGCCATGTTCAAAGAACCGGTGTACATATAGAGATAGCCGACGCCCAGAAGATAAAAACTGGCCCCGATAACACCGATAAATACATAATTCAAACTTGCAAGAGGTCCCCTGTCCCTGTCTCCCATGGCCACCTGGGCATAGCTGGTCAATGATGTAATTTCGATGAGGACATAAAGATTAAACAGATCACCGGTGATGGTCACCCCGAGAAGACCGGTCATAAACAGGTTATAGACTGCATAATATGAACCGGTCCGGTCTCCGATTTCTTTTTCTGCGCTCCTGTAGCTCGCGATCAGGTTCAGGAAGGCCACTCCTGAAACAAGACAGAGAACCATGGCATTCAACAGATCAACCCGGTATTCAATCCCGATGGGAGGTGACCATCCGCCCAGTTTATACTGGATGGGGCCTGACCCGATGACCTGGATCAATACCTGAATGGCTGAGAATGCCGAAATAAAAAGACCTGTAAGAACAATCGGGTAGGACAGGCGCTTTTCAATCCATACAAAAAGCCCGGCCAGAAGTCCGGATATAAACGGTGCAACAACGATAAGGACAGGATAATTTTCCATGGTTTATTCTTTCGATAAGCGCATTCTGAGTTCATCTTCTTCCAGGGTTTGATACCGCTGGTATATTCTAACGGCCAGGGCCATGGCATAGCCAAAGGTGGCAACGGAAACGACAATGGCCGTCAGCATGAGACAGGAAGTCAACGGGTTAATATAATCGGCCGCCCGGACAACAGCTCCGTGAGCCGTATCCGCCGTTGTAATGATAGGGATGCTTGCATTAGTCTTATATCCGATGGAAACATAAAAAAGAATGATGGCGGTTTGGAAGATGTTCATGCCCACCACCTTTTTTATCAGATTATTTTTTGCAATCATGCCATAAAGACCGATCATCATCAGGATTACATACAACCAGTAATTATATTTTGCGATAACAAGGGACAACAATTCACTCATAGCCTTACCTATAGTCCTTCATCATGTCTGCCTTCGGAGACGATGTTGATATAAATGAGAGTCATGACAGCCATGACGGCAATACCGACACCGATTTCAACGACCAGCATACCAAGCGCCCGGATATGACCCGAATGGCCGGGTATCAATGGCGCAAGCTTTCCGTAATCGAGGAAATTACCTCCCATCAGAAGACAAAGGGCACCGGTCCCGGCATAGATCAATACACCCAGGGCTGCAAATATTCCCAATAATTTTTCTTTGACCCGTTCGACAAGGGTCTTAAGATCATAGGAAATGGCCAGAAGAATCAGGCTGGAGCCGAAAATAACACCTCCCTGGAATCCCCCGCCCGGGGAATAATCCCCATGCGCCACAACATAAAGGGCATAGATCTGGATAAACGGAATCAGTATCCGACAGACGGTTTTATTGATCAGATCCGGAGGAACCCATTCTTTATCCATATACCCGAATTCTTTTCCGATCGGCAGTAATTTTTTCTCGTCCTTTACATGCAGGATGACACCGGAAGGGATGTGTTGGTAATAATGCTCTTTTTTTCCCCTGAAATCCCTTAACAAAAGGAAACAGCCAATTCCGGCAGTAAAAATAACAGCTGTTTCAAACATGGTATCAAACCCGCGGTAGTCGGTCACAACCGCCGTGACAAAATTGGGTGCATGGGTATCTTCATAGGTCTTTTCAATATAATAATTGGACACATGAAGGGAAGCCGGTGAATTCGGATCACCCCAGTCCGGAAACTCGGTTGTCCCATATAATAAAAATGCCCCTGTGAGGGTAACAATGATGAATGCGAGAAGTCTCAATCTTTTGCCCTCCTGCTGGTTCTAAAAATTGCCGCTACAAAGAACACCGTACTCACCCCGGCACCCACCGACGCTTCTGTAAAGGCAACATCCACAGCTCCCATGATGGTCCAGAGCAGACACATCAAAAATGAATAGGCACCAAACAGAATGGCGGTTGCCAAAAGGTCTTTAACGGAAAGGGCAGCGATTGCGCAGAAGATGACAAAGGTCAATACAATGATATCAATCGGCCAGTGCATATAATCAACTCCTTTGTTTCTTTTTGGTCCAATGCCTTAGTCCGGCCCTCATGCCCGCATCCACAATGGTATGAGTGGCGGTCGGACTGGCCAGGGACACGAAAAAGACGATTAAAAACATTTTTATGGAGACAAGAATGGTTCCAAGGCTGATCTCATTGAGATTATAGAGGACAAGCCCCATCACCATGGCAAGTGTTGCAAGGGTATCGAGTTTTCCTGCCGGATGAAGTCTGCTGTAAAAATCCGGCATTCTCATAATACCGATGCCGCCAGCCAGAAAAAAGAACAAACCGAAAACCAATAATGCAATAACAATAATATTCATGGATTCTCCCATCTGACGATCAATCCATAAAGGATTCTTCGTACAGCCCTTTTCTCTTGTGGAAATACCGTGCGGCAGCAATGACGGCCACAAAATTCAACAAACCGTAGGCAAGCGCAATATCGACAAACATATCCACGCGGCCATACAAAAACCCGATGAGAAGTAAAAGAATAACGGTTTTACTGCCGATGGCATTTACACCGATGAGCCGGTCCAGCGTTGTGGGTCCGAACAACACCCGGTAAATCGATAAAACCATGATCAGGCACAAGCCTACTGCTACATAAAGAAAAAATGACGTCATATCGTTTCTCCAAAAATTTTTGCAACCTTTGCCAGCATATCTCCGGGACAACCTTCGGCCGATGCTTTGTCAATGGCATGGACCTTGAACACGCCATCACTGTCCACCGTTACCGTGATCGTCCCCGGTGTCAGGGTGATGGAATTGGCCAGGGTGACAATGGCCATCTCGGATTTCAGATTGGTTTTAAAGGTGATGATCTGAGGCTCGATCAAATCCTTCATCCGTGGATGAAGGGTAACATACAGAACATGAAAATTCGCCAATACTATCTGCCAGGTCAGCCAGGGCAGATATCCGATAAATCTGAAAAATATTCCGATATAAGCCGCTTCCAATGAAGGGAATAAAAGGTCAGAAAAAAAATAGGCCACCAGAAAACAGGAGATGACGGCCAGAAAGAGTATCAGCGGTTCAAAAATCCCTGATAGAACCAGCCAGCATAAAAGCATTAAAACAAATGTAATTAAAAATGAAAGAAAGGATATGATGAATTTGCGTGACGAACTTTCATTATCCTTCACCCCTTCATTGCGTGAAACGTTCATTGCATTGCCCCTCCCCGAAAATAGAAACACACTTAAAAACTGAAACAGTTATTTTTCAACACCATAGAGCTTACGGAATTTATCATACAGTTTGGAGATGGGGCCTTGTTTTCCGGAACCTTTACCGGATTGATGTTGATCTGCAGATAATTTTTCCTGCCGGGTTTTAAAATCATACGCCGCTTTAACGGTTTCAATAAGGGTGTCCATATCCACGGGCTTTGACAGGAATTTATACGCATTGTATTTGCCGCTTTCCAAGGCGTTTTCAACACTCCCATGCCCGGTCAGAATAATGCAGGGAAGGTTCGGCTGAAGGTCTTTCAACCTTCGCTGGACTTCGATACCGTCAATGCCGGGCATCTGAAGATCTACCACGGCCACATCAAAATTTTCTTTTGAAGCCGCATCAACACCCTCTTCTCCTGAAAATGTGATCTTAACGGAAAAACCTTCCAGGGATAGGCGTTTGGCAATATATTTTAAAAAGGTTTGTTCATCGTCTATGAATAGGAGTTTCATATCTTTTCCTTAAATTAACTGGGTATACCGCTATCAATTTAGATGGTGTTTATAACAACTATACTTTACCAGGTCAACACTTGAAGAAAAAAAATAGCTATTACATGACTATATTGTAGCATTTTGAAGCACGGCTATGTTTCCTTTTTGCCGGGGATGATCAAACAGGGAAAAATTGAATTGTCGGACATATGTCTTGAAATGGAGCCGCCCCATCGTTCAATAATGGCTGCCTTATCACTGGATCCTAAAACAATCATGCTGGCCTGGTATTCCCTGGCCGCCTTTTCTATCTCTTTTTGCGGATCACCCACATATAAATGGGCCCTGGCCTTTATTCCCTGCTCCTCCAATTCATCGCAAAGGTCATCGAGTCTTTTACGTTCCGATTTTCGCACCTTCTGGACTGCATGGGCATCCGGACTTTTCAGGGCACTGTCCTTAACCACATGGATGACATGAATCTCACCGATCACATTTTTCATGCTTTTGATATATTCAACCATCCTTACCACGGTTTCAGACCAGTTGGTGGCAAATAGCAGGCGTTCAAACAGTTTTTCAGGAACGATCTTATCTTCAGCCATGTGTTTGAAAACAAGGATCGGGATACGGGTTCTCCGGACCAGTTCATTCACGTCTGATCCTGAATAGAGCTGCTCCAGGGTACTTTTATGGGAACGGCCGATGACGATGAGATCAGGAGACTCTTTTTCAATGACTTTCAGGATCTCCGGAATCAGGGTGGATACTTCAATATAGGCGCCGACTTCCATCCCCATTTCAAAAAGATTTTCAGCCCAGTCAATAAACCGGATATTTGCCGTTTCCTTTAATTTGACTTCTTCTTCCTTGAGATAACCTGCCCCTCTTTTCATGGCGACCTTATCTCTCTCGATCACATTCAGGAAAACAACATGTTCCAGGTCTGCCTTTCGAAGTACCAGAAGAGATCTCAAGGCATCATAACAAAGACCTTCAAACTTTGTTACAAACAGCAGTTTTTTAATTTCCATAAATACTCCGGCTTTTGACAGCATTTTGATTAACCGAGTTTTTTCCTGACTGCTTCAGCCAATACTTCCGGGTCCACCGGTTTTTCAAGATAAATGTCAGGTTCAGGAACTTTTGCCCCTTTGAACTCATCCAAAACTTTCTGGGATTTTAAAAAGGAGCGAAGAGAAATCCCGGTAAACATGATAATGGGAAGCTGGCTGAACCGGTCATCCGTTTTCAGATGGTGATACAGCCGTATCCCGCTTCCCCTGGGCATCAATACATCAAGAATGACAAGGTCAGGGTTCTCTTTTTCAATTTTTTCAAGCCCCTCCACGCCATCCTGAGCAATGACAGGTATATATAAATTTTCTTCCAGAACCGTAACAATAAAGGACCGGACATCAGGATCATCATCCACCACAAGAACTTTTTTACTCATTATTTATGCTCCTTGCTCCATTCCACCAACTTCATCTGGTTTTTCATAAGGGAGTCTGACTCTGAACAAACTGCCGGCTCCCGGGCTTGTTTCAATCTCAATAAACCCTTTATGCTCTTCGATCAGCTTTTCCGTAACCAAAAGCCCGAGACCGGTTCCTTTCCCCCCCTTGGAACTGAACATGGGCGTAAATAATTTGTTTCTTGTTTCCTCATCCATTCCACAGCCGTTGTCTGCAACTTCAAAACAAATCATATGGTCCTGATCTACGAAGGTCCTGATTTTGACTTCATGTTGTTTCGATATATTCTCGTCTTCAATACAGGCATCAATGGCATTATTGATTATATTTAACAAAGAATGGTGAATGGTCTTGGGATCAGCCTTTATCCATCCGATGGAGTTGTCCGCTTCCATTGAAATACTAATATTTTTTGATTCTGCAAATTCTCGCAGCAATTCCAGAAGCTCATGGATGATGTCATGGGGAGAACAATTTTCCAATTCAGGTTCCCTCTGTTTTGAATAGGTCAGAAGATCCTGCGTGAGATCTCCGATCCTTTTTATATTTCTTTTGATGGTTTCCCAGCCGGATCTGAGTTTTTCCGTATTGTTTCTCTGAAGCCCGACATCCACAATGTATGAACCCCCTTTCAAACCGATGAGGATATTTTTCACATAATGGGCGAGACCGCTGACAGTCTGCCCGACAGCCGCCATCCGCTCGGACCGGACCAGTTCCGCCTCAAGCCGTTTGATTTCAGTCAGATCCTGAAAAAAATTAACCGTCCCGACAAATTCATTATTCTCGAACAAAACATTGCTGGCATATCGAACCGGTATCTGCCTGCCGTCTTTGGTATGAATGACCTGTTCTTTCCATGGATAATTTCTCTGATCCGTTTCAAGCGCCACTTGTTTTTTAAAAACCGTAGCGATTTTAGTTGTGTAAAGTTCATCAATAGTCAATTTGTTAAGGACATCCTTTGCCGCTTCGCCAAACAGCCTTGCGGCTTCAGGGTTGTACACGACCACTTTCCACTCACTGTCAAAGGCCACAATGGCATCGTTTGAGCTTCTGATCAGCAGTCTCTGGAAATCCGATTTTCTCCTGATTTCTTCCGTGGCCTCTGCTATTTTTTTTTCAAGATTGATCGTGTATTCTTCAAGCTTTTTGCGGATGGCAATCTTTGATTTCGCCCTTTCAATGGCAATGGCAAGTGCTGCATCACGCACCGGTTTATTGATAAAATCGCTGGCACCATACTGAAGCGCCATAATGGTGGAATCGACATCCCCATGTCCGGTTACAATAATAACTTCTCTATCAGGATCGATTTCCTTGATTTTTTTTAAAAGTGTGAGTCCGTCCATTCCAGGCATTTTGATATCCGTGATCACGATATCAGGGGCCTCCGCTTTAAAGACCTCAAGGCCCTTTTCGCCGGAAAACGCTGAAACGGTTTGATAACCATCGCTTTGAAGAGACATGGAAAGCAGTCTGATAATGAGTTCTTCGTCATCAACTAATAAAATTTTTATGGGTGACATAATTCATTTCCTTATTTGATTGCCGGAAACCTGACTATAAATTTAGCGCCCCTGCCATATTCGCTCTCTATTTCAATTGTTCCTTCATAATCCTTGATAATCCCGAAACTGATACTGGTCCCAAGACCTGTACCTTTTCCAGTTTCCTTGGTGGTAAAAAACGGCTCGAAAATCTTTCGCTTAACCGCTTCATTCATCCCTATCCCTGTATCAGAGACCTCTGCAACCACCTGATCGTCTTTGCTATAGGTTTTGATCAGAAGTATTTTCTGTGCCATGCCCCCTTCGATTTCGAGCTTTTGGGCATTTTCATCCATGGAATCAATGGCATTGGTGACAAGATTGATAAATACCTGTTCCAACCGGTTATGTTCTGCCAGAATTTCCGGGATGTCCGGATCAAGCTCAAGTTTGACCTGAATGGCGTGAACGCTGATCTGATGCCCCAGCACCTTAAAAACATCCCGTATGGGGTCGTTGATCGTTAATTTTTTAAGATTTCTTTCCGATTGCCTCGAAAAATCCCGGACATGCCGGATAACACCGGCAGCCCTTGTCACATTATCGATGATATCCCTGGCCATCATCATGAGTTCTTCGTCTGGAATCGTAATCCCTTTATTGATCATTTTCATTATGAGATCAGCACAAATCTGGATGACGTTGAGAGGCTGGTTGATTTCATGGGCCATCCCTGCCGCCATGGTGCCGAGGGTCGCCAGTTTTCCGGCCTGGATCAACTGGGTATCTTTTTCCACGCTTTCGGTGATATCTGTGGCGGAAGCGATCAGAACATCCCTGTGGCTGTAGGTGGCATGAACCACCTTGACATTGACGAAGAATCCGGTCTTATTTTTCTTGAAATGCTTTTTCTTGGTAAAAAGAATGGATTTGTTATCCGGAAGCGTTTCCAGGCCCTGCTGAATCGTTTCATCGGATGTTTCCCAGATATTGAGAAAAGATTTTCCAAGAAGTTCGGTTTTATTGTAGCCGTATTCATTCTCCACCCTGTGATTCACATCCAGGATTTCAAGGGTTTTGGAATCAATAATAAAAATCGGATTGGGGTTGTTATTAAATAGAGACCTGTATTTTTCTTCGGATTTTTTATATTTTTCATACAGCGTGGACAGTTCCTTGTCCTGGAGTTCCAGTTCTTCTTTTGCCTTTTTGTCTTGCGTCATGTCCCTTAAGGTTTCTATGGCGCCGATGATTTTACCGTCTGGTGATTTTATTGGTGCGGCAGTAAAAAAAATCCATTTTCCTTCCTTGCCAAGATGCGGAAAAAATTCTTCCGCCTCATAGGCTTCTTTGATGAGCACCGATTTTCTCCAGGAAGACCCGTAATATTTCGTCACCTCTTCTTCCGACATCCTTCCGACAATAATATCGGCCATGGTAGGCCTTTTTGCCGACCGGAACGGTACCCACTGGCGATCGGTCCCTACCAGTTCATAGGCTTTCTGGTCGGTCAGATCTTCGCATGCCCTGTTCCAATGCGTGATAATATGCTCGTTGTTGATGATAAAAGTGGGGATCATACTGCCTTGTATGATTTGAGAAAGCTCTTTTTCAATCTCAATCAGATCCGCCCTTTCCAGTTCCAGAATTTTCTTTTCTTTTTCTGCATTTTTCCTGATTCTCGCTGAATATGCATCAAACAGGGCCACAATTTCTTTTCTGTCAATCTCTTTGGCCAGAATTTTCGTTTTTATCCTGATTTTTTCTTCCTCTGCCTCAAGATAATCTATGAACGAAACCGCTCTATGGGCACCAAGGTCAATAATCCTAACCTTCTCGGTCTTTATCTTTTCTAAAATACAATTTAAAACCTCATCATTTTTCAGTTTTAATATAACATCGATACCGGAAAGCCTGCATATATCATCAAAATCAGCCGTCACCCGGATCCCTTTTTCCTTTGCGCAAAGGATACCTTCGGAACGGGTCAGGGGATCGGCGACCAGAAGGACTTCCGGAGCGACTTCCTTTAAACCGGGCCCTGTCAACAATTCAAGAATTCTTTTACAAGGACTATTCCCTCCGATGATGGCTATTTTTAAGCCTTTAAGATTGATATCCATTGGTATTGCTGCTCCTTTTCAAATACTTTCACCTTCTTTGGACTGAATATATTAAAAGAAAATAAAGGTTACAATAATAAAAGTCGGAATTAAAAAAACGAATGAATATTTCAGGATATACCCAAAAAAACTCGGCATGACCGTCCCTGACTCACTGGCAATGGACCGGACCATAAAATTGGGAGCGTTGCCGATATAGCTGCATGCACCAAAAAAAACCGACCCACATGAGATCGCTTTCAGATAAACTGCTTTTTCTGTCATCAATAAAGGAACGGATGATGATTCCGGCATACTGCCATAGAAACTTCCCAGTGCTGTATTAAAAAAGGTCAGATAGGTCGGGGCATTATCCAGAAAGGCGGACAGCAACCCTGATACCCAGAAATAATGGGCTGGTTTTTGGACGGCATTGATCAGGAATGCAAACGCACCGTTCGGTCCTGCCTTGAGCAGGAGAAGGCAGGGAATCATAGTGATGAAAATGCCGATAAAAAGATATGCCACTTCAATCATCGGGGCCCATGAAAATTGGTTCTCTTCCCTGATTTCCCCGGATGTGGACAAAAGAGAGCCTATCCCCATGACAATCAAAAGCCCATCCCTCAGCCAGTCCTGAACCGCTCTGTGGACACCCAGGGTAGAGACCTCACCCAGGTCCAGGATACCGCTCATCAATACCGAACCGACAATCCCCCCGAGAAAAATAAAATTATGGGTTCCAACCAGGCGGAGTGGTTTTTTTTCTCCCTGGTCCGGAACCGTTGCCTTCTCTTTTTTATAATAATAAGTATCAAGGATAAAATAGACGATCAGAAGAATACCGGCGGATAAAAGCATATGCGGTAAAATTTTTAATGTCCAGAAAAACTCCACGCCGTGAAGAAATCCTAAAAACAAGGGAGGATCACCCAACGGGGTCAAGGCGCCGCCGATATTGGCCACAAGGAAAATAAAGAAAACAACCATAACTGTTTTGTTCTTTCGATGGTCATTGGCCCTCAGAAGCGGACGGATCATGAGCATGGCGGCTCCCGTAGTCCCCATCCAGGAAGCGAGAATCGTTCCGATCAGGATAATCCCCGTATTGACAACAGGAGTCCCTCTTAAGGTTCCTTTGAGCAGGATACCGCCGGAAACAGTGAATAAGGCCCATAAGAGAATAATGAAAGGGACGTAATCTGCCAGAATGATATGAAAAATTTCATTGACGGCTGTCTGTTTAAAAACAAAAATAAAAGGAATCGCCATACAGGCTGCCCAGAAAGCTGAAATCTTACCGAAATGATGATGCCAGAGAGTGGGGGCGATAAGCGGCAGAAGCGCAATGGACAGGAGCATCCCGGCAAATGGAATGCAACTGAAAAGAGGTAAGGCTTCTCCGAGATTTATAGACCCGTTGACGGCTTCATGATGCCTGGCATTTATTTCTGGCTGAACGGTTTTCGCATGATCGGAAATCTCAGGGGTATTATGTTTTTCCTCTTCGGGAGGGATCTGAGCAACGGCTGACGAAAAAGAAACAAAAAAAACAAGAAATAAGATTAAAAACACTTTTCGATCAAATTTCATAGATTCGCCTCCTGCCGTTCTACGGTATGTTTATGCTCAACCATACCCTTTTCAAATTCATTCTATTGAGCTTGCATAGAGTAACCCTTTATTTCTTTTTTACCTCTATTTCAACCCGTCGGTTCATCATACGACCCCAAGCCGTATCATTGCTTTCAATTGGTTTTTTACTTCCAGATCCTATAACCTCAATCTGGTCCGGCCTTATACCCCTGCCAAGGAAAAAACTTCTGACAATATTAGCCCTGAACTCGGAAAGTTTTTGATTATAATTCTCATATCCCTCAACATCCGTATATCCTGTGATGATAATTTTCGTATCCGGAAGCGTGGCCAGAATATTTGCAAAATCGATAAGGTCTTTCAAGCCTTCTTCGGTAAAATCATTGTTATCGTACTTAAACCGGACGATTACTTTTTCCGTCGGCAGCGGCGGGCTTTCTTTTTTTTCATCCTTTATGTTGTTTTCACCCTTTATCAGGATGTCGCTTTGGGTTATCTCTAATTTAGCGACTTCTTCTGTTATCGGATATATTTTTTCGACGGGCATTATTTCTTTTTCTATTGTTTCAACCGGTGCCTGCGCCTTTAAATTTTTATCCTCGCTTTGAATATCATTCTGAATAGATACCTGCAGCAGTTGATGTTTGAATCCCTGTATAGTGTTATTGATGTACTCTTTAAAGTGATCTGGAAAAGAAAAAAAAAGTATGAAAAAACCGATGAATAAACAAATCAAGACCCTCATGAAAACCATTACGGTTCTTTTTCTATTTTTATTTTCAGAGTGTTCGACAGATGACGGGTTCTTTATCCGGCTGGGCAAATGAACGTCTGGCCCATCCCCTGTAAACCCATTGATATCTCTATTTCTGACAGATGTCGGAATTCTAAGTTCTCGGGCGCACTCTTTTACAATAGCGCTGTCAATTGTTTTCTTCTCCTTGACATATCCTGATAAAAGACAATGATCGCAAATCACATTAATTCTTCTTGGGAAACCGCCAGAATATAAAAAGATTTCCTGAATAGCCTCATCATGAAAAATTGGATCCGTTGCACCTGCAATATTCAGGCGGTGTCTGATATACTTTCCGGTTTCATCAGGGGTCAGGGGATCAATATTATAATTTAAAGTTAATCTCTGTCTTACAGCTCTGTTCTGATCCCGGTTTAAAATTTCATTAAATTCATTCTGACCGATGAAAAAAATATTAATCAGCTTGGCATCTGTTTTTTCAATATTTGATAAAAGCCGAATTTCTTCAAGCATCTCTTGTGTTAACAGTTGGGCTTCATCAATAATGAGAAGTACTTTTTTCTTATCCTCACTGGCTTGAATTAAAAATTTTCTGAAACAGGCAAGAAAATGGCCTTTAGTTGAAAATTCCTTTTTAATGCCGAAACCTGCTGCAATATAATTAAAGAAATCCATTTTCTCCAGCCCCGGGTCAGGAACCGTTGTGGATATGATATCATCACTCAGGCTCTGGAGAAGAGTATTAATCAGTGTCGTTTTGCCTGTTCCTACATCCCCTGTCAGCAGCAGAAATCCTTTATTGTCTAAGATCCCATATTTCAAGGTGGCCAGGGCTTCCTTGTGCTTTTCTCCCAACCACATGAAAACAGGATCAGAGCTGATTTGAAAAGGTTTTCGATTTAAATTATAAAAGGTTGTATACATAATGATTTTTTATAAATTATGAACAAACTCCATATCTTTGGTTTGTGTGTTCTTGGTTCCGATCACCAAAATTTCAATCATATTTTTTTCATTTTTTGTGAAATATAATCGGCCATTATAAGCAAATAACACTTCAAAGCAAGTTGTTCTGTTTTTTTTACCTGAAAAGACTTTTCGCTTGATAATGACTTTATCTGGATCACGGTCCAGCATATGGATGATTTCCTCGACCTTTATCTGGTGATCCTCATCCAGAGTCAGAAATCCGGTCAACGCTTTTCTATTCATCTCAATGGTTTTATAAAGAGCTGAAAAGCGTTTCAAAATGAAATCAAATTCATTCCTCCTCAGTTTAGGGGTTTTTCTTCTCTCATAGATTTGGATTTTTGATTTTAATTCTTCAATTTCCTTTTCTTTGGCCTGTTTAAATTCAATAAAAGCATTGAATTTTTCCTCCAGCGAAATAATTTCATCAAACATTTCCTCCTCATTGATGATTGCTTTCCTCCGGTCTTCCTGATACTTGGTATTCAGCGCTTTAATGTTTTCAAATAATCCTTGACGCTCTTTTTTCAAATCATCCAGAATCTGTTTGTGAATTTCGTCTTCTTTTTGAAGATCGGTTATCAACTGCATGTTTTTCTTCCGATCCAAAGATGCTTTGAAACTGCCTATTTTATAAAAAATAAGAAAAACCGAGAATGAAATTCCAAAATATAAAAATAGGATAATGTTACCAATGAATGATCCATGGTCCAGATTTGCTTCAACCTTCACCTCCAGCCCATTGTTTAAAAGCTCAAAATTCTTTTTTGCAATTACCTGACCCTCAAACTCATCGTTCATCTCCATTGCAGGGGAATTAACATCCAGATAAGCTGGATAAAGAATCTTTCCTTGAGATGTGGTCACCAAAATATTAAGACCCAGCCCTGTAAATCTAAGAACTCTGTCGTCTATTAAAAATCTGTGAATATTATTGGCAATCTGTTCTTCCAAAAAAATAGAGCCATCCAGCAAAGGTTTTGAATCACCGATCAGAATATCCTGAATTTGGGATGAATATCGTCGACTCAAATATTTTTCACTGGAAATCAATGTGACCGTATACAGAATAGGCGTCGCAAGGAGGCAAAGGATGGCAACTTTAATCGGAAAAAACTTCATGATGCCTCATTGCTTTGATGGTATTATGATATCATAGTAGGATGCATTGCCGGGTGTTGCTTTATGACTGATTTCTCCGTTCAGGGCCGACTTGATAAAATCAAATTCTTTTTTCAATTTAGCGGGATTTGATATCGATAAGGAATCTCTGTAAATAATGCACAAATGGTCCTGAAGAACAGAAGCATTGATATAGATTAATGGCGGTTTCTCCAATTCAGTGTCATGGCTGAGAGAACTTTGAACGAATTTTTCGATCAAACTGTAGATTTCGTTGTATTGACCTTTAAAAAAATTTTCCTTTGCCCCGGAAAATGAGATCCGAAGCTCATATTTGCTAAATTGCGTTTTAAGATTGGATAACAATTTTTCAATATTTAAGATTGAAGGGTTAAATGTAACTCTATCCTCTCCATAAATAGCTTCCATCATATCTTTTTCAAATTCAAACAACTTTAAGCTCAACTGATCCGAGACAACCATAACCTCAGGGTCATTTTTATCCAGAGAACCGATTGTCAGTTGCCCCTGCTGTTCTTTGATCCAGATCCCTGTTTTTAAAACAGAATTTTTTTTGATATGTTTCATACTTTAATCTCCAGCGTATCGATAAAAAACAATGGGAAAACCCCTGAATTTCGATAGTTTAAAACTTATCTGCTAATCTAAAAATTCTCAAGAGAATTCTATTGGAATTATTATTGTTTCCATTGGGGCAATATCATGTTGTCATCTTTTTTTTCAATTTCAGGAGGGGAAAGAATGGATTCATCAATATCTTTTTGATTCATTCCCTCTAATGTAATCGGCTTTTTGTTCGAGAGTGTGTTAAGAATGTCACTTAAATTTTGAGCAAAATACTTTGATTCCTTCGATTGTTCGGCCGATTTTAAATACTCCATCGCTTTTTCAATTTCACCCTTCTGATAATAGGTCATTCCAAGATGATACTTTATAAACCCGTTGTCTGGATCTTTTTTTTCAGCTTCCGATAAAAGCCAGATCGCCTGGGAATATATGCCCTTATTATAGTATGCCCAGCCTAAAGTGTCCGCAAAAGCCACACTGTCGGGATCATTTTCATAAGCATCCTGCGCAAGTTTAAGGGCTCGATCTGTTTCTTGATGGTTTTCGAGCAGTATCCAGGCAAGGTTGCTTTGAAAGACAGGCAGCTCTTGAAATTTCTGATACCCGGCCTGAATTGTTTCAAGCGCCAGAGCCATTTCCTGTCGATCGATATAAAAAGTACACAATTTGATCCAGGCCTCTTGAAAATCAGGTTTTCTTACGATACATTCCTCCAATATTTCGATCACTTTTTCAAACTTTCCTTCAGTTTCATAATGATCAGCAAGCTTTATGTATAAATAACCCGGGGCATCTTCAAACGCTATCCCCTTTTTTAAAAAGGCTTCCCCCTCTGATTTCTTTCCTGTTAGCAGTGCAACTTTGGCGGCCAGGTAGTATTTTTCAGGTGAATCCTTTCCAGTCAAAAGCTTTTGTTTGATAAAATCATCCGCGATTCTGTTCTGTTCTGTCTTCAACAGCATCATGCAATATCTGTGTGATACGTCAATTTAATAATTCTTCGGTCAGTCCTAAATAATAGTAAGAGATAGCGGCTTGGCTTTGATTGAGATACATGGATTTAATAAACGCTTCTTTTGCAAGCTCATATTTCTTTTGTCCGATCAGATTCAACCCCTTGATAATACATCCTGTAAATTCTTCAGGATATTGCTCTATCAGCCTTTCTATATAGCTTAAAGACAGATCGTATTCCTCTTTCTTGTACAAAAGTTCTGAAATCAGCAGCAGCGCTTTCTTGTGATTTGGAAAAATCTGAAGTACCCCTGTCAGGCTCTTTTCCGAAAGTTTAAACTTCCCATTGATTAAATGGGTGAGCCCCAAAAGGTAGCGGGCATTCAACAACCCGGGCTTTAAATTAATCGCGGCTTCGAAATGTTCCGACGCATAAACCGCTTTTCCCATGTGAAGCCAGTATTTACCTTGAAGAAGCTCGAATTCAGCGGAAGGTTCTGTAATCTCTTTTTTCAGTTCTGATATAATTTTTTCAGCCTTGTCGAGTTTGCTATTCAGGATATATACGTCTGCAGTTATTAATCTATGATATATCTCGTCATGATTATTTAAAATGGTCTCAAGAAATTCTTCTGCTTTGGCATTGTCTTCTTCAGAAAGATATAATTTTACTAGATAATATTTCAGGCTGACATCTTCAGGTTCTGTTTTGATAGCTTCTAAAACGGCCTCTTCCGCTTTTTCATATTGATTCTCCAGAAGATAATAATCTGCTGAAAGAAGGTTTATCTGAGAGGGTAGACCCTTATGCTTATGTACGATCTGAAATATCTCGGCAGCTTCCTCATGTCTGTTGGAAGACTTCAGAAAAACAGCAAGCTTCATTAACGCCCTCAAAGAATCTTTAGAGCCAATGACAGCCTTCCGATAATAGTTTTCAGCTTTATCCGGCTCATTTGTCATCAGGCTGATATCTGCCCTTATCAAATCCAACTCAGGACGATCGATTCCTTTTTCACTTAAAAATTCACAAATCTTTTGTGCTTCCGGCAGCTTCCATAACAAAATATAAATTTGAGCCAGATTCATTTTGGTGCTGATATTTTCCGGATCACTTTGCTCTGCTTTTTGAATAAAGGATTCTGCTTTATCAAGTTTACCCAGCTTGAAATAGGCATCACCGATTTTGTTGGCAAGGGGAATATTGTTCTGATTTTTTAAATATGCCGTTGACCAGAGATTAACCGCGGTTTGATATTCTCGCCTGGCAAATGCAAGATCACCCTTTTCCTCAATGGACAACAGATCCTCATCCAGTCGATTGGTGCATCCACATAATAAAAGAAGGCTGATAGTGAATAGGGTAAGAAGATTTTTCATTTTTTTATCTTTAATGAAATAAAAAATCCGATAATCGTTATGAAAATGATATTAAGAATGATTTCCAGCCTGTTGGTGACAATATAGTTTAAGAGCTTTAATAATAAATTTAAAATCCATGGCAGTTCATGACTTTCTTTTCTTAAGATGCTCTGTTGTCCTTTGTAGTCTGAACCCCGGGTGTTCCCGGTGTCATCTGAAGAAGGGGTATAGGATATTATATTTTTTTCTAAATCATTTACCGCATCACTATTGGAAGACAGGGGCTTAGCAATAATCGTCTGTTCTGGGTCAGTCTCTTTTGAAAGCCGTCCCAACAAACCAATATGAGATATTGTTTTATGGATAGCTTCACTTTCTTCATCAAGATTTATATTTTTATCTTTTTTCTCTCCCTGTCCAACACTGGTTTGAAGAATCAATCCGGCTTTTTTCTGCAACTCAGCATATTCATCCAATAGCTTTTTGACCCTGAGATTTGCCAGCATCATCCGGTCAATTGAATTTTCAGGATAAATTGAATCATGCATCAGAATATTCATTGGAATCTTGATGTTGATCTGATCTGCAAAAACAAAATCCCCTCTTTTTTTTGTAAGATAAGACCGTGAAGGACTTGAAGAAAAATTATCATAAAGGTATAAAAGATTATTGTCTTGAGTCGATTGATCACTTGGTGTATGTTCAGTGTGCAGAACATCTGGATGGTCATTATTCTGGAAAAAAGCAAAGGTATGATTCAGGCTCACCAAATTAAATATGAATAATAAACAGATGATGTTAATTTTCAAATCCATACCAGTAATCGGCTAATTTTTTTGTTTGACAAATGTTTAGCACATGATAAATGGATATACAAGTATTTGAATTTCAAACGGGGGAATGAATGAGACTTTTTTTAAAAACGATTTGCATTATTTTTATCGCCATCTCTTTAACCGCATGTCAGTCTGATATCGAAAAAAAAGAGTCATTCTATAAAAAAGGCTCAACCTATTATGATAATAAAGAATATAAAAAAGCCGAAATTGAACTCAAAAATGCTTTACAATTAGATCCAGCCTATGTGGATGCCTATCATCTGCTGGCGAAAAACATGCTCAAACTTGGAAATATTAAAGATGCTTTTGCTGTTTATAATAAAATCATTCAGCTTGATGAAAATAATGTGGAAGCCAACCTGAAGATAGCTGAATTCCTGGTGTTGAATAAAAACACAGAGCAGGCAATGGAAAAAATTGTTTTTGTCCTTGAAAAAGAGCCGAAAAATATTGAGGCATTGCATGTGAAAGCTCAGATTTTCATGCAAAAAGAGGTTTTTGACAAAGCATTTTCCGTATATGAAACAATCCTTGAAATTGATTCAAAAAATATCCCTGCGATACAAAACATGGCAAAAATTCATGCGATCGGCAAAAGACTGGAAGAAGCCGAGGCACTTCTCATCAAATCGATTTCTTTGGATGATAAGAATCTTCAGGTCAGAATGCCCCTTATTGGATTCTATATACAACAAGGGAAAATTGAAAAAGTCGAAGAGCAACTTCAACAAGCGATTAAAAACAGCCCTGAAAATTTTGAAGCGCATATTCTGCTGGGTAATTTTTATTTTAACCAGAAAAAAAACGATCTTGCTGAAACCGCTTACCTTAATGCGATAAAAGCTTCACCGGCTACATTAAAACCCTATCTGATTGCTGCCGACTATTATGACAAATTAAAGAACAATGACAAAGCACTGGAAATGTACACCACAGCATTATCTTTAGAACCGGACAATGTCTCTGTTAAAGATATCATTGCAAGATTTCATTATTCAAACAAAGATATAGAATCAGCCAATAAAATCATATCGAATATCCTTGCAGAACGCCCTCAATATTATCCGACACGGATGCTGAAAAGTGAAATCCTGGTATCTGAAAATAAATTCACTCAGGCTTTGCAGCTCCTTGATGAACTTGAGAAGGAAGAGCCCAAGGCTCCCCGGACACATTATTTTAAAGGGCTCTGCTTTATCGGTACGGGCAATTATGATCAGGCAAAAGCCTCTGTTAATAAAGCTGTAGAGCTTAATCCCGGCTATTTCAAAGCCAGAATGTTGCTGGCTGATATCTATCTCCATGAACGATCTTTTGAACTGGCACAAAAGGAATCCTCTGCAGCGCTGGAATTAAATCCCTACGATTATCAGACAAGGATCATTAGAGCCAATGCCTTCCTTGGCCAAAATAAAGTCAATGAGGCTGAAAAAGACTATGCAAAACTGATTGAAATTGCTCCTGATAACCCCATGGCTTACTATCAGATGGGATTACTCAAATCTGCCTTAAAAAGGTATGACGATTCATTGGGGTATTTGAAAGTCGCGTATGAAAAAAACAACAAACTGATTGATGTTTTTTTACAAATCGTAAGAAACCATGTCATTAAAAAAGAATACGAAACAGCTCATTTGCTATGTAAAAATCAGATAACCCTCTATGGAGATCAAAAACCACTCGTTGCCGTCGTTTACAATATTCAATCCGGTATTTACCTTGCCCAGAAGCAAATTGAAAAAGCAAAGGAATCCTTGAATAATGCCATTTTGACGAATCCTGATTATCTACCGCCCTATGAAACCCTGGCAAAGCTTTTCCTGACGGAAAACAATAAAGAAAAAGCCATTGAACAATATACGATGATTTTAGAAAAAAATCCCAAACTGCCTGTTCCTCATATGATGATCGGTACAATTTACGACAGTGATAAAGACTATGAAAAGGCAGCAGATCATTATAAAAAAGCACTGGACATAAACCCTGAATTCGCACCCGCTGCAAACAACCTGGCATATCATCTTTTAAAGCGAACCGATCAGGTTGAAGAAGCCTTGAGACTCGCAAGAATTGCAAAAGGAAAACTTCCGGAAGACCCCGGGGTAATGGATACATTAGGAATGGCATATTTTCGGAAAGGGTTATATGGAAATGCGGTAAATGAATTTATAGACAGTTTGAAAAAGATACCGAATAACCCGACCGTTCATTATCACCTGGGGTCAGCCTATGCTAAAAAAGGCGACAAAGAACTCGCTCTTGCTTCTTTGAAAAAAGCACTGGAATTAAATGACAAATTTGAAGAGGCCAAAGAGGCTGAACAATTAATTTCTGAACTTGGGAAATAGATAACGATGAGAAAAATTGTCGTTACACTCATAATTTCTGCAGTTGTTTCATGTCTTGTGGCGTCTACCCTGGTTACTGCCTCGGAACCGTTGACAGGGGAATCCATTGCCCGGCAGGTTTTTGACAGAGATCGCGGGAAAAATTCGATTTCCACTGCAACCATGATTCTGGAAAATGAAAAAGGCGATAAAAGATCAAGAACCTTTACAAATAAGCGTATTCTTGAGGGCGGACTGGAAAAACAATTGATCCGGTTCACTGAACCGGCCGACATCAATGGCACCGGGTTTCTCACCATTGAAAAACCAGGGTATGAAACCGAGCAATTTTTATATCTGCCTGCCTTGCGGCGCTCCAGGAGAATTGTCTCCTCCCAGAAATCCCATCAATTTGTAAACAGTGATTTAACCTATGAAGATATGGAAAGACATCCGGTTGAACATTATATGTATGAGATCAAGGGCGAAAAAAAGCTTGATGCCACAGACTGTTATATTCTTGAAACCAGACCCAAAGACATTGTCAACTCCCAGTATTCATTGATAAAGGCGTATATTTCGAAACAGTCGTTTGTGGCCCTTTTTGCTGAATATTATGACAAAAAAGGCACTCATATAAAAACATACCGGGTTCTTGGGTTTGAGCAAAAACAGAACATCTGGACTGAAACCAGGGTTATGATGGAAGATGTGATCACCCGGCATAAAACCCATATTAACCTTGAACATATTGAATACAATACAGATATGACATCTGATCAGATTTCAAGCAACGCCCTTGAAAAATTTTGATGAATTATCCTTTTTGGTTGATTGCTTTCATCATCACCGTGGGTTTTCCCATTGCACTCCCTGCAGCGCCAATAGCCTTTTCCGGATCAACTGAATTCGGGTCTTCCCTTGATACGGATGACAATCATTCCAGTGAAAATCTGACGTCTTTTAAAAACAGAACCATTATTAAGGCAGATTACAAGCAATTGACCCTGTCAGGGATTTCAGATTATCTGTACTTTGGCGCTGAAGATAAAAGAGAGGATTATGACCTTGATATCTATGAAATGTATTTAAGGTATAGCACGCCATCCTTGGATATTGTTCTTGGAAAACAGATTAAACGCTGGGGTAAAACCGACCAGATCAGCCCGGTGGATACGTTAAATCCTGAAAACAGGACAGAATTTATTCTCCCCTCCTATGAAGACAGGAAAATTCCGGTCTGGATGGCGGATATCACCTTTCGGAAAAATGATTTTTTCATTGAAGGGGTATTGATTCCATTTTTTGAACCTTCCCGGTTTCATTATTTCGGAACCGACTGGGCTCTTTTTTCACACCTGAAAAACGATTTTAAAAATTCATCTCTTCCCTCCTTTTTGAAATCCTATTTTGATTCCCTGCACGTCAATGAAACAGAGCCTGATTCAGGCCTTGACAGCTTTGAATATGCCGTGCGAATCGGCGGAACAATTGACCGGCTGGATTATGGATTCACCTATCATTATGCCAATGAGGATTTGCCTAATTTTCAGAATTTCCCTGTCAAAAATTTGTCTCTCAACAATTTTGGGTCTGTTCAATCGCTTGTTTCAAATCCCGGGAGTCTGATCCTGACAAAAGAAAACATTGAAACCACCTATCTGCGAACCAGTATTGTCGGATTTGAATTTGAAACCACTGTATCTGATTTTGGCCTTCGCGGGGAAGCCGCTGTAAAAGACAATGAATCTTTTCTGACCGGTTCCCTGACCTCGGTCCGAAATCCCAGCCTGTTCTGGGTCATCGGGGCTGATTACCTGAGTTCCAACCAATGGTATTTTAATTTCCAGTTTGCCCTTCAGCATATCTATGATTATGATCTGTCCATTTTATATTTTGAAAGCAACACCTATACCCTCACCGGGGAAATCAAAAAAGACCTGGTTTCAGACTGGCTCAATGCCTCTCTCCAATTTACCCGTATACTGAACGACAACTCCTATTATCTTTCACCCCGGTTAAGATATACCTATATCAAAAATCTTGAGGTGATGCTGGGATTAAATCTTTTCGGAGGCGATGAGGATAGCTTACTGGGGCGATACAATGAAAACGACCAGGTTTTTATTAATATGAAATATCATTTCTAATGGAAATAATAAGAAAACTGTGATATTAAGGCTGGATGAAAAAAATCAGCCTGAACTTTATCAAGCGCAAAATCTATAAAGCCTTACCCGGAAAAATCCGTTTAAGGCTTTTACGATATTTTCTGCCTGAGCTGACACTGGAATTGGATGGTATCATTTTCAGAACCGCTGTAACGCCTGAGGATTATCTTGCCTCATTCAAT
>JFJP01037090.1_pt1 | contig 48003 bp, 46 predicted proteins | sample 431651 | NCBI WGS metagenome assembly JFJP01 (sample SAMN02602958, study PRJNA72255) | Microbial mat metagenome, whole genome shotgun sequencing project. | biome: fresh water; feature: sink hole; material: water; isolation source: purple microbial (photo- and chemosynthetic) mats found in... | reverse complement strand
CGCGATGACATAAAGTAGATTTCCCATGTTTTTAGATTTAATTGATTAATAAAATTGATATAGCTGATTTAGAAATTGTTTTTAATTGTAAAATCCCTTAAGGCTTTGCCAAGTTCTTCCATGTCACGAACAAATTCAGATCTGAACATGTCCCATTTGTCATGTTCATCGTCTTTATAGTTAACCAACTTCTCTTTAAGAACTTCTACTTTTTGCTCCAGCTCTGCCATCTTCGCTTGATTTTCCACCTTGTTCAGAGTTCTCCCATTTTCGTTTTCTTTTTTGTATTTAGCGATACTTATTTCATACGCCAGAATACTTCTTTCCACATCGTTTTTGAAAAGTTCAAAATCACTTAATGAATCCTTCTTTGTTTCCTCAAAATTCTTTAAAGCTTTACGGTAATTCAACTCTGCATTTTGAAGTTTGCTTTCGGCACTCTCTACTTTTTTGTCTTTCGACTGGCAGCCAACAACTACAAATCCAACTAGAAAAACTATAAGAGTCAGGTAAAAAAAAATCTTTCTCACGGGGATAAATATTTAGTGATAATTAATACCACAAAGGTGTACCTGTTTAAAGCGCAAAGCATTACACAACTATGGGAAAGTGTTACATCATTCCCACATTGAAAAAACCCTGCTGTATTTTTAGCTTACGCCAAAAAACAGCAGGGTGGGAAATCCTTACTAAAACGCTTAATTGATATATGCTTACATCTTTTCCATATACCAGCTTAATGTCTTTTCTATTTTCTGAGTATGAAAAATATTTGACATGGATTGTTGGAGACGTATAAAAGCAGTTTCGCTTTTAACGATATATTCTGAGGCTTTGTGATGCATGCAATTGACCGCCACATCAATTTTATCCTGACTTGAAAGCATAATAACCGGGATCTTCAGGTTGAAAGCCTTAATTTTATCCAATACTTCAATACCGTTCATAGCAGTTTTTTCAACGCCATCGAGATGATAATCAAGGACGACAAGGTCAGGATTGTGGTCCAGGTTACGGATACAATTCTCACCCGTTGTGTAAGTTTCGATTACCAAATCCGCATTTTCCAGAAGTTCAATTTCCAGAAGCTTCAGATACAACTCATCGTCATCAACCAGAAAAAGCTTAATTTTATTTTCCTGAACCATTTTGCTTTTTTTTAATATTATTGAACTCTTCTTGCAACTCAACACATGCCTGAACACAGACTTTTTCAATCTGAAGAACAATTTCGGAAACATCTTCAATCATTAACTGAGTCCCGGCATAATCCTTGACTTTTCTTGCAAGGGTTTCAAAGTCTGGATTAATACCCACAATTGCAAAGGAAGGAATCATTTTATGCACGCTTGCATGCAATAGCACCCAATCCTTATCGCGTAAAGCTTTTTTCATAGAGCTGATTAAAGGCGGTGTTTGCTCCAGGTAAAGCGTAATCATCTGCATCATTAATTCCGGATTGGATTTTGTTCGGCTCATCAGATAACCCATATCAGTGCATTTAACCTGCTTGACTGTAAGGATATTATCATCTTTAGCTTTTGCAAGGAGGAGTTTTTTCTTAACCAACTCGTTAATTTTGCTGTATAACAATCGCTCATCCACAGGCTTTGCAATATAATCGTTCATTCCTACAGCTCTGCACTTGGCCAGATCAACTGTTGTCACATCCGCTGTAAGAGCAATTATCGGAATTTTTGAGTAAAGCTTGTTCCGGATATATTCCGTTGCTTCAAACCCGTTCATTTCCGGCATCTGTAAATCCATTAACACAATATCATAATGGGCTGACTGAAGCTTATCGATCGCAATTTTCCCATTGGCTGCAATGTCGCATTCAAATCCGAAATCATCAAGTAACGTTCTCATTAACAGTTGATTTAGAGCAATGTCTTCAACCACCAGCACCTTGATATCTTTTGGTTCCATATCCGGTTCCTCAACGCCGGGTTCTTCCTCTGCTTCTGCTTTTGTTTTTAAGAATGGAAGTACAAAACTGAACACGGATCCCCTGTCGATTTTGCTCGATACAGAGATAGTGCCGCCTTGCGGTACTACCAACTGCTTAACAATGGCCAGGCCTAATCCAGTACCCCCGTATAACCTGGCAGTGGCGCTTGATGCCTGTTGGAAATTTTCAAATATCTTATCGATTTTATTCTCTGCGATACCAATCCCGGTGTCCTTCACAGAAAATTCAATAATTACTTTCTCGCTATCCTCACTTAGCAAGCGAACACTTACAGTAATATTTCCCTTATTGGTGAATTTTACTGCGTTGCTTACAAGGTTTAAAATTATCTGGTGCAAACGAACAGGGTCACCAACCAATACTTCAGGAATCTTTGAATCATATTCCTTAAAAAGCTTTAAATTTTTCTCCTGAATTTTTGTTTCAAATAAATGAATCATTGCCGAAATGGACAAGGCCATTTTGAAAGGGACTTTTTCAAAGGTCATTTTTCCTGCATCAACTTTTGCCAGGTCGAGTATGTCGTTGATAAGCACGATCAGTGAATCCCCACTCATTTTTATTGCTGTCAGGTATTCTCTTTGTTTGGCTGACAAGTCTGTTTTCAGAACCACTTTTGTGAACCCGATAATAGCGTTCATCGGTGTGCGGATCTCGTGGCTCATATTGGAAAGGAACTGCTGTTTGGCCTTCACTGCATTTTCTGCAATTTGGGTAGCCTTTTCGGCTTTCCTCTTCGCATCCTCTGCCAGTCCTGTCGCCAGTTCAGCAAAAACAATGGCCTCTGTAAGTTCATTGGCCACTCTTTTCTGTTCGGTAATGTCCCTTGCAACTACAACAGCGCCAAGCACATTGCCCTGTTCATCTTTATAAACCGATCCATTGAAAAGAACATCAGTTAATTTATGGTCTTTGATCGTTAGCGGATAATTAGTAACAAAACCCTTGGCAAAGACCTCCTTGTAAACCTTTCTTGCCTTATTGGAGTTGGTAAAATAGTCGAAGAAGTTTGAGCCTATTAATTTTTCGCGTGGCGCGCCCGTGATTTTCACAGAGGCATTATTCATGTCGGTGATTTTGCCTGCAGGACTAATAGTAAAAAGGGGGTCAAGACTTGCTTCAATAAGGCTCCTTGCATAGTGCGAAGCGACCTTTTGAGCCGTTACATCTCTTGCAACTATCACTACACCCATAACATTGCCGCGGTCGTCCTTATAAACCGATCCGTTAAACAAAACATCGGTAAGCTTACCGTTTTTATGACGAAGCGTAAGCGGAGAGTCGGCCACAGATCCCTTGGCAAAAACTTTTTTATACACTTTTCTGGCCATTTTTGGCTCGGTAAAGTATTCGAAAAAGTCTGTGCCGGTAAGTTTCTCCCTGGATATCCCTGTAATTTTCGCCAGAGCTTCATTCATATCTGTAATCTTTCCCTCGGGACTGATTGTTATAAGTGGATCGCGACTGGCTTCAATAAGACTGAGTGAATACTGAGAAGCGAGATTTGCCGAATTACTGTATGCCCTGAGTTCGCTATTTGCTTTTTCCTGCTTGTCTTTTTCTTTGTTCTGAAAGTCAAGCTCCCTATCAGCAATGATTAGTTCATCAGCCCGCTTTTTCTTTTCGGAATTTTGGAATACAAGCTCCTTGTTTGCAATGATCAATTCCCCCGCTCTTTTTCCCTTTTCATTATTCTGAAATGCGAGCTCTTTGTTTGCGATACTTAGCTCGGAAGCCCGCTTTTCCTTTTCCTTATTTTGAAAGGCAAGTTCTTTATTTGCAATGATTAATTCAGCAGCTCTTTTTTCTTTCTCCTGGTTTTGAAATACGAGTTCCTTATTTGCAATGATCAGTTCCTGAGCCCTTTTTTCCTTCTCATCATTTTGAAAAGCAAGTTTCTTGTTTGCCGCACGTAATTCTATTGCCCATTTTTGTTCAGATGTATCGCGTGCCACCAGCACTGCTCCAACAACATTTCCTTTGCCATCCTTGTAAATCGACCCATTGAACAACACATCTGTCAAACTGCCATTTTTGTGTCGGATGGTCAAAGGAGTACTCGAAAATACTCCGTTGGAAAACACCTCCAAATATAGCTGTTGTGCTTTCTTCGGTTCGGTGAAATAGCTGAAAAAACTTGTGCCCAGGAGCTCGTTGCGTTCCATTCCGGTTATAAGAATTTTTGCCCGGTTCATGTCCGTAATTTCTCCCTCGGTATTTATTGTTACCAACGGGTCAAGACTTGCTTCAATAAGACTGCTGGCATATTGCGATCCATGGGTTTTGGTACGTTCCATTTTTATAAGCCTCCTAAAAATTATCGGTTGTATCGGCTTTCTCTGTAATGCCAATTTCTTCTATCGGAATGCGCCTTTTGTTCTTTAAATTTCTAAAATGGGAAGGGGTAAGTCCGGTGTGCTTTTTAAACTGATTGGACAAATGAGCAACACTGCTATAATGCATTTTCCATGCGATTTCAGTTAAATTCATTTCATCATAAATAATCAGCTCTTTAACCCGCTCTATTTTGTGCGAAATAATGAATCTCTCAATGGTTGTTCCCTGAACTTCAGAAAAGAGGTTTGCGAGGTAGGTGTAATCGTACTCCAATTTTTCACTCAGGTAATCTGAAAAATTAATTTTAGGGACTTCATCGGTATAATGAATCATTTCAATAATCACATTTTTTATTTTCTCGATAAGGACTGCTCTTTTATCATCCATAAGCTCAAGGCCGGATCTCAACAATGCAGCTTTGAGCTCTTCACGCTGCACATCAGTAATATTTTCCATTACCTCGGCTACGCCCATATCAACAAGAACAAAGTGAAGACCGAGATTTTTCAACTCTTCCTTCACCAGCATTTTACACCGATTGCTGACCATGTATTTAATGTAGATTTTCACGAATCGATTATTTTTTACCCGGCAGCAATAACATAATTCCCCCTATACCTATAACTCCGATTCCAATAAGGGGAGACCATGTGAAATGATGTGGTTTGTTGGCTGTAATTTCAAGTTTTCCGATATCAACGACTTTCTCCCTCGTGAAAAAAGTAAATGCTGTAAAGATGGTTAAAACTACACCGATTACGATAATTACAATCCCTGCTTTTTTCATGAATATTGTTGTTAGAATGTTTGGCTGTTATTCGCGATCCGACATTTGCTGTTATGCTTGCGCCCTTCGCCTCGTCACCTCGACACCTCGTCACCCCCTTTTCCACCCCAACCTACAACGCATTGATAAGCTTATGAATCTCTTCCTTCGTTTTCCCTAAGCGTGTCTGAAGTCGGCCATACATTTCTTCTTCTTTTCCCTCGGTAAATAACAGATCGCTATCGGTAAGCATTGCAAACTTTTGTTTTAGCTTTCCTTTAATTTCGTTCCAGTTTCCTTTTAATTCAGTAATATTCTTCATTGCTGTAGATTTGAATGATATACAAATAGTTGCAATGCAAAGATGCATACATTGCGCATTTGAATCATTACGTAATTACAGCAAACAGTTACATAATTCACACATTTGTCTTGAACCTCTGGCTTATTAACACGGTTTTATTCGTAACCACTTTTAATTATAGTTGAGATCATTTTGAAACGTTCGTTAGCCTTAACAATATTTGAAGAGTGTGCCGGAATAATTATTGCTTCGCCTGTTTCGAGAATTCTGGAAATCCCATCTATTAATATCTCTGCCTTTCCATCGATAATCTGAACAAAAGTGTCGAAAGGAATTATTTTTTCAGTCAGGGCTTCCCCAATATCAAAAGAAACTGCTGTTATATTTCCGGTTGATTTCTTAATAATCGATTTTATTACCACCGAATTTGGAACATATTCAATGATCTCAACAATAATATGCGCTTTCCCTTTTTCAACGTCTTTGCTTTCCATGCTTCTAATCTTGAAATATTTAAGATCTGACCATAATTACCAGACATTGATCATCCGTACTTCATGCTGGAGACCTTCAGAAAAACTGTACCAGACAAAGTTGCAGTGTTTCGGAAAAGAAAATGTTACACAATTGCCGGAAAGATTTACACAATTCAGAGCTCGCCCAATGATCTGCGTCTTTTGTGCTTCAGATTTTTGAAATGGGATGGTGTAAGCCCTGTAATTTTCTTGAACTGGTTGGAAAGATGCGCTACACTGCTGTAATGCATTTTATATGCAATTTCAGAAAGGTTAAGCTCATCATAAACGATAAGTTCTTTTACTCTTTCGATCTTGTGAGCCAGGTAATAATTTTCAATGGTGGTTCCTTTGACTTCAGTAAACAAATTGGACAAATAGCTATAATCAAAATTAAGTTTCTCGCTGATAAAATCGGAAAGATTTACTTTGATCTGATCTTCAGTATAGTGAACCAACTCGATAATAATCAGTTTTATTTTTTCAACCAGAATGCTTTTTTTATCATCCATTAGAAGCAATCCCGTCTTTTTGAGATTCTTGCTGAGAAGTTTCAATTGTTGCGGTGTGATATCCTCTTTAATAGTTGCCTCACCCAATTCAACATTGACATAATGCAAACCAAGTTTTTCAAACTCCGATTTAACAACCATTTTGCAACGGATACAAACCATATTTTGAATATAGATTTTCAAAACTCAAAACATTGGATTCAACGGAAATTAAATACGGAAATATACAAAAAAAAATGCCCATTGCGCAAATCCATTCATGCAATTCAGCATTAGTGTTGTTGGGTTGAATGTATTGAATCATTTAAACCTATTGGTTTTTTGTGATAATTGATGTGCTTCGCCCCTATTTGCTGACTTTCGAATTCTCACTGCAATTTCATTGTTATCCGGTAAGACAAAAATAGAATTTCTGTATTTAAGGAACGCCAATGCCTTCGTTTACTAAAAAAAAAAGGCCTCGACATGAGGCCTTTATACTAGAATGTTTTAGTTCTTAGATTTTCTGGGGAAGCAGATCAATCACAACACTTCGGTTGTAAAAGCGTTCTTCCGGATACTCATTATTAAAGGGAGAAAGGCTCTCATCCTCGCCAAATCCGTAAACTTCAAACACAACATCGGTTCTGCCGGCTTTTGCAAGTGCCTTTTCCAGAATAGACTTGACATCATTAGCCCTGGCTAGTGACAATTCCTGGTTGTGCGCCTCATCTCCAATAACATCGGTATGTCCATGTAAAATAACGGTGCCGTCTTTGGGAATCTTTGGCGCAACCACCTCAGTCAGATACTTTTCATAAACCGCGATAGCATCAGAATTGTTGAACTCATAAATAACACTGTATCTCAGGCCTTCTTCTCTTTCGGCCGGAGTCCATAGAACCATATGAACAGGAGCCTCCTGTTTTACAGTTTTTCCGCTTTTTGTCTTCCCAATCATAGTTGCCGCATAGTTGCCCGATGGACTGCTCCCCAATATAGTTTTTCCGGGAATAGCAACACTTTCTTTAGTATAAGGGCCAAAGCTTTGTACTGTTGCCTTCTCATCTTTAAGCTCTAACGACCATGAAGTAAAAGCTTTTTCAGCTCCCTCGGCATTAAAAGAAACGTAGCTGTGCAAACGGTGCCTGAGGCACTTATAACATCTGTTGAAATTCTGGCTGTGAACACGGTACCTTCCGGGAAGTCAGAATCCGGATTAAATGATGCTGCGGTTCCAAAATAGGAAACAACACCTGCAACAGGATTCGATCCTTCGCTTATTGTAAAACTGCTGGCTGTGATTGTAGTTCCATTCATAGGTTCGCTGAAAGTTGCCGTAACCGTTTTATCAAGAGCCACATCTATAGCTAGTTGCAGTGGATCGGTAAGTATTATTAGTGGGGCGGCGCTCATTGTTGAAAAGGTCAATACATAATTTGCCTTAAGATTGTTGCCAGTAATACTTTCTGCTCCGGTTGTAATAGTAGCCGTATAGAGCGTATTATCAGAAAGATCTGCTGTAGGAATAAACAAAGCTGATGTACCTGAATACGAAACGAGACCATCGATCAGGTTTGCACCTTCGTGAAGTGTAAAGCTTGTTGCTGTATGACTTGCACTGTTCATGGATTCACTGAAGGTTGCTGAAACAGTTTTGTCAAACACTACCCTGGTTGCCAGATTTAACGGGTCGGTTAATATAACTTTCTGACTTACTATTTCACCTGTTTTAAAAGTCCATACATAGTTGCCTGGTAACCCAATTCCACTTAAATCCTTAACTGTAGATTTAATGGTTGCAGTTTAAGTTGTCTTGTCGGCGAGTGGTGATGAAGGAACAAACCTCATTGTTTTACTGGCAGCATTATAGGACAAGGTACCCAGGCTTGCTGCTGATAAGTTTTTTTGCACTTTGTAAGCTAAAAGATTCCGGAGTAAAGGTTACCGGATCCATGTTCGCATTAAAAGTAGCAGATATTATCTGGTTAAAAGAAACAAACGTAGCAAGATTGGCAGGATCAGTAGTTACAACGATAGGGCAAATTCCGTCGACTTCCTCGAAATCGTCTTCTTTACACCCCGTAAATAAAACAGCAAGTGCAATTGCAATGCTTGCTAATACTTTATTAGGCTTCATTTTTATGGATTTAAATGTGAAAGCATTTTCACCCGGCAAAGTTGCGCCCGTTATAAAGGGAAAGCATTACAAAATTTGGAGATTAACTTATATCATTCACACAATCGTTAAAATGCAATGATGAAATCTGATTGAAAAACAACCACTGGATATTATTTTGGATGCATCGTGAACCATCCTATCCGGAAGGTCAGCAATGCCTGGTTCCCTTAAAATGTTTTAAAATAAAAGCCCTTCGCTGCCAATTAAAATAACACCATACCTCCTCCTAAAACGCCTGCAATGGGCATCAGAGAATTAGGAATGAATTGAGCACAGAAACCTTAACCCCGAATGGACTGAACCCGAATCAAGTAACTTTCAGAACCATCATTGTGGTTAATGATGCCAGGTATATCCAGACATGCAAATCCAACAAATTACCCTTTGCATAAACACCAACCCAATCAATATATCTACATGAGGTTATGGCTGTATAATTAGTTTCCTGAAGCTGATATTAGTGTCGCTGCTTATCCTCAAAACATATACACCCTCGCTGATACCACTTATATCAATGGTGGTGCGGAACTCGTCGGAGCTGGCCGGGTACTGGTAGTTCCTCAAGACTTGCCCTTTTGCATCAATTAGTTCCACTGCAAGCTTTTGCAGGTTTTTCTGATTCAGCTCGAGGGTGACCTCCGTTTTTGCCGGATTGGGATAAATCGTAAGGGATTTCAGACTCTCATTTACCGAAATGCCCGTAGTATTCTTTACTGTGGTGCTCTGACGGTTCGATCTCGAAGTGTTGTGGGTGCTGGCTTTTAGGGTGGAGCAGCCTCCGCTGGGATTTTCAACTTCGATTTCATAGAATAACTCTTCTTCCAGCAAAGCCTTGTCATCGGTAAATGAGGACAGGTCGCCAGGAATTCTGCCAAGAGTTATCCAACCCTCCTCTTTTGAGTAGCGCAGAATTTTGTAACTGTTGGCTGTAAATCCCTCGTACTTATCCCAGATCAAATTTACCCTGCCATTAAGCCCTATATTCTGTGTAAGGTGAATCGTTTTATGCGACTCGCTCAAATCGGATTCATTACCACAATCGTCCACCACGGATATTTTATATCGCCACGATCTGAGCGATGGATCTGCAATCTCATCAGTAAACTCTGAAATTTCTTCAGCTGGCCGGGTGGCAATCAGCTGAAATAAACCTTTGGAGGAGCTTTCCCGGTAGATGTTGTAGAAGGCCGCATCTGCCTGATTCAGTTTTTCCCAAACAACAAGGTTCTTCCCTGAAATACTGTCGACAGTTACAAGACAAATCGGGTTGGTTGCCGGGGATTCTTCTCCAATCACAAAGCTGCTTACCCCTATGCATCCGGCATTATCTGTAACACTTACTTCATAACTGCCTTCATTAAGTCCGGTGATGTCCTGCGAGGTTTGACCTCCGGGTAACCATGAATAGGAATACAGGGGAGTGCCACCGCTGATCTGAATGTCAATTGAACCGGTAGATTCATTGTTGCAATTAACTCCTGTTAGACTATTCAAGGAAACTTTGGGGCCTCCTGAGTTATTTACAATTACCGGGGTTACAATAGAGCAGTTTTTATTGTCGGTAAGGGTGAGGGTATAAATCCCTGCAGAGAGATTCTGAGCAACAGGTCCCGTGTTACCATTCGACCACTGATAAAAGTAAGGCTTTGCGCCACCACCAGCCAAGGCAACTGCTTTTCCATCAGAACCACTGCAACTGGCATCCTCTACGACAGTCGAGACATTGAGGAAAACTGGCTGTTCAATCCCAAAAGTTGCCGTTGCCAAACATCCTGTATTGTCCGTTACCAAAATATCATATATACCCGATCCTAGATTTGACAAGTCTTCTGTAATCTCCCCGTTCGACCACTGAATACTGTAGGGTGTTGTTCCTCCGGTTAGAGTAATATCCAAAACCCCCATCTTTTCACCGTAGCAGATATTGTGGGTAACCGTTTTGAGAGCAATCTTGGGTCCTGAAGCATCAGTGCTGATGTTAACCGACCCTACAGTGGAACATCCTGTTCCATCTGTAACCGTTATATAATTAGCACCTGATGGCAAATTCACTGCAGTTGCAAGACTTTCCCCATTTGACCACACATAACTATACGGACCAGATCCACCTGTTGCGGTTGCTACTGCACTACCATCAGACTGACCGCAGGTTGATGGACTCAGTTCGCTGGCTGAAACAATGATCTTGTCACCTATCTCAAAAGTTGTTGTGCTGATGCAATTATCACTATTTTTTACGGTAACAGAATAGCTTCCTTTGGCAAGGCCAATAACATTGGTGTCATCGCTTCCGTTTGACCAGTGGTAGCTGAAAGGTCCACTGCTGCCTGACACATTAACTGACGCTGAACCGTTATCGTTGCCACAATATGCACCTTCTGTAATCACATCCAAAACCGGCGAGGGCTCCACAGAAATAGTTTTGGCAATAGAGTTGTTACAACCGGCAAGCTGAGAAACTAGTAGGTTTACCGTTTTTGGGCTGGACGTGGCAAAAAGATGCTTAATAATCCCATTGGGAGAACTAAAAGTTTCGTCCGGATTAAAGTCGTTGTCGAAGTCAAAGCTGAAATTTGAACCATAAGCAACCTTGGTAATATTGTAGGAAAATTCAGTGCTGTCGCCAAAACACGACGAGGATGCAAAGAAGTCTATCACCGGCGTAACACAGGAAAACTCGGTTGCCCCAATATCAGGCTTGATTGCATCACGCAGGTTTCCGAAGATATCCGTTGTCACAATAGCCAAAGGAGTTGCCGCTTTGTGCAAGAGAGCTTGCTTCACTTGCAAATCGCTTACAGAAGCAAATTCGGGGTTTACAGAAAGTGATTTGGCATCCATAGCGTTAGCTGTTCGAAGAGCGGCAAGGTTGGATCTCACACCTCCCCAAACTGCCAGGTCTGAAGTTGAATACAAGTTGTTGAAATCTGAGCCGTCAATTGCAGCAGGAGTGTTTACATTATAGGCATAGCCTCCGTTTGAGCAGGAGAAAATGTTGTTCCTGACAAAAACATTGTCACCACCTGAAAGGTAAAAAGCAGATTTATAAGCTGGTGCATTGTATGTGGATGTAATGCTAACTGAATTATAAACTACGTTAAGGTATTGGCTTGTGTTAATCTGAATACCAGTTGCGGAAGAGCTGCCTGCGATCGATACAAAATTATTGGAAACAATCCCCTGATTAACAAGGGTACCGTAGCAATAGTAAAGGGTTATTCCCGTCGAAAGGTTTTCTGTGAAAATTCGATTTCCGGAAACATCGGGTTTGGTATTGCAATTATAGAGGTAAATCCCTTCGTAACCGTAGATGTTACTGTACAAGTCGTTTGCCTTCACTTGTGGACTTTCGAAAGCATCGAGACGTATACCATAACTCCTCTGATTATTGAATTTATTCCCACTTATTTCCAAACCCGGAGATTGCGTAGAATTGTTTCCGTCGAGAAAAATACCTACGCTCCCACTAAGGAAATTGTTATTCTTTATAGCGATGGCATTAAGGACATTCCCATCGGGGGAGGAAATAGCAGTGGAAGATGCATTTATATTTGAGCTTAGAACATTGTTCAGGATATTTACCTGACTTACATTCCCGACTAATGTTATAAGATTACTATAAACGGGATTGGTTCCTGCGATGGTGAGTTTTCGGAGAGTCAGAAAGTCGGTTCCAATCAACCTGACAACAAAATTGGTAGATGCTGACCCGGAATTGAAGTTCAGGGTAACTTTAGTGGAATCGTCCGACTCAGATTGGAAAACAATCTTGTTTATGGCGCTTGCTCCACTTATTTCCATGAGATCCAGTTGATCGGTGTAAACTCCGTTCCTTACATTGAAGGTTACCGGCCCGGAAATTCCCCTTTCGTTAAGAGCTGTTGCTGCAGCGCTGAAAGAGACAAAGTCGGGTGAAGTACCACCAATTGTAAAAGTTCCGGCAAAAGGTAACTGACTGGGCACAAACTCATCCGCACCGATGTCGGGTGTAGCAACACTTCGGGACTCGCCATCAATATCAGTTGTAACCACCCCAACAGCAGAGCCCTTATTGTTAAGGTACGAACTTGTGGTTCGGATAAGGGCTGTGTATACCGGGTTTACTGAGATTGAATTGGCCTCTTTTCCGCTTAGAGCTTTGAAACTAGCAAGATCACGACTTGGGGCGTTATAGTTGGCTAAAAAGTTGCCGGTGGTGAAAAGATTATTATAATCGGAACCGGTGATTGCAGTAACAGAATTCGTTGTGTATGCCCAGCCTCCTCCAAAGTTCGCAAAACTGTTATTGCGAATATCGATATTTGAACCTGCGGTTACAGTGAATCCTGAACCGCCGTTAACATCGGTGCTTGTTACATTCGAAGAATTGAAATATACCCTTTGATAATTGCTGTTCTCAAGAATTATAGCTATTGAACCTCCAGTGCCTCCTGTCTCTACTATGTTGTTCGAAATCAAACCGGTTTTGGAGATGTTTCCCGAACAATATTGCAGAAAAATCCCATAACGTCCTGAAGGTGCTGTGACTGAATTTCGGTTTATCAGGATATCGTTGTTGCAATAGGAAAGGTAAATTCCATTGAAATAGACATAAGCGGTTGTATTGACAATGTTGTTTCTCTCAATTTTCGCTGCCTCGTGGTACTTCAGGTAAAGACCGTCGTAATTTTGTCCGGTAAAGCGGTTGCTGAGAATCCGGGTTCCGACACTCTGAGCAGCCAGTGGACTTTCCATCCATATCCCCGATCTACCTCCATTTAGAATGGAGTTTTCGATAAGAAGATCAGTGAAGGTAGCATTTTCAGAATAGATAGCCGAAGTGTAATATTCAGCTCCGGTGGAGCCGTTACTATTGAGCACACTGTTCTGAATGCTTAGTTTTCGGATGCCTCCCCTCAAATTAAAAATCTTGGAATAAGTGGGGTTCAAAGTTGTAAATGTTAGTTTGCGGAAACTTATGTAATCAGTGCCTGAGAGTTGCACAATATGCGAATTGTTAATGTTTGCCGAGAAAGTAAGTTCTACTTTGCTGGAATCGCCCGACTCTGACTGGAAAAGGATGTTGTTAACCAATGAGGCACCGTTAATTTCATACAAGGAGATTTGTTCATTATAGATCCCGTTGCGCACATTGAAAACCACAGGGCCGGATACCCCACGGTTGTTAAGGTCGCTGACTGCTGCAGTAAAGTTCGGATAGCTGGGTGATACACCACCAATGGTATATGTACCTGCAGACAGAGGCAACAAGGTAGGAATGAACTCATCGGCACCGATGTCGGGTGTTGCTGCATTTCGGTTTTGTCCGTCGATATCGGAAAGAACCTCAACAAGAGGAGTTCCTGCATTATTCACAAACGAACTTTGCGCATGAAGATCGGTCTCGGAAAGATAAACCGGATTAACCGAAAAGGAATTAGCATCGAGTGTGGCAGCTGTCTGGTAGGAAGACAACGAACTGTGAGATGTACCGTTCCAAAAAACAGGGTATATGCCCGTTGAGTAAAGATTATTATAGTTGGATGCAAAATTCACCGTTGTGCCCTCGCTGTAAAAGGCATAACCATCTCCGAAATTTGTAAAATTATTGTTACGCAGGTTGATGTTATTCGAGTTGGCTGCATTGTAAAAAGCCCTTCCATTGGAAAGATGTGAACTGCTTATACGAACCGAGTTATAATAGATATTCTGATACTCGGAATTATACAGATAAATGCCCCAAGCATTTGAAGATCCGCTAATGGCAACGAAATTGTTTGCCACCAAGCCTCGTTTTGTGCTTATTGATTTACAGGCATTGAGCAAAATTCCGCCCTCTGAGTTATTCGAGTTAACCCTGTTGGATATAACCTTGATATCATCGTTGCAATCCTGAAGGTTAATAGCGTAATAATTTGTAGCAAGAGTGTTTGTAAATGTGTTGGACTGTATGTCTGGGGCTATATGATATCGAAGGTAAATGCTATTCGGGTAACTGCCCCTCTGAGAGGAAAAATTGTTTTTTCGAACTATCAGACCTGTTGCTTTGGAAAGGGAGTTTGGATTGTGGTAAACCCCATAACGTCCGGCGGAAAAAAGATTCCAGGTAATAGTAAGGTTGTTTGCATTGCTTTCATAGGAGTAAATCAGGGCATCGTAAGTTGAACCGGAAGGCTGACCGTTCAGGATCGAAGAAGTGATTGTATTGTTATGGGAGCTACCATCAAACAGGAATATTCTCGAATAGGTCGGATTAAGGGCTGTAAGACTAAGTTTTCTGAAGGTCACATAATCGGCCCCGCTAAAGCGCACAAGATAGTTGTTTAGATTTCCTGAATTAAAGGAAAGCTCAACCTTTGTAGAATCGCCGCTTTCTGCTTGAAAAATAACCTGGGCAGAAGGGCCTGTGCCAGCAATCGGACTTAAAGTAAACTGCTCGTCATAAGTACCATTGCGCACATTGAACGTGACGTTCCCGGATATGCCATAGGTATTTAAAACAGCTGCGGCTTGCACGAAACTGGCGAAAGAGGGCGATACTCCACCAATACTATAGGTTCCGGCAGCAAGAGCAGAGCCGGTTCCGGCAAATTCATCGGCCCCAATATCAAAAGCTGTTCGGGTCTGCCCATCCATATCCTTGGTAATTCCCAGGTTGGTACCCTTGTTGTCGATCCTGAACGATCCCCCGTGAAGATCAGTTGCAGAAACAAATACCGGGTTAAAGGAAATGGAATTCGCATCGTAAAGAGGCGACTGAGCAGCTTTCAGCTGGGCTAGATCCTCCCTTTTATTGCCCCAGAAGGCTAAAAAATTCCCGTTGGAATAATAATTGTTATAGTCGGAAAACTCAATGGCAGAAGGAGTTTTAATGTTGTAGGCATAATTTTCGCCCGCATTGGAAAAAATATTATTCCGGATATCGGTGTTGGATCCACCGGTAAGATAAAATGCACCAAAATCACTGGTGGTTACACCAGTTAGTTGCACCGAATTATGCCAGATATTCTGATAGCTTGAGCCATTGTAATGAATACCCGATGCGTTGCTGCCGCCAGTGATGGCAACTGTGTTGTTCACCACAAGTCCACGAGCCAATGAATTCCCGTCGCATAAATACAGGTAGATGCCATAATGCCCACCGGGGAGGATAATGTTGTTTTTTTCGACAAGCAGGGCGTTATCACAATATTGCATATATATGCCATAGCCCGCATCGGATTTCAACTGTATGGTATTTGAGCTTACAACCGGGGCATTTTGACTCTCGAGGTGCATTCCGTATAAGCGCTGACTGGAAAAGTTGTTACCCGAAATTCGTGTTTCAGGTGTGAGAGTGGTTGAATTGACTCCCTCGAGGTAAATACCATAATTACTACCCGAGAAAAGATTGTTTCTTACAGTGAGCTTAGCTAATGGTACACGGTAACTGTAGATTAAGGAATGCTCTGAATATCCCCCGGTTGAATTGAAACCGATAAGACGGCAGTTCTCAATAATCACGCTGGAAGCAGTTCCGGCAATTTCAATAGCCCTCCCATAAGTGCTGCCCAGAGCTTGTATGGTGATCTTACGCAAAACTATAAAATCGCTACCGTTAAGGAGGAGAGTGTAATTGGATGCCGCCAGTGCAGCACTGAAGGAAAGAACAACTAGAGAGGAATCTGTGGTAGATGACTGGAAAGTAACGGTATTCACTGCACTGACTCCGACAATTTCAGGGATGATAACCTGTTCGGTATAGGTTCCAGCAGCAACGTTGAAAACCACAGGACCACTAACACCCTGAGAAGCCAGCGCATTTACAGCAGCAGTAAAACTAACGAAATCGCCCCCCGATGGATTAATGGTTTTTATGCCCGACAATTGCGAAAAAACGCTGGCCGGAAGCATTATAGAAAAAACAAAAAGGAAAAGAAAAGCACAAATCTTCTTTCTGCTGCGGATAATAGTTTTCATATAACTGTTGTATTGGTATCACAAATAATTAGCGCAATTTAATTATTATTATACTATCGCATCTTTTATTCTTATTTATTTTTATTAATCTACAAACTACCGAGCATGAAGCTTGAATAATTATCCACCAAGAGCAAAAAAACCGATACAGAAGCTTTGGAATTACAAATGAAATATACAGACAGAGGCAATTCCGGAAATTGCGGAATAAACCAGCTCAATAATTCTATCCTGCCCAGCCTTCCCGATCGAGGTTGCGGTAGTTAATAGCTTCAGCCAGGTGGTGACTTTGGATGTTTTCGGACTGTTCAAGGTCGGCGATGGTGCGTGAAACTTTAAGGATACGGTCGTAGGCACGGGCGGAAAGCCCAAGCTTGTCCATGGCGTTTTTCAATAAACCCTGCCCCTCATCGTCTATGCGGCAATACTTTCTAAGCATTCTGCTCCCCATCTGGGCATTTGAATAAATCCCCCCGGATTCCGAAAACCTTCGTTCCTGAATATTCCGGGCAACGATAACCCGCTCACGGATAATTGCGCTTTTCTCTGCCTCGCGAAGTTCGGAGAGCTGACGAAAGGGAACAGGAACAACTTCGATATGGATATCGATACGGTCGAGCAGCGGACCGGAGATTTTGGCCAGGTACTTTTTCACCATCCCCGGACCGCAGACGCATTCTTTCTCCGGATGGTTGTAATATCCGCAGGGACAAGGATTCATACTTGCAATGAGGGTGAAATTGGCTGGGAACTCGATACTGAATCGGGCACGGGAGACAGTAATTACGCGGTCTTCAAGAGGCTGCCGCATCACCTCAAGTACGTTTCTTTTAAACTCAGGCAATTCATCCAGGAACAAAACGCCGTTATGAGCCAAAGAAATCTCCCCGGGCTGAGGAAAATTACCCCCACCGACAAGGCCCACGTCCGAAATTGTGTGATGGGGGCTTCGAAATGGCCTACGTGTCATCAAAGAAGTATTGCGCCCAATCTTTCCCGCAACCGAATGGATTTTTGTGGTTTCGAGCGCTTCTTCGAGGCTCAGCGGTGGAATTATCGTGGGCAAACGCTTGGCCAGCATTGTCTTGCCTGCTCCGGGCGGGCCAATCATCAGAAGATTATGCGACCCGGCAGCAGCAATTTCCAGCGCACGTTTCACATTCTCCTGTCCCTTGACTTCGGAAAAGTCGGTGTCAAAATGGGTAAGTTTGTTAAAGAACTCCTCCCTGGCATTAATTACCAATGGGGCAATATTATTCTCTCCCCTTAGAAACCCAACAACGTCGAGGAGGGTTCGGGCTCCGATCACTTCCAGCCCATCCACAACTGCAGCTTCCATAGCGTTTCCTTCCGGCAGGATCAGTCCCCTGAAACCCTCATCTCTGGCTCTGATTGCCATGGGAAGTCCACCGCGCAGGCGCTGAAGACTGCCATCCAGGGAAAGTTCCCCCATAATGACAAACTTCTCCAGGATGCTGTTGCTTAGTTGATCCGACGCGGCCAGTATTCCAATCGCCATTGGAAGATCGTAGGCCGAACCCTCTTTTTTAATGTCAGCCGGGGCAAGGTTTACCACAATCTTCTTCCCCGGCCAGTGGAATCCGTTGTTTTTTAGCGCCGACTCAATTCTCTGCTGGCTCTCCTTAACTGCATTGTCGGCCAAACCAACAATACTGCATTTGATCCCGGCAGAAATATTAACCTCAATTGTGATGATATCGGCATTTATTCCATGAACAGAACTCGCATAGGTTTTGATCAGCATGATAACAGATGTTGCATGTACCTATTAATGCCGCGAAAATGAAAAAATCAGCGTTTGATTTAATGTTTTTTTATTGCAAGTTCGAAAAAAAAGGTTTTTCTTCGAGCAATTGTGGGTTTCTCACTGTTTGCCTGATGAATTTGAAAAGTTTCCCTCCATGCACCGCATCAACCACCCTATGGTCGAGGGCTGCTCCGAGCGACATAATTCGTCTTACTACTATTTGATCATTTACAACTACAGGCTTTTTCGAAACTCCTCCCATCACAAAAACAATTGCCACGTTGGAAGTGGGGAACAAAGCGGGATAACCCATGTCGAGACCAATACTCCCGATATTGGTAATCACAAACGATCCGAAACTCTCGCCCGACAAACCCAGAGCAGGGATGCTCAGCCCCCAACTTATTGTGATTTTTCGGATAAGTATAAAAATCCAGTTACGAAAGGGCCAGGGTATTGATGCCAGAAAGCCTTTCATCCGCATAGTCTTGCTTTCGTTTCCGCTGCGGGTGTTTTTAATGGCATCGTTCATCACAGCGGCCAATTCAGCCAAAGTGAGAGTTTCCGCATTGGCGATTTTCACGGAGGTCATTTGCTTATCCTCATTTAGAACGCTTACCATGGCATCAACATAATCGCGGCCAATAACATTTCCTCGTCGGATAAAGCAGTTGAGCTCCGGCACTTCGTACTTGAGTGCCCGAGCCACAATAAGCACAAATATATGGGTAAGGGTGATCTTCAACCCATCCCTGCGCTTCTGGCTTACAAATTCCTCAAGCTCGGTTACATCAATCTCCACCGAGCCAAAAATTTTGGAGTCCACAGGCTTCTGGTAGATCGCCGAAGCCACTTTGCGCCATTCGTTGTTCAGATCGCTGTTTTTCAAAGCACCTAATCTTTGTTCCAGTTAAAAATCATTTGATAAAATATTTTTACGAATTCAAACGAGAGAGAAAGTTAGCTTCCACTTCGACAGGCTCAGGGCAGCGCCCGTTACCCCGTTACCTCGTTACCCCGTTACCTCGTTACCCCGTTACCTCCTCACCCCGTCACCTCGTCACCTCGTCACCCCGTCACCTCGTTACCCCGTTACCTCGTCACCCTTCCCAACTCCCTTCTCAATATACTCGATCAAAATATGAATCACCTTAATATGAAGCTCTTGTATCCTATCGGAATAGCCCATATGGGGTGCACGGATTTCCACGTCGGCCAGATCAGCCAACTTGCCACCGGTTTTGCCTGTAAGTGCAACGACCTTCATTCCTTTTGCTCTTGCAACTTCGCAGGCCAGTATAACATTTTTGGAATTGCCGCTGGTGCTGATGGCAAGGACTACGTCTCCCTTTCTGCCGTTCGCCTCCAGAAATCGCGAAAAAATCGAATCAAATCCGTAATCGTTTGCCACACAGGTGATGTGGGTGGGGTCGGAAATCGACAGGGCTGAGATTGCCGGCCGGTCATCCCGAAACCTCCCCGTAAGCTCTTCGGCAAAATGCATAGCGTCGCTCATGGAACCTCCATTTCCGAATGAAATGACACGTCCACCCTGCCCGAGGGCATCTAGCATAATATCGCCGGCACGCTTTATGGCCAGGATATTCCCCTCGTTACCGATAAACTGTTGAAGAACGGCAAGTGATTCGTCAAGACTATTTTTGATGAGCTCCATGATGTGAAAATTTATTTTCACGAAAATACACTTTTTGATTCTTTTAACCTAAATGAGAAGGCATTGTTTAGGTGTTGAGACAATGCTGATATTTCAAGTGTTTAGCGGGAATTCTATCAAAACCCCAACAATTATTTTTTGTTTCGGAGTAGTTCCAAAAATATCATAACTTTGCAGATAAATTTTTTGCGCATGAATCTACCGAGACTTTTCAAGCTACCCGAATATCGAAAATTCACCTACCTCCCCCTTTACCACGATCCTGAAAAGGAGGAACGCGAAGCACGTATGCGAAAGCTCAGGGCCGAAGCAGGCACCCAGCCTCCCGGTTCCTATACCCCCGGCATTCAGAGAGGCACCATGAAAACCTATTTCAAAAAAGGTGAAACAGTCCGAAAACAGTCAAATACTCGTCTGATCCTGATTATACTTTTCCTGCTGTTTGTGTCGTATCTCCTATTATTCCGGTAGATGGCCGATATCATACAACTTTTACCGGATGCTGTTGCCAATCAGATTGCTGCGGGGGAGGTAATTCAACGGCCCGCTTCGGTTGTTAAGGAGCTGGTTGAAAACGCGGTCGATTCGGGGGCCAACAACATAACCATAAACGTAAAAGATTCCGGGCGAACATTGGTTCAGGTTATCGACAACGGATTCGGTATGTCGGAGACCGACGCCCGCTTGTGCTGGGAGCGGCATGCCACTTCCAAGATACGCGTCGCCAACGACCTTTTCTCTATCCGCACCAAAGGTTTCCGTGGCGAAGCTCTGGCTTCCATTGCCGCCATTGCCGAGGTTAGCCTTAAAACCAAAAGGGAAGAAGACGAGCTCGGAACCCATATTCGCATCAGCGCCTCTGAGATTCTGCTCAACGAGCCCGTGGCTTGCCAGGAAGGCAGCAACTTCTCGGTAAAGAACCTGTTTTACAATATCCCGGCCCGGCGAAAATTCCTGAAGAGCAATAGCACCGAACTCCGCCATATTATCACCGAATTCAACCATATCGCACTTGCCCATCCGGGAATCGAGTTCTCCCTGATCCATAACAACTCCCAGATTTACAACCTCCCAAAAACAACCCTTAGGCAACGAATTATCGCGATCTTTGGAAAAGCACTCAATCAAAACCTTATACCGGTAATTACCGATACCACACTCGTGAAAATCGACGGATTTATCGGGAAGCCCGAGTTTGCCAAGAAAACCTATGGCGAGCAGTTCTTTTTCGTGAATAACCGCTACATCAAACACCCCTATTTTCATCGGGCAGTAACCCAGGCTTACCAGCAAATCCTTCCCAACGACGCCATTCCTTCGTATTTTATCTTTTTCGAGTCCGACCCGGAAAAAATCGACATCAACATCCACCCTACCAAAACCGAAATAAAATTTGAGGACGAGGTGGCCATCTGGCAGATTCTCCTAGCCGTTGTGAAGGAATCGATTGGGAAATACAACCTGATGCCCTCACTGGATTTTAATACCGAGGGAGTTATTGATATCCCGGTCCTGAGAAACGAGACTCTCATACGGACACCGCAAATCAACCTAAACAGGAATTTCAACCCTTTCGACAGCGAGCACGACAGACCTGTAAGAAATCCCTACCGCGACAGGGAATCCTATCTCGAGTCGGTCGATCCTTTCGAATCGGCCCGAAACGATTTCTCCAACCCGCAGAAATCGTTTCCCACTAAAGTAAACCCTGACATGGCCGATGGGAACAAGTTTTTACAGATTAAAAATCGCTATATCCTGGCCGCCGTAAGATCGGGATTTATGATCATCGACCAAAAAAGAGCTCACGAGAGAATATTATATGAGGAAAATCTCAAATCGCTTGCTACGGATGCTTTTGCGGGACAACAAACCCTTTTTCCCGAGACTATCGAACTAAATCATGCTGATTATGTTACTTTTATCGGAATTATCGACAGCGTAAACCGTTTGGGTTTCGACATACGCGACATAGGAAACAATGCCATAATTGTCAATGGGATTCCCGCTACTGTCAAAAATGCAGTTCTTAAAGATCTGATCGACGAAATGCTTGAAACCTTCAAGTCCTATGAGGGAGACCTGCTTTTGGAAGCACAGGATAAGATCGCAAGGGCTGCTGCCAAAGCCTCAGCCATACCCTATGGCAAGGTTCTTGAACAAGAAGAGATGCGAAACCTTGTGGACCATTTGTTTGCCTGTTCAAACCCGAATTATTCCCCGGGAGGAAAGCAGGTAATCAGTATCATGAGTGTTGAGGAAATTGAAAAAATACTTAAATAAGAATGAGTACATATTTTGGACGAACAGGCAATACCCCTCCGGTAGTAAAAAACCTTATCATTATCAACGCCCTATTATTTTTGGGGACGCTGGCAATTCGACAGGCATTCAACACCGATTTAAACCATGTTTTGGGGCTGTATTTTCTAAGTTCCCCCCTGTTTAATCCGTATCAGATTATCAGCCACATGTTTATGCATGGCTCTCTCACTCACATATTCTTCAATATGTTCGCTTTGTGGATGTTCGGCAAGGTCCTGGAACAAGTCTGGGGAAGCAAAAGGTTCTTCATATATTATATGATAACCGGTTTGGGTGCGGTTTTCCTTCATACCCTTGTACTTTTCATTGAGCTCAATCCCCTGATGAATTATGTAAGTCAAACTTATGGAATAGAACAGATAACCCCTGAGGTTCTTGACCGGCTCTACAGTATGGGCGACCCCAGGGCCAAGGCTCTTGCAGTTGGGCTACTGACTCCAACAATCGGTGCATCCGGTGCGGTTTTCGGGGTTCTTCTCGCTTTCGGAATGCTGTTCCCCAATACCCAACTTATGCTGCTCTTCCCCCCCATTCCCATTAAGGCAAAATATTTTGTAATTGGGTATGGACTAATTGAGCTTTATCTGGGTATCAGCCAGTCGGGAAGCAACGTGGCCCACTTTGCCCATCTCGGAGGGATGTTGTTTGGTTTTGTAATGATTAAGCTCTGGAGCAAAGACCGAAACGCATTTTATTAATTGGGAATCGCGTAGGGCGGTCATATTCCCCTGCGCAGATCCTATCATGCCATACTGATATTTGAAATTTCAGATATATGAACATCGCCGACGAAATAAAAGACTCCTTTAAGAATGGCAATGCCCTGACCCGCCTGATTTACATAAATCTTGGTGTTTTCCTGGCCTTGCACATCGCCATCATCTTCCTTTACCTGTTTTCGGTTGAAAACGGCACCATAAGCATTCTTGAGTGGCTCTCCGTTCCTGCCGACCTGGGCACCCTTATGAGCAAGCCATGGACGGTGCTCACTTACATGTTTCTGCACAAGGATTTTTTCCATATCCTCTTTAACCTGCTTTGGCTTTATTGGTTTGGGAAAATTTTCCTCTCCTATCTCGACGAGAAGCGACTTGTTAATATTTATATCCTGGGAGGGATTTCTGGTGCGATTCTCTATGTTCTTGCATACAATCTTGTTCCTGTATTGAGTGAGCAGGCCCCCAACTCAATCGCTCTGGGTGCATCCGCTGCAGTAATGGCAATTGTTATAGCCACTGCCACCTATGCCCCAAACCACACTATCTATCTGGTTTTTGTCGGCCCGGTTAAAATCATCTGGGTGGCCCTAATAGGCTTTGTGCTCTCGTCCATTGTTGATTTCTCCATGAACACGGGAGGGAAAATTGCTCATATGGGAGGTGCTCTTTTCGGATATTTCTTCATCCTCCGCTACAAACAAGGGAAAGATATTACCAAATGGTTTTCCTCTATAATGGACGGCTTGTTTGCCCTGATAAAGCCCCGGAAAAAAATGAAGGTATCCTATAAAAAACCAGCCAACGATTACGAATATAAAGCAGTTAAAAAAGAAGAACAAAAAATTCTGGATGCCATTCTCGATAAAATCTCAAAATCGGGTTACGAAAGTCTCTCGAAAGAGGAAAAAGACACCCTTTTCAAGATGGGCAAATAAATTTATACAAAATAATAGCTGTGCTTTTTGCGCCATTGTTTCAATCGTCGTAAATTTAACCACAAACAAATAATTGCATCCTCCATTGAGACGCTTCATTAACCGAGTTTTCTTCTATATCAACGTTCTGCTGGGGGTTGCCTTGCTGCTTTCGTACCTCTCAACCTATATATCACCTGCAAAGATATGGGTATTGGCTTTTTTCGGCTTGGCTTATCCCTATATCCTGTTTTTGAATGTCCTTTTCATGATATATTGGATTTTCAGGCTTAAAAAAGAGTTCCTGGTTTCATTCCTGGCAATTCTGATTGGCCTTAATCACCTTAATGACTTTATCCCTATGCGGTTGGGGAAGGACAACAAAAAAGAGTTTGTGAAGGAAAACCCCAGACAGCTGAAAATACTCTCCTATAATGTTCGTCTGTTTAATATTTACGAATGGCTATCAGACCCGGGAACCAATCAAGACATCTTCAATTTCATACGAAGCGAGCGCCCGGATATCATCTGCCTCCAGGAATTCTATAGCAGCACCAAAAAAGATTACCGTCCCGAAAAAATTAAGAGGTTCTTCTCTGATACCCCTTACAGTTTTATCCATTACTCCTTTAAAAACAGTACCAACTCGGGTTATGGCATTGCCACATTCAGCCGATACCCAATTGTTAATCAGGGAACCATAAGTTTTCCGAAGACTGCCAATGAGGCAATATTCACGGATGTGATCGTTGATAACGACACCATCAGAATCTACAATAACCACCTCCAATCGGTACAACTGCAAAGACGAAATCTCAATTTCCTAGACACGCTGAAACTTCGGTATGATGAGGACCAAATGAAAGAGATCAGGGATATTTCCTCCCGCCTAAAAACAGCATACATCAAACGCTCGGCGCAGGTTGATGCAATTTCCAAACACATCAAAACCTCAGCATATCCCGTGTTGGTTTGTGGAGATTTTAACGACACGCCTGTCTCCTACTCCTATCGAAAAATGAGGAAAGGCTTGAAAGATGCCTTCATAAGTTCCGGTCAGGGTACCGGCAGCACTTATCAGGGGCTGTTCCCCTATTTCAGGATTGACTATATTTTTCATGGCATGGCTTTTAAACCCATCCTGTTTGAAAAGGTCGAAGCAAATCTCTCCGATCATTATCCGATTATCTGCATTTTCGAACTGCAGGATAAGGTAAAGTAATTGCTGAATAAACTTTTAATCTCGACTATTGTTTATTGTTTTTATTGGTATAGATTTAAAAACACAAAACATGTCGTTCACATTGCCAAACGGGGCTGTTGCCCCAGCCTTCATTTTGCCCGCCACCGACGGCCAGACCTATAATTCCGAGGATTTTAAAGAGCCTTTCCTTGTGATATTCTTTACATGCAATCACTGCCCCTATGTTATCGGATCTGATGAGGAAACCAGAAAAACCGCCCTAAAATACGCCTCACTGGGTGTGCGATTTGTTGCAATCAACTCCAACAGCAAAAACACCTATGTCGAAGACGACTTCGAACACATGAAAGTGCGCATGAAACAACATAAGTTTCCATGGGTATACCTTTACGATGAATCGCAGGAAATAGCTAAAACCTTCGGAGCACTCCGGACACCACATTTTTACGTTTTCGGTAAGGACCGGAAATTGCTTTATACAGGTCGTGGCGTTGATCAACCCCGCGACACTTCAAAAATGACTGTTAACGATCTCGACCGCAGCCTGTCAGAACTTACGCAAGGCAAAGAAATTAGCATTCCCGTAACCAATCCGATTGGATGCAACGTTAAATGGGACGGGAAAGACAAGCACTGGATGCCTGCAGATGCATGCGATCTGGTTTAGGTCACCTCTGTCCCCTGAAATACTTCATAAACTGAACCCGCTGAAAAACGGCAGGATTAACCGATTCATGCTGCCGCATCAATGAGCGGAATTCCTCGATGCTTTTGTAATTGTTCTTTTTCATCCAGGCTTGTAGCACGCCTATCATATCATCACCATAATCAATTCCGTTTTTATAAAAAGCTGAAGCTACCTGAACGGCATTGGCTCCGGCCAAAATCATTTTTATCAGGGTATTTCCATCGTGCACGCCCCCTGAGGATGCCAGATCACATGATACATAATCCCTCATTATGGCAATCCAGCGAAGGGAAGGCGAAAAGTCGCCGGGCGAACTCAAAACACTGGCAGAAGTAACCTCCAATGTGTCGATGTCGATATCGGGACTATAGAAGCGATTGAAAAGTACCAGTCCTGCTATGCCCGATTCGGAGAGTCTTTTGAGCATCAGCGCCAAATCCGAAAAGTAAAAACTCACCTTGAGAGAGATCGGTATGGTAACCTGTTTCTTGACCTCCTTAACAATATCAAAATAGGTCTTTTCATTTTCGAACTTCGTCCGGTTCAGGTCTGACGGTATAATAAAGATATTGAGTTCGAGGGCATCGGCTCCTGCTTCCTGAATTTGCTTCGGAAAATCAGTCCACTGTTCGGCTGTAACACAGTTAATGCTAGGAATAACCGGAATTGAGAGCTTCTTCTTCGCCTCGCGGATAAAGTCAAGATAGCGATAAGTGCTTTCGCTGTCGGCCCCATCGAGATAGTCATAAAATTCCATCGATTCAGGGTAAATAAACCCCGACGAACTCATTTTGGACAATGCCGCATCTTTTTCAATACGTATCTCTTCCTCAAAAAGAGATTTTAGAACTACAGCTCCCACACCGTGCTTCTCAAAACGCTTAAGGTTGTCAATGTTATCTGTCAATCCCGATGAAGCCGCAATCAGAGGCGTCTTAAGATCAAGTCCGAGGTATTTTACGCTTAGGTCTGCCATGGATTTATTTTTTTGCAATATAGGATATCTGAATCAAACAAATTTAATCTTTTTACTTTTCTATGTAAATAGAGATATCCGATTATACTATGTTGTGTAAAAGGATTTTTGTGCTAAACCCACTTTTGAATTGAGAACAGTTAAGGAAAATTCCGTTCCTGCTGCCTCGAAACGCCAATCCGGACGCGAAAAATCGATAGCAACGCAAAAAAAATGTTAATAATAATTGCCTGAATAATGGATTTATATATCCTTAATTCATATTTTTGTTGAAGTTGACATATTTCACATTTAATCAAATGATTATGAAAAGAACAATTATTTATATCCTGGCCGTTTCGATGGTATCGTTTTCTTCCTGCAAAAAACTTAATGAGTGGTTTGGGAAACCTGCTATGAGTCAACAGGAGATTGACGCGCTTGTAGCTGAAAACGATGAGCTGCAAAACCAAATAAAAGAAGATGCCGCCGCATATGAAAGGGAGTTGGATGCACTGCGTGCCGAATATGAGCAAAAGCTTGCCAACTATGAGGCTTCGAATCCAAAAACACCGGTGACAGGTTTTTATGTAGTAGTTGGAAGTTTCAAAAACCAGAAGTATGCCGAGGAATATGCAGGCAAAATCAAATCTATGGGTTACGAGGGAAATATTATCGACGGGCCTTCAAACTTTAAGCTCGTTACCTCTTCTACTCATTCAGGATTGAAGGATGCATTACCTGCATTGAAAAAAGCTCGTTCTGTGATTGCCTCCAAATCATGGGTGTATTTCAAGTAAAAACTGTTCCTGCCGGACTGGCAATCCGCTGAACCTTTCCTGCAAAACCAATAATTATTATGGCGCGGGTCATCACGACCCCGTCATAATAAACAAAGGCTGAAACTCAAAGCTTTTATAATGAGGTCGGTAGCGATCGGTGTTATAATATTTTTTCAGATCCACCAACTTTTTCGAAGATGTTACCACATCCAGCGGTGCATTGTCGTAACGGCCATTCCGAAGCACAACAAGCCTTCCATGGATGCCCTTGAGAACAAGGTCCAGCGCCAGGTTCCCATAAGCCATGGGAACGATAGAGTCAATAGAATCCGGATCTCCTCCCCTTACCAGATACCCCAATTGCTGGGTAATTACATTAACGGCCTTGCCATTATTGTATTGCGGGGAAATCTCCTTTATTTTTCCAGAAACGGCTTCACCAATTCCTCCAAGTTTGGAATGTCCATACATGTCTTTTTCCTTCTGTCGAAACATCATTTCTTCCATGCCGGAAAAAGTAGCCCCTTCCGACACCAAAACCACAGAATATTTGCTGGGATTATTCTTACGGTCCTCCACCAACAAACGAGTCAGCTTGTCAATGTCAAACTTGTATTCCGGTATTACACATCGGTTAGCCGCCCCGGCCATAGTAGGCAACATGGCTGTAAACCCGGCATATCTTCCGAAAACTTCAAGCACGAGAATTCTCTCATGGGATCCGGCCGAAGTCCTAAGCGTATTTGTCATATTGATGGTTCTGGTAACACATGTGCTGAATCCTATGCAATAGTCGGTTCCCGGAACATCATTGTCCATGGTTTTGGGTATGGCAATAACCTTAACCCCTTCCTGGTACATCCTTACGGCATAGGAAAGGGTGTCGTCGCCGCCGATGGGGATAAGAAAATCCACTCCCAGAAAACTGAGGTTCTTCAGCACCTCGGGAGTCAAATCGTTTATGTCGTCTGAATAGACCGACTGCAGATGGTCGGGCACCATATCTTTCGGGACATGGCTGGGCCTTGTTCTTGAGGTATGCAGAAAAGTCCCGCCTGTTCTCCCCGCTTTATTAACTATTTCCTCGCTTAAATACTGATAGTTATCACTGTTGTCGGCATCTTTGTCGCGCTGAAGCTCCATAATTCCTGCCCAGCCTCTGCGAAGTCCCAACACCCGGTAACCTTCCCTGAGAGCCCTGATGGTTATCGCCCTGATGGCCGGATTTAATCCCGGCACGTCGCCGCCACCTGTAAGAATGGCGATTGTTCCTCTTTTGCGTTTGGAATCTGGCATGATTTCTGGATTTATGTTTCAGTTGAGAGACATAAAAATACAATAAAAAGAGAAGAAAAGCAATCGAGAGTCAAAACAACAATTCATAAAAAAGCCGCCTCGGGTTGAGGCGGCTTTAAGAAAAACTAGCTTTCGGTTTCGTTCCAGTTAAGAATCTTGTAAAAATCAAACTCCTCAGGATTCTGAACAAATTTCTTTGCTCCCCGATAATCCGCAGGGGTAATGAAGTGAAGATTGTTACGATAGATCAACTGAACCTTTTCGGCGTTGATGTTTACCAGTCGGGGCTTTACCTTGCCATTTTCGTCTTCAACATCCTTGAGAAAAAGCGGAGTGATCTCGCCGGCACGATCAATTGTAACCATACAACCCGTAACTCCCTTTCTAAACAGCTTATAAACACCGAGTCCCAAGCGGGTGGCATAATTCAAATCATAAGCAATGGGCCTGCAGCAGCGAAGTTCGTACCCCATCTCGTTGGGACGGCTCTTTACATTTATTCGCAGGGTCTTTAACTTTTGCTGAACCAACATATTGAATATGTGCGACTTGCTTACATTACCAAGCTCCGGATGACCGTGATCATCGTAGGTGAAGTTGATACCGGTAGCAATAATCTCCTCGTCGCTCATAAAATGGAAAACGCCTTCTGAAATAATCGCAACCCCATAATCAATACCCAACAAACGCCTTTTAACCATCGAAGAAATTACCAGATTGGTGATTTTCTCAAAGGTGATTTTCGTTTTGTCAAACATCTCGGGAATGATAATCATCGGGTAGTGGCATGCTGTACCGATCCCGAATGCAAGATGCCCGGCTTCGCGACCCATGGCGGATACCACAAACCAGTTACCGCTGGTGCGGGCGTCCTCATAAATGGTGGACGCAAGCCTCACTCCTTCTTCCTTGGCTGAATGATATCCGAATGTGGGCGTTCCCTCGGGTAGCGGAAGATCGTTGTCGATTGTTTTTGGAACATGAATATTCGCCACATCCATTTTCTGGCTGGCCAGATATTTAGCCAAACGGTTCGCTGTGGATGCGGTATCGTCTCCCCCAATGGTAACGAGAATTTTAACGTTGTTCCTGCGGAAGAAATCCACTTTGAACTCGTCATCCTTTGGTTTGTAACGGCTCATCTTAAGCGCTGACCCTCCCCTGCTGTAAATCTGGTCGGCATACTCAAAATCGAGATAATCGAATGCAGGCTCAGCCGAAAAAAGGGATTTGTACCCGCCATTCAAGCCTAATACCTGAAAGCCATTCTGAAGAAATATCTTCGTAACGGAACTTATAACTGTGTTTATTCCCGGAGCAGGTCCCCCTGCGCATAAAATTGCAACTGCTTCTTTCATTGGTTCTGATATTACTTTTTTATTCATTATATAATAATTTTGATTTTAATGGTATAACTGAACCACAGCTGATTTTTTATTATAGGGTTGCTTTTGAGCTGCAACCAATCATATGGGTTTCATTTGCCATTATTTTGAACAATCTGTAAGAGAATTTGCTTTTAATGTTTGAATCTGTTACCCGATCGTTTTTCCGAGCACAAAGATGGAGATATCTTTTTAAAAAAACAGATAGAAAACGTCTAAATAATTTCCGGGAATGCTTAAATTTGCAAGTCTGTTGCAAATATTACATCATGGATCACAAAGAGATACTAAAGAGCAGTAAACTTAGCCTCACCTCCCACAGGATAGAATTGTTGAGCATACTTTCAAACTGCAAACAGGCTATCAGCGAAAAAGAGTTGGAATACCTGATGAACGGGAGTTGCAATCGGACGACCGTATACCGAAACCTCAATTCCCTCGTGGAAAAAAAGATTGTCCACCGGATATTATCAGCCGAGGCTGTTAAGTACAAACTTGCAAGTGGGAAAAACAAAGACGGGAAAAAATCCGACCATGTGCATTTTGAATGCAGAAGATGCAACACCACTTTCTGCATGGAAGAGCTTTCGGTAGATGATTACAAACTCCCTGAGGGTTTCACAAAACTGGAGAACCAGTTCATCATTTTTGGAATATGCAAAAACTGCCTAAATGAACAAGACTAGAATAATTTCCCTGCTTTTTGAAAACCCTCTTTCCAAAGGGATTTCCTGGTTTTTTACCGGGATATTCATACTGCTTGTGAAATTCTATCAGCTTTCGATATCCCCCCTGCTCCCCAACTCGTGCCGTTTTAACCCCTCCTGCTCCCAGTATGCCATCGGGGCGCTAAAAGTCCATGGACCCATAAAAGGTTTGATACTTGGAATATACCGGATTGTCCGCTGCAATCCCTGGGGCGGACACGGTTTTGATCCCGTCCCCGAAAAAGGGACCTCCTTAGCGAACCTTAAGAATAAAGCTAAACATAGCGGTCATCATCATGATGGCAACAGTCATAACTCTTAAAAAACCAAAATCAATGAGAATCTTTTTTATACCCGCCCTTATTTTCACATTATCTTCGTGCAACAGTCCCGCTCCAATCAAACCCGCCAAGGCGGTCTCGGTTAGTGTACTCCCCCAGAAATACTTCGTGGAGGCTATTGCCGGAGAGGGGATTAAGGTAAATGTGATGATCCCGCCCGGGGCTTCGCATTCGAGCTATGAGCCTACCGCAAGGCAAATGAATCTTTTAGTGAATTCTCAGGCCTATCTTAAAATTGGCCATCTCGATTTTGAGCTAGCCTGGATGCCTCGTTTCGGGGGAGTAAACCCGGAGATGCAGCTTTTCGACCTTTCAGAAGGAATTGACCTGATTGCAGGCGAATGCGAACACCACGAAGAAGCCGGGCATATTCATTCAGAGGAAAATGAGACAGGAATCGACCCGCATACATGGATGTCGCCGGGGAATGTAAAAATCATCGCCACAAACATCCTGAAGTCCCTGAACAAAATCTATCCTTCAGACTCAGCCGTTTTCAGGTCGAACTACAATTCCTTTATGATGACGATTGATAGTGTACAGGCGCTTTACAACCTAAACGCCGACAAATTGAAAGGACGGAGTTTTATTATATATCACCCGGCCCTCGCCTATCTGGCAAGGGATTATGGCATGGAACAAATCGTTCTTGAATTTGAAGGGAAAGAGCCCCCTCCCGCGCATATCAAGGCTATAATCGATCTGGCAAAAGAAAAAAAAATAGGATTCATTTTTGTCCAGAAACAGTTCAGCCTCGACAACTCTCGTTCACTGGCAAAAGAAATCAATGCAGAGATAATCCCGATCGACCCTATGGACGAACAATGGAAAGAACAAATGATTGAAATACTTAACCATCTGCTGGCAAATAAATAGTGTTTCAGATCCCATGGGGATTAGCGAAATGCTTTGTCCAGGGCTGTTTCGAAAATAAGAGCAGGTCTGAGAAAAGGCAAAAAAAGATTCCATTCGGGATGTTGAACTAAGGTTTTGAAGAATAAATGCGATAAACGACTTATACTAGGAATGAGCAAAATACTTGAGATAAAAAATCTGGATGCCGGGTACGACGATAACCTCGTTCTGAAGAAAATCAATTTCCAGGTACACGATACCGATTTTATTGGGATCATTGGCCCGAACGGAGGGGGGAAAACCACGCTGATGAAAGCTGTTTTGGGGGTAATAAAACCCTTACATGGCAAAATTGTTTATCACTTTCCCGGAAAACCAAATGATTTCCAAAAATACATCGGTTACCTTCCGCAGCAAAATCTAATCGACAAGAAATTCCCCATTTCCGTAAGGGAGGTAGTGCTTTCCGGCCTGACCTCCCAAAAGCCGCTTATTTTCAGGTTCTCATCCGCAGATAAAAAGAAAGCCGACGAGTTGCTTGAGAAATCAGGTCTTGGCAGCATTTCCCAAAACCCGGTAGGCGAACTTTCCGGTGGACAACTGCAGCGGGTTTTCCTGGCAAGGGCCGTAATATCCAATCCCCGCCTGCTCATTCTCGACGAGCCCAGCACCTATGTTGATAACCGGGCAGAGTTTGAGCTGTACGAGACCCTGAAAGAACTGAATAAAAATATTGCAATCCTGCTGGTTTCGCATGATATCGGCACCATTTCGAGCTATATCAAAACCATTGCATGCGTGAACGGGAGTCTCCACTATCATCCTTCAAACGAAATCAATGCCGAGGAATTGAATGTATATAACTGCCCGATCGATATAATTGCCCATGGACCGGTGCCCCACAGAGTTTTGCAGGAACATATAAAACCCAAATAATGGAAGGTATTTTCGAATTAATTCATTACCAGTATTTCACCAATGCAATTCTGGCTTCCCTTTTGGCGGCAATAAGCTGTGGTATAACGGGCACCTATGTTGTTTCCAGACGAATCGTTTTTATAAGCGGAGGTATTACCCACACCTCTTTTGGAGGAATTGGAATCGGGTATTTTCTTGGCTTCAACCCCGTTTGGGGAGCGGCAATGTTCTCGGTCCTTTCCGGTCTCGGAATCGAGTATTTCACCCGCAAGGGGAACATCCGCAACGACTCGGTAATTGCCATGGTGTGGTCGCTCGGGATGGCCATTGGGGTGATATTTATCTACCTTACCCCAGGATACGCCCCTAACCTGATGACCTATCTTTTCGGGAGCATCCTTACGGTTAACTCTTCCGATCTTTATATGCTGTTTGCCCTAACCCTTGTTATAATCCTGTTCTTTTCGTTTTTCTTCCGAAGGATTCAGTATATCTCCTTCGACCAGGAGTATGCCTCATCCCTGAACCTGCATGTGGGATTTATCAATTACAGCCTCATGGCGCTGGTATCGCTCACAATTGTTTTTAACATTAAGCTGGTTGGAATCATCCTTTTGCTGTCGATGCTTACCATTCCCCAAAACGCCGCAAATCTCATAACCAAAGATTACAAGAAGATAATATTCCTTTCAATTCTCATTGGTTTTGCGGGATCGCTTTGCGGACTGGTTATTTCCTACTTCCTCAACATTCCAAGCGGGGCAACCATAATATTCAGCCTGGTGTGCATTTACCTGCTAATGCGACTTTTTCTTAGTCTTAGAAAGCTGTTTGCACAGTAGGGAATCCATATTGAAAACTAAATCCGGCTGTATCCTTCAGGTACCCAGCCTGCTGCTCAGCGAATCGACAATCTGAACAGGGTCCTCAGGATAAACGAGCACGAAACTGTGATCCTTGTAAAAACGGCTGAGCACCCTGGGGATGTTATCGAGAGAAGCGTTATAAGAAAAGGATTTAGGTCGCGAATTCACAAAAACCAGAAGCTCATCGGCCTGAAGTGTCTTAGAATAATCGTTGAAATTACTCCAGTCGTTAAAGTCAACTATTCTGTATCCCTGATTATCAAAAAGCTGCTTTTTGATTTGGGCCTCCAGGTAGTTTTCGGTTTGCACCTCACAGTAAAACGATGTCTCTTTTTTTAATCTCCCTGAAAAAGAAACAAGCGTATTGATGCAGTCGTCGAAGCCGGGTTCGTTGTGCACTTCAGGGGCAATGAATATTTTAATTGACCTGAAGGTTTCAAGGGGCTTATCGACATTTACGATCATCAGCATCTTATCGGCCTTTTCGATAAGCTTTTCGAGGAGCGAGCCCAGAATCAGATTGCTCGCAGTAACTTTTACATTCCAGCCGATTATTATTTTGGTGATCATTTTTTCCTTGATGGCCCGGAGAATGCCGTCGACTGCTGAAATTTCAATCCTCACCATCGGGCTCACAACTTCCTCCGTGGAGGCGGCTTCGATCTGATACTTTTCGAGGCTCCTGTTAAACTGGATTATTTTCTGGGGAGCGCTTCCGTCATCCTGAAGAACCGTAAGGGGATAAATTGGCTCGCGCGATCCGGATTTCTTCACAGTGAAAGCAAAACTCATTAAAAAATCGAGGGTGCCGGGGTTTGCAAGAGGAACCAGTATTCGCTCCGGCCGCTGATAATCCTCGTGTTTGTCATCTTGTTTGTAGAGTAGGGATAATTTACGAGCGGCCTTTTCGGTAACCACAGATCCTATAAGGCATGAGACGAGGATCAGTAAAATTGCCACATTCATCAGGTCAGAGTCGAAGAGCTTAAGTTGGTATCCCACAAGCACTACGGCAATTGTGGCAGCCGCATGGGAGGTGCTAAGGCCGAACATGAGGTTGCGCTCGATTACAGAATATCCAAAAATCAGTTGCATCAAGTAGCTGGCAAGATACTTACTGAAGACGGCAGCGGCAATAATGATTAAAGCAACCAGCAAGACTGCCGGACCAGCCAGCAGAGCCGACAAATCGATCAGCATGCCAACGCTCAGCAGAAAGAACGGGATAAACAGATTATTTCCAATAAACACGATTCTGTTCATCAATGGAGATTTCTGCGGAATAAGCTTATTCAACGCTAATCCGGCAAAAAACGCACCGATAATCGGTTCAATATCAAGCATTTTAGCAAGGAAACCAGCAAAGAAAACCATCATAATAACGGCAGTAAACTGATAGCCGCTCTCACCCTGTAAACGAGCCAAAAGCCACCTTCCGGCAATTGGCAGCAGAAATAGCGTGAAGCCGATTAGTATGATGAAATACAGTATCAGCTTCAAAGAAAACATCCAGCCAACGTCGCCATGAGTTGATGAGGCAATAATCGTTAATAGCAACAAAACAGCTGTATCGGTAATAATTGTTCCCCCAATGGTGATCCCAACTATTTTTATCTGAGTAATTCCATATCTGCTGATGATTGGGTAGGAAATAAGAGTATGGGTTGAGAAAATGCTTGAAAACAAAAGCGCTGTTTTGAAAGGCAAGCCCAAAAGATAATAAATGATAAGTATTCCCAACAACAAGGGGATAAGAAAAGTAAGGATACCAAATACAATTCCATGGGTACGAAACCTTGACAGTTCAATTAGGTTAATCTCCAAACCGGTCAGGAACATAAGGTATAAGAGCCCTACGGTACCGAACATGGTAATACCAATATCTTGCGAAATCAAGTTAAAACCAAAGGGGCCAAGGAGTATCCCGGATAATATAAGCCCTATAATCCCTGGCATTTTAAGCCTGCGGGCAAAAATGGGCGAGAAAAGAAAAAAAACAAGTATCAGTAAAAATACTGTTACAGGATCCTGAATTGGCAAGGAAATACCGAACAATGAATCCATGAATTTTTTTTCGCAATTTATTCATAAGTTTTGAATTTTTCCTAATCATTTTTCATTGTACCTTTACGGCCCTAAAACCCGATATCCATGTTCGAAGATTTTTCAAAAATTGTTGAAGAAGCCTGGGAAAACCGAGACAGCCTCTCAAATCCCACGGTAAGAAAAGTAATTGAAGACACCATAGCCTTGCTCGACCAGGGGAAAATACGGGTTGCCGAAAAAATCGACGGGGAATGGACGGTTCATCAATGGGTAAAGAAAGCTGTAATCATGTATTTCCCGATACGAAAAATGGAGACCATCGAATGTCCCCCCTTCGAATTCCACGATAAAATCCCCCTTAAAAAAAATTACGAAAAGCTTGGTGTGCGCGTTGTGCCTCACGCCATTGCCCGTTACGGCGCTTACCTGGCAAAAGGAGTAATCATGATGCCTTCGTACGTGAATATCGGAGCCTATGTGGATGAGGGAACCATGGTCGACACCTGGGCAACGGTTGGAAGCTGTGCGCAGATAGGCAAAAATGTTCATCTTAGCGGGGGAGTTGGGATCGGCGGCGTTCTGGAACCGGTTCAGGCTGCTCCGGTAATTATTGAAGACAATTGCTTTATCGGTTCGAGGTGCATCGTTGTGGAAGGTGCCAGGATCGGTGCGGAAGCTGTTTTGGGCGCCAATGTTGTAATTACAAACTCCACCAAGGTAATCGATGTGACCGGCAGCGCTCCCATCGAATACAAAGGTATTGTGCCCCCGCGTTCCGTAGTGATTCCCGGCTCATACACCCGCGAATTTCCTGCAGGGACATTTCAGGTGCCCTGTGCTTTGATCATCGGCACACGAAAACCTTCAACCGACTTGAAAACATCACTGAATCAAGCCCTGCGCGAATATAATGTAGCTGTATAATCCGGATAACATGAGAATCGGCTTTGATGCAAAAAGAGCATTTTTCAACCACAGCGGGCTGGGGAACTATAGCCGGACTCTTATTTCACAACTATGCGAACTTTTTCCGGAAAACGAATATGTTCTTTTTTCACCAAAAGATAAAACCAGTTTCAAGGCATTTCCCCCGTTAAACTCCACTACCCGGTATCCAAATACTTTCCCCTTCAAAAAATTCCCCTCGCTTTGGCGCTCTTTCTATATGGGGAGAAGCATTGCAAAACAAGACATTCATATCTTCCACGGACTTTCAAACGAGCTCCCGATGGACATTAAGAAAAGTAATGCGCGCTCGGTTGTAACCATTCATGACCTGATATTTCTTCGTTACCCGAATTTGTACAAAAGAGCCGACAGGGTTATATACCGCAACAAATTTCAGCAGAGCTGCAATATGGCCGATGCTGTTGTAGCCATCAGTGAGCAGACAAAAGCCGACATTGTAAATTTCTTGAATATCTCCCCTGAAAAAATCCATGTCATTTACCAGGGATGCAGTCCCCTTTACTACGAAAAAGCAAGCCAGGATACGAAAAACCACATTCGCACCAAGCATTCACTCCCCCGGGAATACATGCTCTATGTTGGAACCATTGAAGAGAGAAAAAATCTGCTTCAACTCGTCAAAGCAATGCATGAGTTTAAAATCACGATTCCCTTGGTTGTTGTAGGCCGACAGACCCCCTATTATGAAAAAGTCAAAACCTATATTGAGCAGAATAAACTGAAGGGAATCTATTTTCTTAAAAACCTGGAGCAGGAAGAACTTCCCGGCATTTACCAGATGGCAGAACTTTTTCTGTACCCCTCTTCTTTCGAGGGATTTGGGATCCCGATATTGGAGGCACTGAATTCGGGTATTCCGGTGATAGCCGGCACAGGCGGCTGCATGGAGGAAACCGGGGGAAGAGGATCGATATACGTGAATCCGATGAATACTGAAGAAATTGCAGAATCGATAAACCGTGTGCTCCGTAATCCCGATTTGAAAAGCAGTATGGTTTCGGAGGGACTGGAGCATGCGGCATATTTCCGGGAAGACCGCACAGCCAAAGAGATGATGAAGCTTTACAAAAAAATCTTGACAAATGAATGAGGATATTACAAAAGCCCTTGAAGTCCTAAAAAAAGGAGGAGTGATACTTTACCCAACCGACACCGTTTGGGGCTTGGGCTGCGACGCCACCAACGCCGAGGCCGTTGCGCGTATTTACGCCATTAAAAAGCGGGAAGACAGCAAAAGCATGCTGGTACTTGTGGACCACAATGGTCGAATCGAATCTTATGTTAGGGAGGTACCCGAAATCGCCTGGGAGATTATCGACGCTGCAGTGCGTCCAATAACCATCATTTATCCCGGCGCCAGGAATCTTGCAAAGAACCTGATTGCCGAGGATGGCAGCATCGGGATTCGCATTTCCAGCGACGAGTTCTGTGGGGAGTTAATAAAAAAACTCGGAAAACCATTGGTATCATCCTCCGCTAATATCTCGGGGGAGAAAACCCCATCGGTATTTTCGGAGATCAGCGAAGAGATCAAGGCTTCGGTGGATTATGTTGTTGAGTGGAGGCAGGACGACACGGTAAAAAACCCACCTTCGTCTATAATAAAACTGGGCGAAGGCGGGCTTTTTAAAATTATCAGGGAGTAAAAGAAAATACAAACACTAAGGGGGCAAGGTCTATTCCGCCACCCCCTCATGTAAAGAGCAGTGCATACCTCATGCTCTAACGATTTACTGCCATTCCATCAATCAATTGAAACCACCTTTCCCGAGCCAACAGACTCGGATTTCAGCACAGGTTTTCCCTTATAATATACAGTACCGCTTCCCGCAATAGAAACATTTAGCTTTTCGGTGGCAAAAAGTTTGCAGTCACCCGATCCGGCAATTTCCACATCGGCTGTGGACGATTTAAAATTCAATGCGTCAACCTTGCCGGAACCCGCAATACTGAAGTCCTCATAACTGCCTGCCTTACCCCCGGCAAGAACCAGGTCTCCCGAACCTGCGATACTTGCTGACACCTTGTCTGCTTTCAGGTCATTGATTGACATACTTCCGCTTCCGGCTATTTCCAAGTCCATTGAGCTGGTCTCGAAAGTTTTTTTCATATACACTTCACCCGATCCGGCCAGTGATATTGCATTAAGGGTTGGAGTTGTAATGTTGATCTCTACAGGGCTATTGATTCGGGATGCCGGCTTGCTCGAAATATGAAGTTCATCTGAGCTGTACTCAACCAGGATTTTCTCCAGAGTGTTTTCGTCAGCATCAATAAGTACGCTGTAAACATCTCCCTGTTCAATATTAACTTTAGCAGAAATAGAAATGGAAATCTTGGAGAATTTCTCTCCCGAATAACTGTTTTTCTCCACGGGGGAGTTTAATCCTCCAATATTTCCTGAGGGAATCATAAAGGCAGTAAATCCGATAACAATTGCCGCAATGGCAATAATCCTTATAAAGAGATGCTTTTTCATTGTAAAATGTTTTAATTGTGAAATAAATCGTAATCAAAAGACGTTAATGTTAAGTGAATGTTGCATAATCGAAAATATTTTTCCAACTTGCTCATCGTACTTCAACTTCTAAAAACTACGTTATGGAAACAGAGAACAGCCTGTACAGGCACAACACCCCTGTACAAATACGATTTAATGATGTAGACATCCTGGGGCATGTTAACAATGCCGTTTACCAGCATTATTACGACTTTGCCAGAATCCAGTATTTTAAGAGTGTACTTGGGGATTCGATCAACTGGGCCAATCAGACTCTTGTATTAGCTTCTATTAAAGTGGACTTTTTCAGTCCCATCAGCATTGATGATGAAATCCTCGTTGAAACCCGCGTTGAAATGCTTGGTAACAAGAGCATTGCCATGAAACAGAAATTAATTGATGTAAAAACCAGGGAAGTGAGATCTTCCAACCGCGCAGTTCTTGTGGGATATGACGCCCAACAAAAAATCACCTTTGAAGTACCTGACGAATGGAAAAACAGGTTTGTGAGTTTCGAGAAAAATATTGAATTAAAATATCCGGTTTCTCCAAACTAAGATGTAAGAAGCCTTAAAACAAAAAAAAGCAAAATCGGTTGATTTTGCTTTTTTTGTTTTGGATAAAAGTATAGAATCTGTATGCAAAAGTCTCTTCTATATGAATTTGAGAGCCTATATGTGGACATAGTCTATTCATTGTTATAATTGGAAGACGAACAATAAGTATAAGCCATTACTCAACAACTAAGTAAAGCCAGAAATATCCTGAATAATCAGGTTATTCCAAAAGAAGAATTGTACCAGTTTCGGATAAAGGAAGGGTATCTAAACTGGAATGATTTAACGCGCTGACACGGCTTGTTCTGCCTTGTCTGAAAAACATCATTTTATCAGGTTCTTGGGGTTTAATGAATAATTTCTCTTATTCAAGATATCATATAAATACTTTATCTCAACAATAAGATAAAAGTATTTGAAATTCTATTCATTTATTTGAATATCAGCGGGTAATCTTCGGGATTTGAGATGGAAGAGAGTTCTAAATCGACATCTAATTGTTTCCAATATAAATGCCTTTCATTTACCAATTGAACATCACAAATTTTGTCTATTGTTGTTTCTTTAAACCATGGGAAATTGGAATAAGAAAGAAAATACTCTTTTTCATTCAGTAATATCCAAAAACCGTGTGCTGAAATATTGGTGACTTCAACTATTGAAGTGATTAACCCAGGAGTGGATGATTTCATTTTTTCGATTCTTTATAAAACGTTTAACCTCATTCAGTTGTTTTGCAGAAAACCCAATGTTTTGAGCTAATTCAACATCTGGATCCAGCCAGTACTTAGCTTCTCCATTTTGTGAAGACACATGAATATGCATTCGTTTTTCTTCTCTTGAAAAAAAGAAGAACCGATACTCTTTATATTTAAAAACAGTTGGGCTCATTTACAAATTTACAACATTCCTGGTGAAACGATTGTTAAACAGCTTATAAAATAATATGCAGAAATTTTAACATACTATAATATGGATAGGCTTGTGAACAAGAATGTTATCTTCAGATTAGATTTAGTAAATTTGTAAGCATCTAATTAACAAAACGATTCCTAATAAGACAAGAGGTCACGATTAGGTTAACAGCTCATTGTCGACTTCGGACTATATTTCGGAGATTTCTTGATTCTAATCGCAAAAATAACGCTTTATCTGCGATTTGATTAAAGTCCCATCAACCCCTCAGGCAGATCAAATACCATAAGTTTTTTCTTGTGATCCACCTCCACAATAAAGTCGGGGTGAACCGGGATAAGGAACTCTGAAGTTTTGTCAGAAACCAAAAAAAGCGGATTCAGGGGATTGTCGATATACTCTTTAATGATTCCTTTGATTCCTGAAGTTTTATCTTCAAAAAAGTATCCCACAAAGATTCCGGCATTTTCGTCCAACAGTTCATCTTTTTCCCGGATCAGTGAGTTTTCCAGGTAAACATTCTTTCCAACCAGTTTCAGAGCTTCCTCCGGGTTTGCGATAAATTCGAGTTTGATTATAGCCCGGTCGGGAAATACCTCGGCTTCTTCAATAAAAAAGGGAACCAGATGTTCGTCCACTTCGACGAACAGCGGTTCCCCCGGTTCAATATCATCAGCAAAATCGCTGTTCAAGCGGAGCATCAACCGTCCCCCAATTCCGTGAGACTTTGTAAAATACCCGATTAACGAACAGTTCTCCCTGATCATTTAAGATCCTATGCTTCTGATTCTTTTTCTTCTGAATTAGCCGGTTTCTCAGCTTCTTCAGCTGCAGCTTCAGCAACAGGAGCCTCAACAGGCGCCGCGGCTACTTCAGCTACAGGGGTCTCCAAAGCAGGAGCTTCTACGGTTTCAACAGCATTTTCTTCTTCCGCCACTTCTTCCGCTACCTTACCAGCAGCACTTTCTGCTAATTTGGCATTCTTTTTGGCAATTGCCTTGGCTCTCGCTTCGTTAACTTTGGCTTCGTGTTCCATAGCCTTTGTCTTCGAGTCGGATTTCTTCTGATCCAATGAAGAAATCTTAGCTTGAATCTTGGCTTCTTTTCCGGTTAACCAAAGGCTAAACTTTTTCTCAGCTTCCTCTTCCGAAAAAGCATTTTTTCTTACACCTTCAACAAGGTGTTTCTTGTACATCACACCCTTATAGGATAGAATTGCTCTACAAGTATCAGTAGGTTGAGCGCCTTTTAAAACCCAATCGAGGGATTTCCCAAAATCGAGTTCAATTGTAGCAGGATTAGTATTGGGATCGTAATTTCCCAGCTTTTCGATAAACCTGCCATCTCGTGGCGCCCTGCTATCCGATACAACAATGTGATAGTAAGGTCTCTTTTTGCGACCTTGTCTTGTTAATCTGATTTTTACAGGCATTCTCTTAATTATTTAATTTTAACTACACTAAAAATAGGGTGCAAAGGTAGTTTTTTATCTTTCAAACACAAAGGATTTTGTAAAAATCGATTTGATTGTCTAATTATTTTTGACGGGGTGATGGTCGCCGCCCTGAGGGGTGAGAGGGTAACGAGGTAACGGAGTAACGGGGTAACGAGGTAACGGAGTAACGGGGTAACGGAGTAACGTAACTTCGTTACCTCGTTACCCCGTTACCCCTTAATAATCCTCACGCCATCCAGGGCCTTTGCCTTCCTGCAACATTTTCAAGCACATTCAGCGCGATATTCACATCTTCGACAATCTGAAAATCGTACATCCCCATGCACACAAAATCGGCGCCTTTTTCAAATGCGTACTTCAGTCCTTCTTCCGGGGTTATTGCTCCCGCAGCCAGCACCTTAAAGGCAATCCAGGGCTCAGGTAGAGTTCCCATGTAACGCACGGTTTCCTCGGGGTCAAAATCAAAAAGATTATCCTTCCAGGGGGAGTTGTTCTGGGCCGACCAATAATTATGACTATGACTGGTCTTAACCCAAAAATCGGGCTTCAAGCCATGCTCCACACATACTTTTATGGCCTCTATTCTGTGCGCACCAATTCCGGCAGGCTTCCCGTTTTTCCTGATTTCCTCAAGACCCTTTCGTATAAGTTCCATTCGTTCTGCAACCGTTCTTTTCAGAGGATCTTCCCATTCAGGGTTTGCCCAACGGTCGGTAATCTCTCCCTGGCAATAAAGGGCGTCAAAATTCCCGGCAAGCGACAAGGCAATTCCCTTCTGAAAATCAAGATCAATACCGCAATCGGATATAAATTTCATTTTACTCCTGAACTCATGCTTGTATTTTTGGAATATCCGTCCGTGCTGTGGATTTGAAATAATTGCATTAATACCACATTCCTCTCCCAGGTTAAGCGTTTGCATAACCTTTTCATCGGTATGATAGGTCTTGACAAGCTTTGAAACATAAATTAGGTCACGTGCATGTGCCCAACCACCTATAAGATTGCCCCCCATTAATAAACGACTCAATTCGAATCGGGCTGGCTTGCCGTATTCGTCGGTGTAATTGATATAAGCTTTTGGGACTTGTCCCTTCAGGTCTTTTAAGGAAGCATAATTGAATTTCAGCAATGTAGCTCCGGAGTTAGCATCAATTCCCTCCACCTTTAATAATTTTTCTTCAAAACTGTCCCATTTCTCCTTTTTGTAGAGCGCATAAGCAAAAGCCCCCAGAGCAGGAACCGAGATCAGGTTTCTGATAGCTTCGCGGCGTTCAATTCCCGTTTTTCCATCCGAGGGATGATCGGGAACAGGCTGGCGGGCTTTCTCTTCTTTCCAGTGTGCATAAAGCCGGTCGAGCCCAAACATAAAGCTTGGTGACAGAAATGCAAAAACGGTCAGAACAAGGAATTCGATAAGTGTCTTGTTTATCCAGAGATAGCTCCCATCGGTTGGCAATCCATACATATAACCCGGAATCGGAGGATAAGCAATAAAATACAAGAACAGCATTAATGCCCCTCCTGCACTTGCCCAACGTGTAAACAATCCCAGAATAAGGCCGAGGCCTACCAATGTCATCCCCCAGATATTCAGGAAGTCAACAAAGGCAATGATTCCTGCATTATCAGCCATCCAGTGAAAAACCGGAGCGAAAATCCATTTCGAGCCGGCAAGATAGGCTGCCGAACTCCAGTTGTTGCCTATAATCTTGGCCAGACCTTCATACAGAAAGTGCCAGCCGATTGCTATCCTAACAATTACCAGGAGGTAGAGGTAAACTGGGTTTTGGTTGGTTTTAGAATTCATAAACAGAATTTTTGAAAATGAGATAGTATTTTGAGGATGTTGAAGTTCTGCTATCGAACAATAAAAAAAGCTGATTCAATTGCTTTATCATACCGGCTGCCAATAGCAATTCTTCGGCGACACAATTTTCCCTCCTGTTTTCAAGGTTTTCATTACTTTATCTACTTCTTTGCGGTCAAGACCGGACAATTCGGAGATCTGTCCGGCGCTCAGGGCTTTTCCGGCTTCTTTCATGGTTGCGAGTACGAGATCTGTTTTTTCCATTATGTTGGTTTTCTATAAATTATATATGGATTTTGAAATACGAATAAGGATTCCGTATATCAAAGTTAGTAATGTTAGGTTGAATCAACCTAACATTCACCAAAGATTTTTGTTTATATTTAGACCCTCCTAAAATACATCATAACTTTCAACATAAAATGCAAAATGGGTAAAAATTGCAAATTTGTTAGTGATTTTATCCCAAACAATACTAACTTTGATGTACAAATAGCAAGAAATGAATCCAATTGACAATCCTTATACACCTGGAGCTGGCACTCCACCTCCTGAACTGGCCGGACGTGAAGCAATACTTCTCCAGGCTGTTAATGCTATCCAAAGATCATTAAACAATAAGGCAGCTAAAAGTCAAATTATGCTTGGTTTGAGGGGAGTTGGTAAAACAGTACTGTTGAACAGAATTAATCAATTGGCAGAGGATTCAGGAAATCATATTGCCTTTTTTGAAGCAACACCTGGACAAGCATTGCCAGAAATGATGACTCAACAATTGCACCGTTTGCTTCTTAAACTTGATCGAAGAAAAAAAATCGGCAAGGACATTCAAAGAACGTTTGGACTCCTGAGAGAATTCGCCGGAATTTTCAAAGTAAAAATTGGGGAATTCGAGTTTAGCCTTACATCAGGGAATTTAACAGGTGACTTAAATATAGATCTGGCCGACATGTTTGTTTCGATTGGTGAAGCTGCAAAAAATAGAAACACAGTTGTAATCATCATGATTGATGAAGTTCAGTACCTTGATGGAAATGATTTTGCAGCGCTAATTCTGGCCATGCATAAAATTTCCCAAAAGCAGTTGCCTTTTCTCTTTTTTGGAGCAGGTTTGCCACAATTAGCCAAATTAGCTGGTGAAGCAAAATCGTATGCAGAAAGGCTGTTTGACTACATTCCAATTGACAGGCTGGATTATAAAAGTGCTCAGGAAGCTTTGGAAAAGCCAGCCTTAAATGAGAATGTCAGTTTCGAACCTGATGCTCTAAAACAAATTATTGATGAAACAGAAGGATATCCCTACTTTCTGCAAGTATGGGGATACCACGTATGGGAAACAGCAAAAGCATCACCCATTAGCCTTAACGATGTCAATAAAGCCTCCTTAAGAGCAGTTTCAGCTTTGGATTCCGGATTTTTTCGAATACGATATGAACGGTTAACAGAAAGGCAACAAGAATACGCCCGAGCATTGGCAATGGTAGGTCATCTTCCTGCAAACTCGACTGAAGTAGCGGAAATACTTAAAATTAATGTCCGGCAAGCTGCTCCACTAAGGGATGAGCTTATCAAAAAAGGTATGGCTTACAGTCCTTCCCGTGGCCTGATCACCTTCACAGTTCCAAAATTTGAAGAATATATCAAGCGTAATTACTAGAAAAACTATCATCCAATCATTTTCGACGGATCCACCCACGTATCAAAATCCTCAGAACTTACAAATCCCAATGCCTCAGCAGCCTGCTTCAAGGTTAAATGTTCTTTATGTGCCTTTTTGGCAATCTGTGCGGCTTTGTCGTAACCGATATGGGTGTTCAGGGCCGTAACAAGCATTAATGAGTTGTCGAGATTCTTCTTGATGCTTGTAAGGTTCGGTTTAATCCCGGTTGCGCAATGCTCATCAAACGAAACGCAGGCGTCGCCGATCAAACGCGCAGAGTGAAGAAAGTTACTGATCATCATGGGCTTATAAACATTCAGCTCGAAAGTTCCGTTCATCCCGCCAATATTGATGGCAACATCGTTCCCGAGTACCTGTGCGCAAACCATGGTAAGTGCCTCAACCTGAGTAGGATTCACTTTGCCCGGCATAATCGAAGAGCCAGGTTCGTTTTCGGGAATCATTATTTCGCCGATACCGCAGCGTGGGCCTGAGGCAAGAAGACGAATGTCGTTGGCAATTTTCGTAAGGCTTACGGCAAGGGTCTTCAAAGCCCCATGCGCTTCAACGATTGCGTCGTGCGCCGCGAGCGACTCGTATTTATTGACAGCGGTTACAAACGGTAGCCCTGTTAATCCCGCGATTTTTTCAGCCACCTTTTCGGAATAACCTTTTGGAGTGTTTATCCCTGTGCCAACTGCAGTTCCCCCGAGGGCAATTTCCGAAAGATGCGAAAGGGTATTCTTCAGCGCTTTAACACCATGTTCCAGCTGGGAAACGTAGCCCGAGAATTCCTGACCCAGGGTAAGAGGTGTTGCATCCATCCAGTGGGTACGGCCTATTTTTACAATGTCCATGAATTCGTCCGACTTCGTTTTCAAGGTGTTCTTAAGCCGTTCCACTCCCGGAATAGTGGTTTCAACAATCACCTTGTAGGCAGCGATATGCATAGCCGTTGGGAAGGTGTCGTTTGAACTCTGGGATTTGTTAACGTCATCGTTGGGATGGATAAAAGTCGCCCCTTCGCCGAGCACATTTCCTTTCAGAACATGGGCGCGGTTGGCGATCACTTCATTCAGGTTCATGTTCGACTGGGTGCCGCTGCCGGTTTGCCAGATTACCAACGGGAACTCCGAGTCGAGCTTTCCTGCAAGGATTTCATCGCAAACTGCAGCAATAAGTTCTGCCTTTTCGCCGCTCAGCACGCCAAGATCCTGATTTGCCAATGCTGCTGCTTTTTTCAGATATGCAAAAGCGTAAATTATCTCAATGGGCATAAGCTGCCCGCCAATTTTGAAATTATCGCGCGAGCGCTGTGTCTGAGCGCCCCAATACTTGTCACCCGGAACCTCAATAGGGCCCATGGTGTCTTTTTCAATTCTGTTCTTCATATTTTTTATTTCAGGGGATTAGCATTAAAAAGTGGGTGATATGGAAAATCCCATCCTTGTCTTTTACTGCGCCAACGGCCGACTGGTTAAAATTGCCTTCGATGGTGGCTTTTATTTCCGCGTTACCGAGAACGATACTCATTACCGAATCAACATTTTCATATTGGCACTGCACGGTCCAAACGCTGCTGGCTGTGCCGCCGAGGTCGGTTTGAAGTGCCCTCAGGCTTGCAACAATCGGCTCGATTCCGGTTACAGTGCCGTTAGCCAGTTTCGCACTGGCCGACTGTGCATCGTCGATCATAAGAAATTGCAGAACCATTTCCGGCTTGGAAACAGAAACCCTATGATCGTTAATGGCCTCGTGGATACCCCTTTCAAACACAGTAACCTGGCTGAAGCTTTCATCCTTTTTACAAGAACTTAAAACAGCTGCCATTGCAAAAACCGATAACAAAAGTCTTAATAGATTTAGCTTCTTCATAATTTGGGGTTTAGAGTTAAAGTATCTTTTCAATATTCTCGGCCTCATCACCAATAATTCCCTTATGCTTTGCAAGAACTATCGGGCGACGAAGCAAGACCGGATTTTCCGAAACTATCTTGATCCACTCCTCGTCAGTCAGACTCAGGTTTTTGAGCTCTTTTTTATAAACAGCCTCATTTTTCCGAACCAACTCAAAAGGGCTGACATGCAATTTTAAAATAATTTCCCGGATTTCAGCTATAGAAATACCCTGTTTAATATAATCAACAATTTCAACATGCGCCTCCCGCTCCTGAAGGTATTTCAGCC
>JFJP01037089.1_pt1 | contig 48142 bp, 53 predicted proteins | sample 431651 | NCBI WGS metagenome assembly JFJP01 (sample SAMN02602958, study PRJNA72255) | Microbial mat metagenome, whole genome shotgun sequencing project. | biome: fresh water; feature: sink hole; material: water; isolation source: purple microbial (photo- and chemosynthetic) mats found in... | reverse complement strand
GTTAGTTTGGTCGGTGAAACAGGAATTATGCGCGCCGATGCGCCAGATCGAATATACCGAAGGGTGTAACGTCATGCGTATAAGGTAAAGGGGGGATATGGTGTCGTTAGCTTCAATATCTAAGAGTGTAACGTCATGCGTATAAGGTAAAGGTAGATCGGCATCTGTGTCTTGTACCTTGTCCAGTGTAACGTCATGCGTATAAGGTAAAGGTCGCTCATGGAACGGAAATATCGATCGTCCGTGTGTAACGTCATGCGTATAAGGTAAAGGGTAAACGTCATTGGTTCCCATAGGTCTATAATCGTGTAACGTCATGCGTATAAGGTAAAGGATATGTATATATATTATAATAAATTCACAGACCAAATAGCCATAGGCACTATTATAGACAGTGTAAGTGGCGATATGTACTTAGAGGCCGATAAAGGTAAGAAAGTCTATGTTGACGATCTATTCTTCGTAAACTGGGATTACATATGCTATCTCTAATTAAAGACTTCACATTTGAAGAGATTCAAGAATATGGATCTGAAGGTATGTATAGGGTATATTACGACTTTTACCAAGATATATTGTTTACGACTCCAGTAAACTTAGGCAACATGAACCTTTTTAACTATTATGGTATAATTTTCATAGGATATTTATGAGTTTTTCTAGGTGGAGTACCAGCGTATGGTATACTTATTGGAGTTCTACTGGTGCTACAGCCAAGGAAGACCAGGAGTTTGCTATATGTGGAGTTACTAGTTTTACCTATAAGCAAATATCTGAAGGTATAGAGGCATGCCTGACCGAGACGGCTACCAAGATGACCGAGGTTGATGGTGCATTTGACAGCCCTTTTGACAGTATTAAAAGTATTAATACTGCCAATACACCAACCAAAGAAGAGCTTGAAGAGCTTAGAGGATATATGCTTGCATTCATCCGTCGTGTAGATAATGACGATGATTTTAAAGAACGGGACGAAAAATGAGCAATTTAGTGTTAGAATGGGTAGAAAACAGCAAGGATTTAGTAGAAATCAATAATTTTGACGATCTACTTAGTGAAATAGCATATGCATATGAACCTCAGTATCCCATTGTTAGACAAAAAGACGGTGTGTACATTGTACACAAGTTAGCTATAGGTAAAAACTTTACAGAATATAAAGGCCATTATATGCGCCTAGCTCCTGGCATCTATGAGCAGCTAGAGGCATTCTTCGATATTAAAAGAGAATCATAAAATAAACACTTGCAATCCAAATAAAGCTGTGCTACTCTTTATTTATTGGAGGTGACTGATGAATATACATAACTTTAAAAGCGCATACAAGAAATACATAATGAAATCCGGTATCCGACCCTTACTTTGGGGACCCAAAGGCATTGGTAAAACTGAGGCTGTATCTCAGATAGCTGAAGAGCTTGGGTTTAATTTCGTAGTGTTAAACTTGGGCAGCGTAGAAGATGTAGGCGACGTAATCGGTTTACAAGATCGCGTGTACGATAAAGACGGTGTAGCTGTTGCCACAAAGCATCTTAGACCTACATGGTTCCCAACACAACCCAAAAACATTATATTTCTAGACGAATTTAATCGAATGAATAAATCCTTACTACAGGCTATGCATTCGTTCTTATTAACAGGTAAACTACATGAACACCAGTTGCCACCTGAGAGCTATATAATTGCAGCTGCAAATCCACCAGATGATAACCATATCGTATCCGACACAAGCGATGATGCACTTGTTGGCCGCTTTAGCCATATAGCATTGGAACCTACAGTTGATGAGTGGATTACATACTCTATGCAGAACGGTGTCGATTACCGAGTAACATCTTTTATCCAAGAATTCCCTGAATTTCTTGAGCCAAAGTCGAACCCAGTTGATTTGAGCCATATTAAGACAAATAGACGCGGTTGGGGACGATTTATATCGCCGTTTATCGCCATGAATCCACCTGAAGATATCGCCTTCGAGGTTGTACGTGGATTGGTCGGAGTGACTGCCGCTACCAGATTTATGACACATATTAAGCATAGTACATTTAGAATTAGAGGTAAGGATATTCTTAACCAGTACCAGACTGTACGTAACTCTGTTAAGGATAATTTCTATAACCAACTAGACCTACTAAGTAACGCAAGCGAAGAGCTTGTGCGTGAGATAAAGCTAACTAGCGAGATTAATAAGTTACAGGCAGATAATGCAGCCATGTTCTTATTAGATATTCCAATCGAACTTAGCTATAATACCATTAGAAATATACTATCTATCGGTAGAGATGATATTAATAAAACTATAGGTGCTAATAAGGAATTGATCGATTTAGTTACTAATAAGTTGGATGAGATTTCTAGAAAATGAGACAAGATGATCCTGCCAGGAATATAAACAGACTGCATGCCGAGATGTTTAATAGAGTCCTGGCACCACTAGATAATGGCACTGTTGGTATTAACGATACCGTAGGTAGACATATAATTAAAAGTATTAGTGAGAATTTATCCGTAATGTTAAGATTTAGTATTTTAAGACATATGGTCAAATGGCTAGAGAAAGATATTGAGAGTATGAATGAGAAATCTTAACGATATAAGTAAGGGTGGACTGATAAGCCAAATGAGGGTTGTCGCATGGAGAGAGTTGGATAGTCAATTAATATTACATTTAAGGTATGGATTAGGAGACAAGATGAATGCCCAAATAGGTGATCGACTAGGTGGAACGATCGAGAGTCGTTTATGGGGCGAACTTATATTAGCATTAAAGAAAGATATAGAGTCAGGCAATGAGACAGATTAAAAACGGCTTAAGAAGTCGTTTAATGTATAACCTTATTTCAATTAATGGAACTGGGTTAGATAGCCATACTAGCGGTTACATGGAAACTAATGTGTGGAGAAGTCTTAGTAGTAATATTGACCGTAAATTATGGACACGCATTAGCAGTACGTTAGATCGTGACCTGTGGATACAAACTAGCGGACATATGAATAATATATTAGATATATCCATAATGAAGGATCTTAATGAATAATACGAATAGTAAATTACGTAGTCAGATGGAAAACCTTATGTTGAATCGCCATTACTTGTCAGGTCCTTTTCTGAGCGAGTTACCTCATAAATTAAACAGACAATTGGATTACAAGATACGTGATGCCATAGGTAATGAATCGTGGGTTATATTAAATAATCGTATAGATAATTTATTAGTTTACAGGATAACTGAGGATATAAAGGATATGAATGGACAGTCTTGACAGAAAAATAAGACAACGATTAGAGTCAGAATTGAACACATGCTTTTATGATAGTATGGGACGTCGTCATATAGATAATACAGTAGAAGTACTGTTATGGCGACGTATAGGCAAAATGATGCGAAATATTGTTATACATAGTCTAGCTGGCAGATTATCCGACCAGATGGAGATTGAGATCAGGATGCTTAATAGAAATAACTCTTGACATATACCGTTTAATGGTAGATACTTGTATGAAGAGGTGAAACATGAGTGACGATCTTTTACCGGATTTGATAGAAAATAATGATGAAATACCACCAGATCCGAAGTTTAACTTAAGGGATCTGGAAGATGCAATTATATATATGATTAGCATTAATCCGTTCTATGCCAACTTATTAATGCAGACTGATCTATCTATATGGGACTTAAAACGCAACAAGAAGCTTCGTAATGGTGCTGGCGCAAGTGTGCGTATTACTAAAACAGGAAGACTTGATATTCGTATTAATCCGTATTTTTTTGACACATTGGGATATAAAGACCAAGCTTTGATATTAATGCACGAACTAGCACATGTTATTCTTGGACATATGACATCCAATAGATTTATTGATACAAGGCAAAAGAAAGTACTTAATGTAGCACGCGATCTTGGTATTCATGAGATTCTTACGGACGTGAAGAAATCCGAAAGACTTGGTAATATTAGCCAAACAGTAGAAGGTGTTAATAAAGCTCTTAAAAAAATGGCAAGCGAAGGTAGGCTATTAATGCAACCTGACGAGTCAGTACCGCAATTAAAAAATAACGATACGTCTGAGAATTACTTTACAACTCTAATGAAATATATACCAGAAGGTGAAGATGACGAGTTTTTTGGCGAAGATGATGGCCATGACTTTGGAGAAGAGGATACAGACGCTGCCAAGGCTGCTGTAGCACAAGCATTACAGAAAGCTATAGCCAACACTAAAAATAATGCTGGTAAGGTTCCTATGGATGCAGAGATTACACTATCTGAGACTATGAAGAATAAAGTAAGATGGCAAAGTGTTATGAGGAGATTTCTTGGTACCAATATTGGTATAGATAAGAAGACTAGTGTTAATAGACGTAATAGACGTAATGATGATATTACAGTTCCTGGAAATAGAAAGCGCGGCAATCCGGTTATTGCAAGTATAGTAGATACTTCTGGAAGTATGACAAAGGAAGAGCTTGCTCAGATAGTTGCAGAATTTGTTAAGTTGGAAAAAGAAGGGTACGATATATACGTAATAGAGGCAGATACTGACGTTAAAAGATATTATAAATTTATTGGACGTAAATTTACTGGATTTTTGGGTGGTGGCGGTACAGCATACCAACCAGCTATTACTAAGGCCATGAGTTACAGACCTGACGTGATTATGTACTTTGGTGATATGGATTCTTATGATACTCCAGCAGATCCAGGTGTGCCATTTTTATGGATTACAACCAAAAAACAAGAACCACCAGGTAAATTTGGTAAGGTTTTGGATATTAGTGGATAGTATGAGTAATTTGAGTGGTAAAATAACAAAAAAGCTTAGTTCGGACTTTCTTGATCTGTCCATAATTTATATCAATCACGATATGAGTAGTGATGCACATAGGGCTGTATATAATAACATAGAAGATCGTTTATGGGAAAGATTAAGAAGTCAAATCGGTTTTGTATTAGCAAGAAAAATACAAAAAGATTTAGAGGTCACTAGTGGGTAACCTATCTAAGGCATTAAACGGCCACCTAAGAAGTACTATTAACGGTCAGTTCCATGACATGTTATGGAGCCAACTTAAAGATAGTCCATATATAGCCATATCTGACAGATTATGGATTGAAATATGGGATAAATTGGGTGATAACCTAGAAAATCAATTAGATAATGAAATAGATATGTTATTAAATAGAAATATATGGTATAATGTGATAAGGCCAAACACAAAGGAGATAAAATGAAACCAAAAAATAAGACAGTTATTGATTTTACAAAAAAGACATTAGTGCTACCTATGTCTATATTTACTCTTGGGTTTAAAGGTAAGAGTAAGAAGTTGACATCTGCTGCCAAAAGCATTGTTAATAATGAGATATTAGAGCATTTTAAGGTAGATTCATATGATTTAGATGCTAGATTCTATATCTCTCTGATGTTTGAAACAGCCTTTGGCGAGTCTTTAGAGAAGTACCTATTAAAGGCATTGTCTGACAGTGGATCAGATCTTCAGATTAAGATTACTGGTGATAAATATCTAATATCTAAAATTAAGAAATCTACACGTAAGAAGTCTAGGAAGGTGTAATATGAAATACACTATAAGACATGCTGAAAATGGATGGATATGCGAGGCATCGACCGATGAAGATACTTTTGAGGTGGTTGGTGTTGAGTCAGAAGACGAAGCAGACTCTTTTAGAGATTTCTTAAGAAGTATTCTTAATAATTATGGACCATCAAGTAGTAGATATAGCGAAAAGAGAATACGTATTGTTATGCTTCCAGGTGACAAATGGGAAGGTAAGCTGTCTCATTCTATGAGAGAAGAACTTACAGACCTTAAGGAGACTTGTGAATCCTACCTAAGTGAGGACTAAGGTAGAAAAAACCTTTTACCAGATTTGGGCGGTAAAATTTGGCAATGGACCCAGTTTTTCGTGGCAGAGAAGTCCTCGCAGTAAATCCCAGCATCTTCTAATATCTTTACATTAGCTAAGATCCATTTCTGAAGTTCTTGCTTTGGATCTGAAAAGTCTACAGCTTCACCACTTAAATGCTTAGATTTCATAGGTATTTTACTTTGATCAGTGATACCTTTTTCTTTATATATTCTTAAGTGATCTTCAAGGCTGCGGTAGCCACTGGTTACACTCATAGGTTTACCATATGCAGATCTTATCTTATTAACTTTTTCTAATAGTATCTTAAGATTATCCTGATGTTCTTTAGGTAGGCTTTCTAGCTTAACACCTTTTAGGATTTCATTAATGCTGATCATTTCTTACTCCTTATGTCTTTACGTATTGCATCGTCTAGTGTATGTCCAGGTTTGCCTGAAACTTCACAGTCGAGCATGTTGTCTATTAATACTGTAAGTCTATCTCTTAATTTATGATTTAGAAATATACCTAATTCTGTTTCTAATTGTAGCCATATATGTAATCCATTTGGGCAATAAGACATATGGCTCATCTTAACCGATTTCTTTGGGTTTAGCCTATTATATCCGTCTTTGTCGTGTGCATATCCACATGACTTACATGTCTTCCATCCTTTTAATTTAGGGTCTGTGTGATCTAATAAGTATGTAAAACATACAGGGCATGACTGTTTCTGCATAATAAACTCTATTCTGAATATCTTTCTAGTTTTAAAAATGCCATTACGAATAAATGATATAATGGCTCACACATATTATATGTAGGATTGGCATGGTAGTTTCTTAGTCCAAACATAAAGTCTGTTTTTAGGTACTTTTTCATAGCATATTTAGCTACATGGGTAGGATACCTATGGCAAGCAAACAGTAGATTTTGTGCCAGCATGTTATCTGTATCCCAAACAGGACTCTTTTTAGTAACCTTTAGATAAATGTCTGCTAAGAAAGAAAAATCTAGTATCATTGTGATAGGATAACTTAACCATCCAAGTAGACCTCTAGCGTAGACAGATACCTCATTAGGGCTCATAATATCTGGTATATGATAGCGATTCTCATCTGCCTCGTAGTAGTTCTGATGAAACCCTAGGCGCAATACCTGTTTAACTAATACTGACAACAATCTAGGTTTATCATTCATAGCAGCCATTGCTTGCTTCAATATAGACAGTTGATCTCTACTCATATTTCTAGCATCATGACCCCAATAAGCCGGATTAGGAGACCTGAAGTACTTACCATAAGAAGCTTTTAGAAGATCCATAGAGTTACCATATGCAGGTATTATCTTCATTACGGAGTCTATAAGGTCCTGATCCTCTAGGAGGACTAAGAGAGTAAACATAGTTCCAACTCTTTGAGAAGTATCTCCCTGATCTAGATCTTTCTGAGATAATAATCCAGAGTGACCTAGATAGGAAGGTAATAACTCTAAGAATTTATGCTTACTCTCTAAATATTTCATTATTAAGCCTCAGTAGGTTCAGTAGGCCATACGATAGATGCTATGTCTTCATCAGAAACAACAGACTCTTGTTTAAGAGGTTCAGTGATATCCAATAAGGCCTGTCTATAGTCTTTTAACTCTGTCTTTTCAGATGCAGTCCATGCATTCAAGAAAGCTATATTGATAAGTTGATCGCACTTTTTAAGTTTAGGTTCTCTAAGGGTTCTTATCTTTTCTAATTGGCTTTCTTTTTGGCTTTCAGCTTTCGCTACTGCCTTAACAGTATCTTCAACTAGAATAATATTATTATCCTGATCTAACTCAGCCTTAATAGCATCAATATCCAACTCAGAAGGAACTTCAATATGAATTGAATGATCTGACCATCCCCAAGGACCTCCGTAAGCTGCTTGATTAGGGCTACCTTCATATTTTGAGGCAATACTTAAATCTGCCTTCATTACGATAACTGTTTTCATTTATTCTCCTTTTGGCCTACTAGACCATTAATACCCTATTAATTTTATAGGGGTTGTTTATAATTCTGCGTTTGAGGTCCAATTATAGCCCATAATTCCTGCACTACCAGCCGCCCTACTATTTGGATTATTTGTTCTGATACTAAATCCGTTTACTAGATTTCCCAAGATTGCACTAAAAGTCAACCCTGCATCAAAAATTGTTGGTTGAGACCAGGTCATATCAGAAAAATTATCTGAATTTAAGGTAGGAATTACTCTTTTTGTAACTTTGTAATAGGTTAGGCTACTAACAAGTAAAGATGTAGAATCTGCGAAGCCTGCGTTTAAAGAAGACCCTGTTTCATAATACCTTTGACAAAGAGCCAATTCTTCTGTGTAGTCTCTACCAGCAAGACTAAATGGAAGAGCTTCGCTACCCTCATTAAGCATTACTCCGGTTATACGAAAGTCTGTATTGCCCGTAGCTGTACCGTTGCCTTGATTGGCTGTAGCAACAAAATTACCAGTCTGCCACGCATTAGCAGTGGTCTGATATGTGGAGCCGGAAGTTAAAGTAAAGGTAACTTTCAGTCCAATTCCATTAGAGTAATTCCAAGTTCCGGTACTAGGACTAGCTGCTACGTTAATAACTTTCTTTTCCCAGGTATTGGGGGAATTTATGGTATACTCTGCGACATAAGACCTATCGTCTCCAACGTTTCTGACAGAAACACATCTAGTTCCTGCTGTGGTGGACTTGACCCAGAAACTTAAGGTGATTGGTTTCTGGGCAATTTTAGCGAAATTATAACCCTCTATCCTATGTGATAAAACAACAACATCTCCAGCAGCGATGCTGTCATCAGGAGTGGTTAAATTCATTCTAAGGCTATTTTGAAATAAATAACCAGATTGTGTAAACGTTGGTACATCAGTATCTTGCAATATAGTATGGACCATAGCTCCAACCTTTTCATACACCCATCTGTCTAAACTATATGCACCGCTAGCTATAGCAGCAAAACTAGCTCCTCTTTGTCCTACGCGCATATCTCCATTAATAATGAGATTATTACCTACTAAACTATCTCTTAAATCAATTTCAGGTGTTTTTATTCCCATATATTTTTCCTTTATAATTCTGCGTCTGCTGAAACAGCACCAGTGTATGCGATAGGTCTACCAAAAGTTGTACCACCAGGGAAACCGATACCGTCCCATGTAGATCCGTGTATACTGTTTATAATATTTGCAACAGAGGCTACTGATACTCCACCTACACCGATTCTGTCAAAAAGTAAAGATTGTATATTCATTGTAGGTACAGCTCTCATTTGAACAGGAAACTTTAACCAAACTCTTCCTGCCGTATCGGTATACATACCTCCAGATGCTACTGAAATATTACTATCAGTGTTATTCCAGTAGTACCTATGACAAAGAGCTAGTTCATTTGCGTAGTCTCTACCAGCAAGACTAAATTCTGTATCAGGAAGATCTCCCTCATTCAGTACTACCTGACCTACTATTACATAAGCACCAGAGCTTTGAACTGATTGAGGTACTAACCCGATATATAAACCAACTGCATCGTTTGGAACTGTAAATGTGCCTTTAACTTTAACAAAGCTTGTAGTGCTAGTAGGCGTTGACAGATTAGAAACTGGTAATGATATAGCACTGAATCCAGAAATATTATCAGTTACAGTGCTGTATCCTACCTCTATACTCATAGCCGAAGTAAATGTAACACCCATCTTTACTAGATAGCTAACAGTAAAGGTCTTCCCTCTCATAGGAACAACCGTGGCTCTTTCTATAAATTGACGATGCTGTCCGTATGACGAACTAGCTCCAGCAGTCCACTTACTAGCATAGTTTGATCCAGGAGGTACATCAGACGTTTCTCTGGTATGTGTACAAGTTCCAGCAACAGTTAAGTGCCATCTATCTGGTCCGTAACCGCTAGCAGTAAAACTAGTATTCCTTTGCCAGAAATCAAAGTTACCGTTAATGATATAGTTTGCTTGAAGTTTGTCTATTCTTGGAGTTAAACTCATAATTAATAAACCCTTTTACCGTAAATTGTTGCTGTAATTCGAGAATTTGCAGGTGTTCCCATTCCTGCATAAGGAACTAAATACACAGTTATCCCGCCGTTGACTCTGATTGTGGGTAACGTTAAGAGAACATTATTTGCGTTAACTATCCCATCTATTTCGGCTCCGTTACCACCTGCTAACTTATTAGCTCCTAAACTGCCAGGATTTACTCCGTTATCTGCACCATTTGCACCTCTCCAGTATGCCCAGCAGTAATTATAATTTGTAGCTCCAGCACTTGCAAAAAGCATTGATCCAGTTAATTCCCAAACCTCATCGTTAGGTATAGTTATAGAATTATTAACTAAAGAGTAATACTGACCAGAACCTGAGGGTGTCTTTGTATTACTTAATATACTCGAATAAGTATTATTTATGCTTTCTAGAGAGTTAATTCTTGTATCATTAGAAAGTACTAGGTCACCAAAACTTTTAAGGTCTGCGTTACTTACGCCTCCAAAATTACTCTCAGGGACTCCAGCCAAAGCAGCTACAGTAGGAACTATACTATCTACTTTTCCACTAAGACTCTCTATCATTTGTAAAGCACTACCATCTGGATTATAAGCCATTAGACCGTTACTTACTACCATGATAGCATCTGATTGAACTACAGGAGCAACGTTAAATCTAATGATCTGTCCTGTACCGCTACCATTATTTACTTCATAATAGTTACCATCTAAGACAGTAGAACTATTACCAGAGTTTCTAGCTTGTAAGGTTCCGTTGCGGTAAACTAAAACCGCCCCTACTTGTTGGGTAGAATATTTATTTATTTCAAAAAGCTGACCCACATTATAATCTGTAGCAGCTATAGCCAATTCTCCAGTAGAAGTTAGAGGAGCAGCATCAACCAGATTAATACCAGTACGAGCATTATGATCTATAATTCCAGTAAATATTTCTCCATCCTCAGCAGTAAACCCAACAAAATTAATTTGAGTAGACCCTGCTAGAGTGTAGGATAAATAATCTATAAGAACACCTTTAATAGAAGAAATTAAAGTAAGGTTTTTTCTATAAAAAAATAATTGAGCGGCTGCTAACTCAGAAGAGTTTGGATTGGTAAACCCAGACATTTCTGAAGGAAGGGATAAAGAAGTTAAAGAAATACCAGTATCTCCTAAAGTTGCTTTATGTGCGAACTGTAGTTTTTTAAACCCAGTAGACATAGACCTTTGCTCTATTACGTCTTTTCTTTTTAGTGATAAGGAACTTTTACCTGTAATTGACATATTTTATCTCCATTAAACCTATTATACTGAGCCTACTTTTGGACCTTTAAGCATTTCTAAATAAAATGAGTTGTAACTTTGGTCCATAAGATAATTACCAGTACCAGAGGTAACAGCGGTTCTTATGTCAACTACATCCCCAGCATTAAGCTGAGCTAAAATACTACCCCTATTGTAAATTAGATCATTGCTTGCTGCTACGTTAGAGCATAAGCCTCCTATATCGACTCCATTCACATAAACATTTTGATAGAAGTGTTGTGTTGCTCCTGAAGGGCCAACTACATAACCTCCAGAAATACGATATGTACCTGGAACTTTAATTATATAGTTTTTGTTAGCTGAACTCCATCCCCCAACCGTGTCAATCGCTGGAGATACTGTAAATGGTATCTTAGTAGGAGTAGTTGTAATAGAGGCACTTAGTGGTTCATTAATTTTAAAAGCAACAACCTTTATACTCTCATCATCAATATCTTGTAATCTTGCTACTTTAGCCATATTATAGATCCTTTATAGGTGTATTAGAACGACCAGAGATCGGGACTTCAAATTCAAGCTGGATTACGTCACCGTTAGCAAAAGTAAACGGAGCTGTTCCTGTAATAGCAGCTTCATTAGCTGTTCCTGTACTTGTCCATACTGACACTCTTGTTGCATTAGAATCTAAAGATGAACCAACAGAGAATAATCCATACCAAGAATTACCCGCATCAAGTGCTCTACAAGAACCGAATACTTGATTTTCCCCTAAAGTGCCTTGAGGAATTTTAGCTGTATCTATTGATAAACTGCTTGGTAGAGAAAACATAAAGCCACCTGTACCTGAAGTAGAGGTGCTACCGTAGTTTAAAATCACTTTTCCTTTTAAAAGATCTCCAGCCATACTATATTTACCTAATATAGTACCATTGCCTAAAGCAGGTTGTGTACCTGACGAAGACCATATAGGGGTATAGTCAGTAGGACTTAAGGTTGGTACACCCTCTATAGTTAAAAAATTTCCAAAAGCAACAGAGCCAAGACCGTTAGCATAAAAACTACCTAATAGTTTCCAACTAACAAAACCAGAAGGACCTACACTGTTCTCATTAGCACTGATCCTCATTGCTGGTACTCCAGAAGACAGTACAGCATAAATCTGGTATCTAGTATTAGCAACCATAGTTACGTCAGTAGATATAGTTCTGCTAAGAGTAGCAGTATACTGTTGGCCTCCTATAGTAATAATAGAAGAGGTTAAGGAAATAATTCCCGAACCGTGAGAAAGAGTGCCTATTTTATCTTGTTTTAATACTTGTCCCATTTAATTCCCTCTATAATTCTGCGTTAGCTACCCAGTGATACAAAAATTCTTGATTAACTAAAGATCCTCCAGTGCCATTAGTTACACGGAATAACTTCGAGCTATTAAAACTTGTTGCTATTCCACTGTTAGCGGCCAAATCTGTTCCGGCCCCATTACTAACCCTATTCAAAGTTCCAGCATAGGAATATATAGATATTGTTGGAGTTGCTCTTTTTTCAATTTTTAAAAATTGATTATCTATAGTCGATCCATTAGGAAACGTAGTATCCGTATTTCTAAACCTAGTAACAGAACATCCTTGTTGGGTAGCCGTCCCTACAGGGGTATTCAAATCATAACTCTTTTCATAATACCTTTGACAAAGAGCCAATTCTTCTGTGTAGTCCCTTATAGGATATTCTGGATCCGAATATTGACCTTCTACTAACATAACTTTTTCTATAGTTACACTATCATCGGCTCCAGCCGTACCTACGCCTAAATAAAAAAACCTAACATACATTTCGTTAATGTTTGAGTTTATAGATGCAGTAAAAACATATTTTACAGTAGAGGTTGTTATAGATTGGGTTGTATCCAAAGCAGCAACCTCTCCTGTGTAAGCTGCTGTCCAACTTTCGTCTGTACCAGTACCAGTCACTATTTTTACCCCTAAAGCTCCCCCAGTATAATTGCTTCCTGCTTTAGCATAAAAAGCCAAAGTAACAGTTTTACCTCTTAAGTTTCTACAAAATATACTCTCTATAGGTTGTAAGATCTGAATAGGTTGAGTATTCGTAGATCCACTAGCTCTCTGCATTTTTAAAGCATAAGTGGCTGAAGTAAGAGCAGAAGATACTCTATTAACTTGAACAACACTGGCAGCATATTGATAAGATCCCCATCTGTCTGAAGTATAAAAAGATCCCCCAGCAGAAGGGCTATGACTAGTGTGTCTTTGCCAGAAATCAAAGTTACCGTTAATGATATAGTTTTTTCTAGTATCTTTTATTTCATTTACTAATATTCTAGCCATACTTCACCTACACGCTATAAACGGCTATGCTACCGTCATCTGCTACAGTTATTTCAAATAAAGTTCCGTTAGGGCTTCTTAAGAAAATCCCTCTTCCAGCTACAGACTTATCTATACCTGTATCTGTGCTACCTAAATGATTATTACTTAATAATAGACCGTTTAGGTCACTATTATCAAAAGCTCCTCCAGCGGTCTGATCAAAAATTAAAGTAAGGGTGTTTCCTGGAGAATCGAACTGATCAACATCAAAAACTACCTTTTGACCTTGTAAAGAAAAGGCTCCATAAGTGTATACCTGACCGCTAGTTACGTCATAAGCTTTTAATAAATCAGCATTAGGTACAAACTGAGTAAGAGTAAACTCATTTAAGTTATCATCTCCGCTAAAATGAAACACTTCTCTGTTTAGTACTCCGTTAGAAACATTACCTACAGATTTGTCATAAAATAAAGCAAGACCGTCTAACTTAGACGCCATAGAAGAGGTGATTTTTACTCTAAGATCTAATGAAATACCTTTAATTTCAAAGGTTAGATTTTCGTTATTTGGTGATGACCATGAGGTTCCATTATATACTTGAACGTATGGCGCAGTCGGTCCTGACCCTCTAGCTCCGAAGGCTATATTGATAGCCCCTGTATAAGAAGCTTTATATGTTGCGTCTGTAGATAAAACTACATGATAATCACCATCTGCTATGTAAATATCTGGAATATTAACATTAACAGTCTGAGGTCCAGCTACCAGAGCACTTACTGGTCTGGCAGATGATTGAGATAAAACAGCATCTGGTGATCCGGCATTATCGGAATAAATAGATACAAAGTAGTTTCCGCTAGGTGTAGAATTTTTATACAATCTAACATCAATATTTTTTAACAGAAGTTTTGTTCCTGGAGCTACGGTGAATTTTTGTGATACCACTTGTATATCAGTAATATTGATTGCTCTGCTTAGGTCAACAGATGTTTGTGATACAAGATTTTGATTGGACACTTCATCAGTAAATTTATGATAGCCTCTGAATACCTCTGTAGATCCAACTCGTTCCATAGTTACAGCTTGCCATTCAGAACCTCCATTACGAGAAACGTGATAAGTAGCTGCTGTATCTATATTTGTAGTTTTCCAGAAAGCAAGAAGTTCTGCTTCACTTAAAGCATTAGTATTAGGTAAATACTCAACAGAATCAGCTAGTTGTTCGGTTATTAATGTTTCAGCAGCAGTAGAGAAATTAATACTCTTATCTCCGCTAGAATATATGGCTGTAGATGATACATCTAATAGGCTATCTGTATCTGTTTCTATAATGTATGGAGTCGCTAAGTCGAAAGTAGCATCAATGAAATGATTCTTTATTGTCTCTGTAATTTCATTACCAGTACCACCAGAACCACTACCTGCACCTAGTTCTGTTTCTGTACCATCTGACTTTAGGCTGTAAAATTTACCATCAGCTTTAGGATATATTTTATTATATCCACTAGCTGGATTAGCAGGGGTAGCAATATGCTCAAAAGTGGCAGCGTCGTCAATTTGAGGGGTAACAATTGTTTTATTGGTTAATGTCTGTGTATCGATATCACCTACGACTGTAGAAGTAACTCCACCTTGACGTTTTTTATATGTATTAGAAACTGAATCATAATACATTTCACCGTCAGATATACCTGAAGGCTCAGATGACAACTTCCTTAATTGTAAGGAGTGCTTTACTTTAAAAGATTTATCAGACATGCGCTTTCTCTTTCCTATTATCCAGAGTAAGTGTTATTTAAACTTCTATTTTAGAAACAAAGTAACATTTCATTTCACCAGAGTAGCTTAACCCTTCAATATTGCTAGAAGTGTATCCTACCTGCCCTGTGTTTGTAATATAAAACGATACGTATGAGTTACCTACCCATCCACCATATGATATCGCCCACGTACTAGTAAATGGATTATATCTAGCTCCTAAGCTACCAGCGTCAGAAAGTTCGATATAAGATGTTGGTGCTGCATTAAGTACAATGAACTTATCTCTATTCGCTGTTCCAGCATAATTAGTAAAAAAACCACCTACTAGAACTTTTCCATCAGGTGTAGATGTCGCGGTGTAGATAAAGTTACTAAACTTAGCACTATCAACAGCTGCTGTAGAGAATGCTGTGTCTGTAGTACCGTCTGAGTTAAGCCTAACCAAGTAGTTTCTACCAGTAACACCAGCATAATTAATGAAAGCTCCACCGACAAGTATTTGATTAGATTGTTCAATATCTAAAGATAGTACTGCGGCACTAAACTTAGATGAGCCCGACGCTGGATTAGTAAATCCCGTATCTAAAGTCCCATTAGTGTTAAGACGAATAAGTCTATCTGTTCCTGCTGTACCGTAATTAGTAAATCCACCACCTGCTAAGATCTGACCGTCAGACTGGACTTTAAGAGTGTGTACGGTACTGTTAAACTTTGATGAATCAGAGGCATTATTACAAAAAGCAGTATCTAATGTGCCGTCTGAGTTAAGTCTAACCAAGTAGTTTCTACCAGTAGTTCCACCATAGTTTGGGAAGTTGCCACCTGCTAATATCTTACCATCAGACTGTACATCTAAGGAATACACAACACCTTGAAATTTAGCTCCATCAGATGCGTTATTACAAAAAGCAGTATCTAATGTACCGTCTGAGTTAAGTCTGATAAGTCTACTTCTGTTTACAGTACCTGCATAGTCATTGTACCAACCACCTACTAGTATCTTACCATCAGACTGGATAATTATTGATTCTATATAAAATGCAAACTGAGCACCGTCAACAGCGTTAGCACAGAATGCTGTGTCTGTCGTACCATCTGAGTTAAGTCTAACCAGGTAGTTTCTGTTAGCTGTACCATAATCAGTGAAAGCTCCACCTACTAATATCTTACCATCAGGCTGGACATTAATATCAAGGATCTCGCCATTAAACTTAGCACCATCAACAGCATTAGTGTTGAAACTTGTATCTAATGTACCGTCTGAGTTAAGTCTGAGCATCATATCTCTACCAGTAACACCATTATAGTCTAGAAAAAAACCACCTATTAATAGTTTGCCATCAGCTTGAGCGTATGTTGACTGTATAGTACCAGAAATCTTGGATCCATCAGATGCATTAGATGTAGTAGATACGTCTAGAGATCCATCGCTATAAGGGAATACTGTGGCTGTTCTTTTAACATAATATTCCACAGAAAAACTGACATACTCTGAACTATCGACAACTAAACCAGTTACATCTGCTTGACTTGTTTGATTATTATTAATAACAGATTCTATTCTTTCATTAACAGGTACAACAACTGATCCACCTAGTTCTGTTTCGGTTCCATCTGACTCAAGTCTATAAAACTTACCGTCAGCTTTAGCGTATATTTTATTATAACCGCTATTCGGACTAATAGGAGTAGAGATCTGCTTAATAATTACAGAATCTTCTGCTTGTATAGGCTGTTTAACTTTTAATGAGTTGATCGACATTTTCTTTCTCTTTCCTATTATTCAGAGTAAGTAGTTCTATATTTCTATCTTTGTTATAAAGTCAAATTTCATCTGACCAAAATAACCCAAAGGAGACATATTACTTGTAGTGTAAGTAACCTGTCCAGACGGAGTTATATCAAATATTATATCTGCATCACCAGCAACGTTAGTTTGAGTTGCATACCAAGTATTATCTAGTGAATTATATACAGCCTTCAGTCTACCGGATTCAGATAGCCCTGTTAAAGCGTTCATCCTGTTAACGTAGTATTCTAACGAGAAACTTCTGAACTGTGTACTATCAATAATCAACCCTGTTACGTTAGCAGGTGAAACCTGATTATTATTTATAGAGGCTGTTCCATCGCTGATAAATATAGGATCCGGTTCGGCACCGCCACCTAATTCAGATTCAGTTCCATCGGACTGTAAATTGTAAAACTTACCGTCAGATTTAGGATATATTTTATTATATCCATTAGGAGGATTGGAAGGTGTCGATATATGTTTAGCAATAATAGAGTCTTCTGTTTGTAATGACGGTTTGACTTTTAATGATTCGCTAGACATACTATTCTCCTTCCTGTTTTTTTATTTATATTTCTATTTTTGATATAAAATAGCATTTCATTTCGCCGTAATAGTTAGATCCTGCCATATTACTTGTAGTGTAAGTAACCTGTCCAGACGGAGTTATATCAAATATTATATCTGCATCACCAACTGTACCGTCCAGACCTATAAGCCATGTATTTGTAGTTTCGTAATATATAGCTCTAATAGTGCCAGATTCTGAAAGTTCTAAAGAGCTTGCTACGGTAGCATCTAGTACAATAAACGTATTTCTATTAGCTGTACCTGCATATCCAGTAAATACGCCACCTATTAATATCTTACCATCAGATCTTACATTGATAGATCCTATATAACCATTAAATTTAGTTCCATCAACAGCATTGGTGCAGAAAGCAGTATCTAATGTACCATCAGTGTTAAGACGAATAAGTCTGTTTCTTCCAGCAGTTCCACTGTATGTAGTAAAAAATCCACCGAGTAAGATTTTACCGCCTATTTCTGTTGTTATGCTGTATACACCTTCATTAAACTTAGCTCCATCAACAGCATTGGTGCAGAATGAGGTGTCTGTTGTACCATCTGTATTAAGTCTAACTAGTCTACTTCTATTGGCAGTACCTGCATAAGCAGTGAAACTACCTCCAGCTAATATCTTACCGCTTGTATCAACTGCCACTGCGTATATTATATTATTAGCAAACTTAGAACCATCAACAGCGTTAGCACAGAATGATGTATCTAAAACACCAAGCGAATCAAACCTAACCAGTCTATTTCTACCAGCAGTTCCACCATAAGTAATGAAATCACCACCTGCTAAGACTTTGCCATCTGATTCTATAGCTATCGCATTCACATTACCGGATGCAAACTTACTAGAACCAGAAGTGTTGTCGCTAAAACTTGTATCTAATGTACCGTCTGAGTTAAGTCTGATTAGTCTGTTTCTTCCAGCGGTTCCATAATTAGTAAATTGACCACCGACAAGTATTTGACCATTAGGTTGAATGACTATTGACTTTACAGTTCCATTAAACTTAGCACTGTCAACAGCATTAGTATTAAAACTTGAATCTAAGGTGCCATTTGCATTAAATTTAACAAGGTAACTTCTACCTGTAACTCCAGCATGATTAGTAAAGCTTCCACCGACTAATATCTGACCATTGGATTGCACTGCAAGAGCCCATACATGATGGCTAAATTTACTGCTCTCTACAGCTGCTGTAGTAAATGTTGTATCTAAGGTTCCGTTAGCATTAAGTTTAACTAGATAGTTTCTACCAGTAACTCCAGCATAATTAGTGAAAGATCCACCTATAATCATACTTCCGTCAGTATGTGAAGATATAGCCTTAATCTCTAATGATGCGAACTTATTTCCATCAGATGCATTAGATGTAGTAGATACGTCTAGGTTTCCTAAACTTACAGCAGGTGTATCCACAGATCTGTCAACCCAGTAGTCTACAGCAAAACTTCGATATTCTGCACTGTCAACTATTACGTCGGTTATATTCTCTGCGGTAATTTGATTATTATTGATAATAGATTCTATTAATGGATTAACTGGTGCAGGTGGTGTTGAACCGCTACCCAGTTCTGTTTCAGTTCCATCTGATTGTAAATTGTAAAACTTACCATCAGATTTAGGATATATTTTATTGTATCCACTATCTGGATTAGCAGGGGTAGAGATCTGCTTAACAATTACAGAGTCTTCTGCCTGTAAAGGTTGTTTAATTTTATATGACATGTCAGACATGTTTTTATACCCTTCACTAATCAGGTTTAAAAATTGTTATAAGTTAAAGATTATGAATTTGAGTAAGTTTACATCTGTACCTGTATTGGTAGATACATATTGTACCTGTCCACCAGAAGTAATAGAGAAAGTAACTCCTGCGTTATCACCAGTAAAAGTCTGTCCGTTAAGTGACCATACTGAAGATAAGCTTCTATATAATCCAGAAAATGATCCTTGTTCCATTAGATCTATGTATAGAACGGTATCTAAACGAACTAAATAATTTCGGGTAATATTATCAAAAAGATTAAAAACACCACCTATTAAGATTTTACCATCTGATTGTACATATAATGAATTTATAGCAGTATTAAAAGCAGCTCCTAAGTTAGCATAAAAAGCTGTATCTTCAGTACCGTCTGAGTTAAGTCTAACTATACCCCTACGTACATTACCATTAAATGCGGTAAAACCACCACCAACTAGTATCTTACCGTCCGATTGTATATCTAATGAATTTATATTACCGTTAGAAGCAGTACCTAAGTTAGCATAAAAAGCTGTATCTTCAGTACCGTCTGAGTTAAGTCTAACTAAACTATTGCGTGTATTACCGTTAAATACGGCAAAACCACCACCAACTAGTATCTTACCGTCCGATTGTATATCTAATGAATTTATGTTACTATCGAAGGCAGTACCTAAGTTAGCATAAAAAGCTGTATCTTCAGTACCGTCTGAGTTAAGTCTAACTAAACGATTGCGTACATTACCGTTAAATACGTCAAAACTACCACCAACTAGTATCTTACCATCTGATTGTACATATAATGAATTTATAGTACTGTTAAAAGCAGTACCTAAGTTAGCATAAAAAGCTGTATCTTCAGTACCGTCTGAGTTAAGTCTAACTAAACGATTACGTGTATTACCGTTAAATGTTATAAACGTACCACCAACTAGTATCTTACCATCTGATTGTATATCTAATGATCTTATCGTCTGAAGAAAAGCAGTACCTAAGTTAGTATAAAAAGCCGTATCTTCAGTACCGTCTGAGTTAAGTCTAACTAAACGATTACATGTATTACCGTTAAATACGTTAAACAACCCGCCAATTAGTATCTTACCATCCGATTGAATTTTAATTGTATATACAATATCATTAAAAGCAGTACCTAAGTTAGCATAAAAAGCTGTATCTTCAGTACCGTCTGAGTTAAGTCTAACTAAACTATTGCGTGTATTACTATTAAATTGGTTAAAATTACCACCGGCTAATATCTTACCATCTGATTGTATATCTAATGAAATTATACTAGAATTAAAAGCAGTACCTAAGTTAGTATAAAAAGCTGTATCTTCTAACCCTTCTCTTTGTCTTTGTATGCTATATTCACACTTAAAAGCTTGATTATCAGCAGAATCAATAAGAAATTCGGTTACATCTGCTGCTACTGTCTGATTATCATTAAATATTAATTCTTCAGTAGTAACTCCACCACCAGATCCACCACCGCTTAGTTGTATTATTTTTGATCCAGATATAGCATCAATAGTGCCAGCTGTATTAGTTAATACGATCAAACCTATTTGGAATTTTTTAGTGTTTATTTTAGGGAATCCTGCTAATACTTCACTAGCACCAGCAGTACCAAGAGTAACTGACAAATTACCTAACTTATCGCACTCTATAAGAGCTAATTTAAACTCACCTGGAGCAAGTGTTAATATAGGTGCAGGTAGAATTGTAGGAGATACTGTGATATTTCCACCAGATGAAGCTGGAAAAGTTACAGTACCGCTAGAAAATGTAGGAAATAGTTTACTAATAGCAGGGCTAGCATGTCTAATGCTAGTTTCTGAGTTAGAAACCTTATTAGTAGCTACATTAACTATAAGGTCAGAAGGCTCATTAGGTGTAATGTTGAATGGAGGAGTAACTTGAGTATTTATACCAGCTATAAGATTATCGGCTTCAGTATGACTATCACTATTAAATGAAGCCCTATTAGCTATCATATTCTGATAACTTCTTATAATGCTCTGTCTTAAGTCTGATTTATTAATTGCCATTTTTTATCCTATGGTGTTCTGTCTATTCGGAACCTAATCTCATCGGTATCGATAAGATCGAATGTAAAACTTATTTGAGTTCTAGCTCCTGATCCAACGTAATTATAGTCATCTACTAAAACAAGTCTCTGTGTGTTAAAATATACCTCTAACTCGTCTGCTGTGTATGTCTTAGCTGAAGGTAACGTAACTGGAGTTCCTGTAGTTACAGTTGACGATATTGCAAGAACTTCGTCGTAAATAGTAGGATTTTCGACTGTTTCATCGAAAGATCTTAATATTCCGTTTGAAATTCTTACAAACCGTGCCAAATTATAATACTCCGATTACTTGTATGCCAGTAGATAATATCGCAGTTGTACTTTGAACCATACCGATTCTAACTACAGCTTGGTTAACTGAAGATGGAGATGTAGTGCTAAAAGCTCCAGCGGCAGTTAAGAATACTGGTTTACCAATATCAGCCCCAGCAAAAACCGAGTCGACTGATCCAAGAGTGTAAGATCCAAATAAAGCTACAGTAATATTACCAGCAGCAGAAACAGCACTAGTAGAATGAGCTATACCGATAACATAAAAATTATCTGAACTTGTAGCATCATTGTCTGCTTTATATACACGACCAGCAGTCTCTCCGTTAACAGCCATTCTAACCAGGAATGAAGTGTTGGCAGCAAAAGACTCACCAGCAACCATAACTTTCTTTAAAGAAGCATGGGCGTGTAAAGCGTCTGCATTAGAACCATCAGACAGAGTCTCTGCTTCAGCAGCAGAAAGATCAGTAGATCCGAAGAAAGTATCAGCTTCATCTAAGTTGGCACTAGCATCTTGTTTAAGAGCTAAAGCATCAAAAACTGCATTTTGAGAAGGAGCTATATCTGTAACAGAATCGCTAATAGAATCAGCTACGGCAGCAGCTTTAGCATCAGCGTCTGTGTATCCATCTGTAATTCCATATCCAGCAAGAGTAGTAGGAGTACCAGTAACACCAGACCAAGCAACACTTGATGCAGTACCAGCAGTGTAAACTTCATAACCAGCAGCATTACCTAAATTCGTATCGTCTTTAACAAAATACATTACACCAGTATCAGTTTGTTTAACAGTGTCACCATCTTGTACAGTAGCAGTAGTTAAAGCAAATCTAGCTGTTTGATCGGCAACAATAACCAATCGCTCTAAAGCGGCAGGGGGTAGTTGAGTAATAGGAATTAATTGACTAGCATCTAAAGTGGCTACTCCGTTAGCAGCACCCTTTTCAGATGAGCTAATTTTACCAGCAATAGCAGATTCAGCTGTGTCTAAACGACCTTCAACTTCATCAATAGCAGTTTGTACGTTTGTAGCTGTTAGCCCAGACGCTATATTACTGAATGATATATCAGCAGCAGACCTGCTTCCGATAGCACCAAACAATTCCTCTAAAGCGCCCTCAACATGAGTAGCTGTAAAATTATTATTTAAATCATTAATACCAACCAGAGAGGCACCTTCTCCAGGTCCGGCACTGGCCAAATCTGCAATCTGAGTATATCTGGTATCAAATGTACCATCAGCATCAGCAGCTGTATGGATAAGTATTAATTTATCTAATATAGCTTTAGTTAGTTCTGTATTTGTAACACCGCCAACTTTAATAGACAGTACAACAGGTGTGTTTGCTGTTAAGTCTACGTTCCTTTGTGACCCGTTAACGAGTCTTGAAAGTACTGAAATATCTGCCATTTTATTAATCTCCTGAAACCAGTTAAGTTATTGAATTTTATCGTTTATATATTAAGTTTTATATATAAGGTACTGTATTTACTCGTCTTTACCTATCTCATGAAAGTTCATAGTTACAGACACCTTATACCCATATTTTAGTAAAAACTTATTAGCTTTTTTCAAAGCTGAGTTCATGATTTTACTAACATTTTGCCCTATTAAATCAGCTGCTTGCATACGCTTTGATATTTGTAATTTATCTAACTCTTCTCTGTTTGATGGCAATTCCATAAAATCTCCTAAAGTTGACCTATTACTTGAGTGTTGATTATTAAATCTCTTAGTAATGGATTGGCGTCATTCTGTGTAATGATACCCAATCTGATAACGAAATCTCCAGCTATAAATCCAGAAACACCTATGGATGGTTTTACATTAGTAACTCCACCACTCTTGGAAACATAAACAGCATCTCCTGGAGAAAACGCCAACCCTGTATCTGTTATAATACCAGAAGTTATTACCTCTGAGGTCTGAGTGTTTAACGTAAGAGATCCGGTAAGTCCAGCAAAAGCATCAATATCTGACTCTAGTGATGGATTAATAATATTCATACCAGTAGATATAATCTTAACTGGAATACATTTAGCTATTGAAGAACCGGAATTATTAGTAGCCTGTTTCGCAGTAGACCTAGATATTAATGGCGACGACGCATTAGGAACATATCCCATTATACTAGCCACCATTGACTTCCGTCACTTACTAATGTTAGTGATTCCATAGAAGTAGAAGTAGATACTGTTAAGTTGTTATCTATAGTCTCTGAACCATCAGCATCAATTGTCATTACGTTTGCAGCTGTACCTATATTTTTAATATAATAAGGTCTATTTCTTGTGTTAGCAGGTGGAAGTGTAATAGTTACATTACCTCCAGTTGTATTAACAAGTATTACATCATCAGTATTAGCATCTGCTAAGTAATCTACAGATTGCGTATTAGCCGCTAATGAATATCCTGATCCAGTTAAGAATACCGACCTTGTCTGTCTTCTGTATCCATTAGCCGATGCGTCATATATAAGTATCTTATCGGCATTATCAGCAGTAACACTTGACGCTAAACTATTAAAATCATCATCAGGTGCGCCTGTTCCTGAACCTGGTCCACCAACTGTACCAATTCTGAATGTAACTACATCACCAATGGCCAAATCTTGATTGATAATGATAGTATTAGAACTGGATAATGCAACTCCAACTTCAGACCATCCACCAGGGATAGCTTCTTGAAGCATTTGACCGTTAAGGAATACTTGTAAATATCCTTTACTTACAACGTAATTCTGTAATATATCGCCTAATCTTGAGTGTAAAGGAAGTGCTAGAGTGGCTCCTGAAAGTACAGGACCTGTAATTTCATTATCGTTAGCAGGTGCTCCAGATACAACCGTTAAAGGTTCATCATAAGATGGCTTATCTAATGTAGTGAATATATCATTTACATTACCTGTAATATTAGATATAGCCTCTGTTAGGTTATTATTAGGAGAAAAAGAATAGGGAGAAAGTCCGTTAGGTGTGATAGTATATGGTGGAGTAATATCTGTTTCATTCTCTGCACCAATAAACTGAATAATGTTTAAGTTAACATCGTCATCTAATTGTATAGATTCACCCATTTCAAGTTCACCAGGTCCAGCTCCGAGTCTGAGATAGATCTTAGGAGTAGAGCTAATAGATCCATCTCCAGCTGTAGCAGAAGCAATATCGCTTCCTGGATTATAAACTGTAAACTCGGTAGTACTTACTATACTTGATATATCGTAGAATCCATCAAATGACGGATCGCTCGCACCGGAAATGGTTACAGCTTGTCCAGTAACTAACCCATGAGCTACTGTAGTTTTTACTGTAGCTACGTTTGAAGTACGTTGTAGTCCAGAATTAGCTACAGTCTCAACAGTCAAAGCAGATATGGCATTATCGTCACGTTTAGCAAACCACCATGTGTTACTATTAACAGGCACTGCGTCTGGAGCTGCTGAAAGTACAGTATATGAACCTACTGTCTTAAGAGCTTTACCGTTACTTGATGCACCGATATAGTTAGATATTAATGTAACAACTGTGCCAACTACTGACTGTACCTTTGCCCAAGCAGAGAAGTTATGAGCCTCGTGTTTAATCCAATCGCCAGCAACTATATTGGTTACGTTAGCAGTGGCACTAACAGTATTAAGACCGTTAGTGAATGTGAATACGTTTGCAGGTTGAAAATCGAAGTTTCTAACTAAATTAATATACGCTACTTCATTATCAGCAAGTGTGATATTGCTAGCAGGTATAGTTAGAGTTAATGGTCCGAATATAGATTTAATATAGATGTCAGATGTCCAAGTAAGTGATCCAGGTGTAACATCAGAATGTATAAGTTTACCACGTCCAGTAACTAATGAACCTGAAGTATCCCAAAACACATCAGATAAGTTTACTCCAGGCATTAATGATGATCCAGGGCTGTACCAGTATGCAGATCCTTTAACCGCTTTGATCTCGGTCATTACTGCATCCATCCACTCTTTCCAAGTGGTGATTTCCCAATCTCCACCTGTGTAAGGGTCTAGTCCTCCTGATGTAGTTAGACTAAGAGAGTTTTCTGTAGGTGCTGTATATGCCCAGTTATAACTTACATTAGGTGAAGATCCACCTTTACCAAGTCTAAATAAAGAATCCTTAGCATTTACTATGCGAGTTACTTGATTAGATGCATCTACGTCTATAATAGCTATAGGAGAATTTGCACCGAAACCAGTCGTATTAATAACGAACTGATAGTTAAGTACTAATCCTAATGGTACAGTTTTAGTGAATTCTACGTCTGCATCTACATCCCAAAATGAAACAAGGTCATTAGTAGATGAGTCAGAGGCTCTTGTAAATTTTACAGATACGTAGTTTGTAGTGTTAGCCGTGAAAGAACCTACAACGTTTGAATTTGTAGAATTAAGGATCTCATTAGCTGTACCTGATGGTACTTGAATGAAGGAGCCATCAGCTTCAGATGGCATCCATATTACAGATGAGTCTACTATTACCTGTAAACCAGCAGATCCGTTACTAATGGCCCCTCCTGGATTATTAATATTAAAACCACGTAGTATATATGGGGTATTACCTACGAAAGACTGTAGTAAAGATTTGAAATCAAATATAACTGATTCATCAATTGATCTTAAATGGCTTACGTCAGCTCTAGCATTAGACAGCCAATTGAATTTTTGCTTAAGACTCACTGGATTTCCTTGTGTTTTATTGAATAAAAGAATGGATCTTTGGTAGGTCCATTTATATTAAGTTTTAGTTATAACATAGCGAAACTATTGTTATTTATTGCTAATTTCGGTAGATAAAAACGTACCGACGAATGATGCTGATATAGTAACCACAGCCCTAGCAGACACTTGGATAGAGTCTGACCCGAATATTACCCTGTCAACTTTCGCTATAGTTAAGTTCGTTTTTCTGTCCACTAGCTCTAACATACAATAATTTTGATTAAAATAATCACTAAGTGTAGACGCATTAACTATTTGTAATCCGTCAAATCCACCAGTATCTCTAGTTCTTAGTCCAGTAATAGATCCTTTAACTGAATATGGACCAGTTATGGCTATTTCTTGAGGTGTAGGTATATCGATACCATATATAGGTCTAACACCTTGATCTCTTTGGATAGATATAGATGTACCAACACCTATAACTTTACCATTTACTAATAATCTTACAGCAGCTCCAGTTATGATCGAATTTTGCGCCATTACTCTATATCTCCAGCATACATATCAGTTATAGAATTTATTCCAGGTCCATTTGGATATACAACCACAACAGAAACAAATACTCCAGCGGCAACAAGTGCCTTAGAAAGTTCTTCTGCTTTTACTCTTCCTGTTACGGTTCCGGTTACATATGTAGGATAATCAGATCCGTCAATGGCAGGTGCATGAGGTTTTATGCTTTTTACTAAGGTTATATCGGCAGCTATATGTGTCTTCTTAAATATATAAGAAGCGTCTAATAGAAGCGTGTTCGATGACGGTTTGCCTAAGTACTTAATAGGACCTTCTTGGTTTGATGTTCCGTAGTCGAATACAATATATCCCTGATCGTCAGGGAATCCATCGGTTGATGTAGTCGAAGGTATAACGCTATATACTTGTCCAGCATTAAGCGGCTGAGCGCATACAACAGACTCTTTACTTATAGGAAATCCAGACTTAGGGTCGTAAACATATGAACCTAGAAAGGATTTCTCAGATCCGTTCGTATGTAAGTGCCAACCACCAATTAACTGACGTTTAACTATTCTAGTTGTTGCTGGTAAGAATACGACTACCTCGTAAGGATTAACTTCATATACGCTAGCGAATCTAGTCAGGTCATTTAATGTATTACGTTTTGGATAAAAGAATCTGAGATCGTTTGCAGATGCCAGCACTATAGAACCACCAGTTTGAACCAATGGATTACTTATCTCGAAGTAGCCTAAAGTGACAGAATCTGGCACTATTTTTGTAACTACAAAAGAACCGGACTGTTCGATAGGGAATGGTGTGTACTTAATATTAACATAATCACCAACATCTATATTTTGTAGTCCTGGATCTGCTCCACCTGTCCATGTATACCGAACAGAACTACCTTCAATTGTAACAGTGAACTGTGTGCCAGCTATTTGAGTTGTTTGTTTCAATGCTGGAAATAAGAAAATATTCTGAGATGATCCACCAGTTATAGCAATAGACGACTTAGGACCTCTGGTTCCAGAGAATATCTGTAAGTATATCTTACCTGCATCTGCATCTAAGAAGTTCGTAGCATATATGCTGTATCCACCCTTTAAGGCTTCTCTAGATATAATTGATGAAATCTCTGATGATGTGGCTTGATTGATATTTTGAAAGTCTTGTGATTGGAATTCTACCCTAAGAGGTAAGTCTATTCCGTCCTGTTTAATATACAGATCCATCCCATGCTCTAAAACGTAAGTTTCTTCTGTACTTGCAAGTACATTGGCTTTAACAGAATCTTCGCCATAGAATAGCTCTAATACTTCTAACAATACGTTAGAAACCAGCTGTTTGTTAGTTGTAGATACAGCTATATTTCTAAAGCTATCATCATCTATACCTACACCTGGAGGTCTTACAACACCCATACGTGCAACTATCTTATCTAAAAATCTACGTTCAGCTGTAGCTACGAATAGATTATCCTTTAAAGCAAGGATATTATCGATATTAAAATTATCACCCTCAGCAAGTGCATGCAGTGTGGCATCAGTAAACTTACCTTTAATAGCTCTATTAAGGAAAGCTCTAAGTCTTTGAAATGCTGTGGGATTATTACTCATCAAATGCGCCTTCACCGAACATCTGTTCTATTTTATATTCTAATGTATCTTTATATACATGTCCATTAATATGTTGAGACTTGCTATTAATACTATCGATCTTATAGTTAACTACAGACCTAGTATGTATATTTCTGCTTGTTCTAATAACCATAGATCCATCAGTGGTATTACCTGAATTTATTTCCCAATTACTATACCTATTCAAACGACCTCTGTGTTCATCATGCTTAACCGCCAGATATTTATGATTTAATGTACGTCTATTCATTAATATTTCTCGTCATGTGATGATCTATGGCATTCATAAGCCATAGTGTTTAAAGTTACGTCGTAATACATATCTACTTTTTGATCGCGTTGATTAATCATAAAAGAGTAGTCAGATACTGCCTTATTGGCAAACATTTCCATCTTAGATTGACCAAAATTCGTAATATTATTAACAACATCGGAGTCTTTATATGTATTATTATATGTTTTAATTTTCATTACAGCATACCCATATTAATCTTATCGCTATGGAATGCAACTCTCCATGCATTCTTATTGAGTAGTACTATAGATCTAACTTTATTAAATCTCCATAGTTTAAAATTAAACTCATGCTTATCGTTTACCAAAACATTGGTTAGCGGCTCTTTTGTGTAATATTCAGGTCTTGGTTTAAACACTTTACTCATTTATTATCCTATGCATACTACCTAATACTACAAACACACTACAAAGTCAATCCTATGTTGCCTGAGAAACTACTATGTCTATATCAATATTGAAAACTAACGGTTTCTGGTCTGGTTGGCTTACTATCATATCATTACTTGAGTTGTATACTGGGCTCGATATTGATACGGCTTGAACCCCATCAACTACCTGTGAAGCTACAACTATTTCAGAAAATATAACAGGCTTACCTACACCTACGGAGTTAACATAAGCTGCAACGCTTGACTGAACCCTAGATTTAACAATACTAAACGGAGTACCAGTTCTGTTTCTAATAACTATAGATAACTGAATTCTTTTAGGAAGTGCTGCGTCTGGTATAATGAAAGATCCAGCAGCTGCAACTCCAGGAAATGTAATAGGATCTGAAGCTTTACCGCGTATCTTTTGACCTACAGCTGAAATAAGACCGCCATAGTACTTATAAGAGTCCTCTCCGCTATTAATATCCGTACTAAAACCTAATTTTGATACAGTAGATATAGACGTTCCGAGTGAAGGTGTAATCTTAGATGCCAATTCTGTACCTTCAACTATAACGTCGTAGTTATTGATGTTACCTGGCGACTGAGTAATATTGAAAATCTTAGCATACATAAGAAATGATGACTGCTCTATTACTCTAACTGTATTAAAGTTAGCACCTAAAGTTACCCCAGCAACATCTTGAAAAGTTGAACTTGTTATAAGAATCTCATTCTCGTTAGAGTTAAGGCTTGAAACGATAAATTCACCCATATGTGATTCATATGGAAGAGATGAATCTAGTACGGAAGATCCTACTGAGAATGTATCTCCTGGTCTAACTGAATCATAGTCATAAATTACAATATCGCTATTACCTGTAAGAGTTACATCTTCAGCTACCATGTCTGTATTTTCTATATACAGTGTATTATTTCCAAAAGTACCTACAACAGAGAATTCACCTCTGTTAGACGGGTTGAATCCAGATCCTAGTATGATTCGGTCAGTCTTTCTGACCTGCATAACTCCTGATCCGGTAGATACAGTACTTATTACATTAGAAAGTGCTTGAGTAAAACTTACAGAGTTTGCGCTTGCATATGTAGCTCTGAATGTGCCATTAAATGAAGAATCAACAGCTCCGCTAATAACAATCTCAGCTGACTTGTTTGCTGCAATACCATGATTGGTGCTGAATGTTACAGTGGATACTGATGAAGTTCTTTCTATATTAGTGATAGTCAGTGTCTTTTTGAATTTAGGCTCAGTACCTACTCCTGTCCAAATAAGGGCTGTGAACTTCCCATGCTTCTCTACTCTCATTTCTGTAGTAGCATCAACATCATGATATCGTTTTGTCCAGAAGTATCCGTTGTTATATAGGTTTGCAACGGTACTGTTTGCTATAGTTATTGTTGATATACCTACAGATGTAACCGAATCCCAATCTAATTGTGATGTAGATTTAAGTTTTGTATCCTTAGCTGATAATTCAGTGTTACTTACTTCGATCCATTGCCCTTTATTGAATCCAACAGATGCAGCTTTAGGTATGCTGAACTTTAGATAGTTATCATTGATAATTGCACCAGATTCAATAATTGCACCAGACACCTTATTACCTGCTCCACCAGTTACATACACTGTACCTGAAGATCCAAATAGGTTGCTATAAAACTGGATTGATTTTGCGCCATTAGATAATGATATATTACCTAAAGATGATATACCAGTTACGGCAAAAATGTTTAAATATCTGTTTAAATGCTCAGATCTAGTAGGGATTAGATAGAATTCTTCATTAAGTAGGTCTGCTCCGAATATATTAAGCGGAGATTTAAGTGAGAATTCATTAGTAGGTGATATTTTAGTGCCTATATTGCTAGAATCTATATAGTTTTCGCCGTCCACAAGTTGGTCGAATTCTTTAACTCCAATTGATTCATCGAATGTAGAGAATTCTATAATACCAGATCCTGCTTCCAACTGAGATATAGATATATAGTCAGAAACAGATGCAGTTACATATGCTTCTAATAGAGCGGCTGTATTTGCAGCGTCATTAAGATCATAGAACTTAAGTGATGATGGAGTAGATATAGTTTTGTTTGATTCAACTGTACCACCAGCATTATTAGTGACTTCAAAATATGTATTAGTTACGGCACTAACCCTGAATACACCCTTATTATTAGAACTCATAGTTCCTGATGAAATATTTACAATATCACCGATAGTGATTGCTGCACTTAAGAATGAAGGTGCAGTTCCAGTTCCGTTGTATGTATATCTCCAAGTGTCAGAAATTGGCTCTGTAATATCAAATTCAGTAGTGGCATCCCATGCTCCACCAGTTCTTAACGCTCCTGATGCAAGGAATAGTCTGATGTCTGTAGTAATACCTGAAGTAATAGAGTGAGTTATTCCAGAAGTTTCAGATTGTGGATAGAATATACCTACTCTAATCTGATCGCCTGAAGGTCCGAAAGAAGCAGATCTAATCATCATTTTATTAAGTGCATTAATAGGGTCGATAACTACTCTAGACTTCATATGGATTTTGAAGTCAGCAAAGTTAAAGTTATTTCCGAATCCAGAAGGGAAGTTGGCAGTAGGTCCAAAGTCTGCATCATAAGCTCTTAATGTAGATGCGTTCGGCGATAGATATACCTTAGATTTTCTACTAAGACTTATATTGAACGTCTTATTAAGAGTATCGCTATCCAGTACGACAACTAGATTATCTAGTGCGCTGAAATTAAATGGCACCGATAAGTAATATCTATCATTAGCTATAATCTCTTTAAGTTTAGCAGAGTTACGCAATGTAACATTAACTCCGCTTATAGCTTCTATATCTACCGACTGACCTCTATTAGAGGATATATTTTGCCCGATAGGATTAAGCATAGACATCTTATAGTTCTGATGATATCCGGCAGCGTCTAGGTCTGTTGTTGTAGTTACAGATGTAAATGGATTTGAACTGTCACCTGTAGCAATACTATCATGGAAGAATTCAATAAATGTATTATCATCCTGACTGTCATTGAAAGCTGTATGGCTAATTTCAGAGCTATCGTAGCTGCCTATAGTGAATCCGATTGCTCCACCGTTAAGGTTTTGTCCAGCAAGATATATACTTCCAAAAGTTTTATCGTATGATAGAGTAGACACACGGATCTTTTTACCGCCAATCACTTCCGAAGTTAAACCACTAAGTGTTTTGATTATATTAGATATGGCTGTTAATGTCTGTAGTCCAGTAGGGAACTGAGCCTCTTGAAGCTCTCCGTCAGGTGAGTTAATGAATATAAAGTCATTAGCACTTGTAAGTGTAATTGGACCTTGAACAGTCCCTGTAGTTTTTACAACCTCAAACCAAGTATTACCTGCATCAACAGCATTAATTCTGGAGATGCCAGTATTATTAAGTGCCATTAACGTATTCTCTGTTATAATAACCAGATCATCTTTAAGTAGGCCAGCTAATACACCAGCTACAGAGAATGTATATCTCCATACATTTGCAGATGGATTAGTAATTGAAACTGTCATTATGTTAGACAATGACACACTTCGTCTAGAAGCAGGTGCATCAACTATGAAATACAGTTTAGGATCCGGATTTCCTGCTATACCAGATCCTGATAATGTTAACGATCCAGATGAGAACGTACCTGAATCTATGAATCCCTTTGTATACTTGGATCCTGCGGTGAATACATCAGATGCTGTTGCAGGTGTAGCTAACTCTATCTGTCCTGTAGACTGATTAAGTGCATAATCAGAAGTTAAACCTTGTGATACACCAGGTTCCCACATATTATCACCAATTGATAATGAGTTAGACGATAGGTCGCTTGAAACCTCAAGACGTGCAGCTGAATTAGCTCCACGGTTAGATACCATCTTAAGTCTACTGTCTTCTACAGTTACTGTTATACCAGCAAGCTTAGTATTAAGTATTGACGCCCAAGACTCCAATGAGTTATCTTTATTAACTAAAGCGTATCCATAAGGAACGAAGTCTGCATTATTGATTGTGATAGACTGCACACCGGACTGATCAACTTTAATCTTTAAAGTAGCTCCGTCAGTTATTGAGTTATTCCATGTATTTTGCTGATTTGAATAGATAGTAGGAATAATGCCGTCTTTGTATAAAAGAGCATCATTCTTGTATAGTCTAAGAGTATAAGTTATGGTTTGACCAAATCCTAAGAAGTCGTTAGCATTAACACCAGAGCTTGGCGTAGTTATCTGAATATCTTCATTATTAAAGCTTTTTGAAAATAATACAATTTTCTTACTATTATTGAAACTTCTTGCATTGAATGTAAGTGCAGGGTTATTATTTATAGAATTTACAATTTCAAAAGTATCAACAGCTCCTTCAGTAGAGAAGTCTGAAGTTAGGAATAAATGCTCACTTAGTTCGGAACCAACTATAACGCTTAATTTCATTCCACCAGTAACTGCGAACGGAGCCTCAAGACTTGTAACAATAGAAGCCTTAACAAGGTCTTCTTTTTGTAACTGTAGATATTTTTCTCCACCATTGGCATTATCTATAATCTGTTCAAAACCTTGACCACTAAAAATAGGCTGATAACCTGTTGAGTCGTCTATGAATAGAATAGATGGTTCAGTTCGGCTAGAAGGCTTTCTAATTTCAGCAGATGTAACTGTTTTATTGTCATCACCTGATTGAACTCCGACCGATGCTTGTATTATAGCAAGATCAGTACCTTTTACTCTGGATTGATTTGTCTTCTTTATTAGCTCTCTGTATTCTATATCAGACATTACATCACGACCAGAAACAAAGGCTAATGGATTTGAAGCAACAGCATTAGGGAATGGAGCACTAGCAAACTCAACTATCGCATTAGATGATATATTACCGATAGATCCTACTTGGGTACATATAACAGGTACTTCTCTGATTTCAACTTCACCATCAAGTAGTGTAACTGAATTGATAATTCTGAATGTAACAGACTGCGATGTTAAAGTAGATCTAGTTTGAACCAAAGATCCAGCAGGTATGAATCTATTACCACTTTGAGCCAATATTACAGATTCTCCTGTATTATGGTTCTTTGTAGTAACAGTAGCTAGTGTTAATTGATAGTAAGACCCAAGAGATGCGATACCAGTGTAAGCTATCGGACCTTCAAGATTATTGGTGCCTCGACCTATATATATAGATCCAGTACTTGGCAAGCTAGTTCCATCAGCTATGTTAATAGTGATAGATCCGGCAGGTACAGCAGCTGTACCTTGATATATCTTGGTAGCTATTTTTACTAGGCTTTTTTGAGAAATAGTGATAACACCATTCGACTCTCTTGCTTGCGATCTAGAAACTGATTCTTCAAATCCAACCCTATCAAGATCTGGACCAGAAGCTCTGTCTATATCAACAGAAGCAAGGGCAGACATGATATCGCCTTGTATTTTAAAATCTGAAAGAGCAGCAGCTTCTAATAGTGATCTATTAGCAGATCCTTTAGCTATATCAGTAACGCCTGATTTAGTTAGGTAAGTCTGTAAAAGCTTTTTAAATATCTCTTGAAGGCTACGTGGTACAGGCAACGACATAATTACACTACCTTATTACTTTTTTTAATATTATCTATCCACCACAATGGCTGTAGATTTGTATAATGACAAGCTTTTAAAAGCTGCTCTCTGTTGGTTAGATCAAAAGAACTTAACGGAATGATATGATCTATATGCCATCCACGATTACCGTAGGTTTCCCAAGACATCCCTTCTTGGAATTTAGACTCTAAATACTGCTTAAGTTGGTCTGGAGAACATCCAAGATCAGATATTGCTGAACCACCATTAACTGTACCTTCAATAAGTTTATGAAGCCGCCTTCTTAAGTTTGTTTTAATTCTTAGTATAGGGCAAGCTCTGTGTCTATTCATATAACTCTCTGTAATCTTTTTTCTATTTTTCTTTTCCCATTCACGCCTTCTGGCAAGCTCACGATCTTTATTTTTAATATAATTAATACGTCTCGCTTCATCTTTGCATCTTTTGCAAGATGAAGATCTACCAGATTTCATTCTCTTATCTTTATAAAAATCGAACAAATCTTTAATAATTTTACATTTTGTGCAAGGTTTCATAAATCCTATTATTTAGATGTAGGAAAGATATAGGCGGGATACGTAAATATTAAGTTTTGGTCATAACATAGCGAAACTACTGTAAGTTTTCGGTAATGCTAAAGGATAAAATTAAGGGTTGACAAATGTACTAAAATGAGGCATACTGTATTAAGTTCAGTTATTGTTTTGCCCTGTAAGGTATCCCCTCCAGCCTTATGGGGCTTTTTTTTAATTAATCACAAATTCTACAGGTACGATACCTTGATTGTCGGCAGCTGTCAGTTGTACTCTAATAGTAAGAACTCCAGGTTCACGTTTTACTTCAATACTATCAACGCTTTCAAACCTTGGGTCAGACTCAAAGCTGATACGTATACTGTTTAATATGCCGTCTGTTGATATATCTGCTTCAGATTGTCCAACTTCTTGTCCAGCTCCAAAATCTGGGTGAAGTAATAGGCTACCTGCAACTGTTTGAAGTTTAAGTTTGGCGGCTTGTATAAGATTCTGTTTACCATAGCTTAAGTTTTGGAATCCATCCTGTCCTACAGCTAAATCACCATCTTGGTCAAGTAGTAGGTCTATTTTGGACATGGCTAACATTTCTGGAGTTTCATCTATAAAAGTAATAGGTTTAATTACTATATTTTCGGTCTGTGATGGCGTATCTATAGGTAAATAGATAAGTTTTTGGCTATTTACCGTATATGGAAGATACGCTTTAACCTTAGATTGATCGGCTAATGTGTAGCTGCTTAGGTCGCTATCACCGTCAACTGTTAATATAAAGTTAGAATCAGTAACCTTCTGGATAGACTTAATCTTACGTCTTTGTAGCGGCTTAGTGTTAGAATAGATCCAGATTGACTGATCTACGTGAAGATTTTTATCTGATGCTATATTAAACTGTCTATCTTTACCGTTAGCTATGAAATCATTAATAAAACCATCTTCATCAATATAAGGAGCTTGTAGGTTGTTAATGGCGGCTATCTCGATCCATCTAGTAGCATCGCCTAGGTATTTTTGCGACAACCATTCAAGTGTCGTTCTGAATGGAAAAGGAATGGAGAACTTAGATGTAGACTTTGTAAAATTTACACCACCTGTAGCAGCATACCCTTGGTAGAAGTCAAGTAGAGGGCTGGCACCTGATGACTGTTGTGATACAGTATTAACTCCATAAAAGTTATCTGCTAGTAATGAATACATATTCTCTATATTATCATTAACAGCATATAATATATCCCATGCAGGACTATCAATACCTTGAGATAAAGCTTGAGACTCTAATGATTGAGACAGACTTTCTAGATTAGATATAAGACTATTAATAGTATTATTGTCTGTAGATAGGAATGCATTATTGACTACATTACTAACAGCATCTTGCTGCTCAGGGCTTAGTGGTAATATATCTACAGGTATAGAATCTTGTATATCGGGTGTAGATATTGAGTCATTATTGAATGGAAGAGCTATCTTACCGCCAAGATTTATCGATGGGTCTAATTCTGGCAATGCAGCATTCCTAGCCTTATTAAGCTTAGCTGCTGCATCTTCAGACATGAGTCCGGATGTAAATGCTGGATCTAGAGCAAACAACGCCCTATTCATAGAGTTAGATAGATCTTTAGGGAAGTCTGCTAATGTCTTACCTATAGATAGACCTTCTTTAATTGTAAGTATTACATTATTGATTGGCCCTAATATATTAGTTTCGTAATCTGTTTTAACTGATAGTATAATATCCTTAAATGATTCCATCACTCGTCGTGAATTTCTGACACCATTAAGTATTTTTTGTATATCGCCTATCTTATTTCCAACAGCTTCTGATGTCTTAATTTCTGAACCAAGTAGCTTAGGGTTATCAGCTGTACCCCATGCAACGCAACTAAATGAATATGTATACTCCATAGGAGAAGCCGCTGACTTTTTAGTATTAAAAACTTGAGGTGTAATAAGGTAGATGGCACGATCTTTACCAACTTCAAACCCAAGGCGGTATCCTTGACCACCAGGTTTGGCTTTTAAATGAGCATATAATTCAAGAAATGCTCTAATAAGATGATACTGGTAATATCCTGTAAATTGTAGATCGTCTTGTGGTGGAAGAGCTGCTTGCTCTTTAGGAAATACATTAGCTACTGCACTTGAAAAGTTCTGAACAGCATTTATTGTTCCACCGAATATGGCCTGGACATTACTGTTTACTTTATTGGCTACAGAAAATGAAGTTCTGCTTGTTAACATACCTGTCGTTGCTGTAAAGTTGATATTCTTAAACACAACCCCATTATGTTCTTCTAGTATACCTCTGCTTCCGGCAGTTACTTGAGCAGCAAACGGTGTAGATATTGTTAGATCTTGCGGAGTAATAGGTAGTGCAACTGAAGTTATGGACTGATAAGATATTGCATCAGCTGTTCCTTGTACTTTCAATAGATGAAACTTATAAGGAAATGCGCTAGACCAAAACTTAGCATCTATTTTATCTAATCCTAATCCACGTAACATTATAGAATTCTTAGCATTACTCTTATTAAATTGAGAAAGAATAGTACCTATAGCCTCATCATTAGAGTTACCAACATCACGGTTGAAAGTAGAAGAGAAGGATTTAGACTGATCGGCAACAGTAGCCTTAAAATCATCTAGCTTAGAATTTACAGCTTGTTGGAACTGCTTACCAAAATTACTATCAAATGCCATGTTTCACCTATAAAGTTTTAAACACTCTAGCTACGTCTTCTAGTGTGTATGATGTTGGAACTATTGCGTTAAGTTTAATTTGTGTTGTACCCATTACTGAAACTATTGTACGTGTAATTTCAGGCTGTGTTTCGGATACTACAGTTACCGTGTCACCATTACTTAGACCTGTAACATCCTTAATATGTAGTATGTCAGATCCGTCATTAAATATAACTACTTTTGTAGTAAAATATCCGTTATATTCCGACTTTAATGATGTATTATCGGCTGCAAGTTGGGTTACTGCTCCACCAGACTGTCCAGCGGCATAATAACGTCTAAGGGATCCAGACATGCGATTAATTCTGAAGTTTAACCATTTATACCTGTTATAGTAAGGGTTAGTCATATCTGCCGATGTGTACGTCTCACCTGACTGACTAAGTGCGTTTGAGCTGGATCCACCAAGACTATTTAGTATTTCGGAGGCTCTAGTTGATGCATATGATATACGTGTGCCAGCCATGCCCGATATAACTGCAATACTGCCTGACACATACTTACCGCTTAAGCCTGTGTTTGGAAATGATTGCCATGTGTCGATTCCCAATACCGCATTAGATATAGATGAAAGTGCTGATACTAGTTGGCCCATCTGAGTAAGTCTATCTTCAGGATTAGCCGATATTGCAGCCGTCTGATTTGTTAGAAAAGATTCCCATTCCGTCACTAATAGATCTATATTGTTTGTTATTGTAGTTAAAATTTCTTGGTATACGGCAGACACTAAAGTTTGTCGTTCGGTTGATGTAAACGCAAGTACTGTATTATCCACAGTAGCAGTTGATGCAATCCCTAAAGACGAAGGTACTACACTGTCTATAGTTAAGCTGGTTCCTGGAGTTATACTTTGTATCTTATAAATACCACTGGCACTACCGTTATTGATATATAAAAGCTCATTTACTGCAAAACCTGTTGTTGTTGATACACCCATAACAAAACCAGTAATGGTTCCAGCAGGTACAGCATCGCTTGATGTTGTAGTAGTGCTTGAGGCCCCTGATATTCCATTTGAAAGTCTAAATATTAGCTCTGTTAGTCCAGACATAACAACAGTGTTAGTTAAAACGTTTAGTTCATATCTAGAAGCAGGTGTTAATGGGTGAAATATACCCTTTACTTTATTGTTAATATACGAACCATCCTGTATTAAAGGTATAGACCTTGCATATGCAGGTGAAGATGTAGACGGAAAAAATGGAGCATTTGCTGGAAATTCACCAGCAGAAACTAGATCTGATGGGCTATATATGTCTGAGTTTGTCCCATCTAAGTATTTCTTTTCGTTTTCGTATGAGTCGCATATGAGTGAGTAGTTGTCATAGAATTTCTTATTGCCATTATCTACCTCTAACAGAGCAGTTTGCTGGCCAGTAAATGAAGCTGATGACTGAGCATAAGACGCATTCTCAAGATCTATACGAACTTGTCTTCGTGTGATTGACTTTCTATCTGCTGCTGAAAAACTGATTGACATCTATTAACTTTCCCACTTTTTAGCAATTATCTTACATTGATTTATAAAATCCATGACTGTTTTATCCATTTTCATTTCATTACATACTTTGCAACATGGAACACAATTCTCTATTATATAGCCTACAGTATTGTCCGACCTATCTACTCCTCCAGCATTCGGCTTGCCGCAGTAATAACAGTTAGACTCGATCAATTGTGTAAACTGAACTAACGTTATATCGAACTTATAACTTCTAGATCTTCGATTAGCATCATTCTTATATCTAACATACTTGCCTTTAGGACTATTATTATATTCCCTACGGATATCTTTAATACCTTCACGTTTAGAGTTAGATAGTGATTTCTGTTTAATATATTCAGATCGCTCCTCGTCGGTGCGGCTCCAGTATTTATTCATATCTCTTTCGCGCATCTTATCTCTGTTGTCATCCCTGTATGCTTTATGATATACACTTCTACATTCCTTGCAAGTTTTACGTCTTAAGTCTGATTTATTAGACTTACTATATGCTCTATCGAACATATCTTCAGTTTTTTCTATACCACACTTCTTACATTTATTTAATTGCATCTATTAACTTCCTATTAAGACCGTTGCTGAACCGCTAATAATCATGCCACCTGCTAGCGGGCTACCAGGTCCACCACATATACCAAAAACCTGACTAATTCCAACTCCGGCGGCAGGAACACTCCCGCTTCCGAGCATTACCATACTTGCTTTAATCATGGCTGTACCACCACCTTTTATCTCTACATTACCACCTGATTTAATTGTAACATTACCACCAGACTCAACTGTGTAATTCGCTCCAGCCTTTTCTTTAATATTAGCCTTTGCTTCCATTTCTATATCTTTACCTGATTTTTCTTTTATACTACCAGATTTTGTCTCAACTGTATAGTCTGATTCTTTAACTGTAGTTGTTTTTGCCTTAGCTACAGTTTCATTCATATCACCAGAAGATACGATATTGATCTTTTTATTTTTCTTATCAATAACTATAGATTCTGCGCCATTACCCCAAGTTGATACCTGATTGGTTCTATCTATAGTCCAAGACTGGCCTTCGTTGTCGGATATAGACATCTTACCGTCTTTAAATATTTCTAACTTAGTTCCTGCTGCTTTTTCGTCAGCTTTCTTACCGTCTTGATCTATAAATGTATTAAAAGTTAGGGAATATTGTCCATCTTTATCAACTTTAATATTAATACCATTAAATTGCCATTCGTATGTTTGACCGTCAGACTCTTTATGTGCAGATTCTGATGGATACGACTGACCGCCAATTATCACACCTTTACCAGCAGTAGCATTACCGTTAATTGCTAATAGTAGTACTTTAGATCCTTTTTGGTACTGCCCATCTTTTTTATCTTTATGTGGCTGTAATGTAAATTTTTCAAAGTTATTGGGAGTAGCGAACTTATCCATAGTTTGACATCTGGAATAAGTAACAGTAGAAACTGAACCGTCATGTCGTGATTCATATACAGTAACATCGTACTCAACAAACTCTTTAGATAAGTTATTCTTATCGTCAGTATAGTATATATCTGTTACAACACCAGACTTTAATATAACATCTGTTCTAGTTATGCTACTAATATTAGTAGATCCTTGATTACTAAGTGTTGATTGTATAACTGAACCGTCTGATAACACTTTCATTACTTAACTCCAAATTTCTTAAGAAATTCACTCTTAATCTTATCTACTGTGTTTTGTGCATTATCTCTAATAAACAAATCGCCTGTATTATTCTGAGCACTATCATTAGTTGAGTTATCTGATGACTCAATAAACTTATCATCAACATGTAGCTCACTGTCTGATATACCAGGTAAAAGTCCGTCATTCATGCCAGCTCTCTTGTTATGTAACATACCGCCAGCAGTGTACTCTAACTTACCATTAACTATATAATATCCATGACTTAAAGCTAGTGTGGTCATAAATGTCTTCTTACCGTCACCTGCAACTTCAAAACTATGACTAATAGCTTCTATATGGAATAATTTATTGTCGAACTCAAAATTGTCACCTATACATATAGGTGCTTGAATTCCAGGTATAGTGATAGATCCATTCATCTTCAGATGTCCGTTAGAAAACCAGTCTGATATTAAAGCTATCCATGTTTTAATATTCTCTACCTTATATCCTGCACGTTCAGCTCCGGCATCAGTATCGCTCATTGATGAATGGATTCTAGGTCCAGACCTATATATATCAGAGTCGTCTATCTCCATATTACCTTGAGCTATCTGTAACTGCATGGTTTCTTGAGGGTTATTTGTATTTACACTATTTGTAAATACCTGAAAGAAGTTGAATCTTTCTGCATCTGAAGTGCCTAGATTGTAGTTCATTATAGGATATTTTGAATCAAGTTTCCATCTAGGCACATTAGTATAGTAAGTGGCAGTATTAGGACTTAGTTTGCTTTTCATTCTGTCAGTAGTTAACGCTATTTGTCTTAATGTAACTGTAGGCATAATGCCTTTGTTTGGGATATACTTAAGTGTTGTATAAAGTTCATTTATGGTAGGGTTAGAGTGTGTAGATAATAGTGACCATAATGTTACATTATTGAAATTACCAGCTGGTAATGAAGTTCCACCCTTCAATGCATCACATATATATTCTGTAGATGTTCCATCTTTATTTGTATTACTAGGGAACATGGAGTCAAGATCAGAAGCTGCTACTTTATCTGTCTGTTTAGACGATGTGGTATTGCTGCTATATTGTTGTATACCGAAGATTCTTTGTAGTACATCAGCATACTTAATACTTAGAGATTTCTCTTCCTTTTGTGTTACACCTAGGTATTTAGCTAATTGTGTAGGTATGAGCATAGAGGCATTCGGCGTTCTGACCGAGTTACCTAATATTTTCTTTGCCCTATCTTTAGGTCCAGGTCCTGTAAATACATCAAGAAAGAATTTAAGAACCTCTTCTGTTTTGAGTCTTCCGCTATTTTGAATAGACTTAAATAAAGCTCTATACTGTTCGCTTATCTCTACAAACCAATCAACACCCTTAGCTGTTACACTTGAGTTTGGTAAGTTCGGGTCTAGCATTTGATTAAAGTATATTTGAGTTTGAAGTTCAGAAAAACCATTCATTGTTATCATATATCTGAACATCTGCTTGCCTGTTGCCGGATCGGTCTGAAGTTGTTGTCGTACAGAATTAACACGTCCTACAAACTTCAGACCGCTATTAGCTCCGTTAACATTAGGATTCTTGGCAGCTACATCTTTAGATATTTTATCCCATATTGCAGGATCATTTATTAGCCATATCATGGCATGATCACCTGGTGATATAGCGGCAGCGTAATTTATATCACCTGAAAGTAGATTTATCTCTGCTGAATCTGTTGGGCTGCCCTTACTGTTATTTATTGTAATCCTTGTAGCATCATTAACTATAGTAAATGGCTCTCTAGTTTTCAGGGCAGCATCTATCTTATTTTTAATCTGACCTTTATTTGTAAACAAATCTCTGTTAGCAAAAGGTATAATAGATATAACATAGTTAGATGAAGACTGATGGCTGTCTGGATTATTAGGAGTAATAAGGTAAGAAGGTGCTGACATTACTGCTCTCCTGGTTTCTTAGATGAAGCCTCTTCTTTATCCGAAGAAAATTGAGACCTGCTTCCACCGTCAATTCTATTAGCTGCTTTTATCATAGCATTGGCTATTTCGTCAGCAGCTGAGGCAATATTACTAATAGATCCACCAAGCGCATTAGAATCTAGTCCTTCTTGTACTTTTTTTGCACTCTCTTTAAATACCGTAAGGATAGATTCGATATTCTTCTCTACCATTGCTGCTGAATTCGCATCTAGTTTATTTTGACCTTCATTTTTAATATCAGTTGTTGTTGCGGCAATACCTTCTTTTTCTTTTATTCCAGATAACACGTCAGCTTCTGATTTAGTTTGACCTTTTGCGCCAGCAACGTTACCTGTCCAATTTACGCCTGTAAATCCAGATTCTGTTTTTGCAAGCAAGTTTTGTATTTCAGTAGGATCTTTACCTAAAGCATCCTGTCCACCTGTTGCAGTATATAGATTCATAGCTTCCATAGGCGATAACTTTTCACCTCTTGCCATCTTAGCTCTATACTTAGCTACTTGATCTGCTCCACCAGTACTAGCCGTAGTTCCCTCAGCTTGACTTTTTTGGAACTTAGTCATCTTCTCGATCATTCCAGTGTCAAACCCTAAAGCTTTCATAGATTCAGGATTTAATGCACCTAGCTGCTCATTCGACATACCACTAAGTGTTTTATATGTAAGATAATCTCCACCAGCAACATCGAGTAATCCAGCCGTCTTTTTTTGCTGCATTAATCCTGTAGTTCCACCCATAATATTACCAAAGGTAGACATAGCACCTCTAGCGTTCTCTATACTTCTTGAGTCACTACCATACATAAAGCTGCTTAGTGTTGATGAAGCATCTGAACCACTAAGTCTACCCTTAAATACATCTAATATTGTAGAGCTTTGTTTTTGGTATTCTTCTATCAGTGCAGAATCGTTAACTCCAGCCTTAACTGCGTTTGAAAACATTCTAGCAAAATCACTCGATGAAGCAGATGCTCCACCGCTATTTCTTAATGCCAGATTTGACATTATAGAAGCTGATGTATTTGCATCCTGACCATATGCCCTACCTTGTGTGGCAGCTGCAACAGCTAGTCCAGGTGCAGTTTGTGTACCAAATCTTCTAAACTGCATACCTAAAGAGGCCATTTGACCTTCATCTGTGATTCCGGCAGATCTCATGCCTTGTCTGAAACCTAATGCTGATGTGTCACCCATTTGAAGTGATCGCTGATATTGCATACGCTGTCCAGCATTTTGTTGTAAATATTGCATATATTCCGGATCTAAAGTTTGAGACCTGGCTCTATCTTCTGATGCTTGTAAATTTTGCACACGCTCAGCTTCTTTACCGCCACCACGGAAATACTGATATCCCTTATATAATCCGTATGCACCACCTGCAATCGCAGCACCTGCACCTAAAACTGGAGCAGCCATTAATGATGCCCCTCCAGCTAATAGTGTTCCGGCAGCACCCAGTCCACCTAACACTCCAACTCCGCTAGCCATTGTACCTAATGTACTTCTCCAGTCAGACGCTTTATTAAGATTACCAGTTGTAGCCTTAATTGCTGCTGCACGTTTTGGGTCTGAGTATAATGTAGCTCTTTGCAGATTACCATTAAAAACTTCAAAAGCTTGTTCTTTAAATCTATTAGCTACAGCAGACCTGTTAGATATCTCTTGTAATGTATAATCTCTATACATACTGGCAGCTGTTGCTCCTGCACCTAATATAGATCCACCGATTGACATGGCTCCTGCAAAAGCTCCGGCTCCACCACTTGCCCTATTAAGTGCACCTCTGACCCCTCTAATTTCAGGAACCATAACATTTGAAGCTCGTTCTTCAAAAGCTTTAGCAGTTCTACGCATAGTAGATTCTCTTGACGCTATTAGGTCAGCAGATCCACCTTCTCTTTTTAGTTTATCTATATTTGCTATTTGGGCATTAAGAAGTCTACCCATACGATCTAGATTCTTCTCGGCCTTAACAAAATGGTTATTATTAAGCTCTTTAAAGTACTCAGTAACCTTTTTCATTTCCGTTGACATACCGGATCCAGCTTTACTGAATTTCTGATTAATCATATCCATTGATTTAAGAAATCTATCTGTTTCTCTTGGATTAAACGACTTAGAAATGCTGTCAGCAACTTTCTTTACCTGGTCTGAACCGCTAGACTTAAACTTAAGTAGAATTTCCTTAACAACGCTTTCGCTAGCCATTACTCTTCCTTACCAAACTTCATATCGCCTTCTAGAGTTTCTGGCGCATTAAGATTAAGATCTTTATATAAATTTTTCATTGCATCCATTGCTTTTACAGCTGCTTCATCAAGTGTATCTTTAGGTTTACTGTCTTTTTTAGGCTCATCCTTAAGTGCGGCTTGTGCCATCTGTTGAGCTACCCATTCGTCATCGCTAAGTTCTTCAACTTCAGACTCCGTAAATTGCTCTAAATCTAGTAGAGGCTTATGTTTAACTGTAAGTCTAGCTTCGGCAGCTGTTAGATCTTCAGGTGTCATATTCATAGACTCATCTTCCATATAAACCTTAACAACTTCTATAGGGTTAAGCTTATATACATCTTGAAGAGGAGTATGGTACGTTTTAGAGTAATACCTGCATGCATTCTCGACATACCACTCCAACGAGTTTGAGTATGAGTTTTTTATAGCTATTAATCTAAGACTTCTTAGTATTTCGTTTGTAATCATTATTTCTCAGAGGTTGATTTAAGTTCAGACAGCCATTCTTCGTATTTTTCATTAACTGCAATAAGTAGGTCATATACTGGCTGTTTATCTACTAAGTCACGGCCATTACGTGATTGTTGCCACCAAGCAGGGCTTTCAATAATTCTAGAATCTAGTTCAGCTATACCAGCTGCTCTTAGTGTGATCTCACGGTCAATTCCGTTATCATTAGGAAGCATAGATTTATATGTACGCTCGATAGTGAATCGCTCGTCATGAGTTAAGATGACTTTTATTCTGAATGCGCCGCTATATAGATTTTCAGTGATTTCACCAACGGAACTTAATTGGACATACTTAACAATGTCTGGGATTTTTTTCATAAATTACCTTGATTTTATTGAGGATTTGTAGGCATACCGCTACGAGAGATACCTATAAATTAAGTTTTTAGCATAACCTATTGAATTCATTATATAAAGAAGCTATTGACATAAGGTTAAAAATAGTGTTTAATAGGTATATGACAGAATTTATAGTAGCTCTTTTATGTTTTGGCCAGTTTGAGTGTTCTTACGCACCACAGGCTTATTATATCCAAAGCCCAGAAGCTCAGGCTTTAGTTGTTAATACTGAACTTGAGATAAGAAAGGTTATTAATCCTACCTTTGCAGAGTATGTTGTTGGGTATGGTGGCCAAGCAGCTTTAATAGCTTCTGGCAAAGAGGCTACATTTAACCTGAACGAATATGTAATTATTACAACAAGTAAAGATAAGTCTTTATTAGGTTTAAAATTTCGTTTTTAATTCCTTAAGCCTTAAAGTGAATAGATGGAAAGTTTTAGCATCTGTACCTATATTGAGTCTATATTTTTGATTAGATATACCCTCTCCAAAATTACTACCAGCAAAACATGTAATATGAAGGTCATATATAATCTGAGGTCTACATTCTATATATAGGAACATACCACGTTTAGATAGTACTTTAATAGGTAGTTTATTTTCTTTTATTATATGCTTAACAGTTTGGTGGCGTCTTTTAAGTTTAAGCCTTCCTAGTTTAAAGAACTGATCGTTCTGTAGCAGTGAACCTAATACTTCACCTGCATACTCTTGAGCCTCTATGCTTACACCAGAGCTGAATAGCTCGACATATTCCTGCATCTTATTAGCTACTTCTTTATCTTTAACAACTGCCCATCCGATACGTGTAGATGAATGACCGCTAAGCTTCGATAATGAAAAAATTACAATATTATCGTTCAGCATTGTAACTTTTTCAGTATATTGTGGCCAGTTATAACATGCATCTCTAATATCAGCCTTAATTTTATTATTAAGTTCGCCGTCTGGGTTATTAGGTGTAGTTACAAGATCGACTATATTGGCACCAAGCTCTTTTGCCATAGCTTCTTTAGGTTTACTTACAGAAGGGAATACTTTAGGTACATATCCTGGATCATTAGCCGCGAACGATTCAAATCTGCCCCAGTATGGTTTCGGTGCTCTTAGTATATTTTGTTTACCAGTCTCTTTAAGTGCGTACATAGCTGCCTGTACAGCTTGGACTGCCCCGACGGTTATAACGATATGTGATTTCTTATTAACAACACAATTCTTATACTTCTTATGTATTTTACGGATATTAGACTCTAGCTCAGGAAGTATTGTTTCACCAAGCAGGTATGGCATATTTTTAGTAGATCTTGTCTTAGGTGTAGGCAATTCGTCGTCTGACCATAGCTTTTGTAAGAATCCAGGATTCCCATATCCTAAGTCTAATCTTTCCTTTTTCATAAGACTAACCATTCTCTTTCCTAGTTACTGAATTCCTTGAACTAACAAACGGTGAGTATGATGCTGCACCGCTCTGTCTGTTTAGGTTAGAGGATTTTCTATTAACAGAATTGGTGACTTTTTTAGCTACTAATGGAGCAGATTCGCGTTTCTTATTTTCTTTAGACATCATACACCTCACTAGCCATTTATATTATCCTTTACCTTATACGCATGACGTTACACGGAACAGAGTACCGGCATTCGTCGATAGTGGCCCTTTACCTTATACGCATGACGTTACACACAACCAAACCCAAAATTTTAGCAGATATAATACCTTTACCTTATACGCATGACGTTACACGCCTTATCACCCCATCAACAAAGGGCATCCTCCCTTTACCTTATACGCATGACGTTACACGC
>JFJP01037141.1_pt1 | contig 48178 bp, 38 predicted proteins | sample 431651 | NCBI WGS metagenome assembly JFJP01 (sample SAMN02602958, study PRJNA72255) | Microbial mat metagenome, whole genome shotgun sequencing project. | biome: fresh water; feature: sink hole; material: water; isolation source: purple microbial (photo- and chemosynthetic) mats found in... | reverse complement strand
ATGTTTTCTTGGAAAAAATATCAATTTTGCAACGAAATTTCTTTTCAATGAAAAAAGTAGTTGTTGGCCTTTCAGGTGGTGTAGATTCGAGCGTGGCGGCATGGTTGCTAAAGGATGCCGGCTACGATGTACATGCTATTTATATGAAAAACTGGCACGATACCACTGGCTTGCTTCATGGCGATTGTCCTGCCAATGACGATATAACCTTTGCCCAACTTGTAGCGCGAAAATTAGATATCCCTTTTGAGGTGGTAGACCTCCAAACCCCGATGTACTTTGCAACCGTGAGGTCAAATTTGATATTTTCCTGAAAGTAGCCCTCGAAAAAGGGGCAGACTATGTAGCCACTGGCCATTATGCCCAAAAATCTGAAGTAAACGGTGAATATTGTATCATAGCGGGGGCTGATACCAACAAAGATCAGAGCTATTTCCTCTGCCAGCTAAGCCAAGAGCAGCTTAAGTTTGCGCTTTTTCCTATAGGACATATGGTGAAAGGCGAAGTACGTAAAATTGCCGCGGACCTTGGACTTGCAACCGCAGAGAGGAAAGACTCTCAGGGAATTTGCTTTGTGGGAAAAGTTGATTTGCCTACTTTTCTACAGCAGCAACTTCAAGCCAAAGATGGTTTTATATTCGAAATTCCTGAAGTGTACTACAATTTTCATAAACGAGGTGATTCGCTGGAAGCAATGGCCAAACCCTATTTTTATAAACCGGAAGATGGCATAGTAGTAGGAAAGCACAGAGGGGCGCATTTTTACACCATTGGTCAGCGCAAAGGTCTGAATGTGGGTGGAAAAGCCAAACCTTTGTTTGTAATAGCCATAGATGTGAATACCAACAGTGTATACACCGGACAAAGTGATGAACACCCTGGCCTATACAGAAAGGCACTTTTTATAAAAAATACTGAAACACACTGGGTAAGGCCATCGCTCTTCTTGCAACCTGGCGAAACGAGAGAATACATGGTGCGTATAAGATACCGACAACCATTGCAAAAAGCCATTTTGCGTCAATTTGCGGAAGGATTGTTTATAGAGTTCGACGAGTCACAAAGAGGCATCACCGCAGGACAATTTGCAGCTTGGTATTTCAATGGCGAGCTTTGCGGCTCAGGTGTTATAAACGAATAGAAACATATCAGACTTCACCAAAATAGCCTTTTATAGAATCGTATACTTCCTGCGGCAATTTGGTTGGCTTGCGGGTAGTGGCATCTATGAAAAAGAGTGTCACATGTCCCGTATTCAGCAATTCCTCAGAATCGTTATACAATTCATAATCGAACCGAATTCGCATTTCGGGCATTTCCTTCAGCATGGTGCGCACCGTTACCACATCGTCATAGCGGGCTGCCCTGCGGTATTTTATGGCTAGTTCAATTACTGGCATCATGATGTTCATTTTCTCCAGCTCGCTGTAAGTGACACCTACATTTCGCATAAGTTCGGTACGTCCCACTTCGTAGTACGATGCATAGTTGCCATAATACATATATCCCATTTGGTCGGTCTCGGCGTATCTGACCCTTATTTTTGTATCCGCTTGTATCATATCATTAAAAAGGTAAACGGCTTAAATCTACGTTTCCACCCGTAAATATAGCAACTACACGTTTATTTGCAAAAATCTGTTTTTTGTGTAGAACCGCTGCAAGCGATACAGCTGCACTGGGCTCTATTACTAGTTTCATTCTTTCCCACACCAAACGCATGGCCGCAATTATATCTTCATCCGAAACGGTAATAATATCTGATACGTATTGCCGGATAATAGGCCAGGTATATTCGCCCAATGACGTAAGTAGGCCATCTGCTATAGTAGTTGGATTTACTGAAGGATGAAAAACACCAGTTGCAAAAGTTTTCCATGCATCTGAAGCACCTTCAGGTTCTGCGGCAATAATCTTGGTTTGGGGCGAAAAATAATGTGCTGCCAGAAGTGTACCAGACAGCAATCCGCCTCCACCCACGGGTACGACAATATAATCTGGATGGCCAAGTTCTTGGATAATTTCAAATGCACAACTCCCTTGCCCTGCAATCACATCATAATTATCATATGGGTGAATAAAAGCTGCTTGGTGCTCCTTCACAACATCTGCGAGTGTAGATTCGCGCGCTGCCAGTGTTGGTTCGCATTCAATAATTATCCCACCATATCCGGCTACAGCATTTTTCTTAACCTGTGGCGAATTAGACGGCATGACAATATAGGACTTCACCCCCATATTTTTGGCTGCCAAAGCAAGCGCCTGTGCATGATTACCCGACGAATGTGTGCAAACGCCGTGTACAAGTTTTTCTTTGGGTAAAGAAAGAATGGCATTGGTGGCGCCTCTGTACTTAAAAGCACCTACTTTTTGCAAGTTTTCGGCCTTGAAATGCATAGAAGCTCCCGATATGTAGTCTATGGTTTCAGAAGTAAAGATAGGTGTTCGATGAATATATCTAACTATTCTATTGTAGGACTCTGTAATATCGTCTTTTAAAGGTACATTCTGTAACATAAATATCTGTTTTTATGATATTTAGAATTATTTACTTAAATATTTTAAAAAAATATGAATTTGTATTGCAATATTCAGTAAACAACGTATATTTGCAACGCTTTTCAGTTAAGCAACTGATTCGCTAGCTCAGCCGGTAGAGCACATCCCTTTTAAGGATGGGGTCCTGGGTTCGAATCCCAGGCGGATCACTGAAAAATATCGATATTCAAATTTTGAGTATTAGATTCGCTAGCTCAGCCGGTAGAGCACATCCCTTTTAAGGATGGGGTCCTGGGTTCGAATCCCAGGCGGATCACCTGAAAAACCTCCAAATCGGAGGTTTTTTTTATAGTAAATCCATAAGTTTATTGAGTTTGTTTAGCTTGTCATATGGGCCTTGCTCGTAAAATAGAATGAGGGTAGAAATCAGACGTTTTATTATAGTAATGTTGTTACAAGGCAGATAATACTCATTTCGTTTTTCTATTTGTTGCTGTTTGAGGAACTGGTCTATTTCAGCGGTTCTAAGTACCGCGCCATAGTTGGTAGGATTAACATAAAACTCAATGTCCGAAGCTTTTATTTTACTTCTTGTCAGGCTTTCAGCACCGGGTTTCAGATATCCGATAATAAAATTGATGGGCAGATTAACCCCAACAAGCGGTAAGCCTACAGCCCAGCCCATTGTAAGGTAAATAATGGCTAATGTCACTGAATTGCCTCTTCCAATTTCGAGAACTTCATTAATACATGAGTTTTGAGGGGAGCTTTGATTTGACACATTTCTAGAAAATTTATGGATATCGTACAAAATGTGATTTACAACCTTAATTTTACCAAGTGGCGTGATAGAAGGGTTCAATTCGTTTCTCAAATCCAAAATGATGCTACTCAGTTTGGTATTTATTCGGTCCATCTCAAGGTAAGGATATATAAACTTGGCGACCCAAAATGCACCTTCCACAATATTGAGTTCCAATGATTGACGCCAAGCTGAAAATCCGGTGTATACTTCGGTAAACTGAATTTGTTGGATTATATTCTCTATGCGCGAATGCAGGAGACTGTTGTCCGATGATTCCCATGCTTTTTCAAGTGTTGGAATCACAGATGAGCCCATCTCCAGAATTTTTTTTTCAACTTCGTTGTATACCAGTATATCTGGATCATCCAAAAGTTTTATAAGCACTTGTATTTTATTCTGCGAAATATCAGACATATCAGAGCTTGATAAGGATTTCTAAAACATTGCTAATGGTATTGAGCATGGCTTGGTGATGGTTTTGGCTATATTGCTTTTTATACCTGTTGGCTACTATGTTGCATATGGTTACAGCCTTATGGCCAAGCAATGCAGAAAGACCGTAAATAGCACTACTTTCCATTTCGTAATTGGTAATGCGTTTGTTGTTCCAAGCAAATGTCTGTAGTTTTTCATTGATATACGGATCTACAATATCCAATCTCAGTACCCTTCCCTGCGGGCCGTAAAACCCGGGGGCGGATATGGTTATGCCTTTTACACCCAGTTTTTCAAATGCAGCTACCAAATGGCTATGGTCAATGTCGCAAATACGGGCATAACCATCGTAAAAATTGAGTAAGCCATCAAATCCACATGCAATTTCGCTTATAACCGGCATATCTACAGGTATATCTTCTTGCAGTGAACCTGAAGTACCAATTCTGACAAAAGTGTAAGAAGTAGTTTTCTCTTTCGGTGTGCGGGTTTGCAAGTCAATGTTTGCGAGCGCATCTAATTCATTCAATACTATATCAATATTGTCGGTACCTATTCCGGTTGATAAAACAGTAATTCTTTCGCCTTTGTAGGTTCCGGTAATGGTTCTGAATTCTCGATTCTGACGGACAAACTCTGTGGAACTAAAAAAACCGGCTACAGTATCCACTCTACCCTGATCGCCTACTAATATGACTTTAGAAGCCACCTCACCGGGCTTGAGTTGCAGATGATATACACTGCCATCTGGATTTATAATTAGTTCAGATTCTTGTATGCGCATAGTTCAAAATTTTCTATCAAAGCTAATAAAAAGAATACATTTGGCACACAAAGGAGATAAAAAAAACCTTGATATGCTGAACATATCAAGGTTTACAGATTTATATAAAAGTCCTAAATTCTTAATCTAACATTAATTAAACTGCAGAATTTGATATTTCTGTTTCTGTCATTTTAGTTTTGGCAGGTGCTAATAGAAAGATTAAGAAACCCAAACCGGAGCCCAATATAGTACCTACGATAGCCCAGTAGAGAATGGTCTTGTAACCGGGATAAACAGGATTGTTGATGGCTGCAAAATCGTCGATAAGTTTGAAATCACTTTCCAATTTCAATACATCCGATTTCATTCTTATTTGTTCACGCTGCAATTGCAGACTTCTTTCAAAAGGTAAAAGAGGTTCTACTTCAAGCTCCTGATTTTGACTTAATATTATACCTCCGGGAGTACCTAGATTCGCTTCTTTAACAAAATACTGATCATTATTCTTAGCTCCTATTCGATCTACAACTGCCATCTTCAACGAATCTAATACATTGAGCTCGCTTTCTAATTTAATGATTGACTCAGAAAGAACTGCTTTTTTAATTTCCTTAGAGTTAGCCGCAAAAATATTTTGCGACATGTATACAAAAAGCCTGTCCTGAATTACAGGTAGTATGCTGTTATCTTTTACCGTAGCACTAATGGTGAAGAAAATGGTTTTCATTTCAGCATCTGTACTGTCTGTTTCTTCTTTTATAACATCCAGATAATAATCAAATTCTTTCCATTCCAGTTTTACTACTTGTTCTGCTTGCAAAGGGGTAATATTCAGTTTTCTGGCGAGTTCATTATAACTCTGTGAACCTGCAAGCTTATTTAAACTATTTATCAAAGCTTCGTAAAAAGTCATTTCAATGGCTCCTGAGTCAATTAACATAGAGCTTCTATATAATTTATCATCAGTCATGAACTTATAAATCCCATACCCAAATCCTAAAATTACAAAAACCCAAATGAGAGTTTTCATTTTACCAATACTCTCAATATATTTATTACCCAGATAATTGAAAGTTTGGCGAATAACTGTGAAAAATCCAGTTTTCGTACCCTTTGCAATATTTTTGGTAAAGTTAAAAACGCTCCTTCTAAGTTTTCATTACCCTGATTGTCTGATATTTTCTTTTTTCTTCGCAAAAATCCGGGTACCAATCTTCTTAGGTCAATTTCATCCTTTTTTTCTTCTGCTTTCTCTTGCATTTTGGACATGGTTTCAAATTGCTGAAGTAACAAGGATTGCTGCTTCAGCATGATCTCTTGCATTGCATAAAGATCTTTGTTTGAGTTCTGTTCGTTTTTTTGTTCTTCCATTTTATCTGAATCGTTTAGTTACTTAATTCTCTTCCTACTAATATATTTACACAGTCTGCTACTTGTTTTTTAGTACGCGGACGATAAACTATTACTGTGTATTGTGCTGTTTTGCGTGGGGAAATATCGTACACGTCAATAGAATTGCCGGCTGAATGAAATACTTCATTGGTTTCTATGTAGTACTTAACTTCCCAAATGGTATCGTTGCCGCTTATGAGTTTTACTTGCCTCTCGGGGCGCTTTGTTTTGGCTTGTATCTTAAAAAGTGCAGGATTTTCGCTATCTTCATTGCACACCAGTACACGGTAGTTCTGGTTTGCATACAGTACTATATTGGTTACAGAAGAGTCGCCTGGCTTCATCGCAAGGTACCGTGATTGGCTTTTAAAATCGTAGCCATCGAGAAAATCAGCTGTGCATAAGCTTTGAGCTGCGCACTTGTTTTGTGCGGAAACCGATTGTACTGAAAAATAAATTAAACCTAAAACGAAAATCAATCGCTGAACATTCATATTCAATTATTCACTATATTATTGCGTAATTCTTTCACTTTCGTTTTAAACTCTGCGTATTTGTCGGGGGTGAGCATTGCATTGGCTTGCTCATATCGGGTTTGCAATATGCTGTTTAGTTCCACAATGTTTGCAGCGATCAGCTCCGTTTCTGCATCTTGCGGCACAGTTTCTATGGCACCCAGTAAATTGTCTAATACCAAATCTTGCTCTGACACACGCAGTGCCAATGGATTTTTTGAGTCGTATTTTTCTATCAATTGAGTAGTCAGGTACATACCTTCTATCCATCCGCCGTACATAAGCATTATTTGCAAAGGTCGGCCAGTTTCGTTATCGAGCTCTGTATTCATTTTTTCATACAACACCAATGACATGGCATACAATGAATCTGTTGCATTCATATTTTGCTCCAGTTTATCTAGGGTAGTCTGGTCGAGCGAATGTGTTAGGTTTAGTTGTTCGAGCAATATTTTGATGGTCTTGAAGTAACCTCCTATTTGGTTGTTTTGTCCGGATAGCACTGCATATGTGGCATCTGTTGAGTATATTCCCAGATTCGCAGCCCTAGAAAAAACTGTCTGATACTTGTTTACATTATCGGGACTATTGCCTGCAATGGGTTTCATTTGCATTTTTTCATTCATCAGAAGTTGAAATGTTTCGGCAGGCGATGGGATGAGAAAAACTGGTGAAGAGGTTTCAGATTGCATCGAATCCTTTTCAAACTCATTACCGGTGTTTCCTGCTGGCTGATTGTTGCAACTCAGAATGGCAGCAAATAGTACAACTACTAAAACTCGTATCATAGATGAATTTGTTTTTTGAAAGCCATGCAAAAATAATTTCATTTACCCATAATTTCAAATCTAATTTTGTGTAAATGGGTATGGATTTGAATTTGAGTACTTTTTTAACACATGATTTCATATAAATCACTTTTTTTAACTTACTCTATTGGTTTGGGTTAAAATGTGAGATACAAATTTTGAAGTTTAAGCGTTTTTATATTTTGTCAACACATATTTTATTTACTTTTATGACCACATTACAAGATCTATTTTACACTGAATAAGACTTATAATGTGCGAAATTACTTGAATTTTTTATCCATAAATCATACATTTTAAACTTTTTCTCATGTTAAAATTTTTTATAAAAATAGCATTGCCGCTCGTTATCTTGGTTTTCTTTACAAATCAGGTGAGCGCTGTAAATCAAATTAAAGGTAAATTGCTTAACAACACAGCTTTCACCAAAATAGAGTTGGTAGACATGATAGCCAACAAAGTAATTGGTACCTCAGAGCTGAACAAAAAGAATGAGTTTAACATTAAAGCCAATGTGCTTGAAAGTGACTTTTATAAATTGCAACTCGACGAATCTAACTATCTTATTCTTATTCTTGACCCGAATCAGAATATAACCATTGAAATCAATATCGACAAATTCTTTGAGCCCAAAATTACAGGTTCAGAGCAAACAGAATTGTTTTACGCTTCGTTGCGCACACTCAACTTTTACGAATCGAAGCAAGATAGCCTGGATGCCGTATACTCTGAAAGTTATTATAGTGAAGACGAAGCGACCACTCAAAAATTGCTTGAAGAATATACTGCTCTGGAAGAGAAAAAGATAGACTTTCTAAAAAACCTCATACAAAACAATGCCGGCAAACTTACAGTTATGTTTTTTGTAGACAAACTAGATATGGATGAAAACTATACCTTGTTCAAAAAAGTTTCTGAGGACTTGCGCAAAAACTACCCGACTAACCAGTATGTTACAGAATTTGCAAACCAGGTTTCCTTGGCTGGCAAACTTGCAGTAGGTGCGGTAGCCCCAGAAATAGCTTTCCCGGATACCAGCGGAAATATTCTGCTTCTTTCAAGTACCAGAGGTAAATATGTATTGATAGATTTTTGGGCTGCATGGTGCCGCCCTTGCCGCATGGAAAGTCCCAATATGGTAAGAATGTACAATACATATAAAGACAAGGGGTTTACTCTTTTTTCAGTTTCGCTCGACAAAGAAAAGGAAGACTGGTTGCAGGCCATTCAAGCCGACCAACTAGGCGCATGGCCCCATGTGAGCGATTTGAAATACTGGGAAAGTGATGCAGTTGCATTATACGGTATTCAAGGTATTCCTTTCACCGTGCTCATTGACCCGAATGGGGTAATTATTGCAAAAAATCTGCGTGGAGAAAAGCTTGAAGCCAAATTGGCCGAAATATTTGCTAAATAACTATTCTGAATGAAGATTCGTTTGTTGTGGCTGGCAATATTGTCAGCCATTTCTTTACACATACAGGCTCAAAATTACCGTATACATGGCACGGTAATCGATCCCATGGGGGCGCCGCTCGAGTATGTTAAAATCGGTATTCCTGCTAGTTCTTACTTCACATCTTCCGATGTGTACGGTCGCTTCGAATTGGTTCTGCCTGACACCACCCAAGCTAGCATATATTTTACTCTATTGGGGTACTCATCTGTACAAAAAAAATTTGATGCTAATGATACTTCTTTTGTGCGCATAACTATGTATGTGTCTGATAAAGAATTGAATGAAATACGAGTAAGATATGAAAAGGACAGACACTTGCCAGTTGTGAATCTTTCGCCCAAAATTGCATCTACACTGCCGGGCGCCATTTCAGGGGGAATAGAAGGATTGATAAAAACTTTGCCCGGTGTAAGTTCTGCCGGCGAGCTGAGCAGCCAGTACTCGGTGCGTGGCGGAAATTACGATGAGAATCTAGTGTATATTCATGGCATTGAAATTCCAAAATCTATTCTTATTCGCTCCGGCCAGCAGGAAGGCTTGAGCATTATAAACCCCGACCTCACCGGGTTGGTAAGTTTTTCAGCAGGTGGTTTCGATGCTTCCTATGGCGATAAAATCTCGTCGGTACTGAGTATTGAGTACAAAAAGCCGAGCGAATTTGCTGGAAATGCATATGGTGGACTGCTTGGGGCAGGTGTATCAGCTATGAGCCCCGTTGGTAAAAACAACTACTTACTTGCTGGTTTGCGATACAAGCAAAGCAAATACTTGCTCGGTTCTTTGGAAACGAATGGCGAATACCAGCCAAACTTCATGGATGCACAAATATTTTATCACCACCAACTTTCCAGCAAAAGCAATTTCGATTTTTTCACCTACGCAGCACGCAACAGATATGTTTTCATACCTACCAACCGACAAACCGAATTTGGAACAGCAAGCCAACCGCTCAAAATATCGACGTATTTCGATGGTAAAGAAGATGATTTATACACAACTACCCTTTCGGCACTCATATATACGTACAAACCTGTAGAAAATTCAACTTTTAGCCTCGGTACTTCGTATTACCGAGCCAATGAAAGCGAAACATTCGACATTTTGGCGCAGTATTGGCTCAATGAGTTGAACAAGCAGCTCGACTCTCCCGAATATGGCGATAGTTTGCTCAATATTGGCATAGGAAGTACGCTCGAACATGCGCGCAATTATCTTCTTTCCAGCAGAATACAATCGAACCTGACTTATGAGTTTCTTTCGTACAACAGCAGACTTCAGGCTGGGCTGGGTATTGTGAATCAACAATTTGAGAGCCAGCTAGCTCAATGGACACTTCTGGACTCTACCGGATATAGTTTACCATATACTACCACCGATTTTGAATTGTGGCATGCGTACAATGGAAACATCACAATTCAGAATTCCATACTTACGGCGTATACCGTGTATACCAGATTTCTCAATTCGCAGCACGGAAAAGTAAGTTTAAACGCCGGCGGCCGATTCAACCATTTCACGCTCAACGGGAAAACATATTTTAGTCCGCGTTTCAATATTTCTTACCAACCAGCCAAAGAGTTAGATATACTTTACCGAATAAGTGGCGGAAACTATTTGCAGTTCCCAGAATTTAAAGAGTTTACAAATGCGGGTAATATGAACCTGAGCGATATTGCAATACAAGACTCATGGCAAATAATGGCCGGAACCGATATAAATTTCAATATCTGGAATCGCCCGTTCAAAGCAACGGCAGAACTTTACTACAAATGGCTGAAGCAAATCATTCCATACCAGGCCGATAATATAAAAATAAGTTACTTCCCCCAATGGCAAGCCAACGGTTATACCGCAGGTATAGATGTAAAAGTAAATGGCGAATTTGTGCCAGATGCCGAATCGTGGTTAGGATTTTCGCTCATGCGCTCACGCGAGCAAGTTCACGGTGTAAAAGATACATGGCGCTTTCGCCCCAATGACCAACTTTTCCTGGTGAATATATATTTTCAGGATTATTTCCCCGGTATGGACAAAATGCGATTTTTTGTAAATATGACCTACGGAACAGGTGTCCCTATAAGCGCACCCAATGAAATAGAAACAGGTCCCATTTTCAGAACCATACCATACAGGCGGGTAGATTTGGGTATAAACTCACGCATTGGTTTCCTCGAAAATAAATTGCAGATCATTCGTAAATCTCATAATCAGGGTGTATATCTGTGGTTTGAGGTACTCAATCTGCTCGACATACTCAATACAGCATCCTACCAATGGGTTCGTATAGTGCCAAACCAAACTGCTTCGGGCATCGAATACAATACCATGCAATTTGCCATTCCCAACAGGCTTACTGGAAGATTGTTCAACCTAAGACTTCAGATTTCATTTTAGTAGCACTTTTCATTAAATATGCCTATAAACAATTGCAATTATTTCAATTATTTTTTATACTTTTGGAACGAACAATTTAGTTTACCACGTTTAGTTTATGCATAGCGAATCATCCAAAATTCCTGAAAATCTGGGACTTAGCAAAGAAGTAAACAAGGAATTATTTCGACTAATAAAGCCCTATTTTATAGAAAAACTAGGACAGTGGACGCACCAAAGAGTTGCGCCCACATGGCATTTTCATGGTTTGGCTTTCGTTCGTGATGAATTGACCTACCTGTTCGGATACAATATTGGTTATTTCAAACAGGCTGAAAGCGAAGGTTATAGCCATGTAGGTATGAATGTACTCGTGCGTACCAATGGTAAAAATCCGGAATTGCGATTGCAGTACAGAGACTTTTTTAAAGAAAACCTCAAAAATTGGATAAACAAACCAGAAAGTGTATATACCTCTGACCGAGGCGGACTTGGAAGTGAATTTGCCCGATACAGAGCCATTTCTGAATTTGAGTCATTTGATCATATTCAGGCATTTTTGCGCGAATCTATCGACAAGTTGCACGATGTGTATTATGAAATATATAAAAATCCGGATAATCTTTTTGAACATGTACTTAAAGGTGCATACCCGTGGGAACTGACTATTTTGGAACTGGCTGCTAAGAAAACGAATCAAACTTATGGCGAGGACAGGAATTTGTATTATAACAAACCTGTAATCTAACGCATGAGTTTCCTGTATCCTTTGTTTTTAGTGGCTGCACTGGCCATAGCTATTCCCATACTCATACATTTCCTGAATTTCAGATCGCTGAAAACCATTTATTTCAGCAATACACAATTTCTCAATAACCTTAAAAAAAGCAACAAAAATGTAAACAGAATCTTACATTTTCTCATTTTGTTGCTTCGTATTTTATTCATTGTTTCATTGGTTCTGGCTTTTGCTTACCCTTACATAAACAGGGGAATTGCCGAAAATAAAGCATTGCCTGTGCTCAATATCTTGTACATAGATAACTCGCTGAGCATGGAAATAACCCACAACAAATACACTCTCCTGCATGAAGCTACTGAAAAGGCCAAAAATTTTGTGGACAATAGCCACTCAAATGCCGCTTACATTCTTATTACTAATGATTTTGTAGCTTCGGACGAATACATTTTAAGCAAAGAACAAATACTTGAAAAACTGTCTGCCATCAGATTCAGCAGTTTCTCGCGTTCCACAGTACAGGTACTCAACAGAGCCAGCCAAATACACAAATTGTATGGCAACTACAATTCAAGATTAATATATATAAGTGATTTTCAGAGTATTAAAACCGATCGTCCTAGCGAGATTTCAGACAGTACGTTCAACCTGAATATTGTGCATATGAAGCCCGAATATATAGGAAACTTGTCGGTAGATACAGCATGGTTTGAAGAGCCTGTCCATTTTCTGAATAAAAAGGAAAAACTCAATTCTATCATTCACAATTGGTCAGAGAATCCTCAATCGGTTACTGTAAGAATGTTCCTCAAAGACTCTTTGGTTTCTACTCAGCTTGTAGATGTGCAAGGTAAAAGCTCTGCAAATGCAACTTTCGAATTTCCCAATACTCGTTCAGCCAGTACGAGCGGCTATATAGAAATAGACGACGAAGATATGCCTTTTGATAATCGTCTTTATTTCAGTATTTATGTCCCATATGGTATTATGATAAAAGAGATATGGAAAAATCAGCCTTCCAAATATATACGGGCGTTGTACAATACCGAAGATGGATTTATGAATCTTGAATCGGAACAACAAAAATTGGGTTCATTGGGCAATATTAATGGTTATAATTTACTTATAATCAACGAAATTGAAATAGCCAACGAAACTCAGATTGAGGAATTGAGCCAGTATTTGAAACAAGGCGGTAACATCATTCAACTGCCGGATTTGGGCTCACAGGCTTCAGCACTCAACAATTGGTTAAACACAGCATTTCAAATTCACATACAAACCCTGGATACTGCACAAAATGCTGTAAACCAAATAAATTACAATTCGAGATTGTATAAAGATGTTTTCCAGAAAGAACAATCGAACCTGAATCTTCCAGTTTTCAATAAACTGCTTTTATTAGACAATCAAAATCCGAAAACCGAGAATCTGCTTCTTACACTCGAAGAATACCCCGTACTTATACAAACCAGTTTGGGAATGGGCAGGTTTTATTTTCTGGCAACTTCACTCAATCCTAAAATCAGTAATTTTGCCACGCATCCACTTTTTGCACCTACTTTTTTCCAAATTGCAAATCAGTCGGGTTCCGAATTGCCTACCTACTATACCATAGCAGATATGATGGGGGTTGAAGTAGCCGAATACAAATCTGACAATGAGAAGAATAACGCTACTATAATACCAGAAAACGGGGAAAACACCTTTGAAGTTCCTATCCAAAATAACAATCAAGGCAGTTCACAGTTTATGGTAGAGGGCAAATGGCTGACGGCCGGAAACTACCAAATTGCTGATGCAGGTTTAAATCTGAATAATTTTTCGATAAACTATCCGAGAAGCGAATCGAATATTCAGAACATAGAAGAATCTGAAATATTGGCCTATTTTGAAGGGATGAACCTGAGTAATCTCAATACAATCACCAATCAGTTTGGCAACAATACTCCAATTCAAACAGAAACGCCTTTGTGGTTTTATACCATATTTTTAGCATTGCTTCTCATTCTGGTCGAGGGTGTATTGCTCAAATTCAGGTAAAATATGGATATCAGCATTTAAACCAAAAAATAATTAAGATGAACGAACCCATATTTCAGGAACAAGTATTGGAATATCTGGCGTGGCTAAGCATGGGGATGCTCAGTTTTTATATTGTATTTTTGGTAGTGCATGTAGTAGCTTGGTGGCGTATTTTCGAAAAAGCAGACCAGCCTGGCTGGGCAAGCATAGTACCGGTATTCAACTTTATAGTTTTCAACCGCATAGCTCAGTACCCATGGTGGTTTATATTTTTGTATCTGGTACCATTGGTAAATGTAGTAGTGTACATAGTAACCTTGCACAAATTGATGAAATTATTTGGCAAAGATGGCTGGTTTACTACTGGCATGGTGGTACTTAGTCTTATATTCACCCCTATTCTGGCATTCGGAAGTAGCGAATATCGCTCGCAGGAAATAAAATAATTGCGTCTTCATTTCATCCACTCGTATAGCTGATAGTGCTGGCCGTTCATGCCCATTTTTTCATACACTTTCTGGGCCTTGATGTTGGTCTTATCTACATACAATCGCAATCCGGCAAATTCATTGGTTTGTAAAATGTGTTCCTTGATGTGATTGTAAATGCAGGCAAAAATGCCTTTTTCCCTGTATTCCGGTTTTACATACACAGATTGTATCCAGGCTACCATGCGGTTGCGCCAGTCCGACCACTCATATGTAATCAGAAGCGATGCTACAACCTGATTGTCAGATTCGTACACATAGTATCTTCCATACTGCGGGTTTCGGAATACATTATCCACTCCTAGCTTTACAGTATCTGCATCCAATTTGTACTCCTCGGTTTCCCAAGCCATATTTACCTGAAAGTCAGCTATAATTCTGGCATCAGAAGATGTTGCTAAACGTACCATTTACAATTATTTTTTTTATAAAAGTAAAAATTATTCATCCAGTACAATAGCTAGAATCTATCTACTCTTGCACTTTTTATCACAAAAATAAAAAACCCTCCGGCTGCATGGCCGGAAGGCTTATTATAATAAACTAATCCACTAAATAAACTCCGAAATAAGTTTAAGCAAATTGAGCCAAAGATTTTTTAATAATCTCTATAGCTTCGTGAATTTGCTCCTCGTTTATAACCAACGGTGGCGCAAGTCTGATAATATGCTGATGGGTTGGTTTGGCAAGCAAACCATTGTCGCGCATAGCCAAACATACGTCCCAAGCTTCTTTGCCGTTGGTAGGTTTTATCACTATGGCATTAAGCAAGCCTTTGCCCCGCACAAGCTCAATCATTGGTGAGTGGATGCTACGCAAGCCATCGCGTAGAATTTTACCTAATCGCTCAGCATTTTCAGCAAGTTTTTCGTTTTTTATCACTTCGAGCGCAGCTATGGCTACTTTTCCAGCGAGGGGATTTCCGCCGAATGTAGAACCATGTTCGCCAGGTTTTATAGTAAGCATGATATAATCGTCGGCCAATACCGCTGAAATAGGAAGTACACCGCCAGAAAGGGCTTTACCAAGAATGAGAATATCGGGGCGAACTCCTTCGTGGTCGCAAGCAAGTAGTTTACCTGTGCGAGCTATACCTGTTTGCACCTCGTCGGCTATGAACAGTACATTGTGTTTGCGACATAAGTCGAAAGCTTTTTTCAAATAACCTTCATCGGGAACAAATACACCGGCTTCGCCTTGTATAGGTTCTACCAAAAATCCGGCTACATTAGGGTCTTGCAGGGCTTTTTCCAATGCAGGGATATCGTTATAAGGAATCACTTCGAAACCGGGGGTGAATGGTCCAAAATCAGCGTACGACTGTGGATCGGTGCTGAAAGATACAATGGTAGTAGTACGACCATGGAAGTTTTCGGCACAAACTATTATTTTAGCTTGATTGGCTGGTATACCTTTTACTTTGTAAGCCCATTTGCGGGTTAGTTTTATGGCAGTTTCGTCGGCCTCGGCACCACTGTTCATAGGCAGCACTTTGTCATAGCCAAAATATTTGGTTACATACTCTTCGTATTCGCCCAAAACTGAATTGAAGAATGCGCGTGATGTGAGGGTTAGTTTTTTGGCTTGCTCAGTAAGTGCGTTTATGATAACTGGATGGCAGTGGCCTTGGTTTACGGCAGAATACGCAGAAAGAAAGTCGAAATATCTTTTACCTTCTACGTCATATACAAACACGCCTTCACCACTTTCCAATACTACAGGTAGTGGATGGTAGTTGTGTGCGCCGTATTTTTCTTCACGCTCCATATAGTCGTGCGATGTCATTTTGGTAGTTGTCATATTAAAGGTATTAATTTGTATCGTCTTATGAATCAATCATTTTTTTCAATCGATTTCTGGTACAATTTTACAAAAGGGATTGCATTTTGCCAATATGAGTTTGGTAAGAAAAATATGTTAAGAAACAGCTATAGTAAGTACATTTTGATACACTAAATATTTGAGAATTTTAAATATCAGTATTTCAGAATATTACATCCGTCACCAACAATACCTTGCCTTTTCGAAATTGCAAAGATTATATCAAATGCACGATTTCAGAATAATTGCGGGTATAAACATATGCCATTAGTACCCACTAAAGAGTATATTTTCTTCGCGTTTGATGGCTTTTTTCACCCATCGTGCAGGACGCAACTGCCAGTTGTTCACCTTCTTTGGGGTTATGTGTCCTTTTTTCTCAATCCATTTCATCATATAAAAGCGCAAATCGCGGTCGGTAGATTTGATGATGCGCTTTTCGAGTTGGTCGGCTGGTATGCCTGCACCTTGCACCAAATGCCCTCCGCCTCCATTCCCACGGTAAGAGTTAATTGCTACTTTGTAAGTCTGATCCAACTTAAACTCTTTGCCGTTGCTCATTTTATGTATCGCAACTTTTTGTCCGTAGGGCTTGCTTACATCTACACTATATTCAATACCCGAAGCTGCATCAAAATTGAAATACGGATTTTCGAGGTTCAGAGTGCCTTTTTTGTCCGTTTTTAGTCTCAATAGTGTATCATCTTCGTTTTCCATAGTGCTGAACCAGCCATTTATCGAATATTCCAGGTAATTTTTCACTTCCAAACCGCTCAATTCCATAGTATAAAGCAGGTTTTCAAACTTATACAACTTAAACATATCGCTCACTTTTATAGATCCGGTGTCTATCACTGCGTTTCGAGATAAGGGGGCAGCAAATGAAATTTCGGCACCTGTGATTTCAAGCTGTAGTTCGTTAATAAAATTCACAAAATCGGAAGGGCCAAAAATAGCAGACTTCGAATCAAGTTTTCGGGTAAAAATGCCTACCGGATGCTCTACATACTCCCTCACCGTTCTGAGGTCAGAGGCAAAAGTTTCCATATAAGCTGAGTCGGGTTTGTATTGGCTCATATCTATTAGTTTCGGGTTGAAACCGGCATCGTATTTATCTGTAGCGGGGTTCCAAATGAAGGTAGCATCTACAACGGCGGCATATCTGGCATAGCTTTTAGCATTCATTACCAGTACTTTTTTACCATTGGGGCCATCTACATATGCATTGTATTCTTGGTGGTCGTGTCCGGTGAAAATAAGGTCAAAACCTGGTACTTGCTGAGCCACTAACACCGATGCATTCTCGTTGTAAGCATCGTTGGCAGTTTTGTTGCCATAGGTATGGTCGGTACCCGAATGAAAAAGACCAATAAGTAAATCCGGATTTTCGTGTTCTTTTATATAAGCCGCCCAATATTTGGCCGATACAATCATATCTTCGAAATGCATTCCGGCCCAAAGATTTTCGGGCAACCACTGGGGTATTCCCGGGGTCACTATACCCAAAACAACAATTTTTACCCCCCCTTTATTGAAAACCGTGTAAGGTACAAAATAAGGTTTACCATCATTGTTTCTAACGGCATTGGCGGCCATGAGGGGAAAATTAAACTCACCCACAAGCTTGTCGTACACTGCATGTCCTGCTTCAATATCGTGATTTCCAATGGTGGCAGCATCGTATTTCAGATAGTTCATCACCTTGGCGCATATGTGCTGCGAGGCGGTGTCTTCAAAATTGGAATAATAAACCACAGGCTGACCCTGCAATATATCCCCATTATCCAGAAAAAGTACATGCTGGCTCGTATCTGCCCGCAGCTCTCGCATATAAGTAGCTACACTGGCCAGTGAATAGTAGGTTTTGCTCTGTTCAATGAGGTCGAATGGAAACAGAGCTCCATGCACATCGGTTGTTTCAACTATCTTAATTCTAATTTTATCTAGTTTCTGTGCCCTCATTCCTGGATGAAATAATATTATAAAAGTGCTAATAAACAGTATGGTGCGAAACATTTTTTTCATTCTGTCTTCATATTTAAAAAAGAGGTTGCAAGTTAGTCACATCATTCAATTGAAACAATATTTTCATCAAATCTTTTATTAATTTAGTATGTTGCTATGCATGAACCTAGTTTTATTGCATTTTTTTATACAAATACTTTAAAATGAATATTGAACCCTCTCAAATTCTGGAATTTTACGAACAATCTACTAAGGAAAAAGCGCACTCATGGGAACTTATTCCTCCTTCGGGATCTGATAAAAGGTATTATCGTATTTTTAACCCGCATGGTACCAGTTTTCTGGTTTCGTACAACGAGCATGCTGACGAAAATGAAGCGTATATATCTTTTACTCATCATTTCGAGAAATATAACCTGCATATTGCTAGGCTATACCACACGAGTACCGACAAAAAGTTTTGCATGATTGAGGACTTGGGAAATATCCATTTCTTAGACTTGATCAGCCAGGTTTCTGAAACGGAAAAAGCAGGAATGTATGAGCAGGTTCTTGAGCAACTCATTCAATTTCAGTTCTCAGGGCTACCCTATTTCCCGTTTGAGTCTGCTTATCCGGTAAAGGAATTTGATGCCATGGCCATGAAGTGGGATTTGAATTATTTTAAATACAATTATCTCAAATTGTGCAATATCACATACAACGAACTGAAACTGGAACAAGATTTTGATAAGCTCATTGCTCATTTGCAACGGTTTGAGCTAAAATCGTTTATGTACCGCGATTTTCAGGCAAGAAACATCATGCAGCATGCCGGCAAATTTTATTTCATTGACTACCAGGGTGGACGAAAGGGAAATCCATGGTACGATTTAGTTTCGCTGCTATTTCAAGCAAAAGCAAACCTTAGCGATGATTTCAGGTTGCGCATGGCTGAGTTTTATAGCCGGCAATTGCCTGTAGAAGTGAACAAAAACACATCCTTCGAACACGAATACTACATGTTTGCTTTACTCAGAATTTTACAAACACTAGGCGCCTATGGGCTAAGGGGTATTATTGAGCGTAAACCACACTTTATGAGCAGTATAGAAATAGCATTGAAAAACTTAAAAAAAGTTACCGAATCAGCAAAAACCTATATAAATTTGTCTGAATTATATAAAATAATCAATCAATTGAGCTAAGACGATGGTTAGGGTAAATGTGATTAGTTTTTCATACAGAAAGGGCATACCTATTGATGTATCCGGACACGGGGGGGGGTTTGTATTCGATTGCCGATTTATTGAAAATCCGGGTCTGATAGACAGTCTAAAAGGATATACTGGTAAAGATGAGCAAATTAAAGATTTTTTTAAAAATGATCCCGAAATGGATCTGTTTTTGAAACAAACCCTTAAAATTATACTTTCTGCCATCGAAAAATATAAGCAACGAAAGTATTCTAACCTCAGCGTAGCCTATGGTTGCACAGGTGGCAGGCACCGGTCGGTTTATGCTACAGAGTGGATAGCCGCTCAACTAGCAGTTTCTGAAGATTTGCATATTTCAATAATACATAGTGAATTGAGTTTATGAAAGCTTTTATACTCGCAGCAGGTTTAGGTACCAGACTTGGACCGCTCACAAGCAATACCCCCAAAGCTTTGGTCGCCTATCAGGGCAAAACCCTGCTTGAACTCGCTATCATGAAACTTGCTTCCGAAGGAATACAATCTTTTGTAATTAATGTGCATCATTTTGCCGAGCAAATATTATCTTTTTTGGATAAAAACAACAATTTTGGACTTGAAATAGTAATAAGCGATGAAAGTGACAAACTACTAGATACTGGTGGTGCTATACTTAAAGCGCAAGATATACTCAATAGTACGAGCAATTTCCTGATTTATAATGTTGATGTGCTTACGAATTTTCCAATTTCGAATCTTATAAAACAGCACACCGAAACCAATGCACTTGCTACCCTGGCTGTGCAGCGCCGCGAAACAAGTCGCTACCTGCTTTTCGACGAAAGTATGCTTTTGCGGGGTTGGATGAATACCTTCACCAACGAAAAAATCACGGATATAAATTCACCTTTTTTCCGTAAATACGCTTTTAGTGGCATTCACATACTCAACAACCGCATTTTTGATATGATAGAAGAAAAAGGTAAGTTTAGTATCATAAACATGTACCTGCGAATGCGAAATAGCGATAAAATTCTGGGTTACGACATCAGCGACTATCAGTGGCGTGATATGGGCAAACCAGAAGCATTTTTGAGCTGAACTAGCTAATCATTCTGTTTTCCGAAACTTTCAAATTCCTCGCAAAAAAACATCCCGAAAGCTTTAATACTTTCGGGATGTTAGTTTATATTCATTTGTGTACATAAAACGAGCTATTTTTCGCCACCTGCAATTTTCATCATTCGGTCTTCCACGTAGTTTACTAAGTCTACAAATGTCTTTTCGCGCTTAATGGTTCGGTCGCGATGAAATGGCAAGTTTACAGCCACATGTTCAACTATATTGCTCGGTGCAGTGCCCATCATATATATATCGTCGGCTAGGTACACAGCTTCCGAAATGTCGTGAGTGACGAGTATGATGGTAGGTTTTACCTTTTCCCACAGGTCAATCATGAAATCCTGCATGGTAAGTCGGGTTTTGGTATCGAGTGCACCAAAAGGTTCGTCCATGAGTATAATCTCATTGTTCACTAGTAAGCTGCGGGCTATAGCCACACGTTGTAACTGGCCTCCGGATAATGTAGGATACTTTGCAAATTTCTTTTCATGCCCTTCCAGTCCAACTATTTTAATCATATCCATAGCTTTCTGGGTACGCTCTTCCTTGCCCATACCTTTGAAACGCAAGCCTAGGGCTACGTTTTCGAGTACAGTCATCCAAGGATAAGAAGAATACATCTGAAAGACCATTCCAATACGATCTTTATCGGAAAGCGGCTTGTTTTTGATAATAATTTCGCCGGAAGAAGGGTGTTGCAAACCAGCTATGTACCTGAGCACAGTAGACTTTCCGCAACCCGAAGGCCCTAACAGCACTACAAATTGGCCAGTTTCGGGCTTATCTTCAATAAGCAAATTAAAATCGTTGATAACGTAGCTTTTTCCCCCGTCATATGTCTGCGAAATTCCCTTCAGATCAATTATATCTGGTAAATCGGTATTTATAAATTCTACTCCCATAGCCTATGCGTATTTATGCGGGTTCACTTTTTTGTCTATCCAAGTAAATAAAAGGTCTTGTACAAAACCGATGATGATGATGAGCAGCAAGAGTGCAAAAACTTCATCGAGGCGGCTGTGGCGACGTGCAGTGAATATGAGGGCACCAATCCCGTTGTCCTTGTTTACGGTTTCGGCTACTATTATATAGGTCCATGAAATGGCTGTAAGCACGCGCATATCGTCTATGAGTTTAGAAATAACACTGGGCCAGTACACAAAACGAACCATTTGCCAGTCGGTGGCTCCCAACGTAAAAGCTGTTTGCTTGTAAACCCTGTCTACTTCATCGATACGTTGCACTACTACTGGCAACAGGAATACGAATATACCAAACGCAAGGAACTGTAGTTTCATGTTTAGTTCTATACCAAACCATGCTATGAATAAGCCTGTGACAGCAGCCAGCGGTATAAACCTTACAGCATCAATATAGCGGCTGAGCAAACCTCTGAAAAAAGGTACCAAAGCAATCAGGAAACCTACCATAAGGCTCAGAACTATAGCCCACAAATAGCCAAGTATGTTGAGCATGATGGAATACGAAGTATTGAAAACCAAACTGCTCACGCCCATATAGCTGCCTACGAACGAGCCATTTACTATCTGATAACTAAAATCTTCGGTTTGTGCAGGTGTAAGTATGTCATTTAATGCAGTAGTCAGTTCATCATTGCTCGAAAAAGATTTTCCTACCAATGGTTTCAGCTTGTTTATTACTTCAGTTGGTATACTGTCTTTAGCTAGTTGCTTAAGCACATCGTCGCTAATCTGAAAATTTTCTGAAAGTTTTACGTTTACTTTTTCAGCACTCAAAGTTTTGAACGAATAAAGTACATCTCCAGGTGAAGGTAGAATTCCGGGGTTTATAAATGGTTTTCGGATGGAAATATCTGCACGTATACCCGGTGTATTGGCTGCTGTATCTACCGTGGTGTAGGTAGAGTCGGTTTTCACATCCAGTTTCAGCAAATTTTTGGCACCGTTGCCATCTGTAACACTAAGTGTATAAGAACCTGTAGCCAAACTACCTGCAACGGAATTTCCGTCGGAAGTATATGAAAAACCACCAGGGCCTTTCAACTCGAACTTATATGGTGCTTGCCCGCCAACAGCATTGTACTGTATGTTTGGGCTATGAAAAGGATGGGTTACCAGCCACCAAATGAATACAAAAAAAACGAATCCGATTATTTCAATCATCATCCGCTGCTTGCCTGCTATTTGCCCTCCTATTTTGAACAAGGCTCTAAACATGTTTTTGGGTGATTAAGGTGAATGTTTAAATTGATTTTTATGCAATAATCCTGAAAAGTTTAGAATATGCTCCGGAAGATATTGAAACCTATCAGAGCATATTCAATTCACTGTACCACAATATTATATGATGTTTCTGCCTAACCCCATTTTCAACATGTGATTAAGCAGAAACTGGCTTTTTAAAATCAGTTAGGCAGAAGCTGAAAATCAGTTCTTCTGTTTTTGGCTTTGCCATCGGCAGTATTATTGTCGGCAAGTGGTTTATCAGGGCCATTCCCTACTATGATGAATCTGTTTTTATCGAAATGATGTTCGCTTATCAGATAGTTGGCCACTGCACTGGCACGTTGAAACGAGAGCTGCTTGTTCATTTCATAATTACCCACATTGTCGGTATTCCCTTCAATACGTATACGTGCATTGCCAAAAGATTTGGCGATTGGCAGAAACTCATTGTCTATGATATACTTGGCATTATCGTCGAGTATAGATTCGCCGGAACGGAAAGAAATACTAACGGGTTTTGAGGCAATGGCTTCGGAAGTCTCGTCGGCAGCAGTAGCTTCATTAAAAGTAGCTTTGCCTTCGGCAAGGTGCTCGTTACCAGTAAGCGTAGCTATGTCGCGAATGAAAGATGGGTCGGTAATGGTTCTCCAATTTGGTATACGATCTTTGATATAGCCCAATTCTTTGTATTTTATTTCCATGCGGTTGTAAATATCCTCACCCGAAACCTCATCGGTTTTGCCATCGAGATTGAAGAACACGCGGTTGTCGCCATAAGTACAAAGGCGAACATTGTTGATTGCATTGTAACAAAAATCTTCAGGCATATTGAGTCCAACTGCAAGTATCTTAGATGCTTCTTTCTTAGCATCTTCAGAGGTATTTATTTCGGCAGCGCCTTTCATCCAGCCTTCTATCAGGTTTTGCAGCTCTACCCTATTGGCATCAATAAACGATTTTTTTGCGATAAATACGTCGGCTATGATGTGAGAAGCGTTTTTGGTGTTTTGCAAAATTTTTGCTCCACTTACTTTTTCCACACAGTCCTGATCGTCAGGCGACCATACTACAGCAGCGTCCACTTGACCTTTTTTAAATAAGTCTGCCGCATCAATAGCACTTTCAACAATTTTAGGTTGTATATCTGAATACTTAAGACCACCGGCCTCGAGCATCCAAAGTAGGAAAGTGTGGCTTGGTGTCATTTCAGCAAAGGCAACTGTTTTGCCACGCAGATCCGATACTTTATCAATACCACGGCGCACCACTATGGCATCACCACCACGCGACCAGTCGGCCTGGAACACTACTTTGGGGTCGTATTGAGCCAATCCGGCTGCTTCAGTAGTATAAGCATCTATGGTAGTCCAGAGCAAGTCAACTTCATCGGCTTTCCATGCATCGCGAGAGGCATTGAAATCATCTATTACTTTGAATTCAACGTTGAAACCATATTCTTTGAGGTAACGCGATTCAGAATTGGGTTTAAAGCCTTTGTTGAAATATTGTCCACCTGCATATCCACCCCAGGTTACTACACCTATGCGAATGGTTTTACCCTCTGCATCAAAATTCTGGGTTGTATTGCTACCTTGATTGTTTTGGGTTATTTTATTGAAATCTATGAGGTTCAGGTATTTTACTGCCACAGCTACGCTGGCCAATATGGCCACTACTATGAGCAGCTTAGAAAAAGGGGTCAGTTTTGTTTTCATTGTGTTAATCTATTGCTGGTTAACTAAATAGGTTGTTGTAAGAACTAATGTTTCCGAGGTCTTTGTCTACGCTTTTTTCAACATCTTTATTATCATCCAATTCGGGAATATTGGTATTGCCAAGCAAGAAAGAAACGCCTTCTTTCTCCATTTTTTCGAGCAATTCCAAACCTTGTTGTTCGTAAACACCATTCTGCAGGTCTACACTGTCGATAAAACTCCCTGAAAGTTCGATGAAGCGTTCCATTTCACCTATCTTGTTGTGCACATCTTCTACGAGAGCTTCAGTGGCCATGTCGAAAATCATTTTCTTATCGGGGTCACCTTTTATGATATTCATAGCCCTGCGCATAGCACTATGGCCGGCTTTTATTGCGGCTGCTTCCTGTTTGCGCATACGCACTTCATTTTCGGTATCTTTTATAAGGTATTCTGAGTTTTTATAAATTTTAGCCAAGACCTTATAAAGCAATTCCATTTTGCCGAGCAATACACCATATCTTTCGTTCGATTCTTTCAAACGGCCAAACTGGCGTGTATTGATGGCTACCAATTCCATGTTGTTTTTCTTTTTGGCGGCTTCAGCCATTTTCAGGTTTTCTTCCATCTCGCGACGGTTATCTTCTATTATGCGCCTTAATTTGGCAACTTGTCCCTTAAGTTTCCCAATATGGGTATCCATTTCTTTCAGGTTTTTGTACAAATAATCGATATAAGATTCAAGTATGAGTACTGGATTAATTTGTACAAACATTCCTGTTATCCAGCGCATTACACTTTTATACATATACCAAACGAGATTCCTGAAATTGGGATCGAGCAGTACATAAAGCATCACCCCCAGTACTACAAATAGTGCAATGGTGGTAATTAAGTTTTGCAATAAGCTAATAATAAATAACATAATAGGATTGGCGAATAGCACAATAGTAACTATAAGCCCTATCACAAAAACGGTTCCGGTTATTCCTTCCGGGCGTTTCCAGAACGATTTCGATTTTGATTGAGTATCGGCTATCATTGGTAATTATGATTTATGATTTGATTGATTTGATTTTTTCAACATTGTTTTTAATCTGATTGGCCACCAGATCATAAGTATAGAGGAAGTCAGATTCTGTAGATTTAATTTTTTCTTCATTTCCGGACATATCCTTTTTAAGTTGCTCCATTTTAGCCTGGTTTTGCGATATTTTTTCGGTTAGGCGAGCTATTTCATCGGCCAGACGTTTGTTATCGTTTTCGAGCACATTCACTTCGTTGGCTTTCTGATTCACTTGACCGTGAGTCTGTTGCTTGAGTACCTCGTAAAATTTGGCCTTTTCGTTTTCCAAAATTTTGGTATAATAATCTGCACTTTCAAGTATTTTAGGTACTGTCAGTCCTTTGGTGCTAAGGGTTGCAAATACAGTTTGCATTTTTAGCTCGTCTGTGAGCGGTATATCCTTCATGGCTCTGAGCGCATCAACAAATTCAAGATAATCCTCGCCCGGCAAATTGGCTTTGCTTATGGCCGTAGTAAGATTGTCAAAAATGAGTTGATTTATTTTTGAAGTACCTTCACTTTTGATTTCTTCCGGAATATTCTCAACACGTAAAGATGAATTTTCCTTCTGATTCACAACTTGTTTCGGGGTGTCTGTTGTTTTTTTCTCTTCTTGCTTTGGGGTTGTTTCTTCTTTTTTGGGTGCCTCATCCACTACAACAAAAAGACTTTTTATTTTATTTAAATCGAAAGCCATAGTATCATGTTTTTTGGTTTCTTTACTGCAAATATAAGGAATTCGGGCAATGTAAAAAGAGTTTAGCCAATAAATCAAAATTATTTATATAAAGCTAATATATTTGGCTCGCCATATCTAATTCTATGTAAAATCATGAATATATTGTTGTATCATCGTTTAGTTTTTCTTGTACTATTTTTGCAGCATGCTTCTTTCGTTCATTCGCAAGAAATCGAATTTAGAACCCATACTTATCTCGGAAACGAAAAAAGAAATTATTATGGTAATGAACTCCCAAACAGTTTGAGTATAGTTTGGGAACATGCATTGGGGCAAGGAATTAGCCCTGCTTATGGGGGCGATAAAATATGGAAAGGTGCCGGTTGGACCGGGCAAGCCCTTATTGTGTCCGAAAATAACCGCATATACCTTATTCAGCCTTCTTTTGACTATGGATTGAAAAAAATAGATGCTGAAAATGGCATGCTTATCTGGGATTACAAATTTGATGATATACTAAAAGGTAGCCCAACTATTTGGTTCAATGCCAAAGCAAATGACCCGGAATGGAAATATGTAATACTGCAAGGCAGCCGACGTGGGGCCAAAGTGAGTATAGATGCGAAAGATGCTTATAGTTTCAGGGGCATATCCTATTTGACTGGTAAAGAAATGTGGCGCTTCAATGTGGAACGCACGCTCAGCTATAGTCGGGATGTAGATGCCTCAGCATTAGTAATAAACGATACTGCATACATTCCGCTCGAAAATGGATATTTTGCCATACTCAATCCGGGATTGGTAAAAAAATCGGATGGTTATTTTCAACCTCATATTTATAAGAAAATAAAATATTTTGAAGATACTGATACACTTATACATGGTACAAATATAGAATGTGAGTCTTCGCCGGTTATGATTGGTAGAACCATATATACAGCCACGGGTACAGGACGCATCATTGGGTACAATCTTGACAAAAGGGACACCACCTGGTGCTTCAATATAGGTGCCGACCTCAATGGTACACCTGTTGCAACAGCAGATAATAAGTTAATAATAGCTATAGAAAAAGATTACATTGCCGGGCCGGGCGGAGCGCTAATGTTAGACCCATCTAAGGCACCAAGCGAAGCCATAGTGTGGTACTTGCCAACTCTATCCGAAAAATGGTTTCACTGGCATGGAGGTATTGTTGGCTCGGTAGCCGTAAATGATGCAACTGCCGATAGTACTGCCTTGCGCATGGCTGCCATCATAGGTACCGATGGATACTTAACCGTAGTTGCACATAATATGGTAGATACCCAAGCAAAAAGTTTATCGTTCAATGGCAAAGACTGGCTGCCCTCACCTCGCATTTTATCAAGAATGTATATTGGCGGCGCCATTTCCACACCGCTTTTTATACATGATAAAATACTGGTAGCACACGACACGGGACTAGTATTGCTAAAAGTGGGAAGCAAAGGCGAAATTCAAATACTCGACAAAATAGAGGGATGGGAAATAGATGCTACTCCTGTGGTGTACAATAAAAGAATATATGTTGCAGTAAAAAATGGAATGCTATATTGTATTGGCGAAATTTAGTACATTTTAGTTCAATGAATTACTAATAATGATACATTTTGATGAATGTTCCAAAAAGATTGAAAATATAATAGATAAGTTGCAATTTGATTGGCTTTTTACTTATTTTAGCATAGTTAAAATATAATATGCATTTGGTTATCCATATTTTTACGCTCATATTTTACATCTTTTCGCTGTTTTTACTGCGAAACATGTATAAACACGTGGGTACTAAAGCAAATTATTTTGCGTTTCTTGTGGCCATAAGCTTGCTTATTGTATTAGAGGTATTATCGCTTTTTGCTGGTGCCCATTGGCACACTTCTCTTAGCAATTACTATCCATTCATAACCTCTTTCTTGGTCTTATCAGGTATCTACCTTTTCAGACAAATGTTGAATAAAAAAGTAAAGGTTGAAGATAAGCTACTGAGTGCTAACAACGAAATCCGACAACAAATAAGTGTGTTTCAGAGTCAGGCAATTGAAATTGAACTCATACAGAAAGAGTTACGTGATGCCAAAAACAGGTATAAACAATTGATAGATGAATCGCCTATTGCCATTGGGGTTCATCAGGCAGGCCAGATAGTACTCATTAATAAATTCGCAATTCGTATACTTGGAGGAAACTCAGAATCTGATTTCATTGGCAAAAGTGTACTGGAATTTGTGCATCATGATTATCTGGAATTCGTAAAAGGCCGCATGCAGAGTTTATATAGCGGAGATGAAATATTTTCGGAAGCAGCTCAAGAAAAACTTATTACTCTAAAAGGTGAAGTGATTGATGCTGAAGTAGCCATTTCAAAAATTTTCTACAACGGAAAACCTGCTACCCAATTGGTCTTTCAGGATATAACTGACCGAAAGAAAGCTGAAGAAGAACTTACATTATATCGGCTAAATCTTGAAGACAAAGTAAAGGAACGAGCTGAGGAAGTTTTGCGAATAAACGAAGTTCTAAAAACAACGAACGAGGAAATAGAAGCAACAAACGAAGAATTATATGCCAAAAACGAATTGCTCAGCCGTGAGGTAAACGAACGAATGCAAGCTGAAGTTGCTCTTAAGCAAAGTGAATCTAAGTTCAGAACTCTTTTCGAACATATTTCTGATGCTCTTATTATTACATCAAGTTCTAAAATAATAGAAACCAACCACGAAGCCCTTAACTTACTAGAATACAACAAAGAAGAAATTCTTGAAAAATCTATTCACGAAATTTTCACCGAAGCCAATTTCTTTATTCCCGAAACCAGTGGTTACAACAAAAGCATCATTTTTGAAGCTCGGATCAAAACAAAGAACAATATACTTATACCTGTGGAAGTAAACCTTACAAATATCGATTTCGATGGAAGCCGGGGTATAATAAGTGTAATAAGAGACATCACTGAACGTAAAAAAGTTGAAGAAGAACTCAATAAATACCGTCAACACCTAGAAACCATTGTAGCTGAACGCACCCAACAACTTGAAACTGCACTCAAACGCGCAGAAGACTCTGATAGGCTTAAGTCTGCTTTTCTGGCCAATATTTCCCACGAAATACGAACACCCATGAATGGGATTTTGGGTTTCAGCGAGTTGCTTAAAGAGCGGCACATGACCGACGATGTGAGGTACAAATACCTGAACGTAATCACCGAGAGTACAAGACAACTACTTGCCATAGTAACCGATATAGTAGAAGCCAGTAAACTACAAGCAAGTCAGGTGAAAATAGAATACTCAGAGGTGGATCTCATTCAACTCATAGACGAATCGCGAGATTATGTAACTGAACGCCTCCAAAACACTGAGCGTATGAATATCAGGGTATTTACAAATATAGATACCAATACACCCATTCGAAAAATAGCCACCGATAGGGAAAAGCTCATGACCATACTGAAGCACCTTCTTTCTAATGCTTCAAAATTTACTTTTGATGGAAGCATTACTATTGGTTACAAGATACAGAAAGGAGAAAATGTCATTTTCTATGTGCGCGATACGGGCATTGGCATTACACAGGAAAAATTGCCCATTATTTTTCAGCGTTTCAGACAAGGCGACGAAAGTGCAACCCGCAAATTTGGAGGTACCGGCTTAGGGCTTACCATCTCTTACGGTTATGCCGAACTTCTGGGCGGAAAACTGAGTGTGGTATCGGAACCAAATGTAGGCTCTGAATTTATTCTGAGTTTGCCCATTGAAGAAGAAAAACAATCCGGATACAGTTCTTCGGGTCCTTCCAGATTATCGACAAGTTTCAATTGGAAAACTAAGAAGATATTGGTGGTAGAAGATGACCAACTCAATTATTATTTCATTTATGAGCTTTTAAAACCTACTCAGGTAAAACTGGATCATGCTATTAATGGACAACTTGCTGTAGATATGGCGCTTAGCAACAAATATGATATAGTACTGATGGATATACAATTGCCAATAAAAAATGGATTGGAAGCTACCCGCGAATTGCGCAACAAGGGTTTCGACAAACCCATCATTGCACTTACAGCAAATGCAATGGAAAATGATGTAAAAAGGGTAAAAGACTATGGGTGTAATGACTATATGGCCAAACCTCTTTCAGAGAAACAATTGATGCATATGATTGATTTTTATCTCAATCCAAACAACGACATCATGATTTCCTGATTGGCGAAAATGGCCCCAAATGCACACATTTTTACCATAATCTGTGCATTTGAGCCCTCTTAAAAAATCAATGTTTATGAATCGTCCTGTCGAGCCTTATGCGGGCATCTACAGCTACTACGCGCTTGCTGCTGCCCAAAAGCGGATTTATATCCATCTCGGCTATTTCAGGTGCATGTTTTAGCAATTCAGAAAGCCTCACTATAGCATCTGTATACTTATCAATGTCTACAGGTTCCTGGCCGCGGACACCTTCGAGCATGTGCACACCTCGCAATTTGCTTATCATGTACCTGGCTTCTTCTTTGCCCACAGGCAAAAGCCCGGGTTGCACATCCTTAAGCACTTCCACAAAAATACCTCCCAGGCCTGCAAGTATCATATGCCCGAATACATCGTCGCGGTTGGCACCTATATACAACTCTATGCCCGATAGCTGTTGCTGAAGCAACACAGCCGTAGTTTCGGGTATTTGTATCATGCGCTTAAATTCTCTTTCAACTGTCTCTGTATTTTTCACATGAAGCACTACACCACCCACATCCGATTTGTGTACAGGACCTACCACTTTCATTACTAAAGGAAAACCGAGTATAGCAGCAGCAGCCAAAGCGTCTTCTGTACTTTTGGCTGTTTGTTCCTGTGCCCGGTCTATCTGCACTGCATCCAGCAGTTGCTGCACTTGCTCTGGTAGCAGATAGCCATCGGTATTTTGCTCTATTACATTCCGTATCTTTTCCACGTCAGCTTTTATGCTCAATTCTTCTGCAACAAATGGGCTTGGTGTCTGATGCACGCTGGCCAGGGCATTTCCAAAAATTACTTCATCCGGAAAATTGATTCGTCCTTTATCCAAAAATGCTTTTATTTCATTCTTCACATTTACTACAGAGGGCAGTATGGGGTAAATAGGTTTGCTGCACTGTTTCATTTTTTCGTGAAGCAGATCATAAACATCATACACATCAAACAAACCGGGGCTACCAAAAATAACCGCCATGGCATCTATTTCATCAAAAACATTTTCGCAATAATCTATGATGTGTCCCAACTGTTCTGCGGTTCCGGTAGCCAAAAAATCTATCGGATTGTTTACCGACGAGCCTGGAAATAGTTTCTCCAGCAATTCTGCTTTTCGTTCATTGTTTATAGGTGGCACATTCAGACCGCCTTTCGAAAGCGCATCGGTAAGCATAACTGCAGGTCCGCCTGCATGCGTGATTACTGCAATATTCTTCCCGGTCAGGGGTTTATGCATGAATAAAGAAGCTACGCTTATCAGTTCTTCGCGTCCATGGCAACGTACTATGCCTGCTTTGCGAAATAGCGCATCTACCGCCAAATCGGGGCTAGCCATAGCTCCGGTATGCGACGAAGCTGCGCGGCTTCCGGCCTCCGAACTTCCGGATTTGATGGCAGCTATACGGCAACCTTTTTTTATGAGAGAGGTGGCATGTTTAACCAGTTTTTCGGGTTTCGAAATACTTTCTACATACAGCAATTTTACTTTTGAGCTGGTTTCGGGGTCAAAACTGTTGTCCAGATACTCCAATATTTCTTCTACCCCCATTTGGGCAGAATTTCCTACCGAATACACGCTCGAGAAGCTCAGTCCTTTTGGCACTCCGGCTTCCATGATGAAAACGGCAGTAGCTCCGGAACCGCTTATAAAATCGACTCCTGAGGTTGACAAGGCAGGAATGGGTGTGGTAAAAACCCCAGCATAATTGGTATTGAGCACTCCTATGCAGTTAGGACCTATCAGCGCACCATTTACTGAATTTACTACAGATACAAGTTCATCTTCGAGCATTTTCCCTTCCGCACTTTCCTCACTGAAACCAGCAGAAAGCACTATGAATGCCCTTGTATTTTTTTGTTGAGCCAATATTCTTGCAGTTTCCGGAATAAATCGGGCAGGAATAGCGAAAATGGCTAAATCTGCAGATGGCAGCATGGTAACATCTTTGTAAGCCTTCAGGCCTTGCACTTGTTCCTGCTTTGGATTCACTACATACAATTCGCCGGCAAATCCGGAATCAATCAAATTTTTGAGCACTTTGCCGCCCGGGCTTTTTATATTGTCGGTTCCGCCAACCACAACTATGCTTTTCGGATTTATAAGCTGCTGATTTACCATTATTTACAATATTAATTAAATTATTTGCTTTATAGGCGCTAAAGTAAAATAGTTCTTTGTGCCTGCCAATTCTTTTACACGGAAAACGTTTGCAGGACATATGATTAATCTCATCACATAAGTATTCTATTCTTTTCCAAAAAAAAATAGATCATCACGCAACGCGCAAGGCATGCATTGCATCTTAAGAGTAAAATAATTGCATTATGATCATTTACGCAGATGAATATCAAACTCTGAACTACCTGACTTCAAAATCTTTACTAGAAGTTCAATGGTCGCAGGCTAGTTCACAGCTCAGGCAGCAAAATTATCGTTCGAAACTTTTAAATCTGGCTTATTATCTTAAATATTCCAAACCCAAGAAAGTATTGGCTAATTTGGAAAACCTAACATATAAAGGTGAATTTGACTTTAAACCACATTTTTACAAATTCATAAATACTGTAATCAGTAAAAATGGAATTGGGAAAATAGCTCTTGTAAAAAGTGGTGACATGATCACTCAAATAGTGATAGATGATTTACTCAGGCATTTGAAGCCCGAGACTATTGAATTTCAACTTTTTGACACGTATGAAAAGGCTCAGAGTTGGCTCAATAAAGATTTACAAATGGCAAGCTAAGTTTTATATAAGTCTACAGTTTATCGAAAAGGCCTGTACCAATCTCCTTGGAGTCCCAAAAGAGATAAGTCAGGCCTTTTATATTGGTATTATATTTGATATTTGTTAATTAATGTAGTCCCCATTACCTTTGAGCGATTTTTTTCTTAGTGGAAAAATTTGTATATTGATTTATCTTTGTCATAAAAATACCGACTTATGTACCGTTATTTATTCGTATTGGCTTGTATTCTTTTTCCTTTCTTCGCTTCGGCCCAAAGCAAAATCCAGTGTATCTCCGGAAATTGTGCAGATGGGTATGGCATAGCTAAACTTGCTGATGGAAATACTTACGAAGGCAATTTTGCAGGAAATATGCCCGAGGGCAAAGGCCTCCTCAAAAAGGACAACAAACTCATTTATATAGGGTTATTTGAAAAAGGAACCAGGGCGGGCCTTGGTACCGAGTATGGTGCCAATGGCGAAATTTATACAGGCAACTGGATAAATGGCCAGAAAGCCGGAAGTGGAACTCTGTTTTATGCTGACTCCTCTTTTATGTCGGCTACATGGACCAATAATGTGCCTTCGGGTGTAAGCAACTCTTCGTTTGGCTGCCTGCAAGGCAATTGCTGTACCGGGGTAGGTTTGTACAAATGGGTAAATGGCGATGTATATGACGGTGAATGGCTTGGTAGCTGGCGCCACGGAAATGGAAAACAAATCTTTAGCAACGGTATGATATACGATGGTCGCTGGCTATACGATACCATCAACGGTTTTGGCACCATGTGGTATCCAAATGGCGACACTTATGTAGGAAATTGGTACAATGGCTTACCCAATGGCCTTGGTACATATAAAATGGCTTCTGGGAGCGAAAAAACAAATATGTGGAAAAATGGAAAAACGCTCGATGATATCGTAATTGCCTTTCATGCCGATACATGCCTTGCCGGAAACTGCGCTAAAGGCACCGGAAGTTTGTTGTTCCGCAACAATTCGCCTTTGTATGGTGCTACTTACACCGGCGAGATGCTGGCTTTTTTGCCTCATGGAATTGGCGAATTGACCTACCCTTTCGGATACTCTCAAAAAGGATTTTATGTAAATGGAAAGTATTTGGTTGCAGATACCTTGAAAAACGCTTGCCAAACCGGCAATTGCCATAGTGGTTTTGGCGAATATACTTGGGTTTCGGGTGAAAAATATACAGGATTCTGGCTCGATGATAAACGCAATGGATGGGGGTACAACTTTTTCGATACAGGAAACGAATACGAAGGAACCTGGCGAAACAACAAAAAGCATGGCGTTGGTCTGCATACATTCGTAAATGGTGAAAAATATCTGGGGCCATTCCGCGACGATTACCGAGATGGAATTGGTACTTTTTATTTTTCAGATGGCAAAAGATTTGAAGGACAATTCAAAAAAGATACTATAGAAGGTGAGGGTTCTATGCACTACCCCGACGGAAGAATTTTGAACGGTATATGGAAACAACATAAACTTGTGGCTTCTACCGACGGTTTTTTTGGTTGCATTAGTGGCAATTGTTTCGAAGGCACAGGACAATACATCTCATCTGGCGGTTGGCAATACTCCGGCGCTTGGTTTCTGAGCAATTTTCATGGATTCGGAAGATACACTGATGAGCATGGAAACTATTTTCAAGGTATGTTTAAAAATAATTATAGAAATGGTTTTGGTTTGCAACTTCTGAGCAATGGTGCATCTTATCTGGGTAGTTGGAAAGATGATATGTACGATGGATACGGGGTGTATACAAACCAAAAGGATACCCTTAAAGGTCTTTTCCGTAAAAATGTATTTATTACCGAAACCCCCCCTACACAGTTGGCACCCGAAGTACTTTGGATTAAACCCATCGATGCTTCTTACCGTTCTACCCAAAAATTGGTAAACCTGAAGTTTGGTATACGTTCGTCTACTCCGTTGCACAATATACAATTATATGTAAATCATAAGTTGGTGTATAATCAAATGCAGATAAACTTTGCTAAAAATCCGGAATACGGTTTCGATATCATCATAGAATGTACTGCTTTGGTTAAAGAAGAAAATAACCTGATACAGGTTCAGGCTATCAACGATTATGGAAAAACCGAATCGGAAATAATTCAAGTTAAAATAGAATCAAACCCCATAAGGAAAAATAGTGTCTGGATTTTTCAGACTTCTGATGTGACGCTCGAACGGAAAGATGAACTTATAGAATGGTTTGAAGGCTCTGGATACGAAGTAAATATTGTAAACCAAACTGACAGGGCTGATTTTCTGCTTACTTTGCGCAAAGCATTGGTGCAACAGCAAAAGCATAGCGGCAAAGTTATATTGTACTTTGCTGGAACAGTATTTTATCTCGACTCAATCAATTATTTTATTCCCAATCTTGCGCTCATACAGAAATCTTGCGATATCTCGGTTGAAGGCATTAGTCTTAACCAAATCATTTCAGATTTCAGGCATGCGGGTTCCGATACTGTGGGTGTAATAATAGATCAAGCATCGGTTGCTTACAAAAGTGTAAATTATAGGACTGAGCACAATTATTTGCTTGCCGCCCCCCCAGTGTTCACAGGTACTTTTTACCTTATGAGCAACCTGCCTTTTAGCTATTCCGGCAAATATATGCACAACTATTTGTTTCGGAATGTATTGCTCAATCTAAAACCTGCTGAAAAAAACAAACTTATGTTCATAGCCGATGAGGTAAAAAAGCAGAGCAAAGGACATCAGACTGTATATACCACTTTCACCGACGATATATTCAATCAGTTTTTCAAATAACCATATACTCAAGTCTAATTTGCTTGCATGAGGGCTTCTACCAGATGGCCGCTTTTGTATGGTTTTGAAATATAAAAATTGAATCCGGCGTCGAAGCACCTTTTCTTATATTCGGCAGTGGCAAAGGCTGTTTGTGCGATGCAATATATTGCTGCGTCGTACTCTTTTATTTTTTTTATCACATCAAAACCATCGACATCAGGTAATTGAAGATCTATCAGTGCAATGTCGATATGGCCAAGTTCTTGCAACCACTTATCTATGCTTCGAGCCGAACTTTTAATAGTAAGTTTCACATTCAGGTTTTCAAGTATATTCAAAATATATTCCTGACTGATGATATCGTCTTCAATGAGCAAAACATGCTTATTTTTCAAATCTATTTGTTGGCTTGCGGCTAATACCTGTTCTAGTTCAGGTTGCGATGGTGTATGCAATGCCGGAATCTTGAAGCTAAAAACAGAGCCGGCACCTTCTTGCGACAATACTTTTATCTCGCCTCCCATAAGCGAAACCAGCCCTTTGGTTATGGACAATCCGAGGCCTGAACCACCATACTGACGGGTGATTTGGGGCCCAACTTGAGAATAACGGTCGAATATCCATTTCAGTTTTTCGGGGGGAATGCCTATACCTGTATCTGACACCTCAAAATACAAATCGCGTTCTTGTTTTTTAACAATAAACCTGACTTCCCCCTCAGTGGTGAACTTGAATGCATTGCTAAGCAGATTGATAATAACCTGCCGCCAGCGCAGTGAGTCGAGCATATACTGCGAGTTTCCGGCCTCCAATTCATTAACAACAGTAAACTTGAGCTGCTCAATTAAAATGCCTTGCGAAGACAATTGGTTACGGAACATTTGATCTATTTGGGTGACCAAATCGTAAAGATTAGCTTGCTCGGGGTTTATTTCGAGCTGTCCGGCTTCAATTTTCGAAAAATCAATAATATCGTTGATAAGCTCAAGCAAGTGGTTCCCATTCTGGTGTATCAGATGAGTAAACTTTTGCGCCTTATCGGGCAGTTGCATACGACGCATAAGGTCTGTAAACCCAAGTATCCCATTGAGCGGGCTACGTATTTCGTGCGACATATTGGCCAGAAACATAGATTTCATATGGTCGGCTTCTTCTGCACGTGTTCTGGCTTTGGCCAAATCCGCTTCAATTATCTTGCGCCGCACAGCTATGGTTGCCTGATGCACAAAAGCTTCTATCACAGGTGTATGGTCGGTTGCAGTTTCGTCCGGGATCTGAAGTAGTATCACCCCAAAAATCTGTCCAATCCAAGTGAGGCCTATGCCATATATGCTTACAGTACCAAGTATGTGATTAAACATATTGAGCTCCTCATTGCTGTAGCTCTGCAGCACAAATTCGGGAATATTTTTTTCGAGTTTGAATAATTTTCCACGTTGAAGCAATATCAAAAACTCCTCTGTGAGCGATATATGAGTCTTATCCCATGCAGGGAAAGCCTCGTTGAGAATTTCCCGTTGCGATGTCTGAATGCCTGTATATGCGCTAAACTCGGCTGTACTTTTTATTTCTTCTATATTGAGATAAAAAACTGGCGCGCCTAACAAATTGTTGGACAACCAGTTTACAATATATGTATGTGTACCATGCAGCGACTGTATTTCCATCATATCGAGTGCTGCTTGTGATAGTTTTACAACTTCCTGCCGGCGTTGCTCGCGCATTTGCTCTATACGTCTGATGTCGGTCACATCATTGAGCAGTATTCCGAGCAGATACTCAGCATCGGTTTTTATAGGGAATAGGGTGATTTGTACATTTGCCAGATTGCCATTTTTCTTTTGCAGCCTGAATTCACGTTTTACATTAAAAACATCGGGGGCCGGATTTTTGAGGAGTTGGTGGTACGCTGTCAAATCGGTACTTATAGGTGTATGGTCAGGCAACATCTGTTCAAAATTATTCAACATTTTGCCTACCATTTCTTCGTTGGTATACCCGGTGATACGCTCCATAGTACGGTTCCAATCTACTATTTTGGCATGCAAATCAGACATGATGATACCTTCGGTGGCCTCATATGCCAGTTGCCTGAATTTTTGCTCATTGAGAGCCATTGTCTGTTTAACTATGGTATCTTTGGTAATATCTATGATGATGGTTATCACCCTTACCACTGATCCATTTATGACCACAGGCGATTTTTTTATTTTTAGGTAAAATACCTTTCCCTTTATGATAAATTTTTGATCCGATTCATGTTCTTTTCCTACCAAAAACACAGAATTGTACTCCTCCCAGGTGTTATCGTCGAAAAAAGGCCTCACATCCGACAGATTCTCATTAATAAATGGTTTGTCGCCGAATATAGTGCGGTGAAAACCCATATATGCTTCGTTGGCCAATAGGATGCGAAAATCGCGATCGATTACAAAAATGAAATCGCGCAACGAATTGATGGTGCTGAAATAAAGATTGTCGGAATTGAGCAGTCGCAGTTCGAAATCTTTACGAATGGTTATATCTCTGATAAAATCGATGATGAAATTCTGCTCGTTGTTTATGAATTGTGTGCTTGAAATATTTATCCATTTATTTATCGCTCCTTTAGCCACAACTTTTACATCGAATCCACTCGGGCTATTGCTACCTACAAAACCTATATTGCCGTGCATGTAGTTTATTTTATCTCGAAAATCATCTGATATAAGGACCCCCGGTTCTATTGAAAGCAATTCTGCTTTGGTGTATCCAAAAATATCGCTTACCGCGTCGTTGCTATACATTATCTTGCCATCTTTGAGCATGGCTACACCTATGGGGGCATTGTCTATAGGGATAGTCACATTATCCACAAGAAACTGAAGATGAGGATTGAATGAAGTAAGGTCTTCTAATATTTGTTCCGGATTAAGCTCCAAGTTTTTACTTTCTATTCCTTCAAGACCAGCATCTATAAAATCAAATGCCTGTGTATACAACATTCTCAAGCGTTTGTATTCTTCGCGCCAAATGGGCAAATTTTCGGTTGCTTGGGTCTTATTGAAAATATCTTTTACGCAGGAAATAAGAAAACTATTCACGTTCATGATTTTCAGATTGATTATGTTACTCCCTCACCATTAGTTTTATGAGCCTCAGTAGGTGGTTTCTGTCTACGGGTTTGTTTATCTGCGCATGGTATTCAAAGCTACTATCAGCCGATACTTCGGTATTCTCGCATTGTAAAATGACAACCAGATTTTTCCTTACCATAGTAAGAGCCCGTGCCACCTCATCGGGTTTAGAGTTGTGCATTTTACTATCTATAATAGCCGCCATAATCTGGTTTTCAGAATTTAGTAACTCTATGGCTGTATGGCCGTTTACTGCACTGAGAACTTCTATTTGGGTGGGAGTAAGTATTTTTTTTATGTATAAAATATTATCTTTTTCTTCATCGAGCAGAAGTATGGCCTTGCCATTCCAATTATATGGAAGGTTTGCAAATTCAATTGCAAAATCATCTGTTCTATAAAGGTTTACGGTTTTGAGGGGGATTGAAATGTAAAAGGTTGAGCCTTGACCCAACACACTATTTACTCCTATTTCGCCATGCATGAGCTCAACCAGTCCACGGCAAATGGCCAAACCTAGCCCGGTGCCTCCAAAATTGCGTGTTATGCTTCCATCGGCTTGCCTGAATCGCTCAAAAATAATGCCTTCTTGCACTGCTGTAAGACCAGGGCCGGTATCTGATACGTATATGCGTATAAATTGGTTGGTGAGTGTATAACCCAGCTTGATGGAACCTTTGGATGTGAACTTAAAAGCATTGCTCAGAAAATTGGTGATTATCTGCCTGATTCGTTGTTCGTCGCCCATAAAGTGTGCATCAATATTGCTTAGTGCATAGTGCACTGTGAAGGCAATAGAATTGTTGCTGAGTAGCTGATTGGATGCAAAAAAATTGTATAAATCCGATAGCAATATATTCAGATTGAACGAATGCTCATGTATTTGTAGTTGTCCGGCCTCTATCTTAGAGATATCTATGATATCGTTTAGAAGCACCATCAGTTGCTGCCCCGATTCGTGTATGATGTTCAGATATTCGGTATATTCTTCCGATTTCATTTCATCGCGCAGCAACTCGCTGAAGCCAATGATGGCATTCATGGGTGTGCGTAATTCATGCGACATATTCGAAAGAAATTCGGATTTCAATTTGTCGGCCTGTTCGGCCATCTCTTTGGCTTCTTTCAGCATTTTCTCAGACATGTAACGTTCGGTTACATCTAAAGCGCTCAGAGATATAGCATAAAGCTGCCCATTGCGTCCCAATACCGGCATCATATGTACATCGAGCCATATAATCCCTATTCCTGTTTTGAAAGATATATTAAAATGCTGATATTCATTATTTATGCATAGCATAAAATGTTCCATCAGGGCATCTTTCTCTTCAAATTCGGGCAAAGTCATCAACGATACGTTTTCGTACAGACTAAAATTAAAGATATTATGAAAGAACTGCGAAGCTGAGCTATTGAAATTGAGTAAAGTACCTTGTATGCTTATGAGCAAATACACCTGTGGCGAATTATTGACCATGGCTAACAGATTCTCTTCGCTCTTGTAGAGTTTTTCTTCAGCTTCTACGCGCAGAGTTATATCCGTAGCTATACCGGCTATGCGTATATCACCTGTAGTATTGTCGTTTACCGCATAGGTATTTAACCAGTACCACCTGAGCCTATCTTGCTCATCGTATAATCGCAGAGTCAGGTTTCTGTTCAGATGATTGGGTGCGCTTACAAAATTGGCATCATGAATAATATGCATGTCTGTCGGAAATACACGTTCAGAAAACCAAATGAGTTTGCTGCCGCTATTGGCATCGCATAGGGCATGCAAATGCGCAGATTTGGTATTGATCCACAACAAACTGATATTGCCGTTGGGACTATACTTACTCAACCAAAAAAGTGAATCGATGTGGTCTGATAATTGCTTGAGGTAACTCTGGGTACTCAGAACCGATTGCAGAATCTGGTACGATGCGGTGGTATTGCTAACAAGTAATGCATATTTTTGGTGGCCAAGTGGCAACAAACTTATTCGAAATTGCATTTGCCGCCTATCTACTTCTGTTGAAAAATCCTGCGACAAGCCTTCATGTATAAGCAGCTGCAAATGATTCTGAAATTCAGGGATATCTGCCATCAATTGCAAAATGTCAATTTCTTCATCATCCGCAATATCAATCTCAAACAAATTCCGCAACATTCTGTTTACAAAAACAACCGGAAAGGCATCGTAGGGCATACCTTTGTGTACAAAAATAGCACAACCGTAAGGCATATTTCCATAAAGATTCGATAATGTTTCTATACTAACAGCATCGGTACTTTCACTTATGAGATATTTATTTCTGGCAGAAACAACGGCTTTATAGCCAATCAGATTTCCGTGTGGGGTTTGTAATTGTGAAATAAGTGCATTGCGGCCATCGGGCAAAGCCACTGAAACAGGCTGATCAGATTTATTATAGGCATATTGACGTATAAAATCTGAGACAGCCGACAAAATAATATTTTCTGCCGGTTCATTTAAATTGTGAAACTTTGCCAATAAAGCATCTGAAAATACTGCAACAAGGCACTCCTTATTTTCATAAAGACTTTTCCAGTACTCAATTTCTAACAATTGTTCAGGCATAAACATTTCTATTGTTCATTCTTGCAAAATTAGTCTAACGCAGGCGCATTTACAACCCTTTGGGCTTTTAATCCCATATATATAACGAAAAAAGCTATTGCCGTAGCAATAGCTTTCAAATATAAATCTAACCCTGAACTATGAAAAACTTACTTTTTGAGCCAATTCAATATTTTATCACTGGTGGGTAGTTCCTTTGGTTCACAAAAATCAACAAGATTACCATTCTCATCAATCATGAACTTCTGAAAATTCCATTTTACCGGTGCATCCAATACTCCGTTCTGGCTTTTCTGAGTGAGCCATTGGTAAATTGGATCAATCTTATCTCCTGTTACCGATATTTTAGACATCATGGTAAATGATACTCCAAAATTCTGAGTACAAAATGCTTTTATCTCATCGTTTGAACCTGGTTCTTGTGATAGAAAATCGTTGGCAGGAAAGGCAATAATTTCAAAATTGCTGCCTCCAAAACTATTGTACAATTCTTGTAAGTCTTTGTACTGCTTGGTATAACCGCATTTCGATGCTACATTTACTATAAGCAGCTTTTTACCTGCATATTTGCTTAACATCACTTCATTGCCATCAATGTCTTTGGCTTTGAAACTGTGAAAATTTGTTTGTGCCATGATGGTACTTGAAATAATTAATGACAATATGAATAGTGAAATCGATTTCATGAATGGTATGATTTTAATGAATGCATAGCAAACCTATGACATATTATGCTTACTTACAAGTAATTGAAATATATTTTAAGAAATAATTACCTTTTTTAACTTCATAGAAGCCAGCAATACGAGTATGGCAGATAACAAAAATAAAATAGCAATGACAAAAACACCTGTATAGCTGATATATGCAAGAAAAAACACACCCATGTGCGGTGCAAAAATGGCCCTCACTCCTGTAAGCGATGTATGTACTGCCTGATATGTGCCTGCCTCAGTAGGTTTGCAAAAATATGCAGACCCTATAAACCACAACAGGCTCATGGTAGCAGCAAATATGCCATGAAAAACATATGAGAGGAGCAACATGGGGTATATGGCTATATCTCCAATCTGGAAATGGTACGGAAAATACTCGGTAAGCATAAAGAAGAAATAAAACAAGCCAAGCGATGCAAAAGTAAATACTCCAAAGCGGCGAGGATCGAGCTTGCCTATTAGTCGGCTAAAAAATGGCAACAACAATATGGCCAGTATATTGTATGAATTTTTGTAAAAGGCCACGGTTGTAAAATTGCAGTTGAGAATATTGAGTAAAAATAGTGACAACATAGCCTCTGCCAACAAAAACGCTATTCCGTAAAGCATAAAGCCGATTTGCATATCGCGAAATGGAGCATTCGTCTTTAAAATATGAATCATTTCGAACACCAAATTCTTCACCGATTGCCACAGGGCCAATTTTATATTTGCGGCTGTGGCTGAAACATATGGAATGCGCGAAATGAGATATATGGACAAAATACCGGCAAGCCCAAGTGCAGGGTATATTTTGGTAAAAGCAAAATGATCGGCATCGAGCGCTATGCCAAAAACCGCAGTAACTACGAGCATCACTATTTTATTGGTCATGGTAGCAAAACCATACAATTGGCCGAAATACTCATGCCTGTATATATTTTTCAGGAAAAGCGAAATGGTAGGAAGCATCATGGGCTGAGCCAAATAGTACATAAACAAAATGATGAGAAATGAGTGTTGCCATATGACCGGATTGCCCAATTGCTCATAGCTTTGCGGAAACATTGCCAAAAACACCAACGGCCCTCTGAACATAATGGCCACCCATAAGAGCAATTTCTTGCGGTTGCGGCTTCGGTTTAGCATCTCGTTGAATACTACAGACGCCAAAAGTACTATTGAAGCAGATTGTACCAGAAATGCCACTTGCACTTTGGTACCTTGCAAACTCTTGAGCAATATAAAATCGTTGAGTATCACCACACCTGCTATGATACCCTCTATGATAGAATAGGCAATATGCAGCCTGAAAGTTCTGCTTTCGGTAGGGGTAAGCGTATGGTATCTGGCTAAGTTTTTCTTTAGCATTGCTTTCATGGCGCGAAGGTAGTTTTTTTTAAGTAGGGTTACAGAATTATATCGGGTGGCATGCTTAGCCCGCCATAAGATCCGCTTGTATAGTTATAAGCTCCTGCCGGAAAAACTGCGAGATAATCGCCCGATTTCAGGTTTGAAGGCAACATACATCTGTCATCGAAAATATCGTGGCTATCCTGGCTGGCACCGGTGATGACAAACCTGGTGGCAGTGGCATAGGGTTCGGCTTCGGGCATAAATATATTATACTTCAATCCCCCCATTATCCAATGAAAACCTTGTTGTATACCCGTATTCATATAAACCCATTTGTTGAGACCACGGTAATGTATTTCGTTTACCTGCATGAGCAAGGCTCTGCAGTTGGCAACCAGAAAGGAACCGGGTTCTGCAATTATTTTTACTCCATTTTTTCTAAAAGATTCAAATTGGGGTAAAATAGCCTGGGCAAGGTTCGCAGCAATTTCTTTCTGCTGCACCATATGTGCAGGCCATCCGCCCCCTACATTGAGTATTATTTTTTCATAACCATTCCCGTCGATAAATGGAAAATATGTAGAGGCATGTTGCAAGGCTTTCACCCAAGTTTCAGGGTTCTGATTGTTCCAACCCACATGAAACGAATAACCATGCATTTTTAATCCAAAATCCATCCCTTTTTCTAATAAATAATAGATGTCAATTTCGGGAACTCCAAACTTATCTGCCAGCGACCATTCAGAGCCTTTGTTGCTTACTTGCAGGCGCATCAGAACATCCACATCGCGTCCCAACTTTGCAATCTTTATTATTGCTTGCGGGCTATCTATCACCATCTGCCTTACACCAAGCCTATACAATTTTTGCATCTGGTCAAACGGGCATACCGGATGCCCCAGCAGCATCTTCGAAGCCGGTATGCCTAGTTGGTTAAGTTTTTCAGCCTCTTGGTATGTAGCTATTTCAAATTGGCAGCCAAGGCTGTGCAATAATAAAAGTATTTGGGGTTCAAAATTTACTTTCACCGGATAGTACACCTCATCTGGCGTAAAACCAAAAGTATGGCAAAAGAAATCTAAATTCTTTTTTACCTGCTCCAGATGTGTTACAAATACCGGCGTTTCTATTTTATCCGAAATGCATTTCTTCAACAACTTATAAAGTCCTAAAGGCAGCGTTTCATGAGCTTCAGCATTCATCATACTTCGTAGACTTCATTACTTAACCCATTCCAGGTAATAATCTGAATAAGGGTTTTTCGATTTGTTGGTAATTTTGATGTACACCGTCTGGCCTTCGAAACCTGAAGGTATGGTGATGGTATAAGCATCGGCAGACTCCGTACTTACAAGTTTTTCTGAAGAATTGAAAGCCTGCAAACTTACAGTAGGCATAGCGGCCTGCGCGCTTACAAGCCTGAGCGTAACCGGCTTGTTGTCGGCTATATACACCCTTACCCAATCGCAAACATCTACTGCAGATTTTTTTCGTTTGCCTTTGTATATCGAATGAAAGCTATGCCATTGTCTTTCACCCATTTTAAATTCTGTAGCCATTTTCAGGGTATTGTCTGGCTCATTAAAATCGAAATTCAATTGCTGATTCACGTTTTGGCCTTTGTTTTTTACCTTCCAACCACTGGCATGTCTGCTTTTGGAAGCAGCAGCAAGCATCACGGCTATTTGCGAGGGGGTAAACTCGTTGCGGCAATCTCTGTAAGTGGGATAACTCATGATGTTGTTTGTTTCCGGATGGTAAGCATCTCCCCAGTTATCGGTATTGGTACCGGTATACTCGCACTGCTTGTTCACAAAGTTGGTCAGATTTGGTTCTGCCTGTGTATCGCAAAGCTTGTCGCCATTGTTATCGCAATTTCTTCCATGTCTGAAAAGCGAAAATTTAATTTTCCGATTACGGTCAACACTTTCTTGTCTCATCTTGCCTCGTTTCCAATGCCTGTGAGGATGAAGCAAATCGAAATGGTGGGCTATTTCGTGTGCAAGAGATGTACTGGAAGAGTTGGCCTTTACAAATGCAGATTTAGTGGCATAGTTATAAGTTCCGCGCACAGTACCTTTTCCTTTGTTTATGTATTCAGCTATATGCACATTTACGCAACCACGTTCATAATTCCAAAGCGAGATCCATGGTGCTTCTAAATAATAACCAAGCCGGGCCTTGCGGTCATTGGTCTCTATTTCAGGCCTATCATTGAGATAATATACTATTCCGGTGCGATTCAACAAATTATAATGGTTCAGTTCCTGAATGTAGGTTTTTATTACTTCATCTGTTACCAATGGGTTTTTTGACCTCTTATACACAAATAATTTTATTGGAATCCGATATACAATATAGTCCAGAGAATCTGATGTTGTGTAATAGCCTTCTTTGTCAAGTATATCGAACAAATATTCATGATTTTGAGCCCATGGGGGCGAAAATAGCAAGCCCAGCGAAAATTCCGATGCACCACATCCTGTCTCTGCATCATCTGAACCCAATTGGGCTTTAGTTTGTGTGCTCAGCAGCATTCCGGTAAGCAAAGTTACCAGAATATATAATATTTTTTTTTTCATAATATGTTTATTATCAGTCATTATTTCCTACAACTTGCTTGTTGAAAAACAATATCGACTTTTTTCCAAAATAAATTCATATGCATTGAAGTATGCAATCAAATGTACAATTAATTTTGCTGAAAATGAAAATGGAAAATATATGGCTGGAAATACGATAGGAAATATATTCAGGCTTACAACTTTTGGCGAATCGCACGGCCCGAGTATTGGCGGTATTATTGATGGTTGCCCCAGTGGTATAAAACTGGATATGGGCATGATCAAGGCTGAAATGGCTCGTCGTAGGCCGGGACAATCGGCCCTCACTACCCCACGAAACGAATTGGATGCAGTGGAATTTCAATCCGGCTTGCTTGATGGCACTACTACCGGCACGCCTATTGGTTTTCTGATACGCAATACCAACCAGCGCTCATCTGACTACAATGCCATGCAGCAAACTTACCGCCCATCGCATGCTGACTATACATGGGACGAAAAATTCGGAATACGCGATGTAAGTGGTGGCGGACGCTCCTCTGCCCGCGAAACGGCTGCGCGTGTGGTGGCCGGTGCCATTGCGAAGCAATTTTTGGCACATTACGATATTACCGTGCAGGCATATACATCGTCTATTGGCAATGTGCACATGAGCAAGAGCTACGCAGAATTAGACTTGAGTATGACCGAAAGCAACGATGTGAGGTGCCCCGAAACAGAACTTGTAGCCCAAATGACTGCGCTTATTGAAACTGTGCGCGATGCCGGCGATACCATTGGCGGTGCCGTTTCTTGCGTTATAAAAGGTGTTCCCCCCGGTATTGGTGAGCCGGTTTTCGACAAATTGCATGCAGAACTAGCCAAAGCGATAGTGAGTATAAACGCCGTGAAAGGCTTTGAGATAGGTTCAGGTTTTGGCTCACTTGGGCTAAAAGGTTCTGAACACAACGATGCTTTTTACAATCAGGATGGGCGTATACTTACACGTACCAACAATTCGGGGGGGGTGCAAGGCGGAATATCAAACGGAATGGATATTTATTTCCGTGCTGCATTTAAGCCAGTGGCCACCATTAAAATAGAACAGCAAACAGTAGATACCAAAGGCCAAGATACCACCCTGAAAGCCGAAGGAAGACACGACCCGTGTGTAGTACCACGCGCAGTGCCTATTGTAGAAGCCATGGCCGCACTTGTGGTAGCGGACTATCTTCTCATGGCACGTACCAACAAATGCGATTTCTATTGAATAAAATTGCGATTGACCCAGGTAAATACGCAAAAAAACTATTCCAAATGAAATCATCATTGGAATAGTTTTTAGATAATTGGAAAACTATTTTTTATCGCGTGAAATAAGCAATTCTTCGCCCTCTAAGCGTGCCACTACTACAGCACCTACAGTATCGCTCAAGGTATTTACCATAGTACGGAACATATCGAGTATACGGTCTACAGCCAATATCAATCCTACACCTTCGAGCGGAAGCCCTACGGCATTGAGCACAATGGCCATCATCACCAAACCGGCCATGGGAATAGCGGCAGCCCCAATAGAGGCCAATAATGATGTAAATACTATAATTATTTCTTGGGTGTAGGTAAGTTCTATGCCATAAGCTTGGGCAATAAAAATGGCAGCCACACACTCATAGAGTGCTGTACCATCCATATTTACAGTAGCACCAAGCGGCAAAACGAAATTGCTGATTTTCTTGGATACCCCAGCGTTTTGCTCTACACATTGTATAGTAAGCGGCAAAGCTGCACCCGAGGATGCTGTGGAAAAAGCTGTAAGCAAGGTGGTCTGCATGGCTTTAAAATGCTTACGTAGGTCTACCTTAGCAATATACCTCAGTATCAGAGGCAACGTAATGAGCGAATGTACGGCTAAGGCAAGCAAAACAGTTGCCATATATGCCCCAAGACTTCCGGCAAGACTTACCAGATTCTCCTTATTGGCTGCTATTACTTCAGATACTATGCCTATAATACCAAGTGGGGTGAATTGTATCACAAACATGGTCATCTTCATCATAACCTCAAGCACTGCGTTGAAAAAATT
>JFJP01037156.1_pt1 | contig 48272 bp, 36 predicted proteins | sample 431651 | NCBI WGS metagenome assembly JFJP01 (sample SAMN02602958, study PRJNA72255) | Microbial mat metagenome, whole genome shotgun sequencing project. | biome: fresh water; feature: sink hole; material: water; isolation source: purple microbial (photo- and chemosynthetic) mats found in... | reverse complement strand
GATAAAATAACAAACAAACTTTCTTATAGAATTGGATCAATAATTATAATTACCGAAATCATTGCGCTTTTGGGTCTTGGATTGTTTTATATAGAACGTTTCAGTCGGGAAATTGAAACAAGGATTGAAAAACAAATTCAAACCCCTGGACAATTAATGGCGAAAGAAGTTTTGCGTTACGAATCGGCCGAAAATAAAGTTACGCTTGAAAGTATTGTTGGAGAAAAGATTGAAGAATGCTATGCCATTGGCGCGAATGGAAAAATATACTACTCTCTGAATCAAAAGTACCGCGATAAAGCAGTTTCAGAAATACCTGAAATTAGTAGTTATATAGAATTTAAAAATGAATTGAAAGATCCGGCTTTTAAAAAAATAACGTCAGCCGGTAAAACTTTTTACGAAAACATCAGCCCTATACGTTTTGATGATGGCAAGTTTATCGGTTTTCTTTACATCAAAGCCAAAGCTGATAATATTGCAAAACAAAAAGCTACCATTGTTTGGCTTTTTGTAATTGGCTCCCTAGTGTGTGTTGTATTGTCGTCAATCGTAATAATCTACCTTTTCAATAAGAATATTTCGACCAAGCTTTCGGAAGTAGGATTAAGACTCTCCGATCTAAGTAACGGGAAATTATTTGCCGGGGAATCGCAGAAATACTCGAGCGATGAAATTGGAGATTTACAGTGAACTATCGACAATGTAAGCCTTAAACTTATTTCAATCGTAGGAAATATAAGCAAAGGAGCCGAGAAAGTTACAGAATCGAGCAGCAAAATGAGGGACATTTCTGCGAATGTGGCTACCGGTGCTAACCAGCAAGCTTCTTCGGCCGAAGAAGTATCATCTACCATGGAAGAAATAGCGTCTGCTATAGATCAAAATTTCGACCATGCTGCTAAAACTGAAAAGACTTCCACATCCACATCCGATGGTATCAAAAAACTTACTACCGAAATGGAACTGAGTTTAGAATATACCAAACAAATTACCGAGAAAATAACGATCATCAATGATATTGCCTTCCAAACCAACCTGTTGGCGCTAAATGCAGCTGTTGAAGCAGCCAGGGCTGGCGAACACGGACGTGGTTTTTCGGTAGTAGCAGCCGAAGTGCGTAAACTTGCCGAAAAAAGCCGTACTGCCGCCGACCAAATTATTGGACTGTCGAATACAACACTCCAAATTTCGGAAAAAGCGCATAACATGATGATTAAACTTACTCCCGAAATTGAATCTACTACTGTTTTGATAAAGGAAATTGCAGCCTCCAGCTTTGAACAAAAAAGTGGGGTAACACAAATAAATACCGCTATAAATCAGCTAACAGAAATTATTCAGCAAAACAGTGTAATGTCAGATAACATGGCTTCTGCTGCTATTGATGTTGAAAAAGAGGCAAATAGTCTTAAAGATGATATTGAATTCTTCCAAATCGAAAACTAGAAATGGAAAATTGAAATTTATAATCCTTGTCCCTTATCGGCAGCTATTTTTTTTTTGAAAATTGCAACATTACCTGCTTAATTATTCTTAAAGTCGGAGATACGAATTATTCATTATTTTTGACAAATTTTAAGCGAAATTTTATCTGCCATGAGTTAAATGGAGCAGGTTGACAAAGAAATACTTAAAGGATTAAAATCGGGCGACCAGCGTGCATATAGCATGTTGATCCGTTTATACTTTCAGCCGTTAACCATTTATTCTAAAAGTATTTTAAACGACTTTGAACAAGGAAAAGATGTTGTTCAGGAAGTATTTCTGAAAATATGGAATACCCAAGGTTTACAAGAAATTTCCTCTTCTCTGAAATCCTACCTTTACAAAACGGTTCATAACGCCTGCATTGACCATTTACGTAAAGAAAAAACCCGGCAAGCAATCAAAGCGCTATCGTACGATGATTTGCAATTTCGAATGCAAATTTTCGAAGTAAAAGACCAGGGACATTTTTTTGATATATTATTTTCGGAGGAGCTGGATATATTGTTGCAAAAAGCGATCGATGATTTACCCCCACAATGCAAGGAGATTTTCTTATTGTGCCGATACGAACAACTCTCCTATAGTGAAATATCTGCGAAGTTATCTGTTTCCTTAAGCACTGTAAAAACTCAGATGGTAAGGGCGATGCAAAAATTGTAGGAATCGATGAAAGAATTTTTAGAATAATTTTCATTTTCGTGTAGACCAACCGGATTGAAATTACGTCATAGTGGAAACAAGATTATTTTACTACTGTGACTGACGCAAACTTTGATATTGACGACTATATTATCCGGTATCTTTCAGGAGAAACAACCTCTATTGAAAACCAATCGCTCTCGAATTGGTTAACTGAATCTACAGAGAACCTTTCCTATTTCAATTCTATTCGAAACGTTTGGCTAGCCACCGCGCAGGTAACATCCGAAAATACATCCCAATATTTGAACACCCTTTCGGAAGTAAAAGACCCGAAACGGGCTGCGTTGCCTGAATCTCCCAAATACCGTTTCATAAATAACGAGTATCTGAATCAATTACTGAAAATTGCTGCAATTTTATTTATGGTGGTTCTTTCGGGAACTTTAGTTTATAAACAACTTGGGAAAAATACCCACTCAATCAAAAGCGACAATGTAGTGGTTGAAGCCACATTAGGATCCAGAGCGATTACCACATTGCCCGATGGTACTAAAGTATGGTTGAATAGCGGTAGTAAGCTAGAGTACGGTGCAACATATAACCAGGAAAACAGGGAAGTAAAACTTCTGGGAGAAGCCTATTTTAGTGTAATTACAAATCGCGAAAAGCCGTTTATTGTAAAAACCGGGAAGCTTTCTATTAAAGCCCTGGGCACAATGTTTAATGTAAAAGCATACCCCGAAGATGCTTCTATTGTCACCACCCTGGTTAAAGGAAAAGTTATAATTGAAGGGAAGGATAATAAGAATAAGGATTTTATAGTACAGATGAATCCCAAAGAAACGGTTACTTACTTCAAAGAAAAACAAACCCTTGCATCCAACAATCAAAATATTGCCTTACAGTCCAAAAATAATGACCAAAACACTTTCGACGCCTCTGGAAACGAATTGACTTCAATTCCTGTTACAATAATTGAACAGGTAAATACTGAATTATTCACCTCCTGGAAAGATGCCCGTTGGGTTATCCAAAAACAAAAACTAGGCGATTTGGCACGTGATTTCGAGCGACGCTATAATATTAAAATTCATTTTGACTCCGATACCATTAAGCAGTTCCATTTTTCAGGAACCTTGGAAAACGAAACTATTGAACAAATAATGACAATTATGCGACACACTATTCCAGTTAACTACAAAATTGAGAAGGGGGTTATTAATGTCGCGGAAGATACTGAACTAATGAGCAAATTCTATAAGAAGAATTAATATTCTAACTACTAACTATTAAAATAAGGTTGCCTATGACAGAATAACAACAAACAAAAAAACGAATCGGGATTGCGGCCCAATTCGTTTCAATTCTTGTAATACCCTTAAGCACCGGGTAATAAGTTCAATTAAATATTTAACTAAACTGACGTAAAATTATGAAAAAAATTCGTAATGGTAGTCCTATTCACTTACCTATAGGATTAAAATTTTTACTACTAACTATGAAACTATCATTTCTACTCACATTGGTAACTACGATGCATGTAACTGCATCCTTATTCTCTCAGGGGACAAAACTGGATATTTCTGTAAACGAGATTTCAGTAAAGGAAGTCCTAAAGATCGTAGAGAGTAAATCCTCCTACCGATTTTTTTATTCGGATGATTTCGGGGTATTGGATAATACTGTATCTATTAACCTTAAAGGATCATCGCTGGAAAAAGTATTAGATGTTCTGTTAAAACAAACAACTGCAACATATAATATATTGGAAAACAACATCGTTGTTATTTCCCCATTTGCACTACAACAGCAGAAAATAACGGGTACTGTTAAAGATGCTACTAATGGTGACCCCATTATTGGCGCTAATATTTTAATTGAAGGAACAACAATAGGCGTCGCAACTGATATTGACGGAAAGTTTAGTTTAGAAATCCCTAAGTCTGATGCCGTTCTCTTAATTTCGTATCTTGGCTATAATACCGAACGAATTTCCTATTCTGGTCAGTCCAATATTGATGTCAATTTAGTTCCTGACATTACAAAACTCGAAGAAGTAGTAGTAATTGGGTATGGAACAATGAAAAAAAGGGATATATCTACAGCAATTTCGTCCATTTCTTCGGAAGATTTGAAAGACAAACCAGTATCTAACTTTGCACAGGCTATTTCAGGAAAAATGGCAGGAGTAAGAATATCAAACACCAATGCAGCCCCTGGCGGAGGTACAAACATTAATATTCGGGGAGTAGGCTCAATTAATGCAAGTACCAGTCCTCTTTTTGTAATTGATGGATTTCCGTTGAAAGATGGATTTGATAAAAATGAAAACCCTCTCAACTCCATAAATCCAGCTGATATAGAATCCATTGAAGTTCTGAAAGATGCCTCTTCCAGTGCAATCTATGGTACGCAAGCTGCTAATGGTGTAATACTTATTACTACAAAAAGAGGTAAAACAGGTAAACCTGTTATAAGCATTAATGTTAGCACTGGGGTTCAGAAAATGATTCACAAAGTTGACGTTTTAGGCAGGGAAGATTTCCTGCAATATATGGATGATGCCCGGGCTAACGCTTATATAATTGAAGATCCGAATTTCGGAACCAACGACCCCAATGCTTCGCTCTGGCAGTGGTCTGACGACCCCTCTTTGCGCATTGCCAACTGGGCAAAATATTCCCAACATGCTTCGGCTATGGCACAGCCAGGATCAAAACATGCCCGGTGGATTACGGTAAGCGACACATGCTACAATTCTCCATACAGCACCAATTGGCAGGATGTAATTACAAGAGTTGGAAAAGTAAATGATGTTCAATTATCGGCAACCGGTGGAACAGAAAATATTTCGTACATGGTTTCGGGAGGATATTTTGATCAGGAAGGGATTGTACCTACTTCCGGGTATAATCGTGTTTCATTCAGAGCCAATGTAGATGTCAAAGTGAATAAATGGTTGAAACTGGGCTTAAACCTGGCTCCATCTATTGAAAATTTAAGTGTATTATCAAACACCGAAGGAGGAAATACCTCCAATCCATTTTATAATGCAGTAGCGATGGTTCCTATATGGGCTCCTACCGACAGTAAAGGCGATCCTATTTATTACGGCACAGTTCTTGACGGTCCATGGGACTGGAACTTTAGTACATTTGTTAATCCATTGTCGCAATTTCAAAAAAAGGATGAAAGAAGAACTGCTAAAAATTTAGGTTCCATTTTTACAGAAATTAAACTTCTGAAAAATCTTACTTTTCGGTCGGAATTTCATAATGAATTCAGATATTGGGAACAGAATTATTTTATCCCCAGCACGGTTCCGACAACAGCGCAGACATTTTCGAGGACAGAAGGTACAAACCAAACAAATACACGTTTATACTATAATTCCCAGAACTTCCTTACCTATCAGAATACGTTTGGAAAGCATTCGGTAACTGGAATGGCTGGATATTCGGCTGAAGAAACTTCTTACCGTAGTAATTTAATAAAAAAGTATGATTTTCCATCCAACATGGTTTCTACACTAAACCAGGCAACTACTGTAGTTAATGCACTAAACGATGCAAGGACAAACAGTTCATCCGAAACTATGATTGGAACTTATGCCCGTGTAATGTATAATTATGGCGCGAAATATTACCTTACTGCCAGTGTTCGGCGAGACGGTTCGTCTAAATTTGGCAAAGACAATAAATGGGGGGTATTTCCATCCTTTTCGCTAGCATGGCGCGCCTCAGACGAATCGTTCTTCGAACCCCTTAAAAAGTATATTACCGACTTTAAAATTCGGGGTGGCTGGGGTAAAATTGGCAACTCAGGAATTTCTAATTACCTAGCTTTAAATACACTATCTGCATCTTCCTATATTTTTGGAGCCTCGTCATCCGTAATTTCTGCCTATGAAACAGGAAAGGTTTCGAATCCTACACTGGGATGGGAAACTACAACAGATTATAGCCTCGGAACAGATATTCAATTCTTGAAAAGCAGGATCAGATTGAGCGTTGACTATTTCTACCGGGAAACCGAAGATATGCTCTTTAATATGCCATTACCTAATATAACAGGCTTTGGTTCCTATACTGCAAATATTGGAGCAATGCGAAATCGCGGATTCGAATGGGTTGTTAACACAAGCAATTTAGTAGGTGATTTTAAATGGACAACTGATTTTAACCTATACTACTCCCGCAACCGCGTACTTGATATTGGTAAAGATAAACGGCCAATTATTCAAGACGATTGCTATACCACCGAAGGCAAGCCATTAGCCGGGATATGGGGAATGGTTGATTTAGGGCCTTATGAAAATTGGGAAGACGTAAAAACATCGCCAATTTTTGGCGCAAACTCACCACTGTGGAGAAACCGTTCAAACCCAGGAATGCCAAAAGTTGCCGATGTAAATGGCGACGGAATTCTCGATGGAAGCGATAAAACTATTATCGGCTCAGCTTTCCCCGATTTCATATGGGGTATGACGAATTCATTTGAATTCAAAGGCTTCGATCTTTCAGTGCAGGTAAATGCAACACACGGTAGCGATATCTCCATGATGGAGTATCAGGGAGTATTTGGCCGAGGTGCCGGACTACTTAATACTACTACCGATTATTACAATAATTACTGGCGCCCCGACAGAACCAATGCTAAATACGCTGCTCCCACACGTAAAAACTACGAAGGAACCGATTTATCGGGAACATTACTGTATAAGGGAACATATGTCAACATTCAAAATATTGCTTTTGGCTATACTTTGCCAAAAAATATTGTTCGTAAGTTAAATGTTGACAATGCCAGGTTCTATGTTAATATTCAGAATGCCCTTCTAATCACCAAATATCCTGGTTTCAACCCTGAAACTAACTTTAAGGGTAATTCCACCTTATCGCAGGGTATCGATCGTGGAGCGTATCCGTTGGCAAGGACAATCAGTTTTGGTATAAATCTGGCATTGTAATAAGAAAACTAAAAAGAAAAAAAATGAAAAAAATATATACAGTAATCCTAATAGCTACTTTATTATTTTCCTGCTCCGAGGACTTCCTGGACAGACAACCCGAGGATACGCTTTCAACTGGTACCTTTTTTACTAATATAAATGAAATAAAAACCGGGGTTGCGGGTTGCTACAAAAAACTGCAAAGTATATACAATCGGTCTGATATGCCGCTCATTATTGAGCTCATGTCAGATGATGGAAAAGATTTTGGATGGAATAGTGCCTGGCATATTTTTACAAAAACCAATAGTAATTCGCAAGGTAATATCTGGAATAACAGCTTTAAAATGATTGTTAATTGCAACAATATTATTGCTGTAATTAATAAATATAAGGCTAAGACTCCGGCAGAAGAGACAATTGTTAATGCTTTTCTGGGAGAAGCGCATTTCCTTCGTGCACTGGCCTATTTTAATCTTGTTAGAATTTACGGAGATGTTCCAATGTTTACCGAACCGTTTGAGGATCCTAACAAAGCATTTGGAATAGGAAGAACTGCCAGAGAAGAAATTTATAATGCAGTAATTATTCCCGACCTCGAATTTGCTTTTGCCAATTGCTATAAAAAAGGCGATGCTGCCCTGAAAGGTGAAGAAGCAAGAGCTACCAAAGGAGCTGCCCTTACAATTCTTGGAAAAGTATATTTAACTTTGAATAATCCAGCAAAAGCTGCTGAAACATTAAAACAACTTATTGTTGATAAAGCAGCGGGAAACTATTCTTTACTTACCGATTACAAAACGTTATTTCTGCCAACCAATAAATTTAATACCGAATCGGTTTTTGAAGTAAACTACAATTTAGCAGCAGGACAACCCAGCGATTGGTTTAAATGGATGGGGGTAGATATTGGAAAGCGCTTGGCTGCAAATGCAAGTAATCAGATGCTAGTTGAGCATAACTTAATGTGCGATTTCTCAAACAGTAAGGATTTTGTAAGATATACAACATCTGTTGATTCCGGTAAATGCCCGGGAGACACCCCTCCTATTCAAGCCTGGGCATGCAAATTGAGCCCACCGGCAGCAACTGTAAAAACCTTTGCAAATACCGGTACCGATTACAATTATATGGTAACCCGCTATGCCGATGCACTGTTAATGTATGCTGAAGCCTTAATGCTTGACGGCGATAAAACAAATGCCATAACCTATTTTAATCAGGTTCGAACCAGAACCTTAGGTGCTGCAGCTGCCCTTACCGAAAACGACTTGAATATTGATGTTATTCTTCATGAACGGCGCATGGAGCTTTCATTCGAGGGCCATCGGTATTTCGACCTTGTAAGAACAGGCAAAGCCATTGAGGTTATAAGCAAATCGCTGATGACAAAGGTAGATTACGACGATAAAATTTACACTTTATCTCCTATTCCGGAGTATCAGTTATTGCTTCCTATTCCTGTTGGAGAAATTGAGAAGGATCCTACTTTAACTCAAAATACAGGTTATTAATAACGTATTGAATTAAAAAAGAATCATATGAAAAACATAAAATATTTATTAGTTCTGGTCATAGTACTTCCCTTTTTTGTTGCTTCGTGCCTTAAAGAGGACAGTATTCCGGTTCCAAAGGTTAATTCGGTAAAAATGTATGTTGCCGGCAAAGATGGTAAAGACTCGCTTGTTACCGAGGCTATAAAAGGGAAATCCATAAAATTTGTGGTAGAAACTGATGCAGACATTTGCACAGTTTGGCCTGGCGGACTAAGAGTTATCATGAAAAAGAAAGATGGAGTTACCGATTCTTTGGATATGTTTAACCACCCCGTATTAAAAGCAGGTTCCAATGGAATAGGAAGTGATTCTTATACCGATTATGGCCTGGTAGGAGCCAGAGGTTACAAAACTTCACAGAGCCCCTCAGGTTGGTATTGTTCTTATACCTATCCTAACACCGGAGAATTTAATCTTACATTGGTAATTACAAACCACGGATATCAAAGTCCCGATTATAAACAAACAATTGTTGAATCTGGTAAAATAATTGTAAAATAAACCAATGTGAACTGCTGCAAATTCAGGTTAAATACTTTTTAAAATACGGAGGGAAGACAAATGTCTTCCTTCCATTTTTATCTTTGGTAACAGCTAAACTAACTCCAATGAAACAAAAAATAATTACTACACTTTTTCTATTTATATTGCTCTCCCACAATGGATTTGCCCAAACTAAAAAACCATACTGGAATACAAATATTCCAATTAATTCCTATCGATTACCACCTGATCCCGAAGGTCGTAAAATACAATTTATTGATTTCGATAAAGATGGAGATCCCGATGTATTGAAATCGTATACTATCGGCAATATTCCAATTCAATGGGTCGACGACGACGACGATATGAAAACAAGCGACACCGAAGGAGATACCGATAATGACTGCTTAATGATAGACCGCGATAAAGATGGGAAATACGGAAGTTACAGCGATCTGGACATCGATTGGAACGACACTAATAGCGATGGGAAAGCCGATATGCAGGTGGTAGTCGATTATGTTTCAAAAGATGTAAAAAACGCATGGGGGCCAGGCCATTACATGTGGGTACTTGATACTGATATGGATAACATCTTTAATTATATTGATTGGGATACTTTTCAGCTTCGCTGCTGGATACATAGCGGAATATCCGATTTTTTTGAAGATTACCATGGAAAAAGCCTTTTCCTAAAAATGCATACCACTACCGAAAAAATGAATGACGTACGTTTGAACTGGGAAAACCCTTTTCTTTTTTACGATAACGATAACGATGGCTTAACTGAGATGGCCATTCGCTTATGTGATTCGCCCCCATTATTGAATGATAAATCGCTTGCAAATTTACCCGAAAACACAAAACTAACCGGAAGTATCGATTGGGCTTCTTTATCGTTCGACATGGATAACGACAATCAGGTTCAGAACGAATTTGACCTTGATATGACGATACATTTTCGTGGAGGAGGTTTCAATTATATGGATCAGATACATAAATTCAATAACATGAGGGGATTGCCTGCATCCGATACCATGTTTATGGATCCCCGCTGGCGTCAGATCACCGAACTTATATATCCCGATCATGAATCGGCATGGGACTTAGTGCATAATCGAGGCAAATGGAACCAGGTATATTTTACGTATGACGAAGACGACGATTGTAACCGCTGGGAACGCGTTGAATTATACGAACCAAAAAATATATTTAAAATTGGATCGAGAAACGGTGGCATAGACAACAACGCCCAGGCAGATGCTGCCGGAGACAGAGGCGAGTGGGATCTTGATAATTCGGGCTCAGGGAATCTTTATATAAGTCGTTTCGATGGTCGCATTCATTTGTACGGAGCCGAATGGGGCTGTTGGAGAATCGATCAAAACGCATTTTCGTACCAGGGATTTGGCGGAATTTATGATGGTTATGGCCCCGGCAGAAATCAGGTAGAACCAAAAGTGTTTTCTACTATAAAATATCACGATACTGACAATAATGGCTTTTTAGACAAATTTGATTTCGATTTGGATGGCGACACAATTTTTGAACGCTCAGTTTCACTCAAAACCCTTGGAATTGATGATAAATGTGAAATAATAAAAACCTCAACCATGAATTATACTGATCTCGTGGCAATGCAAACTTCCGTTTCAAACACTATGTGGAAAAATGCACAGCAGGCCTGCGAAGTGGCACGAAAATCAGGTATAAACCTTAGTTGGTATAGCTTACTTATGAACCCAAAGTCGATTCAACAAAAATACAATTACGGATACTGGCTTCAGTTCTATTTATACCAGGATCTGATGGATCAGGCTTACAGAAAGGGGAACAAGCTATTTCTAAACGAACTCGACAAAGCTTACTTTCAGGGTAACTGGAAAATATTGACAAGTAAACTCTAAATTCTACTGTTCGATTTTTTCATTCGCGATTCATTTAATAAAACCTGCGGATGTAAAAATAACAGACAGAGGTTCCTTTTTAATAAAAAAATGAAAATGGAATTGTGTTGAAAATCCTATCTTTATGGGGATTTCAACACAATTAAAACTATAAACCGAATGCTAAAATTAATATACTTCCTAATTCCGGGACTATTATTATCCTTTCCCTCATTTTGTCAGTCCTACTCCAGCTCTTCCGGAACAACCGAAATCATGTCGCCCGATGGCAACCTGAGGATGTTTGTTAATCCACAAAAAGTCATCAATGGAAAAACCAGAATGACTTTTCGGATTGATTATAAAAATTATTCTGTTGTCAGAGAATCTGAATTGGGGATTCAATCGTGGAAGGAAGATTTGATTATTAAAAATGTGACAACCTCAACACATGACACTACCTGGAAACCAGTTTATGGAGAAAGAAGCGTATATCGCGACAATTACAACCAATGTATCATTCACCTTACAAAAGATAGCTCCGCACGAAGTGAACTTCAGCTGATTATTCGGGCTTATAACGAAGGCATTGCATTTCGTTATTTCTTTCCTGAACAACCCGATGGTGGTTCCTATGTGCATATTGACAACGAAAACACCCAGTTTAACTTTCCCAACGAAACAAAAGCCTGGTTTGCCCCCAAAGCTCAGGCCGAATACAAATGCCTGCCACTTAGCAACTGGCCTGGAGAAGGAGAGCGTCCGCTAACTCTGGTATTAAAAAATGGGTTATTTGCCTGCATTGGAGAAGCTGAGATGGTAAACTACTCAAGAACCAAATTCATTGTTAAACCTGAAAAAGAAAATACTGTATTTTGCTCCATGTACGATTGTGTAGATGAAATAACCCCTTTTGCCTCTCCCTGGCGATATGTAATGGTGGCTGAAAAACCAGGGCAATTGCTCGAAAACAACTATTTGATCCTTAACCTGAACCCAGCATGCAAAATCGAGAACACATCGTGGATAAAACCCGGGAAGGTGATCAGGGAAATCACATTATCAACACAGGGCGGCAAAGAATGCATCGATTTTGCCTCAGCGCATAACCTCCAATACATTGAATTCGATGCCGGGTGGTATGGATATGAATATATCGCAGGTTCAGATGCAACCCAGGTAAATGTTGATCCCAGGCGAAATAAAAATCGCGATTTGAACCTTCAGGAAGTAATTAATTACGGAAAAGAAAAAAATATTGGCGTTCTTCTTTATGTAAATCAGCGGGCTTTAACACGGCAGCTCGACGAAATTTTACCACTTTATAAAAGCTGGGGAATAAAAGGGGTAAAATTTGGGTTTGTTCAGGTAGGCTCTCACAGATGGACAACCTGGATGCACGATGCTGTTAAAAAAGCCGCTGACAACCAACTAATGGTTGATATTCACGATGAATACCGCCCTACGGGCTTTAGCCGCACCTATCCTAACCTGTTAACGCAGGAAGGAATTCGTGGCAACGAAGAAATGCCAGATGCGATAAACAATACCACGCTGCCATTCACACGTTTCGTTGCTGGTGCCGGAGATTATACCATTTGTTATTATAAACAGGATTTTGCCGGAAGTGCTAAAGATGGCTCTCTTAATGGCATTCCTAAAGCAAAAGTAATAAAAACTACCTCGGCTCATCAATTAGCCTTAGCTACTGTGTATTACAGTCCTTTCCAGTTTTTATTCTGGTACGACCGTCCGTCCGATTATCAGAACGAACCCGAAATAGAATTTTTTGAAAAAGTCCCAGCTGTATGGGACGACATGAAAGTAATTCAGGGCGAAATTGGGCAATATATTACTGTTGCCCGCCAAAGCGGAGACGACTGGTTTGTAGGTACAATCACAAATACCGATGCCCGAAACCTTAGTATCTCACTCGATTTTCTACCAAAAGGTAAAAAATTTATTGCCCGCATATTTTCGGATGATCCTTTGGCAAAAACCCGAACCAAAGTTAAAATTGAACAACTTAAAGTTGATGCAGGCAAAACCTTAGATGTTAAACTTTTGCCTTCGGGAGGTCAAGCTATCTGGTTAAAGAATATAGATTAATGCAAATATAGCGGCAGTTTTCATCCGAACGAATTAGTTATATCTTATTTTTGATTCACAAATAGTTAATTGATCATTTTTAAAAATTGCTTTAATTCTGTTTTTTTAGTTATTTTCGCCGAACTAAAATTGGGAATAGGCAAAAAATAATATCTATTTCTCTACTACTATAATTACAGACAAATTAAAAGGCCTTTGAGTTATTCTTAAACATTACATTCGTCATAGTGTAACATTCGAAAAACTATAATATTCGCAATATACTAGAAAACAGATAGTGGCCATAACTGCAGGTTTTTACGAAAAAATTCTATTAGAAAAAATCAAAAATGACGATCAATCGTCGTTTTCTATAGTATTTACTACCTACTATCGCGACCTGGTAATGTTTTCCTTAACCTTTACCAAAACAATTGAAGTCTCCGAGGAAATAGTTCAGGATACTTTTGTAAAATTCTGGGAAGACCGTCATTCCTTGGTTATTTCTTCTTCCCTGAAATCCTATTTTTTAAAAGCAGTTCAGAACAGAAGTATTGATTGGATCCGGCACCTTAAAATCCGCGATAAGTATGCCGATAGCATACTCCATAATGCAGTTTTATGCGAAAATGATACGGAACACTATGTACTCCGCTCCGAATTAGAGTTAAATATTGATGTAGCATTGAAAAAAATGCCTGTTGAACTTGCCGAAACGTTTCAAATGAGCCGTTTCAAAGGACTCACATACTCCGAAATTTCCACAAAACTAAACATTTCAGTCCGTACCGTTGAAGTGCGCATTGGGAAAGCATTACATTTTCTACGCGATCAGCTAAAAGACTACCTTCTTACATTATTGGTTTTATGGTTTTTCTGCCAATAAGAAACCGTAGTTTAGCGAATAATAGCTACAGCTTATAAAGTTCACATATCCTGAGTTTTATAATTATTGTAAATAAAAATCATTTTTTTGATGTGGTTTTAATTTTTTAAAACGTCGTTATATTGAAAACTGATACTATGAACTTTCCCGAATACGAAGATATCGATAGAAGCATTGCTCATTACCTGGAAGGAGAATCTACCTCCGAAGAACGAGCAATGTTGGAAACCTGGATTCAAGCCAGTCCTGTTAATAGAACTTATTTTACCCAGCTAAAAAATATATGGGAGGCATCGCAGCAATCATTCGATCCTTCTGCAATATCTGCTGATGCCGCGCTTCCCAAAGTCTTAAAGCGTATTTCGACAAAATCACGCCTTACCTTATGGCAATATTGGCAACAGGTTGCCGCCATTCTGCTAATACCGCTTTTAGCTGGAGGTTATTGGTGGGGAAGGCAATTTAAAGAAACGGCTTCGTTGCCTGACGTTACATACAACGAAGTATTTGCAGCCTATGGCACCCGGTCGGCATTGAAATTGGCCGATGGCACCCGGGTTTGGCTCAATTCGGGCAGTAGTTTGCGGTACCCGGATCGGTTTGATGGAGAAAATCGCATGGTGTATCTTAAAGGAGAAGCTTATTTCGAAGTACAATCGGACACGAAGCACCCATTTAAGGTAAACACTGCATCCATAGAAGTGGTTGCAACCGGAACCAGTTTTAATGTTATGGCATACCTGTCAGATGAAACATCAGAAGTTACGCTGGTTTCGGGGAAAGTGGCAGTTCAAAAAAGAAATGCGAAAAAAGAACTCATATCGAACCTTCGGCCAAATCAGCACCTTACTTACGATACTTTATTGCAAAAAGCTGAAGTGGTAAACGACGATAATGTAGAACGGTATATTGCCTGGAAAGATGGCAAACTCATTTTCCGCAACGAACCGCTTTTTAAGGTGGTGAAAAAAATCAGTAACCTGTATAATGTTGAAATAGAAATTAATGGGGAAGAATTAAAACAATATCGCTACCGGGCAACCTTTCAGGAGGAATCGCTGACCGAAATATTAAAGCTTCTTAAACTTTCGTCGCCGGTAGATTACCGCGAAATAAAGCGCAATCCGCTGTCCGATGGATCCTTTCCCAGCCGAAAGATTATCATCTTTCCGACATCATCAAAAAGAAAATGATTAACAACTAACTATACTAACTTAAAACCTCAACAACTATGGATACAGGATAGACAATCACCTTACCTGTTGACTTCTAAAAAAAAGGGAAAGTGTGCTCGCACTTTCCCCAGAATTAGCAGTTAACTAAAATTTTACATTCAAAAGCAATCAGAACTTAAATTTATTAACAAGCTAACTATGCAAAAGTATGGAAAAATTATGTAATTACTTTTGGTTATTGAAGCCAAATGTGAACTTTCACCAATTACTTCTGACAATGAAAATCTCACTACTACTACTCTTCGTCGGAATGCTCCAGTTATCCGGCACAACTTATTCTCAATCTGCCCGAATTACCTTGCATATGAATAATGTTAAGGTAGAAGAAGTGCTAAACGAAATAGAAAAGAAAAGCGAATACTTTTTCCTGTTGAATTATAACATGGTAGATGTAAGCCGCAAAGTATCGGTTTCGGCAGAAAATACGGTTATTAAAGATGTACTTGCTACGCTATTTACTGGCGAAGATGTTGAGTATTATGTTTTGGATCACCAAATTATACTTACCCCAAAATCGAATACCAATCCTTTGCTTAATCTGCAACAACAAAAACTAACCGGTACCGTTTCCGATGCTACCACAGGAGAGCCTTTAACCGGAGTAAATGTAATAATAGAAGGTACAACAATAGGAGTTGTTTCAGATGTCCTCGGAAAGTTTAGTATCGACGTTCCTTCCGGTTCGAGTGTTATTGTGTTTTCGTACATCGGCTATCTTTCGGAGAAAGTAACTGTTGGTACACAAAATATTATCGATGTAAAACTTTCGCCTGACATTAAAAGTCTCGACGAAATTGTGGTAATAGGCTATGGATCTGTAAAGAAAAGTGACTTAACAGGGGCTGTTTCGGCGATAAAGTCGGAAGAATTTAAAAAATTACCCATGACTTCTTTAGATCAAGGTATTCAGGGGCGAGCTGCCGGTGTACAGGTTACCAATACCTCAGGTGCTCCCGGAGGTCAGGTTTCCATCCGTGTTCGTGGTGGCAACTCTTTGTCGAGTAGCAATGAGCCATTGTATGTAATTGATGGTTTCCCTATCGCTGCCGGTGGAATGGCAGGTGGTTATCAAAATAGTTCTTTGGCCAGTAACCCAATGGCAACCATAAATCCAAACGATATTGAGTCGATCGAGATTCTGAAGGATGCTTCTGCAGCTGCAATCTACGGATCCCGTGGAGCAAATGGTGTAGTGCTGATTACTACCAAACGCGGAAAAGCTGGAAAAACCAAAGTTACCTACGAAGGATATACCGGCATTCAAAATGTATCTAAAACTTTGGATATGATGAATGGGGAAGAGTTTGCTGTTATGTCGAATGTGGCAGCAGCTAATGCAAATCTGGCCCCTATATATGGAGGTGCCAACGTAAAATGGAAAGAACCTTCGTATTATCAAACGAACTCAACCGATTGGCAAAAGCTTATCTTTCGGCAGGCAACAATGCAAAGTCATCAATTAGGTTTGAGCGGTGGTTCAGAGGCAACTCAGTATGTGATTACAGGAAATTATTTCAGCCAGGATGGCGTAATTCTGAATTCAGATTTTAACCGGGCTTCCTTACGTGCCAATATCGATACCAAAATATCCAGTTGGGTTAAGGCGGGGGCCTCGGTAACTGCTTCCCGTACTTTTTCGAACCTGACAACATCCGAAAGTGATGGAGCTAACGGAGGGGGTGTAATTAACGGAGCCCTGGCTGTACCTCCAACCATGCCAGTTTATAACGACGACGGATCTTTTACCACATTAAACCAAACCCCTTTTGGCGTTACTACCGGTAATCCCTATGCACTCGCACTATTAGCCAAAGATAATTCTACCATTGACCGTGTTTTGGCCAATGCAAACATATCATTCGATTTAGGGAAGGTCGTCAAGGGACTTGCTGCTGAAATCAGGGGTGGTACCGACTATTCCTCTGCTTTTCGCGATACATATTATCCTTCGACTGTTCAATTTGCTCAAAGTCAAAAAGGTATTGCTGCCAAGAGCTGGAATCGTCAAGCTTCTTATCTGAACGAAAACCTGTTAACCTACCAGACCAAATTTGGGCAACATTCAATTAATGCTGTTGGAGGTTTGACGCTTCAGTCATTTGACTATTCAAACGGCCAAACCATTGTTTCAGGTTTCGTTAACGATGTACTCGAAGACAACAGTATGGGAGCTGCTACAGTAGTAGTTGGTATTCCTTCGTCAGGATCAAGCTCCTCCACGCAAGTATCCTGGCTGGGCCGGGTAAACTATAATTTTGGAAACAGGTATTTATTAACCTTTACCGGACGAGCTGACGGCTCATCAAAATTTGGGGTGAACAATAAATGGGGATTTTTCCCATCGGTTGCTGCAGCATGGCGGGTAACCGAAGAAGCCTTTATGAGCGATGTAAACTGGCTCGATAACATGAAAGTTCGCGCCAGCTATGGAATTACCGGTAACCAGGGGTTTGCAAATTACGCTTCGCTAGCCAGTTTAGGGCAATTTTCGTATAATTTTAATGGTGCAAAATCTGTAGGGTTTGCTCCGAATAAAATTCCCAACTCAGACCTAAAATGGGAGACTACTTCTACGTTAGATATTGGGGCTGATATTGGTTTACTGGCAAACCGGCTCAACTTTACATTCGACTATTACATGAAGGAAACTGAGAACTTGCTCTGGAATGTTACTATTCCTCTTTCATCTGGGTTTGGCTCAATTTTCAAAAACCATGGATCGCTACAAAACTGGGGTGTTGAAGCCGGAGTTAGCTATGACCTGATTGTAGGCGAAAAGGGAGGTTTTACATGGAATACCAATCTTATGTACTCGATGAACAGAAATAAGATTGTGAGCTTACCCGGAATCACCCCAGGCAGAACCGCGAATTTGTCGGGCCACTTAAAACTCGACGGAAGCTGGATGGAAGAAGGCTACCCTGTAGGTGTATGGAACTATTATCAATATGATGGTGTTTTCCAAAACCAGGAAATGCTTGATGCAACCATTGTTAATGACCAAGGGGTAACTGTAAATCAACACCCAAAATCGTTAACCACCGATGGACTAGGTTCTCCTAAATTCAAGGATATCAATCAGGATGGTAAAATCGACCGTAACGACTGGACAATAATTGGTGATCCAAACCCTGACTTTATCTTTAGCTGGTCGAATAACTTTACCTATAAAAATTTCGACTTAAATATATTTGTCAATGGCAGTTATGGTAACGATATTCTAAATATGGGTCGCGGAGAAAATGCCCAGGTATAGCCATTTGCTTCGCAACGTAAATCGATGCTGAATTATTGGACTCCAACCAATACAAATACTGACATTCCTGCTCCCCGCACTGCCCCTCATGCAAATCTCGTACTTTCTTCGTGGATGATCGAAGACGGTTCGTATGTTCGGTTGAAGAACATGGTATTGGGCTATCGTTTCCCTTTCAAAAAGACAATCGAATCGTTGCGGGTTTATGTAAGCGCTCAGAATCTTATTACACTCACTAACTACTCAGGATTTGACCCGGAAGTAAATAGCCGTGGTCAAAATAACTTACAATTGGGAGTCGACTGGAACGCTTACCCAACCAGCCGTGTCTTTATGATGGGAGTTAACATTGCATTCTAATATTTATGTTCATTATAAACATTACAAACCATGAAAATTATATATAAGTTTTTTGTCATAATGACTATTTGCATAAGCTTAACCTCCTGCTTCGATAGCTTTCTGGAAGAAGATGTCTCAGATTTTTTATCTCCTAATAACTTCTATACTACCGAAGCCGATGCTGATGCCGCTGTAAGCGCCATTTATAGCAGGTTTGTATCTTCCGAAGGCGGCGACAATTCGTTTCACCGTGCTGCTTTAATGATTGGAGAATATCCTGCCGAGAGTTCTTCTGCTCAAACTTCAACTGTTCCATATCGTTTACAATTCGAAACCTACACATGGACACCTTCTACAGACGGTGTAGAGTTAGTTTGGAAGTTTTACTACGAAGTGATTTTCCGCGCCAACCTGGCAATTGAGAAGATTCCTCAAATAAAAGGGGATGCGACAAAGTTAAAACGATATGAAGCTGAGGCACGTTTCTGCCGCGGATTGGCATACCTCTATCTGATACGCTTATTTGACAATATTCCGTTTACCACTGTTTCGGAACAAAGCGATTTTAAAATTCCAAATATGGGTAACAGCGAAAAAGTTTTTGCTCAGATAATTGAAGATTTATCGTTTGGAGAAACGAATTTGCCTGCCTCCTATTCTTCGAAGGATATTGGCCGTGCAACCAAAGGAGCAGCCCAAGCTATTCTCGCAAAAACCTATTTAACCATGGCGGGTTATCCCTGGAACCAAACCGAAAATTATGCATTAGCTGCTGCAAAGTGCGAAGAGATCATAAATTCAGGGGTATACAACCTGGTAACGGACTATGCAAACAATTTTAAAGAAGTTGGGGAACATAACAAGGAATATATATTTGATGCAGAATTTTATTCGAACATCAATGGATCCAACTGGGTAAACATGTCGAGTATCCGCGACCAGAATGTATGCCGCCAATTCTCCGGTTGGTCTTCGTTTGGCGGTACCAAAAGTTTCTATAACGATATGCTAACGCTGAATCCTGGTGATAAGCGATTGGCAACAAACATTATTCTCGATTTTACCGATGTAAAAAGCGGTGTAAAGAAAGTTTGGGGCGTTGATTGGGACGTTAACAAGGGATTAGTTCATACCTGGAAGTATATTGATCCTAGTGAAACCGGATCGGGTGACCAGCAGTCGAACATCAATTATCACTTCACCCGCTACGCCGATGTATTGCTGATGCATTCCGAAGCTGTTAACAATGCCTCCTCTTTTAGCGGTAGTTTCGATAAATATTACGGGATTAATCTTGTAAGAAATCGTGCCGGACTTGCTGCTTTGAGTGCCCTGGCCAAGGATGATTTTAATAAGAGCTTAATATGGGAGCGTGTGTGCGAACTTTGCTACGAAGGTCACTTGTGGTTCGACTACAAGCGCATGAATTGCATGGAAGAACGTGTTGCCCGCAAAGGAATCAACATCGGAACCGATAAGAAATTTTATGTTTTTCCGATTCCGGTGAACGAAATAAGCCGTAACCCAAAATTGGAGCAGCATTCGTTATGGAAGTAAAATTGTAATTTTGTGGCAGGTCGACCGGCAAAAATTCCTATAAAGGTTTGTTTGGTTGCCCTGCCACCTTATTTGTTTTTGTACCTCTTGATAACAATGGATCATGAAAACGTTCAGGCAAAATTGGTTGGTTTTATTTTTTTACTTCTTTATTTCTAATTCCATAACCCCAGCCCAGGACATTCAACGTCCTGCCATGTGGGGCATACCCAAAATGACGTATCTTGTGAGCGATTATACTTTAGCTCAGCGATACTACGGCGATTTTTTGGGATTTGACAAAGCTTTCACCTATTCCTCTCCGCTCGGAGACGTGGTTTCTTACAAAGTAAACGACCGACAGTTTCTTGAATTTATAAAAGATACGCAGGCAAAAGAAAAAGACAGGCTGGTTTCGGTAACTTTCGAAACCGAAAACGTCGAACAGATGCGACTATACCTGGCATCAAAAGGGGTAAAAGTTCCGGAGAAAATAACGGTAGATGGAGCCGGGAATAAAGTATTCCTGGTACACGATCCTGCAGGTGTGCCCGTTGAATTCTTGGAGTGGGGACCAAAGTCGCTTCATCGTGGATCGAAAGGGAAATTTCTATCACCCAATAGAATCTCAGAGCGAATTCATCATGCAGGTCTTTACTCATTAAAACTGGATGATAATCCTTCATTTTACACTGAAATTTTAGGTTTTAAAACAATTCTTCGAATACCGGAGGATATATCACTCGCTCCACAAATTCTTTATTTTCAGATTCCGGGCACCGCTGAGTTTATTGAACATTATCCCACCGATACTCGGGCTTTTTCGCATCCCTGTTTTGTTGCCAAAGACATGCAGGAAGTGATTTATACCCTTAAAGAGCGCCGGAAAGACGAAAAATTAGCTAATCCAATGGTAGGAAAAGGTCGCCGTTGGTTGTTAAATATTTATAATTCGGATGGTACACGGGTAGAGTTTACCGAAATGTTTCTTGCAAAATAAGGACTAAATAATTTAAACATATGGAAGGATTTAACCGCAGAGGTTTTATAAAAGGGATGGTGGGCGCTGGTGCATCGCTTATTGCTGCTGATAGCTTTGCCGAAATTGTTACCGGCAACCTTACTAAAATGGTTTACGACTCCAAAGGATTACCAACTACCCTCCTGGGAAGCACAGGAGTTTCCATCCCAAGAATTGTAATGGGGCTGGGAAGTCGTTTTTGTCATATGGACAAGGCCGAAGATGCCTATGCCCTCTTAAATTATGCATTAGATAAAGGATTATATTATTGGGAAACTGCCCATATTTATGACAATTCCATCGCTCCGCCTCCAGGTAAAAAAGTTGGTGCAGAACGTGTTTATAGTGAGGTTCGTGTTGGCGAAGTACTTAAATACCGCCGAAAAGAGGTTTTCCTTTCCACAAAGGTAATGGCTCGTAATCCGGATGAAGCACAAAAACAAATTGAAATTAGCCTGAAACGTCTTCAGACGGATAAAGTGGAAATGCTCAATATTCACGATGTTCAGTCGATGGACGATGTTAACCAGATGAGCCAGAAAGGCCAATTGATTGAAATACTTCAACGCTATAAAGAACAGGGTATAACCAAGTTTATTGGTTTTACCGGTCACAGCGATGCTACAGCCCTGAAAGAAATGACTACCCGTGCAAATTTTGATAACATGCTTGTTGCTATGAACCATTGGCGCCCGGCGACAAATGGATTGCGAGAGGAAATTGCCGTTCCGGCAGGCAAAGAGAAAAAAATGGGGGTACTGCTCATGAAAGTTATTCGTCCAAAAGAAACAATACCAAATATAAATGCTTCTGATTTAGTAAGGTATGCATTATCGCTCGATGGCCCCGATGCACTGGTCATCGGAATGGATAGCATTGCGGTGCTTAATGCTAACCTGGAAATTCTGAAAACCTTCAAAAAATTAAGCCCAGAGCGAATGCACGAACTTGCCAATCAACTTGAACCCTTTTACCGACATGGAAATTTACCCTGGATGCAGAATGATTATCTGGATGGTATGTGGACTTGTTAAAAACCGGGGCTCTGAATTTTACATACTAAAAAAACAACAAAATAATTCTCATAATTTATCTGTCATTTTTGATATTAAAAGACGTTTTCACTAACTTAATTATGGTCAAATAAAAAAACAGACGCATGAAATTCAAACAAGCTTTAGCAATAACATTTGGATGCTTACTTTGCCTTAGTGCGTTGCAAACCCGGGCACAATTGCCGAAAGGATACCTTGGAAAACCTTTTCGCGATTCGGTATACGTTAGCGGTCCACAAGTTATTCCCGGTCGTGTTGAGCTTGCTTACTACGATTTTGGAGGAGAAGGGGTAGCCTATCATGATATAACTCCCGAAAATGAAGGTTCTGCACTGAATCACACTACTGGCCATCATCGACCTGGAGTGAGTTCATATATTGCTTTTTTTCGGGAAAATGAAGGGGTTGACATTTCCTATACCAAAGATTGGGCTGACTTTAACCACCCCAATAAGGTCGATCCCAAGGTGAATCAACTCTATATTGGCTGGGAGGAAGATGGCGAATGGACCAATTATACCGTTGATGTGAAAAAAGCCGGTCGTTATAGAATTATCAGCACTTATGGATTTAAGGACAATCGCTCGGAACTTTGGATAAACGGCAAAAAAGCTACATCGCTTCTATTACCCGAAGATACAGGTAATTGGCATTATTGGACACAGGCAACCGTTGGCGAAATTATTTTCCCAACCAGCGGACTCAATCTTCTTACACTAAAATATAATAAAGGTTCGAACCTGGCGTACCTCGATTTTCTCCTTGTGGAAGAGCTCCCTCAACAAAAGTAAACCGGAGAGTTGATGATGTATTATATAAAATTTTGCTGACATGAATAAAGCGATCCTATTCCTTTTGATTCTTTTAAACATTATTGAGAACCAGCTTCCTGCACAAGTTGTTCCCGACAAAAATCATTGGCCAATTATAATCCGAAAAGGCGATCAACTCTTTGAAGGCGACAAGCTCTTTCGTTTTATGGGATTGGCAGCTCCAAATATTCAGCAAAACGAATCTCAAATACGAGTCGACCTTACCAACCGGTTTCCAGACGAATTCGAAATCAGGGATATTCTCGATGGAATCAGACGTATTGGTGGTAGGGCAACCCGAACCTTCTCGCTATCGGTATATTCTCCGGATGATAAAAATATGCCTGTGTATATCACCGCGCGCAGGCAATATAACGAAGAAGCTTTTCAGTGTCTCGACCGGGTTATTGCGTTAAGTCATGAATACGATGTTCGCCTGATTATCCCTTTTATTGCTTCTCAAACGTTTGGTGGAATTCGGGGTGTCGACGAATTTTCGGCTATTGCCGGAAAACCCAAGGGTGCTTTTTGGACCGACCCTGAGCAAAAAGAAGACTTCAAACACTTTCTTACCTTTATTTTAAACCGTAAAAATACCATAAATGGAATCTTGTATAAAGACGATCCCGCTATCTTGGCCTGGCAACTGGGCAATGAATTTGGAAGTTATCCAGGTGACCGGGGTTTAAAATATGATGATTGGTCGCCAAAAATTCTCGGTTGGAGTCTGGAGATGGCGGATTATATCAAGAAAATTGATCCAAATCATCTGGTGATGGAAGCTGGTGGAGCTGATCGTGACAAGTTGATTGCCGATCCAAACATTGATATTATCAGCGATCATTTATACGAATATTGGAATAAAATGGCTGGGCGGCCGTCGAGACTGGCGCCGTTTGCCCTCGAATCTTACAAACAGTGCAAAGGCAAAAAGCCATTGATGATTGATGAGTTTGGACTTGGTTCGACTGAAAACCTTCGGGAATTGATGCAAACCATCAGGGAAACCAATATTGTTGGCGGATTACTCTGGAGTATACGCAGTCACCGGCGCGATGGCGGGTGGTATTATCACAACGAGGGTGGTACTCCTGTCAATTCATTTCATGTTCCAGGATTCTCAGCAGGCTTTGTTTACGACGAGGTTCGTTTGCTCGATTTACTAAGGAAAGAATCATACCTCATTCGCGGAATTCCAGCCCCTGAAATTGAAAAACCGGCTCCCGAACCGATACTTCTGCTAAAGAATGATGGCTTTACCTGGCGAGGATCAGCAGGCGCAGCCTTTTACTCCATCGAACGTTCCGAAACATTCAATGGCCCCTGGAAAATAATTGCGACCGGCCTCGAAGATTCGGTACTGGCAGATGTGATAAAATTCGAACCTTCTCCAGAAGCTTCGGAACCATTAACACTTTATACAGATGAATCAGCTGAAACAGGAAAACTATATTTCTACCGGATTAAAGGCGAGAATGTAGCTGGATCAACTAATTATTCTCAAATTGTAAAAGTACAGAAATGATTTTGCGAATGCTTTTATCCTATCGTCTAAAAAACATAAATGCCTTTTTTGTGAAATAAAAATGAATTAGGTCAACACCTAATTGTTGCCTTCTAACTATCTAACTATATTTTTAAATAAGATTAAATTTATTACAATATGGAACGTAGATCATTTATAAAAAAATCTTCGCTGGCTACAGCAGGGGGACTAACAATTCTAAATTTTCCAGTATTTGGGAAAAATGCCCCCAGCAATAAAGTAATTGTTGCAGTAATGGGAGTAAATAGCCGCGGGGCTTACCATGCTCAAAAGTTTTCACAAATTCCGGGAGTGGAAGTTGCTTACCTCTGTGATGTTGAAGACGGAGCAATAAAAAAAGGCCTGGATGCAGTAAAAGATGCCTCTCGCAAACCTACAGTCGAAAAAGATATCCGAAAGTTGGTGGCAAAAACTGATTTCGATGCACTGGTTATTGCTGCGCCCGACCACTGGCATGCACCGGCAGCATTGCTTGGTGTGTCAAATGGCAAGCATGTGTATGTCGAAAAACCATGCAGCCATAATCCATACGAAAGCGAAATGCTGATCGAAGCACAGGCAAAATATGGTAAGCTTATTCAGGTAGGTAGCCAACGGCGGTCATTTCCGACACTAATTGCGGCAGTAAAAGAAGTGCGGGATGGTCTGATTGGTAATCCATATTTGGGAAAAACATGGTATACCAATTCACGGAAATCCATTGGAGTGGGAAAAGTCATTCCTGTTCCTTCCACCCTGGACTTTAATTTATGGCAGGGACCTGCACCCCGCAGAGACTATAAAGACAATCTGGTACACTACAACTGGCACTGGTTTTGGCATTGGGGTACCGGCGAATCTTGCAATAATGGAAACCACGAAATTGATTGCTGCCGCTGGTTTATGGGATTAGACTTCCCATCAAAAGTAACCTCAGCTGGTGGTCGCTATGCCTTTAAGGACGATTGGGAAACACCAGATACCCAAATTGCCTCCTTCGAGTTTGGCGATAAAAAAACCATTACCTGGGAAGGTCGCAGTTGCAACTCTTTTCCTATTGAAGGAAGCGGCAGAGGCTTTATTATTTATGGAGATAAAGGTACGTTGGTAAATACCGGTGGAGGAGATTACAAAGTTTATGATTCTTCGAACAAACTGGTTAAAGAAATAAAGCCCGATCAGAAAGTCGACCCCAACAACACAGTGAGCGCAAGCGGAGATGCAGACTTATTCCACCTTAATAATTTTGTGGAAAGCATTCGTGGCAGCGCCAAGGTTACTGCACCTATTACCGAAGGTCACAAAAGCGTAATTCTTTGTCATTTGGCAAATATAGCCCAACGAACAGGCACTACCTTGCATTGTGATCCAAAAAACGGGCACATTTTAGGAAACAACGAAGCCGAAAAATTATGGAGACGGAGTTATGAAAAAGGTTGGGAAATGAAGCTTTAAGTATTAATCGCTGCAGTTGTTTGCTAATTATAAACCAGGCGTAGTCGTCAGATTACGCCTGGTTTATCGCCAAAATAGTCACCCAAGTAACTGATGACATCTACCGTCTATACTCCATCTTTTGTATACCTTCATATTTTAAAATTTATTTTATTTTTCGATCCTTAAAGATGCATACATGAAAAACCTGATAAACATCCTATTTTTTTCCTTATTGGTTAATGGCGCCCTGAGTGCCCAAAACAAACCCCTTTTTCCTCAGATGCCGGGAATGGTTTCGTATACTTACCGGAATAGTTTCCAGAAAGATGTTGCAGCAACACTCGATACTATAAAAGCATTGGGCATTAAAGACATGGAGTTTTCGAATTTATTCGGAAAGAAAGCTACCGATATCCGAAAAATGCTCGACGAACGGGGCATGATTTGCTCTTCGTTTGGAGTAAGTTATCCCGATTTGACCACCAAAACCCGCGAGGTGGGCGAGAACGCCAAAACCCTGGGTGCAAAGTTTGTACGGGTTGCATGGATTCCTCATCAAGCTCCCTTTACCCTCGAAATAGCCAAAAAAACTGTGGAAGACTTCAACAAAGCCGGGAAAATCCTAAAAGATGAGTTTGGTATTATTTTTTGTTATCACAATCATGGTTATGAATTTTATCCATACCAAAACGGAACTTTTTTCGATTACATTGTTCAAAACACAAATCCCAGGTATGTAAGCTTCGAAATTGATATTTTATGGACATTCTTCCCCGGCGCTGATCCAGCCCAGCTGATCCTTAAATACGGTAAACGGTTTAAATTAATGCACCTCAAAGATTTGCGAAAAGGTATTACCGGCAATCTTTCGGGAGGCACAGCCGTTGAAAACGATGTTGCCCTGGGCACAGGACAACTTGACATCCCAGCTATTCTAAAAGCAGCAAAAAAAGCCGGTATCAAACATTATTATATTGAAGACGAAAGCCCGGTTTACTATTTACAAGTGCCGAAAACCATTGAATATTTAAAAGGGCTAAAATACTAACGCACTTGTTAATGACAGCAAGATTGGTCAAAAAATCGATAAAGCATATTATTCAGGCAATTGGAGTCTGTTCTAGGTACCATAAAATTTCTATTCAAAAAATTGTAACTCCATTTTAACCAATACGAATACCAACTATGAAAACCATTTTTTATTCCCTATTGTTAATTTTTGCGATTTCAACTTCTGGAATTGGCCAAACTAAGAATAATATAGTCGTAAAAGGTGAACTTAAAAAATGGCATACCATTCATTTATTGTTTGAAGGACCAACTTGCAGCGAAACTGATTTCAGGCCAAATCCTTTTTTAGACTATCGGTTAGAAGTTACTTTTTCAAATGGTATCAAAAGCTACAAGATTCCCGGATTCTTTGCATCAGATGGCAATTCTTCGGAAACCGGAGCGAAAGCCGGAAATAAATGGCAGGTCAACTTTGTTCCCGACGACACCGGTACCTGGAAATATACAGTCTCTTTTCTTAGCGGCCCAAACATTGCCATAAACGAAAAAACTAGTGATGGCAAACCCATTTCTCCCGATGGTCTAAACGGTTCGTTTTGGGTAGCTTCATCTGATAAGAAGTCTCCTGATTTCCGATCGAAAGGGCGATTAATTACCACCGGTGAACGGTATCTCAAATTTATCGAAACCGGTCAATACTTTTTAAAAGGCGGAGCGGATAGCCCTGAAAATTTTCTCGCCTACAGCGAATTCGATAATACACCCCCTAAGCATAAATATGAGAAACACATTGGTGATTGGAAAACTGGAGATCCGATATGGCATGGTGATAAGGGAAAAGGAATAATTGGAGCCCTCAACTATTTGTCCTCAAAAGGAGTTAATTCGGTCTATTTTCTCGTTATGAATGTTCAGGGAGATGGAAATGATGTTTTTCCATGGGCCGATATTGATGAAAGGTACCGCTTCGATTGCAGCAAACTCGATCAATGGGAAATCGTTTTTTCGCATATGGATCGGCTCGGTATAATGTTGCATATAGTACTCTCCGAAAATGAAAACCAATTGTTGTTGGATGCAGGTTTCCTCCAAACTCAGCGAAAACTTTTCTACCGCGAAATGGTTGCAAGGTTTGGTCATCACTTGGCTGTAACCTGGAATTTCGGGGAAGAAAATGGCCCGGCTCCCTGGTACGATAACCTAGGTCAATCGATAGCCCAACGCAAAACAGGATTGGAATACCTGAAAAAAATTAACCCCTATCCTTCATTCATTGCAATGCATACCTTACCATCAGATCCGGAACGTACGAACCGATTAGCGCCCTTGTTGGGATTTAAATACCTTGATGGTGCTTCCCTTCAGGTAGACCGACCAAAAGATGTATATCAAACAGTAAAAAACTGGATAAAGCTTTCGGCAGATTCGAACCGGCAATGGGTAGTAAATATGGATGAAATTGGCCCCTGGCATACGGGAGTATTCCCGGATAGTCGAGATATAAAACATGATACAATTCGTACTGAAGTTTTATGGCCAACACTTATGGCTGGTGGTGCAGGAGTTGAGTGGTATTTTGGCCGACTTGACTTAACAACTGAAGACTTCGCTATGTGGGCAGCTATGTGGGATCAAACAAGTTATGCCGTTAGTTTCTTTCAAAAGTATCTTCCTTTTTGGCGGATGAAAAATACCGATCATTTGGTAACCGGGAAAAACAACCTTTGTTTTGCTATTCCAGGCGAAAAATATGCGATCTATTTACCCGCCGGAGACCAGGCAACTATTCAAATTCCCGAAGGAAGATATCAGATTAAATGGTATAATCCCCGGTCGGGAGGTGCTCTCACCGATGGGTCATTAAAAGCGATTAAGGGACCAGGGGTATTTTCGCCGGGCAATCCTCCCTCCGATCCAAAAAAAGATTGGGTAATTCTAATTTCGGCTCAGCAAAAAGAGAACACCCAAAAACAAAAGAATTAAATCTGAGAATACTTCACTTGGTTTTATTTCTGGTTATTGGGATATAGGCAGGTTGTTCAGGGTAGCGAGCATCAAATTATAGTGTAGAACTTAACATAAATCATTTTTAAACCAATTTTTTTGAAATTTAAAGGACAAATATCGGCTTCTTCAGGAGCTAAATATTTTATACGCATAAAATGTTTAAGAATCATTGTTGTCCGGTAAAAAGTTGTTAATTCTTACAAAAGTTGTAATATAACGGATTACAAACAGGTCGCCCCGCGGGGGGCTTATTTTTGACGATTAAATATTTTTACTACAAACAGGACGTCGCTACGCGACTAAAAAAAGCTGCGTAGCTGCGAACTGTTTGTAGACAAACTAATGCAACAAATGGCTCTAAGCCGCATAGCGGCGACCTGTTTTTGCCTGACAACAGTGTTTACGTATGAAATAAGAATTGTCTGCTTCCGCTCATGGGTCTATTGGTTATCATTTCAATCTATGATAATTCCCTTCCTATATAATTATTGCTTAAATATTTGCATTCTATTTGTTTGTTTTTTACTTTGGTCTTATGAACCGCATGAAACATATACAACTAACCCTATTTTGTTTTTTATTCGTTTTATTTGTAAGCTGTAATAAAGACGAATACAGTCCCAATTTAAAAGGAGACATCCTTGGTTCCGTTTTTACATTTGATGAATATGGAAAGCTTTTTACTATACACAGCGGAGTAAAAATAACAGCCATTGGACTGAATAAGAAGTACCAAGCAATTTCGGATTATTTTGGCAAATACGAGCTAAAAGGGGTAATCAATGGAACGTATTTAATTAAATACGAAAAAGAAGGATTTGGTGCTTTAATACAATACGGCATTAAACATTTGGGAGGAGAACCCACTGCCCTTTTCGATTTTAAATCAACAAGTGCCGTACTTCTGGTTCAAAAATCTTCCATCAAAATAGTCGATTTGAAAATTGAAAATAAAACAATTCGGGCAAGTTTTCTTTTTAATACATTATTTCCCCCTGCTAATGTATCTCTAAGAGTGTTTTATTCTACTAACCCCAATTTTACCCAACAAACGGCACAATGGGCAAATAGCCTGAGTGTTTATAATCCATCCATAGGTGAGTATACCGGGTCCTGGATAATCAACTCAACTAATCCTATTCCGGCAGGCACAAAAATATACTTTAAGGCTTGTGCATTTGCTCAACCTGGCGATTTTACAACCATGTTTGATGCCTATTTATATGGTATCAGTTCATACGAAGATCCAATTTCACATCAAATAATAATACCTAATTTAGGCGATGAATCAGCTATTTATTCGTTTACGGTATCTGAATAAGTATCCCATTATTGTTGGGATATTTTTAACCCTGCTGATTTCCTGTAAAAAGGAAACTCCTGAACCGTTATACACTAAAGGAGTAATAACGGGTCGGGTTAATATAAATGCCTTTGAATCTGATAATGAAGAAAATAAGTATTCAGATATAGTTGTAAAAGCCTATGGCCCATACGGAGAGAAGTCTACGTCTGTATCTTACGAAAATTATTATGCCTCATTTAAATTTGAAGGCCTTGGGAATGGTACCTATAGGGTAAGCGTCTCTAAAAAAGGATATGGCACTGTCGAAGCATATAGCTTAAAAATATTTGAAAACGATACAGTTTATGCCGGTTATTTCGATCTATACAAACAAAATCCTTATGCTACGGTTCCGCTTTCCATCATGCAGGATGAGCCCGATAGCCAGAATAAAAGTATTATTTCTTTCACTATTGGAGAACATAATTCCCCCCTGGTAATGTTTTTAAGCAGTCGCCCTGATGTAGCTTATAATAAATACCAAAGCGTTCATGTAAACATGACAAGTGATAATACTAAATTTCTGATATATGTTAACAGGATGCCTTTTATAACCGGAACTAAGGTATATTGCATTCTATACCCCTATGCAGGTGAATACTATGGATACTTTAATCCCAAATATGGAGTGAAGATTTTTTCTTCCATCATTCCATCAAAACACTCCACCGTTTTTAGCTTTATAATGCCATAGCTTATGGACAAGATTGGAAATATTTTGATAATTATAACACTAAGTGTATGTTTTTCATGCGATAAGAAGGATGAAAAGCAATTACTGAAAGGCAACATTACCGGTATGCTATTACTCGAAGATATTGATGGGTTTAATCAGAATAAGTCGGGCATTTCGCTTACCATCGAAAACGAAAGGACATCAAAACAAACAACAACGAATCTCAATGGAGAGTATGAATTCAAAGATGTTTCATATGGAAATTACAACCTTAGCTTTCTAAAGGAAGGCTATTTTTCGAAAACAAACATTGTTATTAATCATGTAGGAGGTTTTAGTCCCACCATACAAGATTTCACCCTCTATGAAATACCGAAGTATGAAATTCATCTGGACAGCATAAACTTTGATCCGGTATATTCAGAACTGTTTTTTTATGGTTCAATAAGCGGAGCCTCGAAAATGCCTATGCATGGAATATATTGTTTCCGTTGCTTTGGAAGCGAAACATCTGATGTTTCAAAAGATACGTTTAAGGACTTAGCCTGTGGAAATTCAATATCTCTCAAAGATGGATTAATAATAGGCAGAGTCGCATATCACCTTTTTAATTCTTCCCGATACAACACGCTCCATTTTAGGGTCTATCCCGAAGTCCTCGGACAATGTTACTCTGCGACTTATAAGGAATTTCTCGGAAAACCTTCCAATGTAATAAAGTATGTGTTTAAGAAACCATAAAAAATCGGGCAATTGTAAGCTTCTTCGACCAGGAGATTGATATCCTGTCTGCTCATAACAGGGCAGGCAACCTCTAAATTTTTGACAAAAACCAAATTAGCCAGGCTATTATGTTGCATGCCATTTGGCGGTTATAATTATGTTTTCATCATTAAATTATTATTCGAATTTTGATAAATGAGTGGTCAGGTCATTGAGCACCAATAACCAATCGTTGTCTTTTCCGGAAGAAGGCGGTGTAAATGTATGGAAGCCTTTGTTTTCAAATTCTCCTATCTCCTCTGTTTTTCCTTCACGAGGATTATACCAAAAAGCCTTCACCTGCGGTCCGGTAATTTTTTTCTTTTCATTTTTTTTAAATTAATGCTTAGTAATTCCTGGCAGCGTAAATCAGGTCGTCAAGTTTGGCAAAGGCGAGGCACATAACCGTGTCTGCGCCACCATAGTATATTTTAACAGTACCATCGTCTTCAACTACATTGCCGGTAACAAAAATACAATTATCAACATCGCCTATACGTTCGTATGTTTCTTTTGGACCAAGAATATATCCATTGCTGCGGGCAATAACTTTTGAGGGGTCGTCCAAATCGAGTAACATAACCCCGGTTCGGTAGACTAATCCGTTACACCTTTCATAAACTCCATGATATAGTAATAGCCATCCTTCCGTAGTTTTAATCGGCACTGGGCCAGCTCCTAATTTATGCCCATCCCATCGTTCTGGCCGGGTTTCTGCTACGAGCCGGTGATCGCCCCAATGAATGAGATCAGGAGAATAACTAACCCACATATCTCCTTTGCCACCCTGACCGTATGCCATGGTAGGCCTGTTGAGTAAAACATATTTCCCGTTAATTTTTTCTGGGAATAGAACTCCATTTCTGTTATCGGGCTGAGTTGCATAACACACTCTTTCGAACTTAATAAAATCGGATGTCTTGATAATACTTACCCTAACTCCTTTGCTACCATGAGCCGCATAACAAATGTAATAAGAACCTTCCAGCGGAGTTATCCGGGGATCGTAACATAGCAGCTCGAAATAATTTTCGTTTTCACTGGGAGGAATTTCTACAGGATTATTGGATATCTCAAATTTAATCCCATCTAAACTGTAAGCCATCCTAAAATGCTGTGAGCCATCAACGTCTTCGATTCGCAGCATCATGATATATCTTCCATTCTCCTTTATGCAACCGGAATTGAAAACCGAATTGCTTCGACATGGCAAATCGCTTACTGTAATAATGGGATTATGAGCATATCGCTGAATTATTTCGACCTTAGGAAAAATCATAGTTCTAAAATTTTAAAAGCATTTTTACTAAATTGGCTATTCAATTAAAGCTGCTAAGGCTGCACCAGTCAAACTTGATTGTTCCACCTGAGTTAGCTTAAAATATCGTTTTTTTTCTCCTGATAAATAATTGTCCAGGAAATATTCAAATTGATCCTTTAATTTATTGAGTTTGTAAAATGTAGTACCTTCAACGGTAATCAAAATTGGTTTCTCTATCGATTTACCCTTGTTGGTTTTTAAAATTACCGCAGCTATATTAGATGCTGCAAGTTTGGCAGCACGTTCGATTAACGCCTCAATTATCCTTCTGCAATTTTGGGCATCATTAACATTGGAAAAGATACGCTCCAGCACATTTTCCGAAGCATGACCTATTAGATAATTATTTACAACTTCTGTTGATAGTTCTTTTATGTCATGTATTTGCCGCGATTCTGGTGAAAAGACATTTTCCTGCCCGGCAGTTTTTAAGGCAGTTAGGCATAACCCACCTAAATATCCCCCCGAAAACATTTTCTCGAAAGTATAATTGCCGGGATTACTTGTTTTGCTATCGAAAATCAAATCGATGTCAGTTCTTGGAGCTTTACTAAAATTCCCGGATTCGATATTTACTATCTGACTATAAGTGACATTTAAACCATTAACTTTTATAAGCTCCTCATTACTTTCGATATAACAGGTATTTGTGCCCGTTCCCAAAATAAAACCAATAAATGAATCGTATGATTTACCAAATGAAGCAGATTTTCCGGCGAGAAGTGTTGCAACAGTATCATTTAACAATACAATGGGTTTAGATGGCATTCCCAATGCTTCAAGTAAGTTTTGCCCAATTAACTGGCCAACAACCTCTGGCGCTTGAACTTCTTTACAAAACTGAAGCAATACACCATCCTTATTCTTCATTATTTCAGTAGGATATGAAAAACAGAAACCAATGCGTTCAGCCTTTTCAGCATAGTTTTGAATGTATCCGACAATTATTTTAAAGAATTCTGCTATTGTCACCTCCCCATCAATACCTGGCATCCGAAAATTTTGGACATCGGAAATTACCAGCTTTCCATGCTTATTAAACTTCGTCAAAGCTGCCCTAAAATTTGTACCGCCGGCATCAATAGCAACAACAGGAACTTCAGTGGCAAATTCATTATCAGCTTCAATATAAGTAGGAATCATGCGCAGTGAACTATCTTTTCCCTGCAGACCATTTAACATTTCAACATTAAAATCATCAACCAGGCTTTGCATAGAAAAAGTTGAAGCAAGCAATTTGTGGTCATCAAGAAATTTTTCAACAGAATTCATAACGTTTAGTTTATCGTGAGTTTAGGAATTAAAATTCTAATTGATGTTATCCTCAAAATTTTCAGGTATTTATAATTATCCCTTTAAGGTAAAATCTCTTAATAACACACCTAAACTTTTACTTATTTGACTCTACCCATAAGGTTATCAGATAAATACTTTTTCAGGTCAGTTGGAATCCCGATAGTCCCGATAGTTATCGCGGATCGGAACCATAATCATGTCTTTGTGCAACAAAAATGATATGTCATGGATGTTTCATTCCTATCCGGTAAAGTTGTTTATCAGTTCTAATCAGGATCGAATTCCTTAAAATAGCTGGAGTCGCATAAACTTCGCCGGGCAATTTGTTTTCAGCTAAAACATGGAGCTTATTCCCTGCTTTTAGAACCAAAGTTTCACCTTTAACCGATGTGAAATAAATAGTTCCTCCGGCATAAATTGGCGACGAGTTATATTTCTGTTTCAACTTTTTTGAATAAACCTCTTGTCCTGTTTTGGCATCGAGACAAAAAAGCACATTTCGGGTGTCGATTAGATAAATAAGTCCATCTTTGATTAATGGTGTAAGCAATTGCAAGATTGGTGATTTAAACCGCCAGAGTACACTGGTTTTGGTGATATCACCTTTCCCCCCGGGATTTACGGAAAGTAATTCTGCATACTTTTCTCCATCGGAGGATGTTACAAAACCTGGATAAAAATAAACAATTCCACTTTCAGCAAAAGGCATGGCAATGGTTGAATCCTCACCCTCAACAAACCTCCATACTTCCTCTCCATTTTCGGGATTGTAAGCTATGCAAACGGCAGATCCATTTGATATAAGTAAATCCTTGCCATTCACATTTACAATAATAGGTGTGATGTACGCTTTTTTTCCAATTGGCGTCAATTTTTCATAAACTTCTGTCGGACGATTTGTCTTCCAAACCGTTTCACCAGTGTTTTTATCCAGTGCAATAAGGTACTGAACATCTACCCCTTCGATATGCAAAATGATACGATTTTTATAGAGAATGGGCGAAGAGCCTGGGCCCTGAACATGATCGCAATTCAGATCAGTCCTTTTCCAAACTACCTTTCCATTGTTGGTATCAACACAAGTTGTTCCATATGTTCCAAAATGAAAGTACACATATCCGTTTTCGATACAAGGCGTTGGCGTGGCAAAGGTGTTGATCGAATGCTTTGGATATGTGGAATCGGGCTGAAAAAGATCGATGTTATAAATTTGTTTCCCTGAAATGAAATCAAGACATATGCCCGACATTTGCTTCCCGTCGTCGCTTGCAGAAGTAACCCAAACCTGATTGCCAAATACAACGGGAGACGACCATCCGCTTCCCTGAATATTTGTTTTCCAGACGATATTCGTCGAATCGTTCCACAAGATGGGAGCCGTTTGGTCGGCTGAAATTCCATTCAAATCAGTTCCACGAAAATGCGTCCAATTAATTTGTTGCGATTTTACCGGTTGAATTACAAAAGACAGAAAAAGTGCTAGTTGAAAAACGAAAAAATAATTTTTGAAAGGTTTCATACAAGTAGTTTTTCAGGGGTTAGTTCATACGTTTATTGATCTCGGATAAAGATAATGCTCTTTTGTAGATCCGAACCTCATCGAGGATCCCTTTAAAACAATCGAGTAACGACTTATTCTGATTGTTTGAATTCCCGCCAATCAACAATGGGTTTTTATCTGAGAACCTGAAATGTCCTTTACTGAACTCTGTTTTGATTAGTTTTCCATTAACATAAATTTTAAAAGTATCGGTGTCGAAAGTCCCGGCCAAATGATACCATACATCTGGTTGAATAAGTTTATCATCTGTAACATTCTTATAGTTAGTTCCATCCTGATCAATTGAAAAGAGCGCTTGATTTTTATAAATTGCCAACCCCATATACTCCGACCAGCTATTTCCAATTTCTCTTGAAACAATTGTATTCCAATGCGAAGCGGTGTCTTTTTTTATCCATGCCATTACGGTTATTCCATTCCGGAAATCATCCAAAATGGGTTGATAATCCACTTGTAAAACAGACGTACCATCAAACTGAAGCGCCATACCGATTTTACCTTCAACCGGTATAGCTCCCTTGTTTACAGCATTTAATGAATGTCCAGACAGGTCAGGTACCATAGTCATGGTCGCATTTTCGAATGACCACCAGGCAACTAAGTCAGGATCATTAACCGATTGCCTGCAAGACAAAAGCATAAGCAAAAAAAAGAAACATGTTGCAGTTCTCATAATAATTGTTTAAAAATTAGTTAACTGAATGGTTTAGATATCTACCCGTTATTCATGGCGGTACAAATCCCATCCCATATAATTATCTACAGCTTCTTCTATAGCTCCGGCAAATAATCCGCGACTCATGGCAACGTGATGTTCAAATCCGTTTTTACAGATGAACTTCAGCAATTTCTGCAGGTTTTCAACGCGCGAAACCGCAATACCACCATCCATTCCATATGGGTCAGCGGTAAACTCACCTTCTCCAACATAAGCCTGTATAGTTCCCATTACATCGTTTGTCGAAATCCTGAAAAAAGAGAATGGCCCTTCGGCTACTTTCCCTTTAATGGCTCCGAAAGTATCCTCGTGCCCAAGCACTGTACCCAGGATGTCGAGCGTAGAAATTTCGATATCGTTTTTCATAAAACTTTTAGGGTAGTTGCTGCAATGTGTGCAAACGCACATATTTCGGTCAGCACCAAAGTTGTTGTTCCAATCGAGCAATGCAGGTGGATTTCCTGAAGCCAGCAGCAGTGCATACATAGAAACTACACCGGCAATATCAACCTCACAGGCACTTGGCATAAATTTCTCGCCCAGCATACTCATGGTAAGACATGAAGCGCAGCCATAGTTTTTTTGTATCGATTCCCAGCACTGTATGGCTGTCGCGTCGATGCCATTATCATCAATCCATTTTTCAACCGCTACTCCAAATCGGGCTTGTCGTAAAATTTTATCCTCTTTAATACGGGATGGTATTCTTCCGTAAGCCTTTATTTCCTCTATTTTCTTTATTAGCTGAATGTCTGTAGCAGCGATTTTTTCGGCAGCACCAAAAATTTCCGACAAGTCGACCGGAAGAACGGTAATGCCCGATGCCTGTAACAGTTTTTCGCTTGCCCTCATGGTTTGGAATGCACCCGGGCGACTGCCGATTGCACCAATCCGGGCATTTGATAAGCCGTTTACAACCCGACAAACGCTTGCAAAATAATTTAAGTCGTTTTCAAATACATCACTGTCAATTGGGTAAGTATGAAAAGTGGTGTCGGTAAATGGAATGCCATATTGAACCAGGTTGTTGCATACCGAAATTTTTCCGCAGAAAGCATCTCGACGGCTGTAAACATCCACTTTTTTGTTGTCGTCGTCACATGCCTGAACAAGCACCGGGACATTTAATTTGGCCATATTTATAGTGTTTACCACGCCAAGTTCATCTCCAAAGTTGGGCAGCACCACAATAATTCCATCAATCTTGTCTCGCTTGTCGCTAAAAAGTTTGGCGCATTTCTGAGCATCATTTATCGTTTCGATGTTGCCGGTTGGCGTTTCAGAGGCAGGTAGGATTACATAGTCAAATCCCATTTTGTCCATTTTTTTCAGCAGGGTTTCGCGTGCTTCAGCTGCAAGTTTTGAGCTGAATATATTGCGGGTACCCACTATCAACCCGAAAGTCAGTTTTTGTTTGTAAGCCATTTTAGGTAGTTTTTAGGTTGTGATATTTTAATTTATAGTTTTTTTTACAGCATCTTTCCATCCTTCATAAAGTCGCTCAATTTCTATAGATTCCATGCTCCCAACGATGTAATCGTTTCCTACACGCAAGGAACCTAATTCTTCCTGGGTTTTCCATATTCCCAAAGATAAACCAGCCACCAGGGCTACGCCCAATGCCGATGCTTCCGAAATATTGCTCCGGTTAATGGTAGCGTTAAGCATATCAGCCTGAAACTGCATCAGGAAGTTATTTTTCACCGGACCTCCATCTACACGCAATTCTTTTAACGGAATACCGGCTTTAGCAATCATTAGGTCAACCAAATCCTTCACCTGATATGCAATGGCTTCCAGAGCAGCACGCACAATGTGCGCTTTTTTCGAACCGCGGGTCATTCCACAAATTATTGCGCGAGCTTCGCTGTTCCAGTAAGGTGCGCCCAATCCGGCAAAAGCCGGAACCAGGTAAACCCCTTCGTTTGTCGAAACCTGTTGAGCAATGGCTTCGGTTTCTGCAGCATTTTCAATTATTTGCAAATCGTCCTGCAACCATTTAATAGTAGCGCCAGTGCAATGAATATTCCCTTCAAATACATAAGAAACGGTTCCGTTCATTCCATAACCAACAGAAGTTACCAAACCTTCAGGACTTTCCAGGGGTTCACTGCCAATATTCATCATTATAGATGAGCCTGTGCCGTAAGTTGCCTTCCCCATTCCAGGTTCGAAACAAAGCTGCCCAAAGAGTGCTGCATGAGAGTCGCCTAAAACACCTGTAATGGGAACTTCCTTTTTTAAAATCCCATTGATATTTGTAAAGCCAAATTTTTCATCGGCAAATTGAACCATAGGAGCCATACTCATTGGAATACCCAATTCGGTTATGATTTCATTGTCCCAGGCAAGGGTATTGATATTGAAAAGCATGGTACGGCTTGCATTCGAATGATCGGTTGCATGCACCTTGCCATTGGTTAGTTTCCAAATTAGCCAGCTGTCAATGGTGCCAAAACGCAATTCCCCTTTATCAGCCTTCTCTCTTGCTCCTTTTACATGATCGAGAATCCAGCTAATGCCGGTTGCCGAAAAGTAGGGATTGATAAGAAGTCCTGTTTTCTGGCGAACAATTTTATTCCAGCCATTATCGACAAGGTGTTTGCACCTTTCTGCACCACGATTGCACTGCCAAACTATAGCGTTGTAAACCGGTTTGCCGGTTAAGGAGTCCCAAACCACAACAGTTTCGCGCTGATTGGTAATGGCCAGAGCAGAGATACGCTTGTCGGGATTGGAGCGTGATATTTCGTTGATGACCCCGATAGTATTAGTGAATATCTCTTCAGGGTCATGCTCTACCCAGCCAGGCTTTGGATAATATTGTAAGTGTTCCTTTGATACACTGGCAGTAATTTGCGCCCTGCTGTTGAAAAGAACCGCTTTGGTAGCAGATGTGCTTTGGTCGATGGAGAGAATATATTGCATGAGATTAACGGGTTTTTGTTATTCGTAATGCTGTAAAAGGCTTTTGAGGAAGCTCCACTAATGATTTCCCGCTAAACTCACCTTCAACAGGGGTAATGGTCATGTTCCATGCATCGATTATTTCAATACTGTAAATAGAATTTCCGGGTAAATTCACAACCTGACTCCGGGGTTGGTCTAAATTGTAATAAATTAGGAAATACTCATTTTTATAACTGACAGCAGAATAGGGCATCCACCATTCAAAGATTTTTGACGGACTTAAAGAACCTTGTGCAGATTCTATAATTTGTCTCAGAAATTTTATCCGATCCTGACTTTTGCCTTTCATCACACCACCTTTTGACCACCAAAGCTCGTCAGAAGAATTATTAGGCCATTGAAGCGGCTGTTCGGTCACATAAGTATCGCCATGTCCAACATAACCTCCGTTGGTTACCCCACGCCAAAATTTATTGACCATTTCTTCCGGGGTAAGGTTTCCCCAGGACCATGGAATATTACCTTCGTACCGGCATTCGTCAAATATGACAGGTTTTTTATATTTGACTCTTAACTCTTTAGCTCTATGAGTATCTTCATTTTGAATGCTGGCGTGTGTAATCAGCGGATTGGTATGATCGTACCAAACACTACCATTGTGAATACCTCTTAAACGGTTATATGGATCGTTATCAGCAAACATTTTTATAAAGTGGTTCCAATCGTCCGTTTTCTTTTCCTTCATAAAATCATATTCGTTAGCCATGCTCCACCAAACATTTTTGTAAGCTGCAAACCGGGAAATGATATAACTTATGTACAAATCATCGGTTTTCCTGTCCATTTTACTAAACCCCCACCGATCGTATGGATGAAATACAATCAGATCGGCTTCAATGCCCAATGAATCTAACTGGGCAATCCGCTTTTCGATATTTCGGAAATAAGCAGGGTTAAAACGCGTGTAGTCCCATTCTGTTAAAGGTTTTCCTTCAAAAGGATAAAGCAATGGTTCGTTTTTGTTCCAGTCGTAACTTTTTGGGAAAATGCACATTCGCATTTTGTTGAAGTATCCATTCGAGAGCGTTTTAAGCGTTATTTCGGCAAGCGAATCTCCCTGATGTACCCAGGCATAACAAGTGGTACCAAATGAATAGTGTGGTTTTCCATCAGCATAGGCAAAATGGAAAGTATCCCTTACCACAACGGGGCCATAGTTTCCGGGTGAAGGCTGAATACACAAAAACCTGCCTTTCTTTCCATTCAATTTCTTTTGGTTACTTTGGGTAACATATTCCCAATTCCCTTCGATATTGGGTGAAAAGCGGATTTTAAAAACTCCGTCACCATCATAAAATCCCGATACGGTTTTAACTTCATTGCCCAAAGAAAAACGGGCGCTTAAATTTACGTCAAAAAAAGGATTTTCGGTTTTATCGCCTTTAAGGGTAATTTCAAACACTTTCCATTTTTCGCACGTTTGCGCAGCCAAAAGAAAAGGACAACATAAAAATAGAATAATTAGAAGTTTCATAGTTATGATATTTTTAGGGTAAAATATTCACTACAACTCTCTGATAGCGTGTTAACGAAGGCTTGCCATTATCGGTAACTTCTAAAATAATGTGCATATCCTGAGGCTTTTCCACCTTTGGAGCGGTTACCGGTAATATCAAGCTGATAATTTTTATTCGATTGATAGTCGGTAAAAAGTAAATATGCCCCCGGCTCATAATAGAGATACCAGTTGTACATCAATTGATTGCCATCAGGGTCGCTGGTAGAGCTTGCATTGAGGGTTACTTTTTCCCCGCTCTTAACGGTTATTTCGTTATTGTGGGCTAGTTTAGCTAACGGAGGATGATTTGCTTCATTGTATTTCTTTATGGTCCAATCCATGCGCGAAGAAAAATCATTCTGAAAGGCATTTCTCCATCGCCAAATTGTAGCCTGATCGGAGATATAACATACCCCTTTTGCCCAGACCATATCCTGAGTGTTGGTCCAGATTGGCCGGGTTTCAGGTTCGTGGTGCCATTTTTTGAAAGGAGGTGTGTAAAGTTCGTACCGTCCTCCCCAGGAACCATAGTCGGGACGTTCAGATACACCAAGTCCGTTATTTATAAGATATAAAAACGAAGGAGAATCTCCTTCCATAATATAGGCAATGTCAGGGTACTCGGCACCCAAAGGGCCTTTGTTCTGGATGTTGGCTTTCACCCATGGGTTATCAACAATCGAAGCATCTGCTCCTGTCTTGTATTTATACCAACGTTCACCGCTTATTCCTGTCCAGGTTCCATACTGATATCCTATTTCATTATTCTCCTGAAATCCGGGACTGACAATATAAAACAGGCCGGGAAACATGCGGCGCATCCATGGGCCGGTGTTATCCTGATCGGATATGGTATAAACCCTCAGTTTCTTTATTAAGTTGAGAAATTCCTTTTCAGGTTTGGTGAGATATAGCTTCCATAATGCCTGTGCCAGAGTGTTTGCCCCACCCCATACTAACACCCAAACCGGGCGGTCATCATTCTTTTCCAAAACCTTGATAATCCAATCGGAACCTTCGCTATCCTTTCCCTCTCCCACTGCATTCATACCAAAATCAGGGTAGCCTCGCTTTACCAGGGAATGAAGATGTTCAGCAGTTGGGAAGCCTGGTTCGTGTTTCAATAAATTGGGTTGTACTTCAGCATAGGCTTTCAAAATCTCATAAATCCGCCAATCGGCAATTTTATTGCGTTGCCAGCACGAGGTTGTTGCAACAATACCTTCGGTATCGAACTGGTTGGAGTACACGAGGTATCTAACCAGCGACATGGCATCATCGGGCTCATTTTCAATATCCGTTAGCACAATAACCCTGGGTTTTTCGTTTGTAGCCGAAAATGATAAAAGAGAGACAGTTAATAAGCTAACAATTAGGATTAATCTAAGCATGGCAAGTAAATTTTTCGATTAGTAAAATGGCTTCTTTTGCTATATTTTCTTTACTTATTCCGTAATATTCAAAAAGTTCCTGAGAAGTTCCGTTTATCGCATTTTCGTCGGGGATTCCTATTATTTTGACCGGTACAGGATTGCTCTGAGAAACAACTTCAGCCACCGATGCACCTAATCCACCATAAATGCTGTGCTCTTCTACTGTAATAATCTTACCTGTTTCAAGTGCAGCTTTTTCAACAGCTTCAAGGTCGAGTGGTTTTAAGGTGTGCATATCGATAACCCGGGCGTTAATTCCTTTTTCTTTTAATATTTTTCCGGCTTCAAGGCAATGAAAAACAGTTTCTCCGGTACCAATAATCGTGATATCATTTCCATTTAATAGGGTGATTGATCTTCCTATTTCGAATGGAATGGAATTGTTTGAATAAACATCGGGAACAGCCCCACGGCCCATCCGAACATAAACAGGGTGAGGGTAATCAACCAATTGGCGAGTGAGTTCAATGGTTTGCACCACATCGCACGGGAAAACAATGTGTAATCCCGGAAAAGTACGCATAACCGCAATATCGTGCAAGCTATGATGAGTGCTGCCCAAAGCGCCATAACTAACTCCACCGCTTACCCCAATTATTTTAACAGGGTTGTTTGAGTAGGCAACATCAACTTTAATTTGCTCCAGACTGCGGGCAGAATAGAAACATGCCGGACCGCATACAAAAGTTTTTTTCCCGAATGAGGCTAATCCGGCCGCTACACCAATTGCATTTTGTTCAGCAATACCAACTTCAATAAACTGTTTGGGCAATTCTTTAGCAAACTGATCAAGCGTAACTGACCCCCTTGCATCGGAAGTGACCACTATTATGTTGTTATCATTCCTCGCCAATTCCAGTAATATGGTAGTAAAGGCCTTTCTGCAAGGTTTTGATTCATTATCCGTATGACTCATATTATAGGTCTGATATAAAAAGTGAAAGTTGCTCAGTTATTTATTTTATTGAATTAGGCACATAATGAATAGAAATGTTCCCCGATAAACCCAGAGGGTTTATATGTTTATAGCTTATTAAGAGATGGAAATATTCGACCCCGGCTGGGGCGCACCAAAAAAACATCTCCATATTTCTATAAACATATGATACCTCCGGTATCATTATTATTAATTAGCCTAATTCAATTATTCTAATTCCTTTATTGCCCAGGCAAATTGTTCGGCATTTGGCACTCCATGATGCCATTTGGCCTGATTTTCCATAAACGAAACACCTTTGCCTTTTATCGTATGGGCAATCACCAGATGGGGCTTCCCCACCTGTATTGGAATTGATTGAAAAATGCTATTCAATTGCCCCATATTGTGCCCGTCACATTCCAATGCTTTCCATCCTAGGCTTTCCCAACGTTCCTTGATTGGATCAATAGCCATAACATCTTCGGTATTTCCGCTTATTTGAAGTTTGTTGCGATCGATTATGGCAATCAGGTTATCGAGTTTATAGTGACTTGCCGACATGGCCGCCTCGTAAATCGATCCTTCTCCCTGCTCACCATCGCCCATCAAAACATATACCCGGCTTCCTTCATTCTCCATTTTAGCGGCCAAAGCCATTCCGACTCCCACCGATAAACCATGCCCCAAAGCACCACTGCAGAACTCAATACCAGGAACTTTTATGGTAGGATGTCCGGCCAGTATCGAATTTAATTTTCCGTAACTGTCCAGCAATTCATCCGGAATAAAACCGGCTTCGGCCAGTATACAATACAATGCTTCAACCGAATGCCCTTTGCTTAATATAAAACGATCCCGGTTTTTAAGCCTCGGTTGTGCAGGATCGACCTTTAAAATTGAAAAATACAGACTGGTTAATATATCGACCGATGAAAGTGCCCCTCCTGTATGGCCACCTTTGGCCCTGTAAATAATTTCGAGTATTCGCTTCCTAACGTGTGTTGCTTTTTGATTAAGAAGCTCCCCGGTTAAAATTTCCTGATGTAACATTTAAAATAAATTATGCTTTTGCCAATGTAATCAACAATAACCCGATCAGGTATAAAATAAACATGATCAATAAAATAGCGTTTGTACCTTTAGGCGCTCCCTTAAATTCTTTCCATACAAATACACCCCATAGAATGGCAATTACAGGGGCAGCATTGCTAAGTGCATAGGAAATAGCAGGCCCGGCAGCTCCAACTGACATAAAGCTGACCACCATGCCCAGCATCCAGACCGATCCCCCTAATACCCCAATAAAGTGTGTTGAAAGTGACCCTTGAAAATATTCACTAATTTTAACCGGTTTCCCCTCAACTGGGAAAGCCATGAAAATAGGATTAAACAAAAAGGTACTCCCGAATGCCCCTACGGCAAAAAAGAATGCACCGGAATACGGGGTCAGGTTACCTCCTCCTCCTTCAACATAAACAGGATCCAGCGAATTGATTACCAATCCATAAAAGAAAGCAATCAATAAACCGGCTCCTATGGAAAGTACAACCCCTTTTACCGTTGTTTTTTCTGTTCCCGATGTAAGTTTTTTATACGATAACATACTCATATATATCGCAATACCAATAACTGCCACCCCCGAAAACAACAGTAGATTATTATCAGGAGAACTGCCTGTTCTGAAGTAAACCAAAAAGAAATTTACCATTATCCCCAACAGCCATGCTATACCACCACCAATGGGAAAACCAACCGACATTCCGGCAACTGCAATTGCTGCAACCAGAAGCAGGTTGCCCAGGTTCCAGACCACACCGCCAAGAATTGCAGAACCCATGCTGGCCATACTTGCTTGTTTCAGATCTTCGGGGAATGTGCGCCCTTCTGTACCTAACGACCCTAAAGTAAAGGCAGCTATTGTTGCAAACAGTAACAGCCCGATTACCATGTCCCAATAAAAAAGTTCGAAACGCCATGTTTTGGCGGCCAGCTTTTGGGTGTTGGCCCACGATCCCCAACATATCATGGTGAGGATGAAAAAGATCACTGCCAGAAAATAATGTTCAACAAGTATCATAAAATTTAGGTTTAGTGATTGTTATTTAGTTGTTTACTGCTTTGATGATCATCCTTCGATATACAACTAGTCCGGGAGTTCTATTGTCGCTTACCTGCAACACAATATGTATGTTTTTGTCGTTCAAATCTGAAGGGGCTACTACTTTTTGAATAGGATTCGTCGGATCTGTTATTCCGAATGAACCATCATAGGTATCAGCTTCATCATATCGGAACCATTTAAATGTCAGGCCATCCCTGTCGGGATCGGTTGAATTGGTTGCATCAATCGTTATTGATTTACCGGGGTTTACATACAAGGTGACAATTTTATTGCTATTGTCTCCATTAACAACTGCAACAGGCTCGTGGTTAACTTCTCCAGGATTTTTCACCGACCATAAAAGCCTGTTTTGAAAGCTGCTTTTAGCTACGCTATTCCATCGGGTTAGTTCACTTGCATCGTGGTTGCAAGTGTGATAATAACCTTTGGGGAACGATTCTCCCATTTGAGAAAACCGGTTACCCCAACTTCCTTGTGTAGGGTCGAGCGGATCGTTTAATCCAAGTTTTGCACTTATTAAATAAAGGAATGAAGGAGTATCACCTTCGCCATAATCATCAAAAAGCTCCGACATTGCACCGTGACCTTTAACCTCTTTTGAATAGATGGGCCGTACCCAGCTTGAGTCGGAACTGCAGCAGTATTGCCAAAAATGACCAGGGTCAAAAAGCAACTGACCTAGTTCTGCCCGTTCGCCTTTAAAGGTGGGGATTGCTGAATCAAAACCTCCACACGATTTATTTTTCACTTTTTCGAAATCGATAAAATATTCAAATGTTATATCCTGAAAAAGAATACCATATACATGTAATTTGGAGAGTATTTTTTTTAGCTTTTCATCTCCTTTGCGCTGCTTGTAGCGGAATAATGCCTGAACAAGTGTGATTGGCCCTCCCCATGCCTGAACATAAATTGGACGCTCATCATTTTTATCGAATACTTGTTGCAGAAACTCACTGCCCTCGGAATCCTTCGATTCCCCGTTTGGGTTCAATCCTTCGCCAATCCAATCATGAAAATTAATTGAATCCCATGCGCTCTCCAAATATCTGCTTCCAATTTGTCCCGAGAATTTGAGGTTGTTTGTTAACCAGATAATCGGAAGGGCACCACGTCCCAGTTTTGTTTTGCTCAAAATTTCTTCATAACCGGGAAATCGGCTGTCATGCTTTCTAAGTTGAGGCAAATCCTCCTTGTAAGCATTCAAAATCCCCATTGCTTTATCCCAAGGACCAGTATCGGTATGGTTAAAATCAGGTAATTGATTGGTTACTATTATGGCTTCTGTATCGAACCAAGGGGCGTAATGAAGAAACCTGATCAAAGAATTACCATCGTCATGAGTCATATCGGTTAAGATGACTACCCTGTATTTTTCATCTTTAGGAGACTTATTACAAGAAATAAAAAAGCTTACAGCCAATGAAAGCAAAATAAATACGATTTTATTGGCGGGTTTGGCGTTGTCATTTCTTTTGCCAATAAAAACAAAGCCATTGCTAGTTTTTTCCATTATTCCACTCCCTTTATTTTGACTGAACTTTGTTATCATTGAAAATATTCGAAGGCAAATATAATATATCAAAAGATAAATGCAAATTATTCGCAAATAAAAGAAAATAATAAAAGATAAATTTATACGCTTGCTACAAATCCGAAAAGTATATATTTTAATAGCATTCTAATCAATTTCAGCAATATGGAATTTAATATCGTGTTGTTTAAATATGGCAAGATCGCTTTCGTTTACTTTCGAATCGGTAATAAGATAATCAATTAAGGAAAGAGCTCCTAGACTTGCAAACGAATTCTTTCCGATTTTTGAGGAATCCGCAACAAGATAAACCTCATCGGCCGATTCAATCATGGCGCGTTTTACGCATATATCGCTTATACTGGGATAAGTTAACCCTGATTTTAATGTAAAACCAGCTGTGGCCAAAAATAACTTATCAACATGTAGGTTCTGAAAAAAGTCGGCAGCCTTTTGCCCGGTAAGGGAAAGTGTAGGGGCTTTGAATTCTCCGCCGGTTACAATCAGGTTTATGCCTGGTTCACCACCAAGAATAAAGGCAATATTGAGTGCATTGGTAATTACGGTCAGGTTCTTGAAGTTATGAATAAGATTGGCAATTTCTGTAGTTGTTGAGCCGGAATCAAGTATTATTGTATCACCATCTTCGATCATTGTAATGGCAATCCGGGCAATAGCTTTTTTCTCGTTCAGGTTGCTCTGGTTTTGAAGCCTGATGCTTTTTACTTGTTGATCCACATTTTTAAGGTATGCGCCGCCATGTTCCCTAATCAAAAAACCTTCATTCTCAAGCTTTTCAAGATCCTGCCTGATTGTCACTTCGGTAACTTTAAACAGATTGCTAAGTTTGGCAACTTTTATATGCCCATCTTCTTTTATCATGTCCAGAATGACTTC